>Ga0073928_10011959_pt1 | contig 10041 bp, 14 predicted proteins | sample PaiPotPPA55metaG_FD_76969 | JGI IMG/M metagenome (GOLD analysis project Ga0073928, IMG submission 76969) | Iron sulfur acid spring bacterial and archeal communities from Banff, Canada, to study Microbial Dark Matter (Phase II) - Paint Pots PPA... ... | reverse complement strand
GTGTCCGGCACCTCCGCCGACGTGGTGCGCGGAGTCCGGGAAGTCATCGACGCCGGCGCCGAGATGGTCCTGCTCAACCCGGTCGGCGCGAGCGTCGCCGAGGACCGCGAGCAGATGGAACGGCTTGCTGCAGACGTGATTCCGCAGCTCAGCTGACGCATAGATTTCGCTGAAATTTAGGTGGTTTTTAGGTGGTTTAAGTTCATACGCAGACGTGGTACACCAGTCTTTATGATGGCGAAACTGAAAATCATGGCTGCTCCGCTCCTGATGGCGGGGGCAGCGGCAGGTTGGATCGTCGCCGCACCGTACGCAGTGGCAGATACCTATGCGTTGGCGGCAGGGACATCGATCACACACTTTGTCCCACTGGATCCTGGCGGTAACGGCTGTGCCAATGGGGTCTGCGGCAGCGGCGACGCCAGCGGCGGCAGCGGCTGTACTGCCGATGGCACCTGCGGCCACGGCGGTCCCCTCGGCGGTGGCGGCTGTACGGCCGCTGGAGCATGTGGCAGTGGCGGTCCATGGGGCGGCGGCGGCTGCGCGCCCGGCGTCGGCTGCTTCAACTGGGGTCAGTAACCACTAACGCAGAAAGCCCCGACACGCCGAGGCGTGCGGGGCTTCCGGGCAAAGGCCAGGACCTACGACAGCTCGGTCGCGGAACCGCCTGCGGCGGTGATCTTTTCGCGCGCACTGCCGCTGAACTTGTGCGCGGTGAGATTGACCTTGACGGTCAGCTTGCCGTCGCCGAGCACCTTGACCAACGTGTTCTTGCGCACCGCACCTGCGGCCACCAGCTCGTCGACGCCGACATCGCCGCCCTTGGGGAACAGCTTGTTGATGTCGCCGACGTTGACGACTTCGTAGGAGGTGCGGAACCGGTTGCGGAAGCCCTTGAGCTTGGGCAGCCGCATGTGGATCGGCATCTGGCCGCCCTCGAACGCCGCAGGGACGTTCTTGCGGGCCTTGGTGCCTTTCGTGCCTCGACCGGCGGTCTTGCCCTTGGAGCCCTCACCGCGACCGACCCGGGTCTTGGCGGTTTTCGACCCCGGGGCCGGGCGCAGGTCGTGCAGTTTGATCGTCATTTCTTACCCTCTACTGGTTCGACCTCGACGAGGTGGTTCACCACCGCGATCAGGCCGCGCGTCTGGGGGTTGTCCTCACGGACCACGGACTGGCGGATCTTCCGCAGCCCGAGCGTCCGCAGGCTTTCACGCTGCTTCCAGCGCGCACCGATGGTGCCGCGCACCTGGGTGATCTTCAGCTCTGCCATCGTCATGCCGACCCTTCACGCGCGGTTGACGCGGCAAGCGCCTCGGCCTCCCGCCGCGCCCGCAGCATCCGCGCGGGCGCCACATCCTCGATCGGCAGGCCCCGTCGTGCCGCCACCTCTTCGGGACGCTGCAGCATCTTCAGCGCGGCAACTGTGGCGTGCACCACGTTGATGGCGTTGTCACTGCCAAGCGACTTGGCCAGGATGTCGTGCACACCGGCGCATTCCAGCACCGCGCGCACGGCGCCACCGGCGATTACCCCGGTACCGGGGCTCGCCGGTCGCAGCATCACCACGCCAGCGGCGGCCTCGCCCTGAACGGGGTGCACGATGGTCCCGCCGATCAGCGGAACCCGGAAGAAGCCCTTGCGCGCTTCCTCGACACCCTTGGCGATCGCGGCAGGAACTTCCTTGGCCTTGCCGTAACCGACGCCGACCATGCCTTTACCGTCGCCGACGATCACCAACGCCGTGAAGCTGAACCGCCGGCCACCCTTGACCACCTTGGAAACGCGGTTGATCGCGACGACGCGCTCGATAAAGTTACTCTTCTCGCCGCTGTCGCGACCGCCGCGGCCACCGCCTCGGTCGTCGCGACGACCACGGCCGTCGCGGTCACCGCGGGAGGTGCGGCCATCCGACGAAACGGGGCCGCCGGCTCCTGTCGCCTGCTCGGCCATCAAGTCGTCCTTCCATTGGAGTACGTCATTAGAACTTCAGCCCGCCTTCGCGTGCCGCGTCCGCAAGGGCCGCGATGCGGCCCCCATAGGTGTAGCCGCCGCGATCGAACACGACCTCGTCGATCCCCGCGGCTTTCGCGCGCTCCGCGATGAGCTTCCCGACCCGCACGCTGTGGGCCTTCTTGTCGCCGTCGACGGCACGCACGTCGGCCTCGATCGACGACGCGGCAGCCACCGTGGTGCCGTTGAGGTCGTCCACCAGCTGTACGTGGATGTGCCGCGACGACCGGTTGACAACAAGGCGCGGCACCTCGGCGGTACCGGCGACCTTCTTGCGCAGCCGGGCGTGCCGACGCAGCCGCGCGACCCGCCGGGTCTCGGACACGTTCTGGCCCACCGGCTTACGCGCTGCCGAATCGGTCTGTGAAGTCTTAGTAGCCATGTCTTACTTGCCCGTCTTTCCGACCTTGCGGCGGATCTGCTCGCCCTCGTAGCGAACGCCCTTGCCCTTGTAGGGGTCCGGGCGGCGCAGGCGGCGGATGTTCGCCGAGATCTGGCCGACCTTCTGCTTGTCGATTCCTGAGACCGAGAACTTGGTCGGCGTCTCCACCGCGAAGGTGATGCCCTCAGGGGCCTGCACGACCACGGGATGGCTGTAACCCAGCGCGAACTCGAGGGTGTTTCCCTTGAGCTGCACGCGGTAGCCGACACCGAAGATCTCCATCTTGGTGGTGTAACCCTCAGTGACACCGGTGACCAGGTTGGCGACCAGCGTGCGCGACAGCCCGTGCAGCGAGCGGTTGTGCCGCTCGTCGTCGGGCCGGGCCACCACGATGGCACCGTCGTCGTCGCGCGACACGGTGATCGGCTCGGCGACGGCCAATTCCAGCGCGCCCTTCGGCCCCTTGACCGACACGTGCTGGCCTTCGATGGTCACGTCGACCCCGGTGGGGACCGGGACCGGCTGCTTACCAATACGCGACATAGTTGTGCTCTCCTATCCCGCTACCACACGTAGGCGAGGACTTCGCCGCCCACGCCTTGTCGTGCTGCCTGACGGTCGGTGAGCAGACCCGAGGACGTGGAGATGATCGCCACGCCGAGGCCACCAAGAACCCGGGGCAGGTTGGTCGATTTCGCGTACACCCGCAGGCCGGGCTTGGACACCCGGCGCAAGCCCGCGATGCTGCGTTCCCGGCTTGGGCCGTACTTCAGTTGCACCACCAGCGACTTGCCCACCCGAGCATCCTCGGTGCGGAAGTCGCTGATGTAGCCCTCGCTCTTGAGGATCTCGGCGATGTTGGCCTTGATCTTCGAGTGCGGCAAGGCCACCTCGTCGTGGTACGCCGAATTAGCGTTGCGCAGACGTGTCAAGAAGTCTGCGATCGGGTCCGTCATAGTCATGACAGCCGGTTCACCTTCCTCGCGGCGGTTCCCCTATCGGGGCCTCCCGCAACCTGTTCTGGATCGGACTGTGGGTCTGTAGATGTTGGTGCTGTTACCAGCTGGACTTCTGTACGCCGGGCAGTTCGCCTGCATGCGCCATCTCGCGCAGGCAGATGCGGCAGAGCCCGAACTTGCGGTAAACCGCGTGCGGGCGGCCGCACCTGTTGCAGCGGGTGTAACCGCGCACCTTGAACTTGGGCTTCTTATTGGCCTTGTTGACCAGAGCCTTCTTTGCCATCTGTTCAGTTCTCCTTGAACGGAAAGCCCAGCGCCCGCAACAGCGCTCGTCCTTCGTCGTCGTTCGTCGCCGAGGTGACGACGGTGATGTCCATGCCACGGGACCGGTCGATGGAGTCCACGTCGATCTCGTGGAACACCGACTGCTCGGTCAGCCCGAAGGTGTAGTTGCCGGTGCCGTCGAACTGCTTGGGCGACAGACCGCGGAAGTCGCGGATACGCGGCAGCGCGATCGAAATCAGCCGGTCAAGGAACTCCCACATCCGGTCGCCGCGCAGCGTGACGCGCGCGCCGATCGGCATGCCCTCGCGCAGCTTGAACTGGGCGATCGACTTGCGGGCCTTGCGGATCTCCGGCTTCTGCCCGGTGATCAGCGACAGGTCGTTGACCGCGCCGTTGATCAGCTTGGCGTCGCGGGCGGCGTCGCCGACGCCCATGTTGACGACGACCTTCACCACGCCGGGGATCTGCATGACGTTGGAGTAGCCGAATTGGGTGAACAGCGCGTCCTTGATCTCCTCGCGGTAGCGCTGCTTGAGGCGGGGCAGGGCTTTCTCTTCCTGGGCAGGCGAAGCGCCGGGATGGGTATCGGTGGTCATGTCAGATGTCCTTGCCGTTGGTCTTGGCGATGCGGACCTTCTTGCCGGTCTCGTCGTCCCTGCGGAAGCCGACCCGGGCCGGCTTGCCGTCGGAGTCGATGACCATCACGTTCGACACGGAGATCGGCGCCTCCTGGGTGACGATCCCGCCGGAGGCCGCGCCACGCTCGGTGCGCGAAATGGGAGTGTGCTTCTTGATCCGGTTCACACCCTCGACGAGCACCTTGTTGCGGGTCGGGTAGGCCTGCAGCACCTTGCCCTTGGCGCCCTTGTCCTTACCGGAGATGACGAGCACCGTGTCGCCCTTGTGGACCTTCATCTACAACACCTCCGGGGCGAGCGAGACGATCTTCATGAAGCGCTTCTCGCGCAGCTCGCGGCCGACCGGGCCGAAGATGCGCGTGCCACGAGGATCGTTGTCGGGCTTGATGATGACGGCGGCGTTCTCGTCGAACTTGATGTAGCTGCCGTCGGCGCGGCGGCGCTCCTTGACGGTGCGCACGATGACGGCCTTGACCACTTCACCGCGCTTGACGTTGCCGCCGGGAATGGCGTCCTTGACCGTCGCCACGATGATGTCGCCGATGCCGGCGTAGCGCCGCCCCGAGCCGCCGAGCACGCGGATGCACAAGATCTCCTTGGCGCCCGTGTTGTCGGCGACCTTCACCCGCGATTCCTGCTGAATCACTCGATCTCCTCGACCTGGTTTGTATGCACGCCAGATTCCGACCTGACGTGCGCGGTCTTGTGTCACCGAAGGGCACGCATGGCTTTCGGCGATGAGCGCTTGCCTGAAGAGCAACAAGCACCGCCGAGAACCGAGGTCTGCCCAAGGCAACCGTTTGATTCTAGGGGAGGACCTGCGAGGAACCAAATCGCCGCTGGTCACGATCCCCTTCCCCACCCGACGCTGCTCCCGCAAGCAGCTGGTGCACCCCGGTCTGCACCTCGACACACCGTCAAAACCTGACATTCCGCCCACGTTCACCTGCACGTACCCAGCACGGTCAGACTGGGTGGCGATGACAACATGATCGCCGTCGCGGCGTTGGGTCTGGCGGCCGCGTTCCTGTTCGCCTTGTCGGCGTTCCTGCAGCAACGCGCCGCCCGCACGATCGTCGGCGCAGACGCCGCATCGCTGCGAGACGCCGCCGGTGTCAAACGGCTGCTGGGCCGCCTGGTCCGAAGCAGGACGTGGCTGGCAGGTTGGCTGACGAACCTCGGCGGGGTCGGCACCCAGGCGGCGGCACTCAAGGTCGGATCGGTGGCCGCGGTCCAGCCGATGATGGCGGCACAGCTGCTGTTCGTGCTGTCACTGGCGTCACGCGAGCAACGCCGCTGGCCGTCGGCGCGTGACTGGTTGTCGGCGCTCGCGGTCTGCGCAGGCCTGGTGCTGCTGGTGACTGCCGACGCATCGCCGCTGACCGGCGCGCCACACCGGCACCGCGTGCTGCTGACGACGGTGTGCATGGTCGGCCTCATAGTGATGCTGCGCCAGGTCAGTCGGCACGCGTTCGGATGGCTGGCCAGCCTGCTTGTCGGCGTCGCCGCGGGCCTGTGCCACGCCCTCAATGCCGTTTACCTGAAGCTCACGGTCGAGGATCTGTTCCACGGTGGGGCCTGGGTCACGCTGTTCGACTGGCCCGTCTACGCGTTGGCCGCGACGGCCATCAGCGGAATGTTGTTGGTACAGATAGCGTTTGCCAGCGGCCCGCTCCCGCCGGCGGTCGCCGCCATGAGCGTCACCAACCCCGTCGCCAGTTTCGCGTTGGGGATCCTTGCCTTCGACGCGCCGGCTCCCCGCGGCCCCGGCGTGCTGTCGGCCATCGCGGTATCGGGAGTGCTGATCGCGGTCGGCATCGTTGGCTTGGCCAACGCGTCCAGCACACGGCGGTTGTTCCGGGCCGATGCCGACCGCGGCGAATGTGGAGTCGTTGCCGCCTGAGACACCTCGGCCGATCCACTCACAACCCGGGCACTTCGCGCTGAAAATGGTTGCCATGCAGTTGACCGGCGCGGTGGTCTTGGTCACGGGTGCATCGGCTGGAATCGGCCACGTCGCCGCCGCCCGCTTCGCGGCGAAAGGCGCACAAGTGCTGGTGCACGGGCGCGACCCGGCGCGCACCACCAAGGTGGCAGGCGAGGTGGGCGGGCGGGCCCTGATCGCGGACCTGGCCGTAGCCGCGGACCGCCAGCGGCTCGCCGCCGAGGCGATCAACGCGTTCGGACGAGTCGACGTCCTGGTGAACAACGCCGGATTCGGCTATTACGGACCGGTGTCGGCCATGGCTATCGACGCGATCAGGCGACTCATCGAGGTCGATCTGTTGGCCGCCCTAGAGCTCACCCGCTTACTGCTGCCGGGCATGGTGGAAAGGGATCGTGGTGCGATCTGCTTCGTGACCTCGATCGCCGGGCGCACCGGCGTCGGCGGTGAAGCCGTCTACTCGGCAACCAAAGCAGGACTCGACACGTTCGCCGAAAGCCTGCGGGCCGAGACCGCCCGCTCCGGTGTCAACATCAGCGTCGTCGTTCCCGGCGTGGTCGACACGGGATTCTTCGAAACACGTGGCGCCCCCTATACGCGCAGACGGCCACGACCCATTCCCGCCGAGACGGTCGCCGACGCGGTGGTCCGAGCCGTTGAGCGCGACCGCGCCGAACTGTGGGCGCCGCGGTGGCTGCGGATCGCCCCGACCGTGCGCGCGCTGGCTCCCGGCGCATTTCGGCGGCTGGCGATCCGCTTCGGCGGAACGGGTTCGCCCTGAGTAGGCCGGGCAGGTCAACCGGGCAAGTCAGGTTGACGTGGCCTGACCGCTCACGCAGCGGAACCCGATGTGCGTCGTCGCGCTGTCCTGGGACTGCGGTGATCGGGCCGCCGGGCGGTAGCGGTGGCAGTACTCCGGCGCGCACAGGTGCGAGCCACCCTTGAGCGTCTGATTTACCGTGGGGTTGGGCGCAACCGGCCCACAACAGGACTGCACCGGACTGTCCGGCCGGTGGTGCGCCGAGAACTGCGTCGTCGTCCACTCCCACACGTTGCCGATCATGTCGACGAGGCCGAACGCGTTCGGGGGGAACGTGCCGACCGGCGATGTGCCCACCCATCCGAGCGCGCCGTTGTTGCGGTAGGGGAACCGCCCCTGCCAGGTGTTGGCCATCAGCTGACCGCCGGGAGTGACGTCCTCACCCCACGCGTACGTCGTGCTGGCGCCGCCGCGGGCGGCGAACTCCCACTCGGCCTCGGTCGGCAGCCGACGGCCCGCCCAGCTGGCGTAGGCCGCGGCGTCGGGGTAGGCGACCTGCACCACCGGGTGGTCGAGCCGGTCCTCAATACCGCTGTCCGGGCCGAACGGATGGCGCCAGCTGGCACCGGGCGCCCAGCCCCACCACTGCCGCCAATCGCGCAGGTCAACGGGGCCGCTGGTGGGGCGGAACACCAGCGCACCCGGCACCAGATCCTGCGCCGCCGCTCCCGGATACAGCGCGGGATCCAGGGGCTGTTCGGCGACCGTGACGTAGCCGGTGTCGGCGACGAACGCGGCGAACTGGGCGTTGGTCACCGGATGCCGCTCAACGGCGTAAACGCCGACGGTCGCGGTGTGCACCGGCGCCTCTTCCGGATAGAACTGCGTTGAGCCCATCCGAAACGGTCCGCCCGGTAACTCGACGACCTCGGTGAGCATGACTTCAGGGTAAGAGGATGTCGAAATCGTCGGTCAGCAGTGCAGCGGCCGGATCGAACCCCGGGGTGTCCGTCGGGGCCTGCACGTGCACGGCGACGAGATAGTCGTTGCCGCTGTTGGTCCAGATATGGACGACGCGATCCCGGTATTCGACGGCATTCTGGGGCGTGTCCGACCACGCACCCATCAGCTTCTGCCCGCTGTATCCGCACAATTGGCCGGATAACACGCTGACGCTGCTGACGGCCGACTCCGTCATCAGGTCATCGGCGTATTTCCTGAACGCGGCAGCCGGATCCAGCGCGGTCTGGGCGATGGTGATCGTCGCCCGCATGTCGCGTGGCCCGGCCAGCCGGCCACCGACATCGTCGCTGCCCGCGGACATCGACCAACCGTCGGGGACGCCGACCGTGATCCGCGGCGCATGCGGATCGCCGACCGCGGCGGTCATCCTGACCGCAGGCTTGATCGGCCGAGCGCAGCTGACGGTGTTGGGCGGTATCGGCGCCCGCAGCGTCGAAACGACGCCATACCTGGACTGGTCGCCCTCCTGCGCCGGCTGGGTCGGTGCCGACGGCGGCGAAGACGTGATCGCGCCGGGCCCGGCCCCGCCCGCAACGGGCACGCCCTGACTCGTCCTGACGCAGGCCGCCACCAGGACGGCCGCCATGCACAGCAGCACGAACGTCGTCCATCGGGTAAGTTTCATCAATCCTTCGAGAAGGCCAGCGCAAGTTCCGTTTCCAGCGTCTCATACGGCGCGCCGGAAAGATCCACGGTGACTTCGGCAATGCTGCCGCCGGTGAACTCAAACGGCGCCTTGTACCCGCTCGATACCCCCGAGCCGCTATTGCGCCCGATGCTGAGACTGGCGCCGGCCAGGCCGAATGTGCCGGGATGAGCCTTGACCTCCGGCAACGACGCAACGGCCTGCTCGTCGATGTAGAGGGTCGCCTCGCCCAACGGGGTATGGCTGTTCTCCACCGTGCCGCCACGCACGAAGCGCACCCCGAAGACGTGGCGACCCAGCGGAACCGCTCCAGGTGAGGACAGCTTCTGCTCCTGCTCGCCGAGGAAGTTGTAGATGTAGTGCAGCCGGCCGTCCTGGATGAACAACACGTGGCCGCCGTGCGCGCCGCCCTGCTTGAACAGCACGCCCTCGGCGCCGGTGGTGTCGACGGTCACGTCGGCCAGCACGGCGAACGATTGGCCGCGGATCTCGGCGGCGGCGCCGATGCCGACTTCAGCGGCATTCGGGTAGTACGTGTACCTCGTCCGCGTCCCGACGAGGTAGGGGCGCCACCGCGTCATGGTTTCCAGAATGTTCAGATCGGCCAGCGGCAACCCGTTGTACTTGTCGGCCTCGGAGAACCACAACGCCTTGAGCTCCTCGAGCTTCTCGGGGTTCTCGGCGGCCAGGTCGTGGCATTGGCTGCGGTCGGCCTCGATGTGGAACAGCTCCCAGCGGTCCTGGTCGAAGTGCGACCAGCCGGCAGGTGTCGCCGCGTGCACGGTGTTGGCGAACCAGCCCTTGTGCCAGATACCGCGGGTTCCCAGCATGGTGTAGAACTGCGTTTCCTTGCCGGTGGGGAACTCCGGATCATCAAGGGCCACTTTGAAGCTCACGCCATCCAGCGGCTTCTGCGGGACGCTCTTGACCGTTGCCGGCGGGGTGATTCCCAGCAGGTCGTACACCGTCGGGGTGATGTCGCAGACGTTGATGTAGTTGTCGCGCACTTCCCCGTGCGCGGCAATACCGTTGGGCCAGGAGATGATTGCGGTGTCGGCGATGCCGCCCTCGTGCGAGGCGTAGCGCTTGAACAGCTTGTAGGGCGTGTTGAACGCCATCGCCCAGCCGATCGGGTAGTGGTTGTAGGTCTCGGGTCCGCCGAGGTGGTCGAAGACCTTCATGCTCTCCTCGACCGTGTCGATGTAGCCGTTGAAGAACTTGACCTCGTTCACCGACCCGTTCGGCCCGCCCTCGCCGCTGGCGCCGTTATCGGAGATCACCACGATGATGGTGTTGTCCAGCTGGCCGGATTCCTCCAAATAGTCCAGCACGCGCCCGATTTGGGCATCGGTATAGCTAAGGAAGCCGGCGAACACCTCGGCCATCCGGC
>Ga0073928_10011958_pt1 | contig 10041 bp, 10 predicted proteins | sample PaiPotPPA55metaG_FD_76969 | JGI IMG/M metagenome (GOLD analysis project Ga0073928, IMG submission 76969) | Iron sulfur acid spring bacterial and archeal communities from Banff, Canada, to study Microbial Dark Matter (Phase II) - Paint Pots PPA... ... | reverse complement strand
TAAATTGCGTCGATCTTATGCTTCGAAGATCCCATCGCCACATTTCCTCTCGTCAGCCGAGCAGTCTCTCCCAGTCGTCAGGGACGCGTCCTTGCGGCCCGGGCACCGGTTGATCCTTGGGATGCCAGCGGGGCGGCGCCACCCGTGGACCCTGTAGAAACTCTTCGGCGACGTAGTTATAGAACCAGCTTTCGCCGGGTTCAAAGCTCGCGATGATTGGGTGGCGCGTCGCGTGAAAATGCGCAGTCGCGTGCTTGCCCAACGACTGATCGCAGCAGCCGATGTGGCCGCATTGCGCGCACCTGCGCAGATGGAACCACCAGCCGTTTTCGGCCTGACACTCCACGCATCCGTCGCCGGAGGGAGCGACGCTGGGATCGATGCCGGCCCGTTCCGCACTCACGTTGCCCGCGTTACGCCGCTTTTCGTAGCGTAACCTGCTCCCCCGCGCAGTACCCGACCGAGCACCGGGTTCCAAGGGATGTGCCCCATGAACGGAAAGAGCGTGGTGCTAGTTGGATTGGAGACGCACGATGCTACACTCACGATTGCTCCCCGTGGTCGCTGCTTTGATCGTCGGGGGTGCCGCGCTCTCGGGCTGCAGCGGCGGAACGTCGCTGCCGAACGCGGCCGGCCCCACATCGCAAGCCGCGTCGCTTCGGCACTCGATCGGCCCGAACGCGGGAACGAGTGCCCTGTATGTCAGCGATTGGTACGGCAAATCGGTCTTTCGCTACGTTCGTAACGCCGACGGATCGCTGCAATCGCCGGCGGGCTCATCGCTCGTGCTTTCGTTCAATCCCGGCCCCATCGCAATCGGACCCGGCGGCGCGCTTTTCGTCACCGACGAAGATAGCGAGTCTCTCTTCGTCTACGGTAAGGGCGCCATGGGCTACGAACAGCCCAAGCGAGAATTAGTATTGCCGTTCGTACCGAGTTGCGTCGCAGTCGATCGCGCGGGTCACGAGTTCGTCGGCGGCTTCACGAACGGTTACGTCGCCGTCTACGCGCCCGGCGCGCAGGGCGGCGCGAAGACGCTGCAGCGGATTTCCCTGCCGGATCGTCATATCGACGTCAACGGCGTCGCGGTCGACTCTGCGGGAAATCTTTACGTTTCAGACTCGAACGAGATCAGCGAGTTCAGTACGCCTGTGACGAATCCCACGCTCGAGCGCGCGATCGTCGGCACGGGCCAGCAGAACTCTCCGACGGGCTTGGCGATCGGAAAGTCGAGCCAGGAGCTGTATGCCGCAAACGCCGGCGACGGCAACATCCTGGCGTATTCTCCGTCGGCGAACGGCAAGAGCGCGCCGGATCGTATGATCTCGTCGCGCAGTCCCGCCTCAAGGTACCCGTCGGCGTGGCGCTGACCCAAAGCGTGCTCTACTCGACGAGCGGATCGGCGCTGGACGGGCCGCCGTCGATCTTCGTGTTCGATGCGCTCAAAGGGCGGCAGAAGCCGAAGCAAGTCGTCAGCGGGCCCTACCTAGCGCAGCCCATTGGTGTCGCGCTTGGACCATAGTCGATCGGACGGGTCGTAGACGAGCATCACGCGGGCGCGCGGGTCTTCGGGAGCCACGAGCCGGATGCGGCGCCTCCCGTGCTGGTAGAAGAGGCCGCGCGTCGAGATGCCGTCGGGTCCGTGCCCGTCATAAGCGATCCAGTCCCGCGGCGGGGTAGCGACAAACGTGCTGGGCGGCACGGCCGCCAGCAATCCGGAGTCGAGCTGCGACTCGAGCGCGCCGCGCGCGTCCCGAGCGGCCGCATTCTCACGCACCAGGCGTACGTTGGTCGCCTGCGTCATGGTGCCGACGATCGCAATCGCCGCGATCCAGGCGAAGGAACACCATCGGCTCGCAATGCGCTGCGACGTCCACACCGCCAGCGCCGCCATTGCGAGCGCGACGCCGAACGCCTCGTAGAACACTGGAAGATACCCGAGACCCGGCTCCAGCTCGTGTTGATATTTCACGACGGCTGCGATGGGAGCGGCGGCAAGCAGCAGCACCGCGTTCCCCACAGCAGCGAGTCCGCGTAAGTCGCCGCCTTCCCGGGCGGACTGCGCGATTGCGTACCAGGAGGCCAGGGCGAACGCCACGAAGACCGCCTGCGCGACGGGAGCGTTATTGTAAAAGTCGTGAAGGCCGTGATGGCTGAATATGTGCGACGGGTCGAACAGATAGTAGCTGAGCGGAAACGCCGCAACGATCTGGTCGCCAAGCGTTCGAAGCAGTGGAACGGGAGCGGCGTCGAACGCGTAGAGCGAGCCGGCCGGAACTCCCACGATGGCACGAGCGACGAGACTGAAGAGCGTCAAGCCTCCCGCGATTGCGACGAACGGCCAGCCTTGCCGCAGCGCTTCGCGCCACGATGCTCCTCTCGCCGCCGCAACGATCGGGTAGAGCAGGCAGAACCCGTATGCGTCTTCGTACGTCAGCGCCGCCGACGCGTAGAGCAGTATCGAGACGGCGCGCGACCGCGCCGCGCCTTCGGCCGGCACGTGCCGAAACGCGAGCAGCGAACCCAGCACGAGCATCGCGACGAATTGCGGCATCGCGTTGTAGGAGAGGATCGAGTCGTGATATCCGCGTTCCGCGAAAAGCGTTATCGCGACGAGCGCGGACAAATTCGCGATGCCGCGGCTCGCGTATGCGGCGACGCAGCGCCGAAACATCTCGAGCGTCGCCAAGGTGGCAGCGACGAGAAACACCTTGTAGGCGAGCAGATTCGTGAAGATGTAGAATACGAGGTACTTCTCGAGGATCAGTCCGGGATAGAAGCGGCCGCCCCCGAAGAACCAGACGTCGAAGGAATGCCGCATCGCCTGCCATAGCGAGACGTGGTCGGCGCCGAGTATGCCGTCGAGCACGGAATAGAAAGCGTCGTCGCCGAGCCAGCCGCTCCAAAGCGCGGGTGCGATGACGACGAGGCCGAGCGCGGCAATGGCGACACCTTCATAGGATGTAGGTATCGACCGTTGCCGCCGCACGGCTGGGCATGTTCGTTTCCCCGGACGCGCAGTCCGGCAGGCCTAGTTCTACGACGATGGATCGAGTTTCAGGTCGTAGACCTGCGTCTGATCTGCGAAGACGGAATATCCGGAAATCGAGCGCGTCGCGTATCCATCCTTTTCCGCGGTCAGCGTGTAGTCGTCGGGCTGCAGCGATAAGACCACGAAGTGGCCGTGGGCGTCCGTTGTCGCGTCGACCGACTGGGACCCGGACGTGATCTCCAGATGAACGCCTGCGATGGGGACGCCGCTCGCAGAATCCCGAATGGTTCCTTGGATGTTCCCCAGTGTCCCGGCGCGGGCGAGGGTCGCTAGGCTCGCGAACGCGACGAGCAGAGCGACCAGACTCAAGGACCGGCGCACCGCAGATAGTTTCGTCATGATGGTTAACCTCGGGTAGAGACGAGTGTTGCTCCTGAGGCTAAGCGTGCACTCGGCAAGCGCCGATCGCAATGGGAGAGACGTCAAAGGTTTCTTAGGTGCGGGTTTTTATGCGTATCAAAATCGATGAAAGCGCGCCACGCGCTAAGCGCTCGCTGCCTTACGTCGGGTACATGCGCGAGGCGCTGCACCCGACGAATAGCGCGGCGACGACGAGAATGATGAAGCCCACCACGAGTATCTTGTTTTGTCTTCCGGAATGCGCCATCGTCCAGCCGTTGATGATGCCGAGCACCCCTGCCACGATCACGAGAGTGAAGACGACGTTCATGCGCCCCGCAAACTGAGCCGCGGTGGCGTCGCGCAGCAGCAGCCCGTTCGCGGACAGAAGCCGGTCGACCCAAATCGCGACGATTCCCATGAAGACCACGAGGAACACCCCGGAGCCAAACGCGACCCAGCCGCGGCGCCGATGGTTCACGGTTTGAACTCGAAGACGGTTCCCTGACCGGAGCTTCCGCCGGCGACGGTCGTCCCGTAGAACGCGCCGTTGCCGCCCTTCGTGAGCCCGTAATAGGGGTACGCGCCGTCCGTCCCGCTGCCGAACTCGTGCAACACCGTCTCCGCTCCGGACGTCGCGCTTACTCGAAAGATCGTACCGCAGCCGCAGCTTCCACCGCCGGCGGAGGTCGTGCCGTAGAGATTCGACCCCGCCAACACGAGCGTACTCGTTGGCGAGCTGCCGTCCGCGCCGCCTTTGAAGCTGTAGAGCACGCGTTCACGGTAGCCGCCATTGGCATTGTGCCGCAGCTCGAAGACCGAGCCGAGACCATTGACGCCGCCGTAATAGGTCGTACCGAACAAATCTCCGGCCGCGTCGGCCGCGAGCCCGCCGTACGGCGAAGCCGCGTCGGGCGTGCCCTTGAACGCGTAGAGCGTGTTCAGCTTCCACCGGCGTGCGGCGCGCGACACCTTGAAAACGGTGCCGGCGCTGTGCGCGCCGCCCTCTTCGGTTACGCCGTAAAGGCTCCCGGAGGCGAGCAACAGGAGGCCGAGGGATCCAACGCTGCCATCGTTACCGCCCGTGAAGGTGTGCACGATGCGCTCGTGTCGCTGCGGCGTAACCTCGTAAATGACGCCTTGCGAGTGTGTGCCGCCGTCGGGCGTCGTTCCAAACAAATTGCCCGCCGCGTCGAACGTGACGCCGCCGCCCGGGCCGAAACCATCGCGGCCGCCCACGAACGCGTGGAGCACGTTCTCGGTCGAGGGCGTCAACGCAAAAACGACGCCGCATCCGTAGCTGCCGCAGGATGGACCCGATCCGCCGGAGACAGTCGTGCCGTCGAGATTCCCTTTCGGATCAAACGTCACGCCGCCGTGGGGATTTTTTCCGTCGGAGAAGCAGCCGAAGTTGTAGAGCACCGTTTCGGACCATGGCGGGCTCGCTTGCGGCGTGAGCTTGAAGACGGTGCCGCACGTGTACTTACCGCCGACAACCGTGGTGCCGTAGAGATTTCCGTGGCCGTCGGAAACCAGGCCCGTCGCCGCGTTTCCGCCGTCGTTTCCGCCGCTGAAGCTGTAGAGCACTCGTTCCGAAGCGTTCGCCGCCGCGCCGACGCGCGGAAGGGCCGCGGCCGTGCCAGTGCCGGCGCCGTTCGGCGTGGCGCACCCGGCGAGAAAGCCCGCGACTCCGCAGACGACCGACGTGGAGGTAACAAAACGGGAAAGTCTCACATGCTTGCTCCTCTTCAGCGTTCCCGTCGTCCCTCGCGGTATCGCCCTAGAAGTCGTCGTCGGGGGATTGCGTGGAGGCGGGCTGCCGCAAAAAGTAGTCTGCCCCGCGCGGCGCCGGGATCGGTTCGAACGTGTGCGGCCTCTTCGAGAAGTCGAAGCAATCGGACAGGTCGTCGGCGCGTACGTCGGTCGTGCCGAGCGAGCCGAGCCCGAACGTCTCCTCGGTGAACTTCAAGATGCTGCCGAATTCGTGCTGCTTCGTCGAGATATAGTGTTGCTTCGCATAGGCGGAGATGACCAGCAGCGGCACGCGAAACCCGAGCTCATAGGAGTTGTACTGCTTGGGCCGCGCCGGGTCGTACCAGCCTCCCCAGTCGTCCCACGTTACGAAAATTGCGGTGTTGTCCCAGTAGCTGCTCTCGCCGATCGCGTTGACGATCGACGCTACCCACGACGGGCCGGTGCCGTTGGTTATTCCGGGGTGGTCGGATTCCGCTGCGGTCGGCGTAACCCACGAAACGTTGGCGAGGTTCCCGGATTTTACGTCGGTCAGCACCTGCGAAGGCGGCGCGACGACGTCGGTCGAGAACTCGGGGCTGTCGTAGACGGGTAGAACGGCAGCGGGCCCCGCCCACAGCCCGGGGCCGATATGGCCTTGATAGTAGTGCCAGGTCAGCGACTGCGCCTCGATCAGCGCGATGAGCGAGTTGCGATCGAAACACGGATACGTCTGCTTATTCTCCTTGCCCGCCGCGTCGATGAGCCACACGAGCGACCCTTTCGGGGCGTCGCAGCCACCGGTCAGCTTCTTTTTCGGCGTGAGCGGATTCTCGGCCGCGCGCAGCGGCGAGGAATCCGAGATCGTCGAGGTGCCGCTGAGGATGTACTGATGCGCGGGAAAGCTCGGCCCCTGATTCGTCTGGAACATATTGCGCGCGAACGCGTATCGGCGTGCCATGACGAAGTACGGTTCGACTTCCTTTTCCGGCACGTAGCCGTACGCCCGGATGTCGGCCGCCGGGCAGTGCCCGGGCTTCAGGCAGGTGGACTCGACGAGGTTGAACCCATCGAGTTTGCCGTTATCGTATTCGGTCACGTAGGCGCTGTGCATGTGGCTGATATCGTACGGCGCCGTCAGCAATTGCGGACGCAGCGTCACGGTCCGCCCGAGCGAGTTTTTCCCGACGCGTACCGTGCCCGCGCCCGGCAGGCCGTTGAAGAGATTGTTGACCGAGCGGTTCTCTTGAAAGATGATGACGACGTGTTGAATCTTCGACGACGTGCCTGAGAGCGATCGTATCGCGCGCAAAGGCTGTCCATGGGCCGGCACCGGGAGTGCCGGCGCCGAGTTCTGCCCACATCCAGCAAGCGCGACAATCGCCGCAAAGAGAGAAATGCGACCCTTATTCATCGTGCATAAGGTGATTGGAGTTGCGTCGCAGAGTACCTGTAACTGGGCCGGTGGAAGTCGGGGACATGACGGCGGCGCGAAGCGCCCGCTAACGAGCGTCGCGCCGCCGCGCTAAAAGCGGTGAGCGTTCGCTACATCTTGACCTTGGCGATCGTAATCATCGTCTTGCCGCCCGAGGTTGTGATCGTGACGGACGTCTGGCCCTTGCCGGGCTCGCCGATCGTGAAGACGGCGCTCTCGATGGGCGCGGTCACGTGTGACTTTTCCGAGCCCGCGGGCATGTTTTGCTGGTACCACGTGTAGACTTTGTCGAACGAGTCGTCCGTCGACATTACCTGTCCGGCGGCACTAGAGCCCATGTTCGAGCTGCTGCCCGACGCTTGCGTCACGGCGCCCGGGTATGACGGCACTTCGCCGGCCGCCGAGGACGTCGCGGCTGCCGTCGACGTCGCGGCCGCTCCGCTCGTGTCCGCCGCGGTCGTGGCGGACGCGCTGGACTGATCCGACGAGCTCGACGTCTTGCTGTTGCACGCCGTGATGGCCACGAGTGCGACGACGATAGCGAGCGATGAGGTGAGAAAACGCATCAGAATCTCCTTGAAAGGACGGTAGCTTTTCATGACACGGGCGAGCGCCCGTTCGGTGTGCGCCCTGACTATAGCAACATCGGGCGCAATAGGGAAGGCTTGGGGGTCAGAACGTCATCCGCACGATGTTGAGGTCCGGGCTGACGGCGGCGACCGGGCGAGCCCGGGCCGACTCGAAGTAAATGTAGCGGCGGTCGTCGGACCCGAGACCGTCGATCTCCCACTGGCTGACCCGAGCGTCGGGATAGTTCGACCGTCTGATCGCCTCGCGGACGGTCTGCGTGAGCGATGCAAACGCAACGGCCTTGGGATCGAAAGCCCGCCGATCGACCGACGCGGCGGTGATCGGGCCGCCGTCGAGCGACATGAGCTTGACCGGCGTCGGCCCCGAAATGCTGCCATCCGCCGCGACGACGTACCGATCCACGTTGATGTGCCGCTGCGGCTCCTGCACGTCGAGCATCAGACCGTTCACGCCGTCCGCGCTGATCTCGGTAATGCGCAGAGGATTTCCGGAGCGCGACGCAACCGCGTCCAGAGCGTGCAGCACCGCTTGTCCGTCGGCGAGGAACGGATCGATCGGGCCGCCCGCGGGGTTAGGCGCGGCGAGACTCGGGTCGCCCGAACCGTAGGAATTGCCGCCGTGCGAGGATCCCGAGCACGACGCGAGGCTCAAAGCGATCGCGAGCGTGGCGAAACAGCGCGGTAGATTCACGCTTCCCTCCTTTGCGGGGCGCCGACCTTTTCCCCGCTTGTGCTACGACGGCAACGTCGAGAAGAGTAGTGCGACGTAGACGACGGTCAGCAGCATCGCCTGTACGGTGATCCACTCCTGAGCTCGGCGCGACCGCAACGCGAGCGCTACGATGATGACGAGGTCGAACAGCACCAAGAAGGCGAGGTTCAGAACGGAACTCATGTGGCCCGTTCGTGCGACCTCCTCGGCAATGCTGAGCAGCGGCAGAAAAAACATCGCGCCGAAGAACCAGACGCGATTGTGAAAGTACCACGCTCCGAGATCGATCGTGCCGTGCTCCGCGCGCTCGGGAAGCGCGAGCGCCGAGAGTAAGAACAGATCGACCGGTACCAGCAACTGCAGCCAGTACGTACCGAAGTTCCAGTGCTGCGTATGGCGTACGCTCCACTCGGCCCACCAGTGCTGGACGCAGATGAAGAAGAGCCATATCGCCCACGCGATCGGCGGCCAATAGAAGTCGAAGCGCTCGCGTGCCGTGATCACCGTCGCGAGCCGAGCGAGGACGTTGGCGATCGCCAAGCCCAAAACGATCGAGATGAGGATGGTCAGGTAATCGAACGCGCCGGTCACCGCTGGGACCGTTCGTCGCTAAAGAAAACGACTCCTCAGACGCCTGTGGGCGACGGCGACGGTGAGGTCACGGGCGACGGCAGCGGCGGAAGCGCCGGCGTTGGCGTGGGAGTGGGGCGAGCCCAGGCCGGGAACGGCTTGGTGGAAACGCCGCGGTGGAGTTGCGCGCGGCTGCGATAGGCGTATGACGACTTTGGAAAGTGCGACGCTATGTAGGTCAGCAGTGCGATGGCGTGGGCGCGTGCTGTCGCGCCGGGCAGTTCCTCGTAGAGTCCCGCGATCCCGAACCCCGTCGAAGGCAGCCACGCGTCATTGGGATAGCGACGAGCCCATTGCAGATACGCGTCCTCCGTGAGGAGCAACAGGTGCTCGGCATCCTGCGGGAGCAGCTGGTGCGTCTCGTAGCGCTTGCGCAGCTGCATCGTCTCGTAGCGGATCCGAAGCGCGCTCATGCTGAGCCTGCCGAAATACGCATCGCCCGGCGCGTTGCCCGAGGGCGCCTGCGCGAGCAGAACCACCGCTAACAGCAGATTCAAGGAGCGAGCCCGAAAAACGTCGTTTTTCGGGCTCTGTGAACGCGGCTTTTGGTGACTCAGGGCTGGCTGTTTGACGACGACGAAGAACTGCTCTTCTGCGTCGAGCCCGTACCCGAGTTTGAGCCTGGCTGCGTGATCGTCGTCGAGTTCGTCGTGCTGGTCGTGTTCCACGGATGCCAGTAGAACAGGACGAACAGGATCGCGGCGACCACTACGATTACACCAATGATCCAGGCAACCGGCCCGGACGAGTCTCCTTTGACCACTACGGTTCGATCATCGTGCATGCTTCATACCTCGGGGGCATTGTTCCCCACGCTCGGGCCATCCTAATCATTTGCTGGCGCAAACGAAGATGGGCCGCCTCACTGGGCGGCCCATCTCATCGGGATCTAATTTGCGCCTGAGAGGCGCGATGCTAGGCCTTTACGGTCCTGACTGTTCGCAGGCCGCCGTCTTGTTGTCGAACATCGGCTGAGACGTATACGACTTCGCGCGGAACGGATCGTTCTGGACATCGGTCCACGCGCAAAGGTCGCCGATCTCGCCCTGCGGGCTGTTCCAGCCGCTGAACGGATTCGGATCCGTAACCGACTCGCCGTACTCGTGACCTTCGACGATCGTCACGCCCTCGTCGGTTCCGGTTTCATCCGACGGCGGGGAGATGAAGTTCGAGCCGCACGAAGAACCGGCGTCGGGCATATACGGCAGGTTCGTATATGAAACGACCTTTCCGCTGACCTTCGTCGCGCTGTGATAGGCGCAATACTGGGTGCCGAAACCGGAGCTGCTGCGTCCGTGGGGAGTCGCGACGACATACGAACCGTTGGGGTCGTATCCGAAGTGCGCAACGCCGGCAGCGGCTTCAGCCGCGACCTGGGCGTCAGTCGGATTCTGCGGGACCGGGTTCGTGTCGTCTTCCCACGCGCCGCCGAGCTGACCGCGCGGGTTCTTGATGTAGGTCGTCGTGCTGCCCGACTTCATGTAGTACTGGGTGTAGATGTTGTTGTGACCGCTGTGACCCATCACCTTGAGATAGTTGCTGAGCAGCGGCT
>Ga0073928_10011957_pt1 | contig 10042 bp, 10 predicted proteins | sample PaiPotPPA55metaG_FD_76969 | JGI IMG/M metagenome (GOLD analysis project Ga0073928, IMG submission 76969) | Iron sulfur acid spring bacterial and archeal communities from Banff, Canada, to study Microbial Dark Matter (Phase II) - Paint Pots PPA... ... | reverse complement strand
CGCGCCCACACCATCACAAGAACGCTCATTCAACCTGACGCCTACAACCATACAACCCCCTCAGCCCATGAGCGAAGGAAATTGGGGGACGACTAAGAAACCGAGGCAATCCAAAGAATAGCCAGTCATTCATCTCGTCGTCACGAGAAATATTTTGCGTCCCTGCGACACGGACACGTCGCCGGCCGGCTGCCAGGTACGGCGCACTCTACCACGCCTCTGAATGAGCGCTGCGTTGTGCATTACAGCAAGATTGACTGCCAATGCCCGCCACCAATTGGCGACATTCGGCCTAGTCAGAAAAAGCGACTATGCGGGCCGCAGTATCAATCATCGATTGTTGATTGTTTATGATGAGGCCGCTGCTGGGCCTATCGAGATCAAAGATCAGAATTATTACCATCGCAACGAGTAATCCCATGATGCATACCGGGAGCCGGGTGCGCTTCGTATCGAGTCCGCTTGCGTAACCTGCAAATCCGGCAGCTGTGGCAGCAATGCCAAAAAGCCCAAGCAGGACGATGTTCGGTATTCTGTTGCGGAGAGCCGCCAATCGCTTCGCTTGATCGTCGATCATTTCGTTTAGTGCTTGAATGAAGAGCCCGGTGGGGACCATACCGTGTCCTTTGCCGTAAGCGCCTTCGCTTGGAGCCAGAGTGACTCTTGAACCCTATTCGAGCGATCGACGGCGGTCTTCGACTCCGCGATCCAACTTTAGTGATAGAAGAGGATATTACTGAAGAAGGTGGGGCCAACGGCGTGCGACGCTTAATGGCGATGCCCGACCCACCCACGGCAATCCTGTGCGGTCACGACATGATGGCGATGGGCGCCATGCGCTCCCTGCATGAGCACGGCCGGATGCCAGGACGGGATGTCGGAGTCATCGGCAGTGACGACAATCCACTCGGCCCCTATATGTCACCCCCGCTCACGACTTTTACGGCACCGCGGGTGTCCGTTGGCCGAAGGATGACTGAATTGCTCATCGAGGCGATGAACGGCATCTCGCCTGAGAGCCTACAGGAAATCTGGAAGCCAACGCTGGTCATTCGCGCTTCCGACGGCCCGCCCCGCGAGTTGGCAACACCGACGAAGTCCCGACGTCGGACAGTGCTCCGATCCTCATCTTGAAGTGTTCTGGCCTCTAATAAGGCTACACGAACGGCACTTCGCTCCAAAATCGATTATGGACAACGACAAAACTCGATAATCGTGTTTTCGAGCACATAGGGAATCTGGTCTGGATTGGACACCAGTTCGCAAAAGGCACTGCGTTAGGGGGCCAAAGCTTGCGGGTGGGCCTCCTGAAAATAACCCCGCCGATTTCAGCCGAAGGAACCTGCGCTGCGGTCGCGAGTAACGGCGTGCGGATGCGCTGGGCGTCGTAGAGCCCTTGATGATCCGTCACCACGCCACACGGGAAGAGGTACTTGAGACGACTGCGGTCGCAACCGAAATGAGTGGGGGTCCCGGAAAAGTCTATGGCGGAAAAGCCGTGGCCGCATACGACGAACTCAACGGATAACAGGATCGGGCGCCAATTTGCTCGAGACCTACCTGTCGAACCTCTCGTCTGCATTCCATAACCGCCCATTCCGCGAATGGCTGAAATCCACGACTCGGCCGTCGCGCAATCGCCGGGACGATCTCATGTTGTGGGTCGAAGCAGCGCAAACGCAGGATCAGAAGCGACCGGCGCGAAATGGCGTGAGGTCGACCGGCGATGGCCGGCCGGAGATGAGAGCGGCAATCACGACGCCGGTATACGGGCCAGCGGTCATGCCCACATGCTGGTGCCCGAACGCGTAAACGACATCGGGAGAGCGTTTCGAGCGGCCCATCACCGGCAGTGAATCCGGAAGGCTGGGACGATGGCCCATCCAGTAGCTCATCTCGTTCATCGAATAATTCTTGCCCAGCGCCGGAAAGAGCGAGCCGATCCGCTTGATTAGGATTTCGGACCGCTTCCAGTTGGGGGCGGCCCGCAAACCGGCCAGTTCGACGGTGCCGGCCAGTCGCACCCCGAGTTGCATCGGCGTAACGACAAACTTGTTCTCGGAATCGGTCGTGGGAACGCGCGGCATAATCGCAGGATTCCGGATCATCACATGATAGCCCCGCTCCGTCTCCAGCGGGACCCTGTCGCCGGTCTGAACCGCAAGTGGCTTGGAATACGCACCTGTGGCAAGAACCGCGGTATCGGCTTCGATCCGGCCACTGCTTGTCTCGACTGCGACGAGCCGGTCGCAGTCAAACGCAAAACCCTTGGCTTCCGCCTTGACCAGACGGCCTCCCGCCTTGAGGACATTATCGACGAACGCCTTGACCAGACCGCTCGGATTGACGGTGTGGCCATTGTTGGGAACGTATTTTCCGTATTTCGCGTCCGGCGTGAGATTCGGATCAAAGGCGCGAAGCTGTTCCTGGTCGAACTCCTCCCAGACGATGCCGTTATCGCGCCGGAGAGCCCAGCCGCGCGCATCCGCTGCCACACTTTCTTTGAAGCGATAGACGATGAGGATGCCATCGCGCTTGACGAGATCCTGTGCTCCGGCGTCGTCGACCAATGGCATGAGAGCGTCGAAGCAAGGGGAGATCAGCGATTTGAGGGCCTGTGCCTGCTGCCTGATTTTGTCGGGCATTCCGGCCAGCCCGTAGCGGAGCAGCCAGGGGGTGATCTGGGGCAGATAGGACCAGCGGATCGACAGCGGTCCGAGAGGGTCCATCAGATATTTGGGAACCTGCTTAAACGTGTCGGGTCCCGCGATGGGAACAAGTGATGAAGGGTTGAAACATCCAGCATTACCGAAAGATGCCCCCTCCCCCGGAGCAAGCGGATCGATCATAACGACGTCATGCCCGTCGCGCTGCAAATAGCGCGCGACACAGGCACCAACCATGCCGGCCCCGATAACGGCCACTCTCTTCTTGTTCATTGTCAGGATACCGTTATTCAATTCGCCGTTGCTGTGAGGAATGCCGGCGGCGCCGCGCCGGCGCCGGATGCGCCACGTCGATCAAACCACCTTGTTGACCAGATCGTCCTGGCCGGCCCAGATCTTGTTCAGATTCGCGTCGAGGAGCTTCGCGATCCCCGCTTCATAACCAGCGGTTTCACCGCCCGTATGCGGCGTGAGGAAGACGTTCGGCATCGACCAGAGCGGCGAATCCTCAGGCAATGGTTCTTCGACGGTGCAATCCAGCGCCGCTCCCTTGATCGCTCCGTTGTGCAGCGCCTGGATGAGGGCCTGCTCGTCGACGCAGGCTCCGCGCGCCATATTGACCAGATAGGCGCTGCGCTTGAACTGCGACAGCGCCTTCGCATCGATGACGTTGCGCGTTTCATCGGTAAGTGCGCAAGTGAGAACGACGAAATCGGCGCGCGGCAGGAATTTGTGAAACTCGGCCGAGGCGTGGACTTCGTCCGCATGGCCCTTGTTCGCCAGATCACTGCGGCGGAAACCGATGACATTTATGTCGAAGGCCTTTGCCAGCTTCGCCAGACGACCGCCGATGCGCCCGAGACCGAATATGGCGAGCGTCTTTCCGGCCAGCTCGTCTTCGCGCAGCGCAGGATCGCTTTGCATCGGTCGCCAGAATTTCTTGGCCTGATTGTCCCGCGCGTCCGGCAGCCGCCGCAACATCGCCAGGATCAGACTCATCGCGTGATCGGAAACGGCGTTCATGTTGACCCCCTGCGCGCTCGCCAGCCGCACGCCGCCGGCCTTGAGAACACCGAGATCGTATTGATTGATTCCCGCGCTGATCGACTGGATGAACTTCAGGCGCGGCGCTTTCTGGAGCAGATAATTCTTCCAGAAGCCCGACACCACGACGACATCCGCTTCCGCGATCCGGCGCTCGAACTCCTCGAAGGTCTTCACTTCGAAACTCTTGACGCCTGGCTTGAGCGAATCGAACGCCGCCTTCACCTGATAGGCGGGATGCCCGAAGCAGATCACCAGATTTTCACGTGATGGAAAGGTCAATTGTCTTCTCCTGAACTTCGAAACGGGTAATTGGGCGTTGCCGACCTTCTCTCATCCGAAGAAGGTTTCATAGGCGTCGATGACAAGGCCCTTCTCATCGAGCACATAGATGACACTGTGCTTGTCGATCGTGGTGCAGGGGTGCTTTACCCCGAATTCGATCACGTCTCCCGGCTCGACCTCGCAGCGCGGCAGCTGGACAAAGGCGTGCTGATCATTGAGCTTCGAGACACTCGCCGTCGGCGATAGCTCGCGCTGGATCTTGTCCCCGCGCCACAGCACCAGCGGAACCGGCAGGCCCTGATCGTGAGATACGTCTCTCAGCCCAATGCCGCAGATCACGAGCTCCGGAGACTGAACGGACAAAACTTCCGCCCAAAGCCGAAGGGCCGGACGGAAGGATGTTTCGACGATCGAGCTACAGTGAGATCCCAGAAGATCCCGCCTGGCCAGCGCCGATATCCGCTCTCGGATCGGACCGTGGTCGCTGAAAAAGCAGGCCCCGCTGCGTAGGATGAGCGTGCAATTGCGATCGTTGGTCACGAGCGGCTTGCCACGGGCGATCACGTGATCGAACAGGCTGGACCCACCGGCCGTCAGAATCAGCGGTGCCCGCGCGCCGCGATGTTCCCGGACCGATCTCAGCACATCGCCACATCGCTCAAACAGATCATCCAGCAAGCCTTCGGTCTGGACCATGTCCGGCCGGTTTGCCGTGCCCCCATAGGCGGCGACGCCGGCCAGAACCAGGCCGCACTTCGCTTTGCTGATGGCCGTGATGATATCGGCAACCTGTGCCTGCGAACGCACCCCGCCGCGCCCGCATCCGACCTCGATGAGCAAATGAAGGCTGGCCAGATCGACTGCCTCCGCCCAGAGGTTTGCCAACGCGTCGACGAAAGGCGACGAGTCGATAAAGAGATAGAGTTGGCTATCGGGATACGCCCGGGCCAGTGCCGCGAGCCGATGCGCCGCGCCCTTCCCACCGATCTCATTCGCAATCAAAATTCTTGGAATGCCGTGCCGAAGCATGACCGCGGCCTGGCGCAGGTCCGCCACTGAAATGCCCCAGGCGCCCTGGTTCACCAGATCGAGCGCAAGCGCGGGCGCCATCGGTGTCTTGATATGAGGAGCGATGCCTGCTCCCGAATGCCGACAGACCTCGAACATCGCGTCCCGGTTTTGACCAAAGACGCCCAGGTCCATGGATAGGCACGGCAGGTTCATCGTCCCGTCTGCCGGCGCCCATTTTTTTGCGGCGAGATCGGTCGATGCGACTGCATCGAGCCCCGGCGGAAAACCTCGATGACGGTCATCGAGCAGGAAGGCCATCGTCATTCTTCTTGGTAGTTGTCAGTTCACATCATTGACAAGATATGATCTCTTGTCAAGAAATGAGCGACGACGGTAGCAGGCGGCCCGAAAGCCGCGCTTTGATGCCGCCACGTGATATGGTCTCGGCTCGACAGGAGATGCGGTGTGACCTCCAAGACCGGCTCGCTTACATCGCGAACGGAACAGGCCCTGCGGAAAAGGATATCCGATGGCCCGATAAAGGTTGGCGACAAGCTGCCGACCGAAAAGGCCCTGGCGGCCGAGTTCGGAGTGAGCCGCACCGTCATCCGCGAGGCCGTTGCCGCGTTGCGGGCCGATGGCTTGCTGGAGGCAAAGCACGGCGTCGGCTATTTCGTATCCCAGAAGGAGGAGCAGGCAGCGACCGCCGATCCGGGCGTGATGGCGCAATTGCATTTCTCCGCTTCCGTGCTCGATATTCTGGAACTGCGCATGGCGGTCGAGACTCATGCGGCGGGACTTGCGGCGGCGCGCAAATCTTGGGCCCAAGAAGAAAAAATTTTTGCTGCCGCCGAGAAATTCGCTCGCGCCGTGGCCAATGGCGAGCCGACCGAATCCTGGGACTGGGAGTTTCACAGATCGATTTCGGAAGCCACCAACAACCACGCTTTCATTGAATTTTTCGACTGCATCGGGCTTGCGATCCTGCCTCGCCAGGCGCTGGAGGGAACGAAGGGCAATGTTTTGATCACCAAGTCGTATTTGGAGAAATCGGTGGTCGAGCATCGGGCCGTGGTCGAGCGCATATCCAAGGGAGATGTCGAAGGCGCGCGCGAAGCGATGAAATTTCATCTTGGCGGAAGCCAGACCCGTTATCGCGGCCTTCTCGCGGCGGGTCGCGACGAAAATGTCAGCGACACCGCGATCGCTTCCGACCGGCCTGCCCTGAAGTGATAGGGGGTGACGGAGACGAGCGCGGAGTGAGCTCGCGAGCACCTGTGTTAGTGAGGGTTGTCCAATCTGATATGATGTCATATCATCATCTCCAATGGTGAACACACCTCCTAAGCAGGACGGCTGATGATCTCCCTCAAGTCAGTCAATAAGTGGTTCGGAGACCATCAGGTTCTACGCGACTGCACCCTGACTGTCGGGAATGGCGAGGTCGTCGTCATCTGCGGCCCGTCCGGATCGGGGAAGAGCACGCTCATCAAGTGCATCAACGGGCTGGAGCGGATTCAAGGCGGATCGATTCATGTCGACGGCGAGCCGGTGATCCAGTCATCCACGGCATTGCTTCGCCTGCGCCGCAAGGTCTCCATGGTCTTTCAGAGCTTCGAGCTCTACCCGCACATGAAGGTGATCGACAACGTCACGCTCGCACCGGTGGTTGCCTTGCGGCGCGACAAGGCCGAAGCCGTGGAGAAGGCGAAGGCGCTGCTCGCGCAAGTCGGAATGGCTGCCTTCGCAGAGCGCTGGCCGGGGAACCTTTCAGGCGGACAGCAGCAGCGCGTGGCGATCGCACGCGCGCTTGCGACCGACCCGATGGCAGTCCTGTTCGACGAACCCACATCCGCGCTTGATCCCGAGATGATCAACGAGGTCCTCGACGTGATCACATTGCTGGCACGGGCAAGCATGACCCTTGTCATCGTCACCCATGAAATGGGTTTCGCCCGCCGCGTCGCCGACAGGATCGTCTTCATGGAAAATGGTGCGATCGTCGAGGATACGCCGGCCGCGCAATTCTTCGCCAACCCCAAGAGCAAAAGAGCGGCACGATTCCTGGAACGCATCCTCACCCATTAGCCCGGGCGCAGAGGCGTTGTTCATCGATCGACCAACACGAAAGGGAATAGGTATGAGAGAAACAACGAACAATGCGCTTTTCGCCGACCGTCGAGGCTTCCTGTCCGCAGGCGCAGCAGGGGTTGTCGCACTCCTTGCGACATCGCAGACCAGGGCTGCGGATGCGAGCGAAGACACACTCGACAAAATCAAGAACGCCGGCGTGTTCAATATCGGCGTGCGCGAAGCGGTTCCGCCTTACGGTTTCAAGGATGCCAATGGAGAATATCTCGGCTTCTCAACGGAAATCGGCAAGGCCGTATATGACGCAGTCAACAAGGGGCTCGGCGGCGCGATCAAAGCGAATTACGTTGCCGTGACGAGCCAGACCCGCATCCCCCTCCTCCAGAACGGCACGATCGATCTCGAAGCGGGTGCGACCGTCATGACCATCGGTCGCTCAAAGGTCGTCGATTTCAGCATTCCCCATTTCGTCACGAGCACAAGCGCGCTTGTCCCGGCCAATAGTTCGATCAAGACGGTCGCCGACCTTGCGGGCAAACGCATCGGCATTCCCCAAGGCGGCCTCGAGGCCGCGTTGTTCCGGGCGGCCAACGAAGCCGGCACATTCGCCAGCGCGGTGAAAACGATCGGTTTCCCGGATCATAGCCAGGGCTTGACGGCGCTCCAGACCGGCACGATCGAGGTATATGCCACCGACGAGCCGATCCTCTACGAGATCGCCCGCGATCCGTCGCAATTCAGGATTCTGCCGCTGAAGATGAATGCCACTGCCCAGACGCTGCTCATCCGTCCCGGGAGTTCGAAATTTAAGCGCATCGCCGATCAGACCATCGCCCAGCTATGCAGCTCCGGGCAGTGGGAGAAACTTTATCAGCGCTATTTCGGCGACGGCGGCTTCAAGATCCCGCTGTCGGACGCGGGAAAGCTGCTGGTGCAGATGAACTCCTGGCCGGCCTAAGTCCACGCCACTAGCCGCCTTCGGCCTTCCAGAAAGACGCTGCCGGATCGCCATGCTCACGATCTTGATCCCGCCCCAATGACGAGAAGTGTGTATCGGGAATGATTGACTGGTCGATTCTATGGCAGGAGCCGAACGGCAGAACCCTGCTTGAGGCGCTGCTTCTGACGTTCGAGATCTCTGCGATCTCCTGGGTGCTGTCGATGATCCTCGGGATCGGTATCGGGCTGATGAGAGATGCGCCCATCGCAACATGGCGCGTCATTGGAACCGCCTATGTCGAGATATTCCGGAATATCCCTCTGCTGGTGCAGCTCTTCTTCGTCTATTTCATTTTCCCGCGCATCCTGCCGACCTTCGTAAAGCAGGTCCTGTTCGACCATGGCTGGGAGATCGTCGCCTCCATCATCACGCTGTCGCTTTACAGCTCGGCCAAGATCGCCGAGCTCGTCAAGTCGGGGTTCAACACCATCGGACTCGGCTTGCACGAGGCTGCGGTCGCGAGCGGCCTCACCTGGTGGCAGTCCCAGCGCCATATTTTCCTGAACCTGCTGCTGCGGACCATCACGCCCGGACTGGCGTCGGAATTCGTCACAATATTCAAGGGCTCATCGCTGGCGATGGCGGTGGGCGTCGCCGAGACGACCTATGTGACGCGGCAGCTTGGAACGGAGACGTTTCAATGGCTGCCGGTCAATGTCTACGCCAGTGCCGTCTATCTCCTCTGCGCGTGGGGAATCGCCGGCGTGATGCTGCTGGTCGAGAAGCGCGTCGCCATTCCCGGACGGATCAGCGGGTGAGCGATGCAGGAATATCTCTCCATGCTTTCGGCCCTGCTCCGCTACAACGTCACGCTTACGCTGTTGGCGGTCGCCATCGCGCTTCCGGTCTCCTGCGCATGCGCCTTTGCAAGATTGTCGACCATCCGCTGGATCGCGCTTGCCATGCGCGTCTATGTCAACACGCTGCGAAGCATGCCGTTGGTGATGGTCATGTTCTGGGTCTACATGATCGTTCCAATGATCAGCGGACATTCGCTCTCGGCCTATTGGTCGGCCTTGATCGCCCTGACCTGCTTTGAAGTGGCGTATTTCACCGAGATCGTGCGCGCCGGCGTGCAATCGATTTCATCGAACCAGTTCGCAGCAGGCGTCGCGACCGGATTGTCGCGGCTTCAGGCCGCGCGTTACATCATCGTTCCGCAGGCATTGCAGCGGATGCTGCCGGCGCTTCTCACGCAATCGCTGATCGCCTTTCAGGATTCCACCATCAGCAGCATCATCGGCGTGCCCGAAATGCTGCAAGAAACCACGATCATCAATGCGCGGGAGCAGGCGCCGATCTATTATTACGCCCTGCTCGCGCTCACATTTTTGGTGATATGCTATGGAACGAGCCGGCTCGTGCGACTTATGGAATCGCGGCTGCGGGTCGGCGTCCATCCTCAAAAATCGTAGGAAAGTACCTGGTAGCTGACCAGTAGCGACACAGGCGTTTACACCACGACGTCCGCCTTTCCGGCATTGCAGGCGCTGTCCCTCGATATTTGCGAGGGCCGCAGGTTGATTCTCTTCCTCTTGCTTGCGCTTGTTGAGGTCGTTGAGCAAAAGGATTGGGCTTAATACAGACACCGGCGCGACCGGCGTCAACGTCATCGCCGCTTCGGATTGTTGCTGCGCCAGCCGGTCGCAGTTCTGAAGATCTGACGCGAGCATTTTGTCGTCCGAACTTGTTGGAGTGCCGCGAGAGGCAATGGTAGATCCCTGCAGCGAGCGCGGCGACGGCAGCGCGTTGTTTGACGCTACCGAGCCAGATGGCTTGCAAGCCATCTCACGGGCTTTCAGATCGAAGTTCGTCCGACCATTGGCATAACTGGCAGGCATCACGTACCAGCCATCGGCGGGCTCCTTGGGCATATCGGAGCTACCATCAACCTGAGAACCCGAGCCCATGTGCCCGTAAAATGTCGCTTGCGCCAAAATCATGG
>Ga0073928_10011956_pt1 | contig 10043 bp, 8 predicted proteins | sample PaiPotPPA55metaG_FD_76969 | JGI IMG/M metagenome (GOLD analysis project Ga0073928, IMG submission 76969) | Iron sulfur acid spring bacterial and archeal communities from Banff, Canada, to study Microbial Dark Matter (Phase II) - Paint Pots PPA... ... | reverse complement strand
CTCTATGCCAGCAACAGATCAAGCGGAGGACATTGTGCACGCACGACGCTCTGGTAGTAATGGTGTAACTTTGAGCGCGGTCTCCGAAGCCTCATCAAGCGGGGAACGCGTTGTCTTAAACCCGGAAGCCTTTCGGCGGATGATTGCCCTCGAAAGAAAGAGAAGCGAGCGTTCGCGGAAGCCATTCATACTTTTGCTCCTCGATATGGGCGACCGCCCATCTGAGAAGAACGGAAAAATCCTAGGGAAGATTTCGTCCGTGTTATCGGTTTCCACTCGCGACACCGATGTCACCGGCTGGTACGCGAACGACTGCGTCCTCGGCGTTATGTTTACCGAACTCGCCTCCGAGGATGGCGCAACCATTCCTGGCACTGTCATCGCGCGAGTTACTGACACGTTACGTAGTAATCTCGCCCTCGAACAATTCAACCGTGTGCGCATCTCGTTTCACGTTTTTCCGGAGGACTGGGATCACGAGGATCCTGAGGGCTCGAGCAATCCAACGCTTTACCCTGATTTATCCGAGCGCGAGGATGGCAGGAAATCGTTTCGCGCGATGAAGCGGATGATGGATATTGTCGGGAGCGCTTTGGCTCTTCTATTTTTCCTGCCGGCGTTCGTGGCGATTGCCGCCGCCGTCAAAGCGACGTCGAAGGGGCCGATCTTTTTCCGGCAACGCCGCGTTGGCCAACATGGAAAATCCTTCGTGTTTCTGAAATTCAGATCCATGCAGGTGAACAATGACGCCGCGGTCCACAAAGAGTACGTTCAAAAGCTGATCGCCGGTAAAGCCGATAAGCAGCAATCGAACGGGAATGGCGGGGGCGTATACAAGCTGACCAAGGATCTCCGCATCACGCGCGTCGGATGTTTCTTGCGAAAAACCAGCCTGGATGAACTTCCTCAGTTCATTAATGTGTTGAAAGGCGATATGTCGCTAGTCGGGCCACGCCCTCCGGTTCCTTATGAAGTTGAGGCATACGACATCTGGCATCGTCGGCGGTTGCTTGAGGCCAAACCCGGGATCACCGGACTGTGGCAGGTGAGCGGCCGCAGCCGTGTGAAATTCGATGATATGGTTCGCCTCGACTTGCATTACGCGCGCACCTGGTCCCCATGGACGGACATGAAAATCCTGTGGCGCACCCCCGGGGCCGTTGTTAACGGCGCGCACTAAACCATTTCTCCCCCGGCCCTCCCTACTTTCTCGCTTCAGGTGAAAACAATGACGACGATCGTGGAGTCTTTGAACTTAAACGCAAAGCACGAGCAGGGAAATGCAGCAACGATTAAGTTTGGAGTTGTGGGCTATGGCTACTGGGGGCCGAACGTAGTTCGCAACCTTGACCGCCTGGATGAAACCAAAGTCGTTGCCGTATGCGACAAAAGTCCCGCGGCCCGGCGGAAGGTGGCAAAAGCCTATCCTGACGTCCTCGTGACCGCCGATCCGTCGGAGTTGATGTCTTCTCCTGACATCGATGCCATTGCCGTGGTGACGCCTGTCTGGACGCATTACGAACTGGCTAAGGCAGCCCTGGAGAATGGCAAACATGTTTTCGTCGAGAAGCCATTCACCAGCAATGCAGCGCAAGCCCAGGAACTGATTGAATTGGCTGCGCGGAAAAACCTGAAAATCATGGTCGATCACACCTTCCTGTTCACCGGTGCGGTCCAAAAGATCAAACAACTGCTCCAAGAAGGCGCGCTGGGCAAGCTGTATTACTACGATTCCACTCGCGTGAATCTCGGCCTGTTTCAGCACGACGTCAATGTTGTCTGGGATCTTGCTCCTCACGATCTGGCGATCATCGATCACCTGATCCAGAAGACTCCCGAGGCGATTTCCGCGACGGGTCAGACCCATCTCAACGGACATGAAGACGTGGCCTTCATTACGCTATATTTCCCCGACAAAGTCATCGCTCACATCAACGTAAATTGGTTGTCGCCGGTGAAAGTTCGGACAACCTTAATCGGCGGTGAAAAGAAAATGCTAGTGTGGAACGACCTTGAAGCGGATGAGAAAATCAAGATCTACGACAAAGGCGTAAACATCACCAGTCGCGAAGGGCTCTATAACCTGCTGGTGCATTATCGCTCAGGCGATATGTGGGCACCTCAGGTGGAACAGGTCGAAGCACTGACCCGGGAACTTGCCTACTTCGTCGAATGCATCGTTAAGGATGAAACGCCTGTGAATGACGGTGAGGCCGGCTTGCGCGTGGTCAGGATGTTGGAAGCCGCCAACGCGTCCATCGGCAAGCGTGGAGAGTTAGTCTACCTTTGATGTATTCCTGGGATTTTCCTCCCCCACCGCGAGGTCTATACAACAGTGAAACCTAAGGTTTTGGTGGCCACAACGTTCCGCTGGTACCCAACTGCCCGGCTCGCGATGGCGTTAGCTAATGCGGGGTGCACGGTAGAGGTCGTTTGCCCTCCGGGCCATCCGCTCGGAAAAATAAGGTTGGGGCGGAAGCTACATACGTATAACGGGCTGTCACCATTGCGATCGTTTAGCAATGCCATTTCAAGGGCCGAACCTGATCTCATTATCCCAGGCGACGATCTTGCAACTTTGCACCTGCACCGCCTCCACCACCGCGAGCGGCGGAATAGTAACGGCGGCTCTCCGATTTGCAGTCTGATCGAGCGCTCGCTAGGAGCACCGGAAAGTTTTCACGTCGCATACGCGAGGGCTCCCTTCATGGAACTTGCTCAGGACGAGGGCATTCGCGTGCCACAGACGGATGCGATCGCGAACCACGAAAATCTCCAGGACTGGACCGCCCGACACGGATTCCCCGCAGTGCTAAAGGCGAACGGTACGTCCGGCGGCGAGGGTGTGCGGGTAGTGCGTACGCTTGAGGACGCTGAGCGGGGCTTTCGATCCCTAATGGCTCCGCCACAGTTTTTGCGGGCTGCCAAGCACGCCCTGGTGGATAACGATCTGACATTGATTTGGCCGGCACTACTTCGCCATCAATTCGTGGTGTATGCGCAAACCTTTATCGAAGGCAGGGAGGCGACGAGCGCGGTTGCTTGCTGGAACGGGGAGGTGATGGCGGCCCTGCATTTCGAAGTCATCAACAAAAGAAATGCCTCTGGTCCGGCCACTGTCGTGCGCCTGATTGAAAATGCTGAAATGTCGGCTGCCGCTGAGAAAATGGTTCGGCGGCTTCATCTCTCTGGCGTCCACGGGTTTGATTTTATGCTGGAGGAGCATACAGGAAATGCCTACCTCATCGAAATGAATCCCAGGGCGACTCAAGTCGGACACTTGGGGCTGGGGGACGGACGCGACATTCCCGCCGCGCTGTACGCTGTCTTGTCTGGCAACGCCGTGGAATCGACTCCGAAAGTTACCGAGAAGCACACGATTGCTCTATTCCCGCACGAATGGATAAGGGATCCCGAGAGCCCGTTCCTTCAGTCGGCATACCATGACATTCCTTGGGAGGAACCCGAGTTGGTTCGTGATTGCGTGAACAGCCGTGAGAAGCAGAGTGCATGGTACTCGCGACGGGGCCGCAAACAAACTGCTTTAGCGGATCCGTCCCTTAAGCCTGTCGCCGGTTCGGCGGAAAGTTGCGCGGCTGGAGTTGCCTTAAAAGGTGAGACTCGCTATGAGTAGCGTGAAAAAACCATTACGAATCGTGAAATTTGGCGGAACTTCTGTTGGCGACGCGATCCGCATCAGGAAGGTCGTGGAGATCATTCGCGACGCAGCCCGCGACAGCGACCTAGTGGTGGTCGTCTCTGCCATGAGTGGCGTCACCAACAAACTGGTTGAAGCAGCCACGCGGTCAGAAGCCGGTGACGTCCCTTCAGTTGAAATGCTCTTCCAGGAACTCCGCGCCCGGCACTTCGCCGTGGTTACCGAGTTAATCCATTCACTTCCCGTGCGAAGCCGCCTTAACCGAGACGTTGAACAGATTTTTCAAGAGGGCGAACGGCTGTGCCAGGGGACCGCCCTCTTGCGAGAGTTAACGCTGCGAGCCCGCGATTCCATCTCCAGTCTCGGCGAACGTCTTTCCGCTCCTGTGGTTGCTGCCGTACTTGCAGAGTGCGGACTGAGCGGCGAAGCCATTGGGGCAACGGAGCTTATCATAACCGACGCCTGTCACGGCGCCGCTGATCCTTTGATGGCGGCTACGCGTAATCGCTGCGAAGCGCGGCTCCGTCCTCTTTTGCGGCAAGGAATTATCCCGGTGGTTACCGGCTTCATTGGTGCTACGGAAGAGGGTGTGCTCACCACTCTCGGCCGTGGCGGCTCGGATTATTCGGCGACCATCCTGGGCGCAGCTCTCGATGCCGATGAGGTAACGATTTGGACCGATGTGGACGGCCTGATGACGGCTGATCCCCGCTTGGTGCCGGGCGCTGCTACGATTCCCGAAATTTCTTATCGCGAAGCGGCCGAACTGGCGCACTTTGGCGCCAAGGTTTTACATCCGAAAACTATTAGTGCTGTAACCATGTGTGGTATCCCGCTGTGGATTCGAAACACGTTTTCCCCGGAACTGCCAGGAACAAGAATTACTCCCGCAGGCCCCGCAACCGATGGAGCAGTCAAAGGACTCACGGCGATCAGCGACGTTGCACTCATCACCGTGGGCGGTCCTGGAATTGTGGGCGTCCCGGACGTTTTGGGCCGCACTTTCGCGACCACCACGGCAGTGCGGGCAAATGTGCTGCTGATCTCGCAGTCATCCTCGCAAAACGAAATCTGTCTGGTGGTTTCTGCTTCCGTTGCAAAGGACACCGCGGAGGCTCTGCGCCGGGAGTTCGCGCAAGATCTGGCGCATGAGAAAGTGGAGCACATCACTCTCGATCCGACAATTGCGATCGTTACCGTGGTGGGCAAGAATATGCGCGGTTCCGCTACTGTGGGCCGCACCTTCACCGCGCTGGGTAGAGAAAACGTAAACATCATTGCGGTCGCGCAAGGTTCTTCCGAGTGCAACATTTCCTTTGTCGTCTCCAAGCAGGACGTGAAGGCAGCACTCAACGCCACGCATCGAGAATTCGATCTGAGCGTGCTGAACTCGCGTGGCATTCCTGTGAAAAGCGTGGCCGTTAGCCCGGCGGCATGGCAGTATGACCCGGAGCAGCAAACCGCAAACGCCGATTGAGCGGCGCCTCACTTCGTAGTTGTTCCCGAATTAAAGGCCAAGCGGCAGATCGGAAGTTATTCCTTTATGAATCCTCATGTATGCATCGCGCCTGACGTGAAACTTGGGCGGGATGTGAAGCTCTCCAAATTCATCAATCTTTACGGATGCGAAATCGGCGACGAAACCAAGATTGGCGCGTTCGTCGAGATTCAAAAGAACGCCACAGTGGGCAAACGCTGCAAGATATCGAGCCACACCTTTATCTGCGAGGGCGTCACCATCGAGGATAACGTCTTCGTGGGACACGGTGTGATGTTCATCAACGATAGCTACCCGCGAGCCACAGCATTCAACGGCAGTCTGCAAACTGAGGCCGATTGGAAGGTGGAGCGCACCGTCATCAAGAAGGGAGCGTCGATTGGCTCTGGGGCTACGATTCTCTCCAACATCAGCGTCGGTGAAAACGCCATAGTCGGGGCCGGCAGCGTTGTCACCAAAAACGTGGCGCCCAACAGCATCGTCGCCGGAAATCCTGCGAAGTTCTTGCGCAATATCGAACAGACTGCGGAGGTCTCAAAGTGAGCGTTTCTAATAACGTATCTAATTCCATTCCTTTTCTCGATCTGGTGACTCCTCACGTTGAACTTGAGCGGGAGTTGACTGAAGTATTCCACAAAGCCCTTCGTACCGCCGGCTTCATCGGCGGCCCCATGGTCGAAGAATTTGAGAAGGCGTTTGCGACCTTCTGCGATACCAGCCACTCGGTTGCGGTGAGCAGCGGCACCGACGCTCTGCGCTTCGCTCTGATGGCAAGCGGAGTGAGGCCCGGCGACGTCGTCGTCACCGTGCCCCACACATTTATCGCGACCACCGAGGCGATCTCCCAAGCCGGCGCGCTTCCCGAATTCGTGGACATCGATGCGCAGACCTACAACTTGGATCCTGCGAAACTCGCGGAGTATCTGGAAAAACAGTGCTCTGTCGATGGTGCCGGCACGCTCAGGAGCCACCGCAGCGGCCGCCCCGTCACTGCTGTTGTTCCAGTCCATCTGTACGGGCAAATGGTCGATATGGATGCCATCCTAGAACTGGCGGAGCGTTACCGCTTGGTTGTGATTGAAGATGCCTGCCAGGCACACGGCGCCGAATGTTTTTCCCGAAAGCACAATCGCTGGATGAAGGCAGGATCGATGGGACGCGCCGCTGCATTCAGCTTTTACCCCGGAAAGAATCTGGGCGCATGTGGCGAAGCGGGCGCTGCCACCACGAACGACGCCGGCCTTGCAAGAACCATCAAGATGCTTCGGGACCACGGGCAGGCAGCAAAGTACTATCACGACATGGAGGGTTACAACGGCCGTTTGGACGCGATTCAGGCCGGCCTCCTGCACGTGAAATTGACTCATCTGGCGAAGTGGAACGCTCAGCGTAGGGAACGCGCCGCAGAATACAAGCGGCTGCTCGATTCTGCAGACACCGCGGTAGTCGCACCCTACGAACCGTCGTGGTCGCGAGGGGTTTATCACTTATATGTTGTCCGCACAGAGGATCGCGAAGCCTTGATGAGCCATCTCAAGCAAGCGGCGATCGGCACGGGGATTCACTATCCAATCCCACTGCACTTGCAAAAAGCCTACACATCGATGAATTACCGGAAAGGTGACTTCCCGATAACCGAAAAAACCTCCGCGGAAATCGTCTCTCTGCCAATGTTCCCCCAGCTCACGGCAGCCCAGCAAGGTCGCGTGGTGGAGGAACTTGGTAACTTCACGTCGACCACAGTACGCAAGCACGTCGAGACCGAGGCCGTCTCTTTAACAACCGCGGAACGGATTTCATAAATGAGTTTTCGTTTTGACAGATTCGCGACCCTCTACTTATTCAATCCGCTTCGATCGCACGAGTTGGGCGACAAGCGATCAATCCCCATCCTGATGTACCACAGCATCTCCGATGACGCGGAAATGGGGGTCCATCCCTATTACCAGACCGCAACCTCGCCGCAGCGATTCGCCTTACAAATGAAGTATTTACGCGACAGCGGATACCGCACGGGGTCGCCCGGTGAAATCGCCGCACAACTGCAAACAAATGCTGAGATTGCAAACAAAACCGTTGTGATCACTTTCGATGATGGCTTCCGCGACTTTTATCATGGTGCTTTTCCGGTGTTAAACGAGTGCGGCTTCGGTGCGACAGTCTTTCTGCCCACAGCCTACATAGGAGATGATCCGGTCTCGTTCAAGGGAAGGGACTGCTTAACCTGGGCGGAAGTCCGAGAACTGAGGAAACACGGAATCTTGTTCGGATCGCACACGGTGACCCACCCCCAGCTTCGGGATTTGACCGCTCTCGCTATCAACGAGGAAATAACAAACTCCAAAAACACTATCGAGCAAGAACTTGGCTGTGCTGCTGACTCGTTTGCTTACCCATACGCGTTTCCCCAAACCGACGCTGGTTTCATAAGCATGCTGCGTGACACTCTGCGCAAGGCCGGCTATCAAAGTGGGGTTTGCACCACCGTAGGCAGGGCAAACCGAAAGAGTGAGCCGCTTTTCATGGAGCGGCTACCAGTAAATTCCTGGGATGATCCCGCGTTGTTCCATGCCAAACTGGCCGGGGCTTATGACTGGGTCTCAAAATCTCAATACGTAGCCAAAACGGGAAAAGCCTTTTTACGGAATGCTTTTCAACGAGGCTAAGTGCCCCATTTTCAAAGCTTGCCCTACCGTTCACAGACGTTGTAGTGGTCGGACATGTCCTCCTGAGACCTGTTCGTGATTGCTGCCGCTGGGTATAAATGACACTCGATCATCCAGTAGATCGTGAGCCACTCCCCTACTGGGCACTACGAGTTTTAACCAGCGGGTTCGTTTAGAATGGCGAACCCAGCACACGATTAGCGGAGGAACGCGTGAACGGGCCCCAGAAACTTATACTTGTTGTCATATCAACTCTTGCATTCTCGCCTCTGATGTTCTCTTCGGCAACCAACGTCTATATTACCCAAGATGGCAGCAGCCAGGGCGCTTGCACCAGCGGTGTGCAAACCCCCTCTTGGTTCAACAATTCCGCCAACTGGGGTTCCAGCGGGACTCAGATTGGTCCAGGAACCACCGTGACCATCTGCGGCACGTTCACCGGGAGCGCAGGAAGCACGGAGTTCACTTTCCAAGGGAACGGCAGCGCTGGGAATCCGATCACACTCCGCTTCGACAGCAATGCGCAGCTTAGTGCTCCGTATTGGGCTCCTTCGAGTGGAGGGCAAGGATGCGGTGGAGCGATCTGCATGTACAACCGAAGCTATTTAACTGTCGATGGCGGATCAAACGGAATCATTCAAAATACTGCTAATGGCGACGGACTTGCCCATCAGCAGCAAAGTGAAGGCTTTGAAGCGACCTCTTGCAACAACTGCACGATTCAGAACCTTTCAATTGAGAATATCTACGTTCACCCCACGAACGGAACTGGTTCCATTGATCAGACACAAATGCGATGTATCTCGTTCTCGGGTTCGAATTGGAACATAAATAACAATAAGATGCATGACGCGGGCTGGTGCTTGTTCCAAGCCTATTCAAATGGGGATACTAACACCAACATCTCGGGTAACAATATCTACAACATAGATCACGGCTGGATGCTTGCGACTAGCTCCGCTAACAGATATACCAACGCCTTCTTTCACGACAATCAGATGCATGACACAGCTAACTGGGACGCCGGTGGATGCCCTTATCACCACGACGGCATCCACACCTTCGGAACGGGCGGCAGTTCGATGTCCGGGGTGTACGTCTACAACAATTACTTCTATGGAAATTGGGGAAGTTGCCCAACAGGCTTCATCTTTGTAGAAGGCGGCGGATCGAGTACACCTTCTCATATGCAATCGAGTGCGTGGTGGAACAATGTATTGATCGTCAATACGTCTAGCCCGATCGTGAATACGAATGGGTGGTTTGACCTCGCCTCAGGAGACAGTGGAAACCAGCAAGTTTTCAACAACACAATAGTCGGTCCGAACACCTCCGACAATACTCTTTGCCTAGGAATGGAAAATCTGTCGGGCTTGAGTTATGAAGACAATGCGATCTCGAACTGCGGCGATCCTGTTAATATCAGCAGCTCTACGGTCGCGGTTGCAGATTACAATTTCTATGGGACACCTTGCGGAAACGGGAACAACTGCTTCATTTGGAATGGATCCTTCATGGGTTCATTCGCCGCTTGGAAGTCCGCCACTGGGCGCGATTCCCATGCGGTGTACAGTATGACGCCTAAGCTGAACGTCGACGGCTCTCCGCAAGCTGGATCGCCCGTCATTCAGGCCGGTTCCAATTTGAGCAGTTTAGTGAGCGCCGCACTAGCTTCTCTGTCAAGTGATACCGATAAGGGGAATACTCGGAGTCCCGTCCTGAGGCCGACCGGAGCTTGTGCGGCGCAAGGAACCTCTTTGTGTTGGGATATTGGAGCATACCAGTACGCATCATCCAACTCGCCGAATCCACCTACTGGGCTAGCTGCCTCCGTACAGTAATTTCTACAGGATGGGCGACCAACAAATTGGTCGCCCAGATCCTTCGCGCGCATCGCTACTCTATGCTCTGCTGACCTCGTTCTTTCTCAACTCGCGGACCACAGCCTCGGACGATCGGAAGCTGTTGGAATAACGAGTAGCAAACCTTAAACCCTTAAGAGTCCTTCCTGTGTCAAATCACAATCTCAGCCGGTCCATAGGACGGAATACGCTTTTTGGATTCGTGTCCAATTTCGCTCAATTGGCAACACGACTCGTTACAGTTCCTGTCGTAATCCACTACTTGGGTCTCAGTGGCTATGGCATCTGGAACGTGATTATGATGGCTGCTACGTACATGCGATTCGGAAGTGTCGGCGTAAAAACGGCGTTCCAGAAAT
>Ga0073928_10011954_pt1 | contig 10044 bp, 12 predicted proteins | sample PaiPotPPA55metaG_FD_76969 | JGI IMG/M metagenome (GOLD analysis project Ga0073928, IMG submission 76969) | Iron sulfur acid spring bacterial and archeal communities from Banff, Canada, to study Microbial Dark Matter (Phase II) - Paint Pots PPA... ... | reverse complement strand
AGCATGCGGATCGCCGCGAGGTGCTGCTTCACAGTCGGGGCTGAGCCGGGGTGCTGCTCTATATATAGAGCGATCAACGCCGGGCGGAGATCGTGAAGCCCAAAACGCTTGGACTCGCACCAATCGAAAAACTGCGTCACGGCGTGAGCGTATGCGGCGCGCGTGTTTTTGTTGCGGATGTTGGCGGCGAAGAATTCGATGAACCGCCAAGAGGCGGATTCACCAGCGCGGGCAATGGTCGACGGAAGCCGCTCAAGACCGGCACGGCTCAGCTTACCGCTAGGAATTGGAACAACGGAGAGGGTCAAACTGGCTGGGGATTAATAATGGACGGGACGGTCGGGGAGAGCCAAAGGCTGGCTCATAACGTCCTTTATGCTACGGTCAGCATACGCCCCGAATTGAATCAGGTCAAAACGGTTTTCCACACGGTAGACCAAAGACAACGTTTTCGATTGAAAATGTTTTACACTCGGATGATGGGCTGGTAGAGCTTAGGAGAGGATCAGGAACGTGTTCGCTCAGCAGGCAAGAGAATTCTTACTGACGATTGGCTACCGACAGGAAGATTTACTCGAACAATATCGGTACACTTGGCGGGCTGACGATGGTCGCCTGCGGAACGAAACCGCTGATCTCGTCGCGTTTGCTTCAGCACCGCATGATTTGCGATGCGCCTGCATTAGCGTGATTGGCGGAGACACCCCGGAGCCCATCGACGTATTGTCCAGGTTGCGATTTCTGACGACGCCGCTCGTACTATCGTCCGTACAAGAGACCATAAATCTTTGGTCTTTGCGTCCGGACAGGGAACCCTCGCTCGTTCACTCCGTGCAAGGTCCAGATTGGGCCAGAGGTCTTCGCGCTCAGCCATTTGAACTCGGGCCTCAATCGATCCTTGAGGCGAAGCGCGGCCAGCGGCAGCTCTCCTTCGTTGACGCAGGCCTTCTCGAATGGGGCGAACGCATCACTGAGCAGGCCCTCACCAATCTTTTGGAGTCTCTAGTCTCGGACGCCCTTCGTGGTCGAGGAACAATCACTTCAGGAAATGAGCGAGCACTTCTTCGCTTGGTGTTCCAGTTGTTTGCCTGCCGCGTCTTGGAAGATAAAGGCGTCATCGCGACACTTCCGACTCCGGCCGAGTCGCTGGAGGCGGCGCATCAGCTCTTCCCAGAGAACATCAATCCTTCCATTCTTCGGGCGACTGGTGTTACCCGCGCGCTTGTTGAACGTCTGAGTTCAGCACTTCGGGAGCGCTTCGCATTTGCAAGTCTTACTACTCAAATGCTTGGATACGCCTACGAGAACGCACTTGTTACACCTGCTCTTCGAAGAAAGCACGGTATTTTTTATACTCCCAGATCGATCACGTCGTATGTGCTCGAACGTTTACCGGTGGAAAGTATTGCACAGAGCGATCGAGCGCTTTTGGATCCGTGTTGTGGCTCCGGATCTTTTCTGTTGGCCGGATTTGAGCGACTAACCGGCCTCCTGCCTGCTACTTTTAGTCCTGCCCAACGTCATCAGTATCTGCGGCGAGCGCTTCGCGGAGCCGACATTGACCCGTTCGCGCTCGAAATAGCCGCGCTTTCCCTGGTACTCGCAGATGGTCAGAATCGCAATGGCTGGGAGCTATTACAACAGGATGTCCTAAACGTGACCGTCGATGCACAATCCCGTCGCCCCTCGATTGTTGTGACGAATCCGCCATTTCGGGAGGTTAAACACGGGGGAGTTCGAAAGGAAACTGCAGCGGAAGTCCTGTTAAGGTTACTCGATTTACTTAGACCTAATGGTTTGATGGGCATCGTGCTCCCTCAAAGCATTTTGGATTCGCGATCTGCCACGGTTGCTCGCCGAGCTTTGCTGGATCGTGCGCAGTTATTAGAGATCGCGACCCTCACAGGTGGCCTGTTTGGGTCGAGCGCTGACACGGCGGTCATGATAGTCCGAAAGCACGGCACTTCGAAGACAGCCGCTCGATTGGTTACCGTGCGCGAACTTCGCTCGAAGGATTTGTCAAAATTCCGACTCTCTGGTGCGTTCAGCGCAACCTATTCGGTAGATCCACTTCCCTGGAAGCAGGATGCAGCCGCCTGTTTTGTACTCTCGCCGATTGCTGAGACTTGGTCTGCTATTGAGGAAAGATGCCGGCGTCTTCATGAGGTTGCAATAGTACGGAATGGTTTAAGAGTACAGGCTGATGACAACGAGAGTGTTACCGCCGATACGCGGCCTGGCGCAGTTCCTTTCGTAGATCGCCTCGATGTCCTACGACCATTCGCCCTTCTGATCGGAAAGGGTCTTAAAGATCACAAGTGGCTGCGATATGGAACGCATCTGGATCGCCCCAGAGATGCGTCGCTGTTTAAGAGTACGAAAGTGCTCTTAAACTCAAATCGTAATACTGGATCGCGATGGCGACTCGTTGCTGCGATAGCAGCGAAGGGATTGTATTTTTCTGACAATTTCCACGCGGTGCTTCCTCTTTCGGATGGACCGAGTCTCGAACACATTGTTGCCGTGCTAAACAGTCCGGTAGCAAATGCATGGTTCGATGCACATTGCAAGAAGCGAAAAGTTGTCCAGGCCACCTTGGAACAACTTCCCTTCCCGACCTTTGACGAAAAAGCTGGAACGAAACTGAATGAGCTTGTTCGTCAATTGGAGCGGGGTCTTGTCGCTCAATGGCGACGTAATGTTGAAGGCCTGTTCTATGACGGCTCGATGGAAACCGGCGATACAGCTCGGTTGCTCTCGGAGGTTGATGAGATCATCTATGCAGCATACGGTTTAGGGCGGTTCCAACGTCAGACGATTGACAAGCTAATGTCCGTTGACCCTCGCCCCACGTAAGGTTCCGATGGCCAAGAAAAAGCAAGCGCCCTTTGTTGCAGCTGTACCCGCGCCAGTTATCACATATTGGACCGAGCAAGTGCAAGGAGCTGTTGGAAGGAAGGCGTTTTTTGTTGATACCGCCGCAATCCTTGAATCGCTTGCACCAAATGACTCCGAGTTTGGCCAATTCTTCGATGAGCTTGTCGGTGAACGTCTCGTGACATCGACCTATGTGGTGGCCGAAACGGTATCTAGAATGGTGAAGTCTAAGCCGCGTCAATTTGTCGGTCCCGGTGGCGAGCAGAACTTTGCGCTCGCACTGTATTTCGTCAGACGGTGGCTCATAGATCGCAACGTTGTCGTGTTGTGTGTTCCTGATTTCATTTTCGAGTATGCAAAAGAACACTTCGCTGGAATTGAACACGTCGGTTGTGATCTTGTTGATACGCTATCTTATGTAATTGTTAGGGGTCTCGGACAGGAACGGATTATCTCCAGGGATACGCACTTCCAACAACTTGGTTTGATGTGCTATCCGCGTGCTAGCTAGGCCTATATGCCGAGAATGACCTCCCCAACTTGTGTACGACGTGCCGGGAAGAATTCGAAGTAGCCGTCCTGATTGAACCAAGCGCATTTGAAATCATAGAGGCGTCGACCAGTGAGCCGTCGGATTACTGCCAGGCACCTCTACCACATGAAAACGGGTTCAATAACAAAATCCGAGAGCCGTAGGGTTCTCGGATTTGTGGTGTGCTAGTGTTCTTAATTCTCTTGATGACCTTCTTCGGCGCGGCGGATTCTCAGATTGACATCTTTCTTTCCCGTGGACGGAGGCAAATATCCATCTCCCTTCAAATCAGGTTCTTGATGAGATTCACTGACGTGAAGCTTGGGGCCAACTGGGACTTCAACAACCTGCGCAGTTCCTCGCTGGGACTGGCCCCAGAGCGTAAGACTTTTGAGCCTTCCCTTTGAATCCATAACAGCAACTACGGACGTTTCTGCGTTGGCTCCAAGATCAATATTTGCAGTTACAGACAGCTCCTCACCATCATGACTTACTTCATAGCGCTCTCCCGTCACTTGAGTCTTCTTTAGATTCTTATCCGCCGCAATAATCTTTCCAATCCTATCTTCCGATGCGCCTTCCATAAACTTTTCTGTCGCCACAGCGCCGACTCCGGCGCCGCCAAACACCAGCGCTGCGGAGAGCGCAATTTGTTTAGAGTGTTGTTTTAGCCACTCACGCGCTCTGCCTTCACCCACCCTTTCGACACTCTCTCGGGGTTCAGGCCCATGTTCTCGGGTCATATTAATATAAGATCTTCCAACGAGCGTTGGAGTGAATGATGAATCTACAGACGGAATAACCTAACCATTGGAGGGGCTGGGATTCGATAAGCAAGCGTACTCCTGTAGAAGTAGGACGGAACGGTGACGGCGGCGGCTGACGTGGACGTTATCCGCTTATTTCGGTTTCGCTTCTAGCCCATCGAGTAGTTGAAGGGCTAGTTGCAGCTGCTGTCTGGCTTCTGGTATGAGCTTGCCGCGAACGGCGGGTTCGCTCGAGTAGCGCGGGTTCCCAATATCGGAGACTTTCTGCGCGGCAATTAGTGCTTGTATGAGTGCCTGTTCTTTGGGCTGAAGCTCGCCTACGCGCTTGTCTTTGCCTATGCTACTGATAACGTCTTGGATTTGAAACTCAACGCGCTGGTGTTCATTGGCCCACGTGGGCATGGATTCTGGTTTGCGCTGCCCGCTAAAAGCGGCCTCCTGGGGGGATTGAAAATTTTCGCGTCCCATAGTGTGATGAGTTGGTTGATAAAAGATGCGCTTCGACGACGGCGCACAAAAATGTTTTGTGGCAACGATGAAGAGGGACACATTAGCTTCTCTTTGCCCTGAATTCTATAGGAATTACAGAATCCGTCAAGGGTGGACCGGAGTGCGAGAACCCAAATGGAGACCCTACTCGACGCGGTCCTTGGTTTTAGCCGCTTCTCTCGTCTGCCACTGCATGTTCGGACGTATCGCTGCCGCCGTGTTTTAGAGCTTGAATGTGGTCAATAACGTACCCAGGGCAGGAACCGGATGCCCTCTCTGTAGAAGGGCAAGGGTGCGAGTGCTTGAACTCCCTTCGTGCGGACGAACTGCGCCTGATCCGGCCGCTACTGTCCCTTTCGCAGCTCGCGCACCGTCTCGAGCCGCGGCTAGTGGAACGGCTACTGCTGTAAACGCGGGTTGAAGCGCTGTGATGACTGCGGATGGAATTGCTGCGGTAGCTGCGGCCGAAACCTGGCGCTACGACCAGCAAGGCTGCCAGGATGAGGGCGAGTAATTGCATTGCTGCTCTTCTTTCGGCAGCTTCCATGTAGGGCTTTAACCTTAGCCCAGAGGAGGTACGCCAAGTCGGGAGGCCTGGAACTTTGATTCGTCAGAAGAAATCATGGGTAGACTCAGGCTCGGGGATCTTGCCAAGTGAGTGATAGAGGGCGAGTTCGAGGACGCGATAGGTGCGAAAACCGTAGGGTTTTCTCATGGTGACTTTGGCCTTGTTGTTCAAACCTGCGACGACGCCGCTGGAGAGCATTTTTTGAGCGCGGAAATAATTGAGTATGAGTTCGCGATGCGTGCGTAGGGAGCGGGCGACTTTCTTCATGGGTTCGATGCGGGAAGCAGATTGACCACGCCGGGCGCCGCGGAGTCGGTAAACGCTGGTCGACCAGGAGGGAGCAATCTCTGCAACTCCGGTCTGGCCAGTCTCAGCATACGCGACTTCTCGCTCCACGTAGATTGCTATCTGCGCGTCGATTGGCTCGGCGCTTTATACTGTGCATGAGGTGCATTGGCGGTGAAGTACTACATCTATATTTCCGATTCGAAGGTTGAGATGCTCCTCGCTCAGATCCAGCAGCGTTCCAAAATCAAGCGCTCAACGGAGATCGGTTTCGATCTCAAAGTGATAAGTGCGAAGCGCAAGAGTGAGGTTGATGCTGAGCAAGAGCGGATCGCCAAACTTGATATCGTCGTTGACTTCATCAGGGCCTACGGGAATGTTGGGACTGTCGCCGATAATTGTGAATATGTTGCCGACACGATGCCGGCGGTTTGGGGACCGTGCTCCTCTTCGTCTTCCCCCTCTGAATTGTCACCATTTGTGTATTTCGGCGGCCTAAGCTCACAGACAATTGTGGGCCTAGGAGGTTCGGCAAGACATGTGCTGGGCTATGCCAATGCCAACCAGGCTCCAGTCAGTTTGTGGGGCTATTCCAGCGCCCCAGCACTGTACTCACAGCTCGTCGCAGAAGTTGAGCGGGACGGTGAATCTGTGACGGACGATGAGAAAAATGCCATGAACTTGAAGCCCGGTCGCCCCACCATGGCAGTAGGGTGGGGCGTCTTGGATATTGTGGCAACTGCGTTAACGAAGATGGCAGGCCCGATCGTAAATATTGACTTCTTGGCGCGACGATTGATGTCGGGAAAGCACGTGCAGCCACCGGAGAATCTGGATATCCGCAGGAACGCCATAGCCCGACAGTTCCCGCCGAGCGAACTTGCGAAGATGAATTCGTTACTAGCTTCGCCGCTTTATGTCGCGTTGGCGGATGATGCGGCAGTGGTCGGTTGACTTAAATGGGCAGGACGTCGCCATGCTGAAATCGGCGTACTCGCGTCAAGTTGACGGGAAAGGAAACCGGGTCTGCCGGGTACGCGCGCCGAGTTTCCCGGCACCATTCGACCGTATCAGTGACCCACAGATTCCTCTGACGGGAGGTGGAAAATTCAACGCGGTCCACTACCAATCAGTTAACTGGACTTATTGCCGGCGTTTTGCTGGGTGACATAATAAACTTGAGCGGAATGGAACGTTTGAAATCGCTTGTACCGCTGATCGCTCAGCTCAATCTCGCCGACGCTGTGCCTATCTGTTCAGTAATATCAATCAGTGGACGGCGTATACCAGACCCATCTACAACAATCTCCACTATCGGCTGAAGGAGTGTAGTAATGTCGGGTGTTCCCTTCGGGTCAATAGGCGGGATGGGGTTCAGCAATGTAAACTGTAAATCCATTTCTCCAGTTTCGAGTTCACATTGTTCCTCAAGAGGAATGTCACACGGCTCCCATTTATCTTTGTCAAACCATCCGAGCGTTAATGCCTGCCCCTCGGCGATCATCACGCGATTTCGAATAACGTCAAATGCGCCTGCCGTAACATCGGTGCGAACCACCTGGGACAACCAGGTTCTGCTGCACCACAGTTTGAGGTCAAACCCTCGTAGCGTGACAGCCCCACCAGCAAGGAGGAAAGGTGTATCTACCGAAAACTGAAACCGACATACTATTTCCCGGGCGCCCTCGTACTCGTGGATGACCACGCGTGAAATCTCTGATGCCCAATTGAGGACGGGCAGCCGTTCATACAAGAGTTCAGTCGGAGACCACGTCTCGGGGAAATTCAGGTTGCTAGTTTCATCCGGAAAGACATTTAAGGTATACGTGTCCACTGAGAGCCGTTTCGCAACCACCAAGCGATCTACAACACATCGGATTCTTTTGTTTCCAGCGCGCAACGCTGACATGGCCCCAATACCCTGGCGGTTCGCTTTGCGCAGTGCCTGTGCGGTGAATCCGGAATTGCTGTAGATAATCGCCAAGTCGGGTTTGAGGTCGACGGACAGATCGTTCAATTCGCCAATAGCCACAACATCTACTGGCCGCTTCAAGTCCTTGCATTCGAGCAAAATAAAACGCTCGCGACCGTTCGCAATGTCGCGAATCTGAACATCTACCTCGCGGAGGCCATCAGGACCTTTTACCTTTTTCCTCACCACAACGGTTGCTCCAGGGTGGAGCTACCCAGCTACTTGTGCTACAACGTCTTCGTACCACTTTCCGAGCTTCTTTCCATGCTTCTTCACCAGCTTCGGCATATCGTTTGTTTTACTTTTTTTGTGCAGCAGAATCTGACAACTCTCAACACCGATGGTACTCCCCCTCTCGCAGCTGCTTGCTGCAGTTGGGGCAGCGTCTGGGTGCCGTGTGCTCTAAATCGTAGTGCCTCCCGAGCGCGCCTCCCGATGAAAACCGACGGCCGCACAGTTTGCATCGAAACGGCCTATCTTCTTTCGCCATTGCTATTTTTTTCCTCGCCCGTTGACTCCCCCGCTTTGTCGTGAAGCCGGAGTTCGTCGCTCAAATTGTTGAGCGCCTCGTCCAGGCATCCGCCGTAGGCGGAGACGTTAAAGTCCGGCGCGTATGCGACGTAGAGAGTTTCCTGTTTGAGGGTGAAGGTGGTGTGGATCATGGACGTGGATTGGACATCGCAGTTTGCGATCTCCAAAACTTATTGGTCGGTCTTGTAGCCGATGCGGCGCTTTGCGGGTGGTTCTGGTAGGAGCTTCAGCTCGTCGATTTCTTCAGCCAGGAGGCTGATGATAGAAGCGTGCTTTTTCTGCCCGGCTTCCAATTTCTCTACGCGGGCGGCGAGATCTTTGTTGGTGGCCAGGAGTTCGCGGATCTGCACGAATGCACGAATGATCAGAATGTTCATCTGGACCGCGCGCTCGCTGTTAAGCACGGATGAGAGCATGGCCACGCCGTGTTCGGTGAAGGCATAAGGCGGAGTCTGCCGACCGCCCCGCCCAGTTTTTGCTCTTGCAGTTTGCAAGAGCAAAGCGTCATGCTCATCCTTCGTCAGTTGAAACATGAAATCTCCCGGGAAGCGTTGAAGATTGCGGCGGACCGCCAAATTGAGGTTGCCGGTCGTTACCCGGTAAAGATCTGCCAGGTCGGAATCAAGCATAACCTTCTGGCCGCGGACACGGTAGATGCGGCGCGCGATAAGTTCTACCGGGATCGGGAGCCGGTCGGCCACGGAAGGCTTTTGCTTGGGCATAAAGAGAAGAATATGGCTGGTTAACTTGCAAGGGAAGCATAACATTCCGACTCAAAACTGTGAAGTGCCAGGCTGCGCCTTTGGGGAAGAACCGCACAATTCATTTGGGTGGTTCGGGGTTCGAGCGGCCGGCGGCTTGGAGAGCTAGGCTCAATAGGCCGTGTTCGACCTGAGTTCGATAGAACGAAGCTCGAACAGCTCTCGAAGCCGCACCGGGGGCTGGGGTGTCTTCTGGCGGTTTGCGGGCGGGGCGAAATGCTAGCGTTGCATTTCGCCCCGCCCTTGACAGAAATCGCCGGAGAGCAAAAAATAAGAGGGCAAGGCTTCCCTTGCCCTCTCACCTTCGCTACCTCACCAGCTGATGAATCAGATCGAGAATGAATCCGGTCTCGAATCCAATCAGCCAGCAGTACGCCAACTCAAACAGGAGTTCCCAGTTCATCGCTGGAATTCCCTCTCCCGCTGCCACTGTCTCTGCGGCTGTCTCGGCCCGGCGGCTTGGCCGTTTCGGTAGCTCTGAAGCACTTTGCTTTTCAGCGCTTTCACCGACTTCTCCACGATAGGCTCGTAGTCGAAGTCGTCCTGCTCGGCGCTCTGTGCGCCTGCATAGAGCAGAGGGTCGATGACCTCTGCTCTGGCCCAATCTTCGAGCTCCTGCATGAAGGAGCTTTTTGCTTTTTCTTGTTCGGACATGTGTGATGTCCCTTTCCGGCAAGATGAATTTCTTGGGCGGAAGCAGCTTGCCCTGCTCACCGCAAGGTAGGCGAGAGCGGCCGCATGCCCGATCCGGTCATAGGCTCCGCCTCCCGCCAAGGCCGTCCTACGGCCTCCCCTGGCGGGGCCTTGATCGGTCGGGACCGGCCGCTACAATGCGAAAGCGTGAGCAAGGCATGTGTCTGACTTCTGACTGTTGCTGGCGGCACGCGGAGGTGGTGGGGAGGTGGAGGCCATCGGTTCTCAATTGGGTCGTTTCTTCTTTAGGCAGTACCCTCTTGGGCGCTAAAAAACGGACCGCCGTTGGCGGTCCGAAATTGCTAGTTCGATAGTGTTGCCCCGCTCCTGGCGGGGCACTTTTGTTTTTGCTAGTTCCCGCCGCCTGTTAGCGAAGCGCAGGCTACCCTGCTTGCGGGGTCGGAGAGGCGGCTACGCCCGGAGACCCCAAGCGTCCCTGACGATAGGAAGGGTGAAGGCGCCGTGCTAACGGAGCCGAAAGCGCAGCCGCCAACGATAGTGGTCTCTCGGTTAGAGAGAGGCGGGCGGAAGCAGGGTAGCCTGCGGTGAGCAGGCGGCGGGAACTAGTT
>Ga0073928_10011953_pt1 | contig 10044 bp, 5 predicted proteins | sample PaiPotPPA55metaG_FD_76969 | JGI IMG/M metagenome (GOLD analysis project Ga0073928, IMG submission 76969) | Iron sulfur acid spring bacterial and archeal communities from Banff, Canada, to study Microbial Dark Matter (Phase II) - Paint Pots PPA... ... | reverse complement strand
GACGTGGGTACGACCCTGGTGGTGGTGGTGACAGCATCGAACGGAGCCGCGTCGAACACCGCGACCTCGGGCCCGAGCGCCGTCGTCGTGGCCGCACCGCCTGCGAACACGGTCTCCCCGTCGATATCTGGTACGGCGCAGGATGGTCAGACGCTGACCGCGAGCCCGGGGACGTGGTCGGGGACGCCACCCGTCTCCTATTCGTATCAATGGCAGAGCTGTGATCAGAACGGGAACAACTGCGCGAACGTGGCAGGGCAGACCGGGTTGACGTATCGACTCGGCCCCGGAGATGTCGGGACCACTCTGGCGGTGGTCGTGACCGCGTCCAACAGCGCTGGGACGGGCGTGGCGATCGCGACTGTCACCCCGGTCGTGCTTGCGCTCCCGCCGTCAAACCTTCTCCCAGCCGCCACGTCGGGCCAAGCTCAGATCGGCCAAACGCTGACGGCCACCACCGGGACGTGGCTGGGCGACCCGGTGACGTCCTACTCATATCAATGGCAGAACTGCGATCCGACGGGAATCAACTGCTGGGCTATCGCCGGCGCCACCGGGTCGTCGTACCAGGTACCGACCTGGGAGGGCAATGAGACGCTCGCGGTGACCGTAACCGCGAGCAACTCGGGAGGATCGGCCTCCACGACCTCGGTGGTGACACAACCGATCGGCGGGACCGTGGCCCCAGCGCCGGTCTACTTCCCGTCGAGCGTCTATGCGCAGCCGATCCCGGCGAACGCGCCCCTCGACCCGATGAGTGGCCAGATGTCCCAGGAGCTCATGAACATGGCTTTCGGCGTCGCGCCGACGGAGAGCTACAACTGCCGCCAATCGCTCTCCACGCCCTGGCCCGCATGGAACTCCGCCCAGGAGGCTAATTGTCATCAGGTCGACGCCCGCGCGAGCTTCTCGGACAATAACTACTCGCCGACGTTCTACGTCGTTCCCGCTGGCCAACCCACCGTGACCGTCCAGATCCCGAATAACGTCAACCTTCAGGCGGCCATGCAGGCGGTCCCAATCCCGCCGGGCGCGTTCCCGTCTCCGGGTACCGATGGTCAGATGATCATCTACCAGCCGTCGAGCGACACGATGTGGGAGCTGTGGCGAGCGGGTCAGACCAACGGGCAGTGGTCCGCGAGCGCGGGCGGACGGATCCAAAACGTTTCGACCAACCCGGGATATTTTCAGACGATCGCCAACACAAATAACTCATGCAGCACAAATCCCCAGGTCAAATACTGTGAGCAGTCGAGTTGGGGCGGAGGCGCGGCGGGCATTCCGCTCCTTGCCGGCCTGATGACGATCCCGCAGCTGATGAGCGGGCAGGTCGATCACACCGTGATCCTCGCGCTGCCGGACAACGCCGCGAATGTGTGGTCCTGGCCGGCGCAGCACACAGATGGAACCGGGGACTCGACCATTCCCGAGGGCGCCTGGTTCCGGATCAGCCCCAATGTCAATCTCGATGCCTGGTTCGCAAGTCTGAACCAACCGATCGCGCCGATCGATCGCATCATGGCCCAGGCGATGCAGACCTACGGCGCGGTGGTCGCGAATACGTCGACGAGCGTGACGATGGGCAGCGAGAACTGGACCGTCGGCAACAATGACATTTTCGACGGAATTACGGGTCTGTTCGGCGGTCAGACTCCGACTCAGTTCATGAGCGACCTCCCGTGGGAGGACACGCAGCTACTCCAGACGAACATGTGCAACGCGATACAGGCCGGGTCAGCGCTCTACCAGACACCGTGCAGCCCGCCACGGTACGTGACTCCGAGCCCAACCATTCCGCCCAATGGCTCGTGTCCGCAACTGCTGTCGGTCTCTCCTCAGCCGGGGCAAACGACGGGGCCGTCGGTCACGATCACTGCGCCCGGCACGTTTGTCCCGGCGCGCGCTTACTTCGCGGCCGCGGTGACCGATCCCAGCGGCGTGACTCAGGTGAACTTCAAGGTCGACGGACAGCTTCGGTTTGTCAGCACCTATCCGACCTGCGGGAAGTATGTGTTCGGCGGCCCGGACGGGTTCTGGGATGACGAATCCGAACCGACGCGCGGGTGGCACACGCTCGAGGTGGATGCGTATGACTCGCTGGGGCTCGAGTCGAGCGCCACGAAGGTTGTGTGGGGTCCGCCGTCCTCATAGGTACTCGGCTCGTTGCGACGGCTAGGCGACCCGCGGAGCGGGAGCCAGTTGCGCGATTTCCGGCGCCGGGGCACGCAGGCTGTCGGGATCGAGCAGGCTGTATCCGAAGGGGGAGACGGCGCTTTCATATGCGGCCGCGACCCGCGCGTACTCCCGTCGACGCCAGGGCCAGCGCGGTGACGTGAAGCGCGAGAAGTAAGCCTCATTGAGCCCCGGCCGCACGGACCAGCCGCCGGCGTGCGACGGGAGTGAGAGAAACGCGAACAGACGATCGAGCTCGAATTCCGGATTGGTCAGGAGATCCTCGTATCTGACCAGCGCGACGCGCCTGACCTCGAGCGAGTCCTCGACCAGGTGCTCGTGAGCCGTGAGCCAGTGTTGGACGAGCGAGTCAATGCTCGTTCGAGACCACTTGTGGGTCGCGAACGAGACTGCGATCGGGTGGCGCACGACAACGATGAAGCGCGCCGCTGGAAACAGCGCGTGGAGGAAGCGCATCCGAATCAGGTTGGGCGGCGATTTCTCCAACAGAACCGGCTTCGACGTGTCCCAGTAGGGCACCCAGGCCTCGAGGAGCCGTCCGGCGGCATCCGGCGTTATGAGTTCCGAGTCCTCTGTGAGGCGCGCCGCGGGGTCGAGAGCGAAGCGACCGGGGCCGCCGTGCGCAAGCGCTACCGGATAAACCGATTGCAGGTGTTGCCCCTCGTCCTCATATACGCCGGTGCCGGTCAACCCGCTCACGTCGGGGTGGGCGGCCAGCCATTTGGCCATTGGCGTCGTCCCGCTGCGATGAAGCCCTCCGATGAAGACGATCCGGTCGCCAAGTTCGTTTAGGGCAGGTGACACGTCAAGCATCGAGCAGACGAGGGCCTATGGGGCGGTCCTTCTCGTGGCCACGCATCGGTGATTCGCGCCAAAGGCCGTAGGACTCTACCAACGGGTTCCGCGGCCGGAGTACCGTCGGCCGCGTCAGGCCGGCTCGCGACTCGAGCCCTGCCCAGCCGGTCACGAGGCCGCGATCCAGTAGGCAATTGTTGCCAAATCGTTAGGCGCGTTGCAACAGAATTTCCGCTTGTAGGGCTGGCACCTTTCGTGCTACGATTTCACTCGCTGTCGGGGTTTGGGGCTTAACGACGACATCTTGTCGATCTCCCGCGGCCTAGCTCGAAAATGGACGAAGGAGCATCTAGATCGTGACGACGACATCAGCCGCGCCTGCGGTCCAACACGGATCCGGGTCGCCAACCAAAAAGCATGCGGTGCAACGCGAGACGCCTGGTGTCTGGAGTGCCGTTCGCTCCAACCTCTTCTTGGTGGTAATCATCGTCCTGGTCTTCACGGTGGCCGGCGCAGCGGCGGGTCTGAAGCGCAGTGCGAAGTACTCCGCAACCTCCACCCTGGCGGTCCTGCATCTCAATTTTGGCGGCTCCGCCGGCGCGCTGAACGCGTTCAGTACGGCAGCGCCCGAACTCGCTGACACATACGCACGCAGCATCAATGCTGACGGTGTCGTCCAGCCGCTCTCGAAGCAGTTCCATACCTCGGTCACCGCGATCAACAATGACCTCAGCGCGGCCTCCGTTCCGGCGAGCCCGGAGCTGATGGTGACCGCTCAGACAGCCTCGTCCAAGAGTGCCATCCGCCTTGCCAACGCCGCAATGACGCAGCTGCTGAGTTACCTCCAATCGGTCAACGGCGCTGATCCGGAGGGCACGACTCTGTACGCACAGCTCAAGGCGGCGGACGCCACCGTAGCCGCGGACGAGAACAAGGTGGTGGTCGTGAAGGCGAACATTCAGCATTCGCTGTCGACGACTCACGCGTTTGCGATGAGCGCGACGCAGCAGGCCGAGCTGGGCGCCGCGCAGTCTGCCGAAACCCTCGCTGCCGATCAAGCGAACACGCTCAACGCGACCTACCAGCAGAGCCGTCTCGACGCTGCGAACACGCAGTACCTCCAGCCGTTGGCTTCGGCGACGACTGCCAAGAGCGATCGTGTCTCGAAGCTGCTGCTCTACGCATTTGTGGGCCTCGTGGTGGGAATCGGCGTCGCCACCGGCGTCGCGGTCATTCGCCAGGCTCGTCGGCTGAAGAAGCTCCGCGCCGCCTGACATGCAAGAGGCAGTGAGGCCTCCGGTCCGGTGGTGGCCGTTCGCGCTCGTCACGCCGCTGGCAGTGGCCGCCCTGGTGGCGGCGAAGCTGCACGCGGCCGGCGGCACACATAGCTCATTCACCCGCCTCGCTGAGGTGTTCGTAGCGCTGGTCGTGATCTGCGCGGTCTGGGTGATACCGGCTTCCTGGAGCCTCTGTGCCGGGTTGGCTCTCTCGATGTTCGGTGGCAACTGGCAGAACCTAGGCCTCCCATCATCGGTCGCACCCGATCGCTTCGTGCTCGGGCTTGCGCTGCTGGCAATCGCGGTGCGGGCGCCGGCCGCAGCGAATCGGCCACGGATGCGGTTCCGCCCGCTGTACGCCGTGATGTACGTCGCGGGGGCTTACGCCATCGCTTCAGCGATCGGATACGGGACGATCACCCAGCATGCGGAGATCTTTGACCTGCTCGACAGGATGGGGATTCTCGATTGGTTCGTCTTCATCTTCGCTCCTGTCGTGTTTGTGACGGCAGCGGACCGGAAGGTGTTCCTCGGGACACTGGTCGGGATGGGGATCTATCTCGGGTTCACCGGGATCTTCGAGATCCTCGGCCCTCACTCGCTGGTGTTCCCGCGGTACATCAACAATCCCAAGCTCGGAATCCACTGGGGACGCGCGCGGGGGCCGTTCCTCGAGGCGGAGGTCATGGGGACCGCGTTGTTCGGGTGCATCCTGGGCTCGATGATCGCGTTGCGCACCTTCGCATCACGCCGTGCGCGGGGACTGGCGCTGCTCGCGATCGGGGTTTGCACGGTATCCCTGATCCTGACGTTCGACCGGACCACCTGGCTGGCGGTCGGCATCGCCGCGCCACTCACCCTGGCGATGGTCCCTGAGCTCCGCCGGTACCTCCTTCCGATCGTCGCCGTGACGGCAGCGGTGGTGGGGATCTCGTATTTCGCCATTCCCACGGTCCGCGAACACATTCAGCTCCGGGCGAACGATTCGCAGACACTCAGAGACCGCCAGGCGGTTGACGGTGCTGCCGAGGCGATGATCATGGCGCGCCCGCTGTTCGGATTCGGTTGGGGCCGCTTCATTCCGGTGGCTCAGACCTACTACCAAACGTCGACTGCCTATTCGCTCTGGTTGGAGAAGCCAATACCGGTGCACGACGTGTATCTCTCGATCGCAACCGACCTCGGGTTGGTCGGCCTGGCGCTATGGCTCGTGATCGTGCTGGGTGGGGTTGGTGGCGCCGTGTTCAGCCGAAGAGCGCCACCCGAAATGCGCCCGTGGCGGATTGCGCTGGGAGCACTGTTCCTGGAGTGGCTTATCGCGGCATTGACCTCGCCGATATCCGGGTCGTTTCAAGTCGTGATCATCTGGCTCTGGGCGGGCATCATCGTGGGCACCGAGAGGCAGGCGAGGGCCCAGCGGTCGCCCGCCACGAATGGGTCCCCGATCTTCCAGGACTTGAGGAGGCGTCGGTAACCGAGGCGCGGTAACCGGCGCGCCTCGTAACCGAGGCGCGGTAACCGGCGCGCCAGCCTACGGGTTGGGCCAGAACCGGCCCGGGGGGTCCGTCTCGGTGTACCAGGTCTGGTTTGGGCTGCTGGTGACGTTCATCTGGACGAGCTCGAGCCACGTCCAGGGGAACAGCGCGAGCGCGCCATGATTGGAGTCGGTCCCGAAGAACGGGGTGTTCGCCTCTCCCGGGATCGCGGTTGTGTACGGGTCGGCGCCGAGCACGAGATACGGCGGATCTCCCGGGCCCGCGGACTCCACGCCGACAATGCCGCCGCTGGTGCTGTTCTCGTCGATCATCCCGTATGTCTGGACGGCCGCGGCCATCTCCTGGATGATCGGGGGGTCGCCGGCCAGGTCGCTCAGGTTGAAGCACACGCCCGGGGTCGACGGGGTGCCGGCCGGGCACGGCGGTGGGAGCCGGAAGCGGGCGCCCTCGGGGATGCAGTTCGTCGGCTCGCCGCCCGCGCTGAAGATCGGCGGGGTGTCGCCGTCCGTCCGCTGCGCCGGGACGCTCCAGATCCCCGAGCAGTTGGCGGATCCGTCGATCGCGAACGTGATCGCGTGCGGGATCGTCCCGTGCGCCAGCTCGTCGACCTTCATCGCCCCGGCGTAGTCGGCGAGACCCGCCGCCGAGGCGCCCCAGCTGGCCTGCTCGAGTACGTTCCCGAGGGGATCCTCGACGTTCTGGAACGCGCCGTAGTCGCTCCAGATGTGGCAGGTGCGGCCACCCCAGGCGGCGTGCCAGCTGTTGTCCGTTGTGTTCCAGTAGAGATGCCAGAACTCCCAGAGACAGCCCGTGCTCGGCTGGAGGATCGCCATCCGTTCGTCGGTGCCGGGCGACGGCTGCGCTGCGGCGGGAAACGGCACCTGGTTGAAGACCTGCTGGAGGCCCTGTTGCCAGGCGGAGCCTGGGTCGAGCGTCACTTTGACCTGCGGGGTTCTGAAGGATGCGATCCAGATCCGCACCTGGTTCGGGTCGGTGAAGTTTGCCCAGCTGCCCTTCGGGCCGGGGAACCACTGGTCGACGATGCCCACCAGGCTGGCCGACTCCGGATCGATCGGCGCGTTGGCGGCCAGCGGCGTGTTCCACACGCCGTCGGGGACGCCCGGGCCGCTCTGGGCGTTGTACAGCTGGCCCATGGAAGTCGTGTACATCGCGGCGGAGCTGCGCGGGCTCGGCGCGGTCTGCACGGTGCTCGTCGGGGTCTGCTGGGTGCCTGACTGCGGCTGCGTGACGGCGATCGGCGCCGCCGCTGTCGGCAGCGAAGAGGGGAACGGGTGCGGGTTGACGGCGGGCGGGACGCTTGCCGCGTGCGCGTGGCGAGGTCGACGGTGACTCGGACACGATGCGCGATGCCTCGCGTGTCGGTGCCGCGGCCGGTGGCAGGCGCTGGTGCTGTGGTGATGGCGGGCGGCTGCCTGTGCCCCGCCCGCGGCCAACATGACGATGATGAGCGCTCCGATCAGGTAGCGACCCGCGCGTGACGTGACGTGGCTGGCCTTTGGCCTCATGCGAAAACCAAGCTTTCTGGGGACCCCGGCGCCCAGAATGGGCGACGTTCGCCAAATGCGTCGGCTTGGCCCAGCCGATTGATTCCGCGGCAGATCAGTTCTGGACGATCGTCCAGGTCAAATGCGGTGGTTCTTTGGACGTTTGTACGACCTGCCCGGGGCAGGCGCGAGCCCGGGCTGCGCTGCGGCCGCTCCTAGTCCCGAAGCAGAGCGTGCCAGGTGCTTGCCCGGCTTGTGTAGCGCGGGAGCCGCGCCTTGACGAGCTCGCGCACCAGCGAAGCCGCCATGATCCGGACGTCATCGGAGGTGCGGTATCGGCATCCCGACGTTGTCTTCAGTTGCTCCCGCAGTTGATCGACGTCATAGCCCATCACCGCAAGTCGCTCGCGACCGAGCCAGCGGAGATACCGTGAGCACCAGGCGCGCCGCACCGGGTTGCAGATCGTGGCGCGCCATTTCTCGATCGGTTCCTGGCTGAGCGCGGAGTACGCAACGGTTCCCGTGAGATCTCCCATGCGGCCGCGCAGCTCGACGCTGGCGAACTGCTCGATGATCCGCGGCTCCCAGGGCAGCTCGAGGTACTCGAGGATTCGACGCAACGGCGCCTCGCCACCCATCACGAGATCCTCGAACCGGACCGTCAATGACCGCGAGGCGTACTTGACCGACGCAGGCGCGAGGTACGCGAGGCTTTCGAACAGCGCGGCGTGATACCGCGCCACCTCCCATCTGCCGTCATCGAACAGCTCCACACATGACGCGACCACGCTCAGCGGATTGCGGAACAGAAACAGGAACTTCGCGTCCGGGAAGGTTTCGAAGATCTCATCGACGACAAGGTGATACAGCGGGGTCTTGTCGACGAAGTAGGTCGCGTTCTGGTCGGTAACGCCTTCGTAGAGCGCCAGGGCGGAATCGCGGATCGCGGCGCGGTAGTCCACCCGGCCATTTGGCAGCTCCGCGATGAAGTCTTCGAGCGCTTCTCGGATCAACGGGTCACGAGCTCCGGGGGCCGGCAGATCGTCGTAGAGCGGCGTGAGCATCGGCAGCAGCAGCCACGGCTCGGAGGCGGTCGTGACGTCGCGGTGCGCGGCCAAGACGCGTTGCAGCACCGTTGAGCCGGACCTTGGCGCCGAGAAGATGAAGATCGGCCGCACGCTCACGGAAGCCTCGCCGGATCACCTGAAGGAAGCATTGACTCAGGCAGACTATCCAGCACTCAACCGAGCTACGGACTGCCGATCGCGATCGCCAGAGCCCTAGCGGACACGACAGGCGCCCCCTGAGCGTCCGCTACGATACCCGCGGGTGGCGTCGCAAACCAAGCAGTCTCGGGGGCGAGCAGTTGAGGGCGAGTAGTTGAAACTGAGAGCCAGTCGGTGGATGCGCCGAGCGGTAAATCGCGTGCGCGGCGACCAAAACATCGAGACCCTGATCGCCGCTGGGCTGGAGTACGGAGAAGGTGCATTCGTGATTCACCGTGCGTACCTCGATCCAGGGCGACCCTGGCTGATCAAGCTGGGCGCACGATCAGCTATCTCGTCCAACGTGAAGGTATTCACGCATGACGACGGCATGAAGATTCAGACCGGACTGACGCGGATCGCAGCAGTTGAGCTGGGGGAACGAGTCTTTGTCGGCGCCGGAACCATCATCCGACCGGGCGCTCGCATCGGAGCTAACTCGATCATTGCCGCCGGAAGTGTCGTGAGCGGCGAGATCCCGCCGGGTTCGGTGGCGGCAGGGCACCCTGCGCGCGTCATCACCACGGTCGAGCGGTTTCAAGCGTGGCATCGTCAGACCCTGGCTGATGCTCCCGTCTGGCCGCGGGAGGGCTGGATCCCAGGACTGGGAATCACCGCCGAACGCAAGGCGAGCCAGCGCGAGGCGCTGGCAAGCGTGCGGGAGGGCTATTCGAAACCTCCGGCGTCGCGGCGTCAGTTCTATGTTCGGAGCAAGGTAGTCGAGTGGTCACAGGCCTTGGCGGCGATCGGCTCGCGCGGCAGCAGCGTGCGCCAGCTGAAACGCCTGCTTGCAGATCAAGTGCGCGGCGATCGAAGGATCGAGCGCCACGTACGCGACGGGCTCCAGCTGGGAGAAGGTGCATTTATCGCGGACGAGGCGTTTGTCGATGGTCGCCGACCGTGGCTGATCACGATCGGCGCGGATTCGTACCTAGCGCCGTATGTGATCATCCTGAGCCACGACGGGAGCCAACGGCAGGGTGGCATGACCCGGATCGGACGGGTCGACATCGGGAACCGCGTATACGTGGGGCCCGGAGCGATGGTCCTTCCCGGGTCCCAGATCGGCGATGACTCGGTCGTCGAGGCGGGCGCGGTGGTGCGCGGATCAATTCCTTCCGGTTCATACGTGGCCGGGAATCCAGCCACCGTCAGGTCGGACAATGTCTCGACCGGGGACGATGGCCGCCTTTCTGGGACGAGCGGGCCGACCCGGTCGGACGAGCGATCGACCAGCGAGCAGGGAACCGTCGAGGACCGTGACCGCCCGCCTCGCCGCGCGCCGCGCCCGCGGGTCTCCGCGCGTCAACGCGCGCGCCGGGCGATCAACGACCTGCGTGGCCGGCAGACGCTCGAGCAGCTGATCGCCGACGGTCTTGAGTTGGGCGAGCGTGCGTCGGTAGCTCCCCGTGCCTATCTGGATCCCGGTCGGCCTTGGCTGATAACCATCGGCGACGACGCGGTCATCTCTGACTTCGCGATCATCATGGCTCACGATCCCAGGCCCCGGATG
>Ga0073928_10011952_pt1 | contig 10044 bp, 9 predicted proteins | sample PaiPotPPA55metaG_FD_76969 | JGI IMG/M metagenome (GOLD analysis project Ga0073928, IMG submission 76969) | Iron sulfur acid spring bacterial and archeal communities from Banff, Canada, to study Microbial Dark Matter (Phase II) - Paint Pots PPA... ... | reverse complement strand
AGGTCCTGAACCCAGGTATCGGTGAAGCGTCCCACGTGGTCGTAAGCCTTCCCCTGAAAGGTGCCCTGCGTGTGATAGACACCCGTGACCACCGCGGTCTCTCCAAAGAAATTCATTTTGACGTCTTGGATGGTGAGGAGAGTAGGTTTGAAGTGTGGGTCTTTGATTTCGGCAAGAAATTTTTGTTTGTTGGTGAGCTCGCCGTCCCATTCGGTATTCACAAACCGGCTCGAAACCAGGGCCTCGAGGGCAGCCGAATCCCGGTTCACCTGAGCCTCATTCCATAATCGCTCCAGAACCAACAGGTGGTTCTCGCGTGGATCGGCCTGCTGGGCGGCCATTGCGACCGAACCCACGACCAGCACAAGACAGCAGCATAAATTGCGAATCATTTCTTACACGCTCGCGGCATCCCTACGTGGGGTGAACTTGCGAGCAACATAACAGTGGGGAATTGCCGATGCTATCGAAATGAACCGAAGCGAGTTACGAATGTCATTAGGCTTTCGGAGCGCAGGCCTTGAGTGGCAGCGGCCACAGGTCCCGAGGTGTGAAGTCTGAGGTCTGCCTTCAGAACGCCCAGCGCAGCAGGGTTGCGCCCACGGTAAAGCCGGCGCCTACCGAGGCCAGCATCACCAAGCTTCCCTTCTTCAGCTTGCCTTGCTCGATCGCCGTATTCATAGCCAAAGGAATCGTCCCCGCCGTGGTATTGCCGTAGCGTTCGATGTTGACGACCACAGCCTCGGGCCGCAGGCCCAGGCGATCGGCGGTGGCATTGATGATGCGCAGATTGGCCTGGTGAGGAATGAATGCATCGATATCGGATCCTTTCAGGCCATTGCGTTCGAGCAATTTCTGGCACAGCTCGGTTTGTTTGCGCACAGCAAACTTGAAGACCTGCTGGCCATCCTGATGGACGTAATGCATTCTCTTGGCGATGGTGTCTTTGCTCGTCGGATTCAAACTCCCTCCGCCGGGCATATAGAGAAACTGGCCGCCGGAGCCGTCCACTTCGTGAATGAAGTCGATTAGCCCGACAGAATCATCTTCGGCCGGCTCCAGCAGCGCCGCTCCCGCCCCATCTCCGAAGATCACGCAAGTGGCGCGATCGGCGTAATCTATGATCGACGACATCACATCCGCGCCAATCACCAGCACCCTCCGGTGAACCCCGGTGCCAATGAACTGCGCGCCCACCTGCATGGAATAAAGAAAGGCCGAGCAGGCCGCGGAAAGATCGAATCCCCACGCTCCCTTTGCACCCAGCTTGTCCTGCACCACGCAGGCCGTCGAGGGGAAAAACATGTCGGGAGTGACCGTGCCGACGATAATCGCGTCAAGATCGGTGGCAGCAAGACCACGCTGCCCCAACGCCTTCTGCGCGGCTGCTACCGCGAGATCGCTGGTGGCAACCCCCTTGTCCACGATGTGGCGCTCGCGAATGCCGACCCGCGCCATGATCCATTCGTTGTTGGTATCGACCATCTTTTCCAGATCAGCATTGGTGAGCAGGCGAGGCGGAACGTATGTGCCCAAGGCGCTGATTTTGGCGCGGATCGGTTTCGTCAATGAGAAGCTCCTGAAATAGGAAACTGAACATTCTCAACCATCAGGAGCAGAATGTCTAACCAACTCACCTAGCGAAGCCGGCACTCCTCAGAACGTATAGTCCGGCGGCTTGATCCCCTTCGCCCGCAAGTAGACCTCGCACTGAGCTCGGTGGTGCGCCGTGTGCACAAACATGTTCGTAATCATCGCGCGCCCGTCGGGATCGGTGCGCCCCTTCCACGACGGAATGTGCCATGTGCGCTGAAGTTGCTCGGAAGTGATCGTCGGCAGCGCGTCGACAACGTAGTCGAACGACTCCCCCAGCAATTTGAGGACGTTCGCCTTGTCAGATGCGGGCGGCTTGGCGGGATCGAGGACGAAGGGCGGCTTAATCCCCGTGATCTGGTTAAAGCGAAAAACATTGGCCCCCGCAATGTGAATCATCTGCTCGCCAAAAGTCATCTCCTCTGGATTGGGCTTGAAGTCATAGAAGTCCGCGGGCATGGCATTCGCCACGGCGAGCGTGAACTGCTTCGAAGCCTGCCAGTCGCGAACGAACTCCGTCATATCGAGCACGGAGTTCATTTTGGCGGCCTCAGCAGCGAAAGCGGCGGTCCAGGTTAAGGTCAACAATGCCAGCACACAAAAGGCGCGACGAACGATCACTGCATCCCCCACCTTCCATTCAGATTTTAGACCGACTCGATTCTGACGGATGAGGAGCAATTTTGTAACCCGATACGCCGCGGCCTTTCAGGCAGCCGTGCGGTAGCGCTCGTGGTCCATCCATTGGCGGATAAAACTCGGACACGAGACGATGCCGAAGTCGCGATTTTCGCCGTTATCAAGATAGATGACTGCAGGACGATCCAACTCTTCCAAGTGCGAGAGATCCAGCACGGGCCACAGATGGCACTCGGCCGCCGACTGAACTAACTGGTCCAGATAAGCCAGATGTCCTTGAAACAATTTTCCGGATACGCGAATGGTGACACGGGGAGCGAGCTTGGGGGCAATACCGCGACTGTTCATTTTTCTCCTCTCGGTCGGGGACGAATATTTCGGTCCCGCCTACATTGTGTTGATGCTCGAGAAGAGGCTTTCTTGCGAAAAGAGTCGTAAAGCGAGTGTAAATGTTGGTAACCAGAGGATCAGAAACCGAGGCCGGAAACATAAGCCAGGCACCGGGACCTCACTGCACACGCAAGAGCCCGTTACCGTTGCTTCCTTCCGGACCTGGCGGGGTTGGCGGGAAAACGTCGCGTGAGACCGATGCCTGACCTAAATCATTCTAGCATTCAAGAGTTGCCGCTCCTGCATCGTAGCGCCGGCGTCCCGCCGGCTGTCGCGTGAGCTTGCCCCAGGGCCGTCTCGGCCGCGCATGCCATTTTTCCCAAACTCGTCCGCTTCTTCACCAACGACATGTGACTTTCGGTGCAAGAATTCTGCGCCCAGCTCTTCCCTTCTGCAGACGATTGTCGAACAATGGTTCTAAGCTGCTGAATCTTACCAATGTCAACCCACTCACCACTCGCCGGCGTGATTCCAATGGCGCAGGCCATCGACCATTACTTCGAACTTGCCCTCTATCTTCTTGTTTGTACGGGATTTGGCACTCTGGCCAGCACCGGCGGTCTCGATTTGCCCTCAATTATTCTGGTAGCCACCGCGCTCGCAGTCCGCGGTTATTTGCTGGCCAAGCGGCGTCAGTTCACAATTTCTGAGCGCTGGACTACACCGCTCTCCGTCGCCTACTTCATCTTTTTCGCCGCCGATTATCTTCTGTTCTCGCGAGCATTCTTGCCCACCACCGTGCACTTAGCTCTGTTCGGCGTGGTGGTTCGAATGTTCTCGCTGCGCCGCGAGCGCGACCACGTCACCCTTGCCATCCTCGCTTTCCTGATGGTGCTGGCAGCCGCGGTGCTTACGGTCGACAGCGTCTTCCTATTCTCCTTCGCGGCTTTCATGATGATGGCTGTGGGAACGTTTGTCTTGATGGAAATGCGCCGTTCCGGGCACGCGGCTAACATTCAGGCCAGGCACTCGAACGATCCCCAGGAACACCGGCACCTTGCCTTCTCGCTGGCACGAGTCGCACCGGCATTGATGTTGATGATTCTGTTCGGCGGCGCGGCCGTATTTTTCGTAATGCCACGCATGTCCGCGGCGGGATACCTGAGCGACTACTCTTTCGGTGCCGACCTTTCTTCCGGATTCAGCGATCACGTTCAGTTGGGACAGATCGGGCAGATTCAGCAATCGAATGCAGTGGTCATGCATATTCAGATCGATGGCGACAAAGTTGGCCGCTACGACCTGCATTGGCGCGGAGTTGCCCTGTCGAATTTCGACGGCGCCACCTGGTCAACTCCGCGCGAGCAGATCATTTTGCAGCGCCAGCCGGACAGCAGCTATCGCATACCCCAAGTCAATGCAGTGCTGCAATCCTATGTGACGCGGAATCTGGCACGAGAACGCATCATCCACTATCGCGTCTTGATGGAACCGATCGGCACCAACGTCTTTTTCCTGGCGCCATGGGCTCGCAGCGTAAGGGGCGATTATCGTATGCTGGCCGCCGATTCTGTCGGAGCGGTTTACAACTTCGATACTCAGCACGGCATCAGCCGTTACGAAGCGGAATCGGACATTGCGGCGGCAGCGCCGTCCGAGTTGCGTTCAGCGGGACAGAACTATCCAGTGCAGATCCAAGCCGCATATCTGCGTTTGCCCGCGCTCGATCCCCGAGTGCCACGCCTGGCAACACAGATCGTGACCTCTGCCAACAATAATTTCGACAAAGCTTCTGCCGTTGAGAACTATCTCCGGACGCACTTCGCCTATACCCTGCAGTTGCCGCGCACCAGAGTGAAAGATCCCATCGCAAATTTTCTCTTCGAGCGCAAGCAGGGACATTGTGAATACTTCGCTTCCGCCATGGCTGTTATGTTGCGCACGATGGGGATTCCTTCACGCGTCGTCAACGGTTTTCGCAGCGACGAATTCAACGACCTCACCGGCAACTATGTGGTCCGCGCCAAAAATGCGCACTCCTGGGTGGAAGCGTACTTTCCCGGCTATGGTTGGCAGACCTTCGATCCGACTCCTGCCGGCAACAGCGTAAGTCCTCGGGGCTGGGGCCGCGTCGCTCTCTACATCGATGCCATGGCATCGTTCTGGCGCGACTGGGTGGTCAGCTACGACACGTCTCACCAATATGTGCTCGGCCAATCCGCGATCGGCCGGAGCCGCGCCGTGTGGGAAGGCGCGCGCGACTGGGCCCGCATTCACTACGATTCCATGCTGACGTGGGCACGGCGCAGTCAAGATCGGGTGGAACATTCTCCCTCCCGATGGGCCATCTTCGGCGCGGCTATCACGCTCGCCCTAATGCTTCTCGGCAACTTGGGGCGAATCGCCCGCCTGCTGCACGAGAAGTGGTTACAGGCGCATCCCGAGCGATCACCAGAACAGGCAGCAGCCATCTGGTACCGCAAAATGGCTCGCGCACTGGCCCGGCGCGGAGTCGACAAACCAGATGCGCAAACGCCGCAAGAATTTGTAAAGAAGATTGAAGACAGTCGGCTTCGCGAGCCAGTCGCGCGCTTCACTCAAGTCTACGAGTCCGCGCGCTTCGGAAATTCAGCGGAAGATGTACAGCGTTTGCCCGAACTGTACGAAGAGGTTGAGTCCGCCACCCGCAGTACTGAGAGCCGTCCCGCTGTCCAAGCCGCGCAAAAAAGCGGCTCTTAATTATTCCGAAATGTGGATGTTTTGAGCTTCGCTCAAACAAACAGCCGAGGGGGCGTTTCTGCGTGGCCCTTGGTAGCGTTCAGAAACACGGGAAACTGGCCGTAACCGTTCCAACGACTAGTTGGTTAAAAACGGTTTTCTGAACCTGGACATAATTTCCCTGAGCCCAGACATAATGCGTCCACTGCAACAGTCCGTAGCGTTGGTTTACGTAATATTCCTCTTTATCCTTGCAGGTATAGCTTGCATCGCAATTGTAGCGGTAGCTGATCACCAAAGCTGGGAGGTTGCTCGGCAAGTTTCCTCCGACCGAAATAGTATATGGTCCCCAGACTTCGTTGATCGCGTTCTCCAGACCGAGCGTCACTGAACAACTTTGGGAGCAGTTGGTGTGCAGATCATAGTTCGTATTCGTAACCAGGATTGACGAACCGGGCGAACCGGCCTTTGCGCACCGGGGGACCAGCGGCATGTTTGTGTTGTTGGTAAATTTCTTGTAACTTTCGGGAACTGTATAAGACAGTTCCGTGATCCACAAATAAATATTATTGTTGTCGTACAGTTGAATGTCCCAAGGATAGCCCAACGGTCCCTTCACCCAATAAAACTTGTCGGATTCCATGATCGTGTAGAGCGGATTCGATGTTCCCTTCCATGTGATAGGAGGCACGCAAGTCGGAATCCATCGTCATCCAATCCAGCATGTCGTAGGTTCCAGCGGGACATGTAGTCGTCGATTCAGCTTTGGCTTGTATGGCAAATCCTACTGCGCCGACCAGGAATGTAATCTTCAACAATCCGATCAGAAGCCATGTTGGGAGCGCAGTTTTGGTTGTAGTTTTTGTGAACGGGTCAGTGCAAACTGAGGGGATACGAGACATAAATCACCTCGGGACCGATGCCGCCCAATTTACTTCTCGGCGGCAGCGATATCAAGGGAAAATGACGTAAAGGCGGCGAGGTTTCTAAGGTATTCACCGTTGTGACAAGACTCGCCGGCCGCCGCCGGCCGCAAGAGGTGCAATAAAATTAGCGTCCGAGATGCTAAAATAGAACGATTGCATGCCCGTAAACGACCTCACCTGTACCCGTTCCCCCGATCTCAATCCAGATTTCAAGAAAGAGAAATCTCCGGAGAATCAGCCCCTGGAACGCCCACAGAAAGTGGGCTTCGTCAGTCTCGGCTGCCCCAAGAATCTGGTGGATAGCGAAGTTATGATGGGCCTGCTGGCGCGGGCGGGAGCGGAATTGACCCGCCGGGCCGAAGATGCCGACGTGATCGTGGTAAACACCTGTTCGTTCATCGAAAGCGCTCAGCAGGAGTCGGTCAACACCATCCTCGAAATGGCCGCCCACAAAACCGGCGGCAAAGCCAAGAAGTTGGTCGTCGCCGGATGCCTGGTCGAACGCTTCCGCGACCAGATTCGCCAGGATATCCCCGAAGTCGATGCCGTCGTAGGAACCGGCGAGCTGGAAAAGATTCTCTCTGCAGCAGGTATTGCACCCGTCACTGGTGCGGGCGCGGGCGACTCGCCCGTGTTCTCTGGACCGCGGGCAAACCGCGGCCAAAACAATTCCCCATTCGTGGTATTACCTTCGCGCCCGGAAGGAGATGCCCGGGCCGCGCAGGGCCGCTTTTCCCGCCAATCCTGGGATGGAGCCATTAGCGACCTCCCGAACTATCTTTACGACGACGCCACGCCGCGAATCCTAACCACGCCGCGACACATGGCGTATATCAAGATCGCCGAGGGCTGCGACCACCCCTGCACGTTCTGCATTATTCCCCAGCTGCGCGGGCAGTTCCGCTCGCGCCGCTTTGAATCTGTGATCGCCGAAGCCGAACGCCTGGCACAAAGCGGTGTCCGCGAGATTACTCTCATCGGCCAGGACACCACCTGCTACGGCGAAGACTTGGGCCTGAAAGATGGTTTGGCCCTGTTGCTGGAGAAGCTTGCCGGCATCGAAGATCTGCGCTGGGTCCGCTTCCTCTACGCCTATCCCAATAAGATCACCGGCAAGCTTCTCGATACGATCGCCCGCCACGAAAAAATCTGCTCCTACATGGATGTCCCTCTGCAACACGCCTCAGCTTCAGTGCTGAAGCGCATGAAGCGTGGCGGCGGAGCCGAAATCTTCCTGCGTTCCATGGCCAAAATGCGCCGCACAATTCCGGACCTGATCCTGCGCACGTCGTTCATCGTCGGCTTCCCCGGCGAGAGCGAGAAAGAATTCGAAGAGCTCTGCGACTTCGTTCGCGAAGCCCAGTTCGACTGGATGGGCGCCTTCGCGTACTCCGATCAGGACGGCGCGGCAGCCTACGCCCTGGAAAAGAAGCTTTCACCGCGCGAGATCGAGCGCCGCCGCAAGCATCTGATGGGCATTCAGCGCCAAATCAGCAAGAAGAAAAAGAAGGCGTTGGTTGGGCAGGAGTTCGATCTATTGCTTGAAGGCGAGTCGGAAGAAACGGAGTTACTGCTCGAAGGCCGCACTTCCATGCACGCTCCCGAGATCGATGGCAAAGTTTTCATCAACGACTTCCCCGAGGAAGCGAACCCGCAGCCCGGCCGGTTCTATCGTTGTCAGATCAGCGAAGCGCACGACTACGACCTGGTAGCAAGAATCGTGTAGCGATCTTCCTCTTGGAACGAATGTATGCCGCGCAAGCCGCCGGTCAAGCTCCGCTGTCCGATCTGCAAGAAGTCAGTAAAAACCACCGGCCCCGACTTCCCTTTCTGCAGCGACCGCTGTCGCCTCATCGATCTAGGCAAGTGGGCCAGCGGCCAATACGTGATTTCCTCTCCAGTAACGGATGCCGACGAATCCATCCGCGACAGCAACCCAGAAGACCCCGAGGAAGAATCGTGAAGCCCGATCTTACCTCGTCCGTAGCGCCCGCCTCCGCTCCCGCCCGTAGCGCCGGCGTCCAGCCGGCTGTCGCGGGAGCCTGCCCTGAGCCTGCCGAAGGGGCGCCTCGCCCGCAGGCCCCACGATGGGCTGCGCTGATCGCGACATTCTTCGGAATCGGTCGCCTGCGCCCCGGCCCGGGAACCTGGGCATCCGCCGCCACGGTCGCGATCTGGGCGGGACTCGCGCATGTGTTACAGCCCTCGCTGCGGACTCCAGTTGCCATCACCTTAACGGCACTCATCACGCTCCTCGGCATTCCCGCTGCCACCCGCGTTTCCCGCGCCGCAGCCACCAAAGACCCCCAGTTCGTCGTGATCGACGAGGTCGCCGGACAACTGATCGCGCTGATCGCCGTCCCCCTCGCATGGAAAACTTTTCTCGCGGGACTTATACTTTTTAGAGCCTTCGATATCGTCAAGCCGCCCCCGGTGCGTCAACTGGAGCGACTTCCCGAGGGCACTGGAATCGTCCTCGACGATGTTGCGGCAGGAATTTTCGCCTTAGTAGTAATGCATCTCTTGCTTCATTTTGGGCTACTAAGTTAACACCGACTTTCTTAACCTCCATGGGATTCTCCAACCGCATCCTCGGCAAGAAAAACGTCAACGGCGGACCGCGCATCGATACGGTCGCGCCATCGCTGGCGCTGGCCGGGGGCGAACTTCGGATCATTGGCTCGGGGCTTCGACCGCATGAACTGCATCGTCCAAAAGTAAAATTCGGCGAGGTCGAAGCACCCATCATCGTCAGTTCTGAGGGATTTCTGATCGCGCGCGTCCCCGAAGGCGCAATTTCCGGTCCGGTTGTAGTGGCAACCAACGGTCACGTTAGCAATCCCCATACCGTGAAGGTGGCCGTTCCCATCGCCGAAAACCTTCACCCTGTGACCAGTCCCGCCGTCGACCCCGACGGCAACATCTACGCTACAGTTTCAGGTTCGCGAGGCCAGAAGGTTCCGGTCGCCATCTTCAAAATCGACACCAACTATACGGTCAAGCCCTTCGTCTCCGAAATGATGAATGCGACCTCCGTCGCCTTCGATCGCGAGGGACAGATGTATGTCTCTTCGCGCTATGACGGCGCGGTCTACCGTGTGGCTCCCAATGGAACCATGACCACGTATGCGGAGGGCATGGGGGTGGCCACAGGCATCGCGTTCGATCGCGAGCAAAGTCTTTATGTCGGTGACCGCAATGGCACCATCTTCAAGATCGCCCGCGACCAGCAGGTCTTCGTCTTCGCCACGCTCGAGGTCAGCGTCTCCGCCTATCACCTGGCCTTCAACCCGCAAGGCGATTTGTTCGTGACCGGCCCGACCGACCGCGTTTACAAAATCGACCCCAACGGAACCGTGAACACTTTCTACAAAGGTCTGGGAAGACCGCAGGGACTGGCCTTCGACGTGAACGGCAATCTCTACGTCGCGGCATCTCTCTCCGGCACTCGCGGGATTGTGAAGATAGCGCCTGACGGCTTGGCGAATCTCGAAGTCGCCGGTCAGGGTCTTGTGGGTCTGGCGTTTGCCCCAGGACGTTCCGTAATTCTCGCCACCACGAGCAGCGTGCACCATCTTTCCTGGGATATTCAGGGCCTATCACTCCCGCCTGAATAGTTTATTCGCCATTCCGAACCTCTCTCTCTTGTCATTCCGACCGAAGTGGGGAATCTGCTTTCTGCCGACACCATCCATCCCTGTTCGTCCGCTCGCGCTTTTCATTTAAACTTCTACCCAGTGAATGCTGAAATCATTGCGGTGGGTTCCGAAATGCTCACGCCCTTCCGCATGGATACCAATTCGCTCTATCTCACCGAACAGCTCAACCTTCTGGGTGT
>Ga0073928_10011951_pt1 | contig 10044 bp, 7 predicted proteins | sample PaiPotPPA55metaG_FD_76969 | JGI IMG/M metagenome (GOLD analysis project Ga0073928, IMG submission 76969) | Iron sulfur acid spring bacterial and archeal communities from Banff, Canada, to study Microbial Dark Matter (Phase II) - Paint Pots PPA... ... | reverse complement strand
TCGGATGCGGCGTGCATCGATCTGCACGACTTGGAATTGGGGGCCTCCGGGGTTGCGTTGCTGCCGACTGATTTCACCAACGGAAGCAAGTTCGCGGTGAGCTACAGCAAAGAAGGGCGACTCTTTGTGGTCAACACCGCCACCATGGGCAACTACAACGCCGGCGGCGATAACCAGATTCCCCAGGAATTCATGGTCGGGGCAAATACGTGCTCCGACGCCATTACCGTCGATGTTGCGGAAGGGACGACGTGGAACCGTCTGTACGGAACTCCGTCTTACTGGAATGGGAACCTGTATGCTGCCGCTTCCAACACGACATTGAAGCAATATCGATTCGAAAACGGGCTGCTAAATCCGACGCCCACGGCTACCTCGCCCACCGCCTACGGATTGCGGGGCGCGAATTCAATCGTTTCCGCCAATGGCATCCAGAACGCAATTGTCTGGGTGAATGAAAAGAGCGCGGCGGGCGGAGGCATACTACACGCCTATGACGCTACCGATGTGTCCAAAGAACTTTGGAACAGCACCATGAACAGCGCTCGCGACGCTCTCGGCGAAGGCATCGGTTTTGCCACGCCGGTGGTGGCAGAGGGCAGAGTCATCGTCGCCTACGACACTCACGTTGGCGTCTTTGGTTTGCTGCAGTAAGCTGGCTGCAGTGAGCAGCATGCGAGTGGCCTGCTCGTCCCCGAACGGACTGAGTTCAGTGATATCGCAGATATCCGAGACCTACGCGCAGGTGATGGTGCAGGCCGTCGGGGACGCAAACGGCAAAGCAGAGACCGAGTAATCCTTGGGCAAGGCCGAGCGCATAAAGATTGTGATAACGCCGGAACAACGTGCATGAGATCGCTCCCCAGAGCAACGTCGCCGCCGTGAGCGGAAGGTTGGGAAGGTGTGCCGCAGCGAACAGCACCGCGGCCAGGCCAACGGCGGCGCTTTCACTGGCGAGAAGGCGGGTGAGACGCGGCATAAATAAATCATTGATGAGGAACTGCTGGTAAAGCGTCCACAGCGTGTAGCCAGTGATGTGCTTGAAGTCGCCTTTGTACAGCGGATGCAAAGTGCCGATTTTCTTGGCCACGAGCAGGCTGACGATGGAGAGCACGAGGGCGGCGGGAAGAATCCAGAATGTCGGTGCCAGGCCGCGCCGGCTCATGCCGAGATCCTCCAGGCTGGGCGCCCCTAGGAGCACAATCCCCAATGTGACCAACAGCGCCACCGGAGACAGGACGCGTTGTGGGAACTCCGGCATCCACAGAACGAACAAGATCACCCCGTAGCCGAAAATCAGCTCGAATCGATCGCGAGGGGATGCGGAGGATATGCGGGCAGACATGAAAAGAGTATTGCATGGGGCTCCTCGCGCCGCTCGTTCGGGCAGCCGGGCCGTCCCCGCGCGAGACTGTCCCCCTTACGCCAGCAATTCTGGCGTGGCCTCGAGCAAGCTGCGTGTGTAGGCGTGCGCCGGACGCTCCGTGATCTGCGTGGTGTCGCCGACCTCGACGATTTTTCCCCGATACATCACTGCAATGCGGGTTGAGAGATAGCGCACCACCGGCATGGAATGTGAAATGAACAGGTAGGTAAGACCGAAGTCGCGCTGCAGTTGCGCCAGCAGATTGACGATCTGCGCGCCCACGCTGACGTCGAGCGCGGAGACGGGTTCGTCGCAAACCATGAACTTTGGACGGAGCGCGAGGGCGCGGGCGATTCCGATACGCTGGCGCTGTCCGCCCGAGAACTCGTGGGGATAGCGGGTGCGTGCGGATTCGTCGAGGCCCACCGCAAGCAGCAGTTCTGTGACGCGGGCTCGAACGTCAAGCTTCGCTCGACCGGTCATGGAGTGACTGGCCGCTCGGTGAATGAGGAGCGGCTCGGCAATGACCTCTTCTACCCGGAAACGCGGATCGAGCGAGGCGAACGGATCCTGAAAAATAATCTGCAAGTCGCGGCGCAGGCTTCGCATTCCGCTTTTGCTCGCCGCCAGCAGATCACGGCCCTCGAAGCGCACGACTCCCGACGTGGGTTCGATCAAACGAAGGATGAGACGTCCGAGGGTGCTCTTGCCGGAACCGGATTCTCCCACCAGACCGAGGGTCTCGCCAGCGTGGATGTCGAGCGAAACATCATCCACCGCGCGAACTTCCCCGCGAGATTTCCCGCCAAACGGAGATTCGCCGTGCGGAAAAACCTTGGTTAGGTTGCGGATTTCAAGCAGCGCCACAGTTCGATGCTAGCAGCACAAAGCGCCAGGTCGCGAGTGCCGAGTCAGATTTCGGGCAGGTGCACGGCCGTGCAGCCTAGCCTGCCGCGATCATGGGGACCGCTGCCAGCGCCGCCAGCAAGCCCACAAACTTCCAGCGGCTGAAGTGTTCTCTCAGGACGAGGCGCGCCAGGAGCACCGTCACCGCAGGGTAAAGGGAAGTAATGACAACGGCCTCGTCGAGCCGGCCATGCTGGCTCGCGAAGATGAACAGGGCGCCGGCAGTGATGTCGAGGAATCCCGCGAACATCCCGAGGGTCAAGCGGGGAGGATCGAGCGTAAGCGGCGCTCGGGTCGCAAGCACTGCAATGGCCGTGGCAGTGAAGGATCCAATGCGCGAAATAGCCGCGATCCATACAGGCGAGCCGGTCGCCTGGTGGACGCATAGATAAAAGCCAGCGAATCCGACTCCGGCGAGGGCGGCCATTCCCACCCCAGCGGGACGACCCGATGACTCTTCCCGGGATGGCTCCGGGCGCGTGATCAGCCATATGGCGAAGATGGCGAGCGCGAAGCCGCCGATCGTCCAGCCACTGGGCGCACCTTCCACGGCGATATCGACCATGGTGGGGATGGCTGCGCCCAGTAACGCCGCAATGGGCGCTGTCAAGCCCATTTGTCCCGCGGCCAGAGCGCGATAAAAGATGGCCAGCGAGAATCCTCCAACTGCGCCAGCGATCAGTGCCCACACGATGCTGACCGTGGACGGAAAAACCAATGTTCCGTGATAGCGGAGCGCGATGGCGAACATCAGGACGAAGGCGCAGAGGTGCGAGAACGCCGTGAGCACGAAGGCGTTGGCTCGGCGGGATCCGTATCCCCCCGCAAAGTCTGCCGCGCCCCACAGAAATACCGCTGTCACGCTGAACCCGGCGGGCGCGAGTTGGGTCAGAGAAGACACGCCGGACGAGGGTAACACGCGGGTTCGAACAAACTGGGTCAAGGGCGACCACTTCTGTGAAACCCGTGGATTGAGGGCACCTCTTGGGATACCCTGTTGAAGACCACGGAGGATCGTCATGAAGCCTTGTTGGATCGCCCTTGCCTGCCTCGTTCTGAGTATCCCCGGTCCGGCGCAAGCTGCGAATGAGCCCGCCTCAAAAGATGACGTAATTCTCTATCTCCGTACCATGCATTCCCATGACATGTTCCAGAGAATCATGGAGGTTCAGTCCCAGAACATGCAGCAACTGTTCCGCGACCAGCTTCTCAAGGAGAAAGGCAGCGTCCCCCCGGAATTCGACGCTCATTTCAAGAAAGCAATGGACGATTTGATCAAGGCAATGCCGATCGACGAGATCACACAGGCGATGATTCCTGCGTACCAAAAGCATTTCACAAAGAGCGATATTGACGCCATGAATGCGTTCTACTCGTCGCCGGTCGGCCAGAAGGTTTTGCAGCAGTTGCCCGTGGTCATGCAAGAGGGTTCGCAGGCAGCGATGCCCATCCTTAGCAAGTACATCACCGGGTGGAAGGACCGCATGCAGCAGGACCTGAAAGAGATGGAAAAAGACTCTCCCCAGAAGAACGACCCGGCGCCTCCTTCCCAGAACTGACGGAGGCCACCCGTCGCGTCGACTCCTGCCCTCGCGGATGGCTGCGGCCGCGCGATATCCGATTCGGTACTCGCAACTCGGCGCCCGGCGCTACATTTCCGCGTGTTAGAATTTCCACAAGCCATTTCGTGCGGGTCTGAGAATCAGGTTCTGAGAGTTCAGCTTTGATCGAACTAGCACCGTCAATCCTTTCGGCTGATTTTGCCCGACTCGGCGAGCAGGTGCGCGTCGCGAGCGAGGGCGGTGCAAGTGTCATCCACGTCGACATTATGGATGGACACTTCGTTCCCAACCTTACGATCGGACCGCCCGTCGTCAAGTCGCTGCGTAAGGTCACGCAGTTGCCGCTCGATTGCCACCTGATGATCGAGAATCCGGATGAATTCATTCCCGCGTTTGCCGATGCGGGCGTGGACTGGATTTCCGTGCACCAGGAAGTTTGCCGGCACCTGAACCGCACGCTGCATCTGATCAAGAGTCACGACTGTCAGGCCGGAGCGGTGATCAATCCAGCGACGCCGGTGGATACGCTTTCGGAAGTGCTCGACATCGTAGACTATGTGCTGGTCATGTCGGTGAATCCGGGATTCGGAGCGCAGAAGTTTATTCCGTCCACACTGCACAAAATGCGGCAGTTAGCGGAGATTCGCGAGCAGCGCGGGCTTCACTACCGCATTGAAGTGGATGGCGGGGTGGCTCTCGACACGGTCGCCCATGTGGTTCGGGCTGGCGCAGAAATTCTCGTGGCGGGCAACGCCGTGTTCGGGAATGGTGATCCAAGCAAGAATGCGCAGGCGCTGCTGAAGTTGGCGATGGAAGCAGCGATGGAGAAAGTTTAGTTGCCGGGAGCCGGGTCTTAGGCCGGGCTCGGCGCGGCTGGATTCGAAAACTGTATTCGCCTCGTCGCACGAGGCCGCACCAATGCACGAGGCCGCACCAATGAAAGAGCCGAGCTTCGCTCGGCTGGACAGCCGGGGGCGGCTGTCCCAGAGAAGCAACTTCGAGGTCTTATGTCACGTCGAATTCCCTTGATTACCGTGTTGGGCATGCTGCTGGTGTTTGGCGTCGCCTGCACCAACAAGAAGTCGGTAAACCCTCTTGCCGGTGTCGGGTCGAAGCAACCGGATAAAGTTCTTTTCGACAAGGCAATGGAGGCCATGCGGCACAACCGCTTCGACGTGGCGCGTTTGACCTTGCAGACACTGATTAACACGTATCCAGACTCGGAATTCATTGCCCGCGCCAAGCTGGCTGTAGGCGACTCCTGGTACGCCGAAGGCGGCACCGCCGCCTTGGCCCAGGCCGAGCAGGAGTACAGCGATTTCCAGATCTTTTTTCCCAACATGCCGGAAGCAGCGGAGGCGCAGCTGAAGATCGCCAACATCCATTACCAGCAGATGGAAAAGGCGGACCGGGACTATACCAATGCCAAGCGCGCCGAGGACGAATATCGCAAGTTGATTCTGCAATATCCGGAGAACAAGTTGGTGCCCGAGGCCAAGCAGCGCTTGCTGGAAGTGCAGGAGGTGCTTGGCGAACGTGAATTTGAAATTGGACGGTTCTACTATTTGCGCGAGTCTTACCCGGCATCGATTGCCCGCCTGCAATCCCTGGTGGACAAGTATCCCCTGTATAGCCGCGCCGATGAGGCGCTTTATCTGCTCGGGCAAAACTATGAAGGGCAGATTACCCGTCTGCGGAGTGCCCCCACCTGCGACGTGCACGGGCTGCCGCGGGGATGCGCAACCGAAGCGCTGAAGGCCCGCTACATCGGAGAACAGACCAAGCAGGCATCGGCAGCCTACGATAAGATTCTTACCCGCTATCCAATGATGGATCGCTCTGACGACGCCAAAAAGCGTCTGACGGCCCTTCACCAGCCGATTCCCCGGCCTACAAAGGCAGCGGTTGCGCAGAACAAGGCGGAACTGGCTAGCCGCGGCGAGGCCACCACCGTACAGCGAATGATGGGCCTGCTCAAGAAAGGGCCAGATGTTGCCAATGCCTCCAAGGTGGGCGATCCTTCCCTGGCCGATCCGGAGCCGGTCAGCGCCCGAGGAGTTATCTCAAACGAGGCCCAGGCCGTGATGGATCCGACTCCTTCCGGCAAGGTAGGAGTCGAGATTATTAATCCAAATCAGCCTTCCGCGAGCGACACGGCGCCCTCTTCAGGCCTAACTCCGCCGGGTGGCACGCCGTTCGGACCCCCAACTACCGCGACCACGCCGCCACCCACCGCCGATCCCAATGAGCTGAAGCCAAACGTGCCGGCCGATCCCAACGAACTGAAGCCGACCGAGAGCGGCGGAGATCAGGCTTTGCCTCCGCCACCGCAGGTGAATGAGATCCAGCAGGGACAGCTATCGTCGTCTTCTTCTTCTTCGGCCACTGCGAGTGCCGATAACTCGACTCCCGCCAGCGACGAAGATCTGTCCAGCAGCAAGAAGAAGAAAAAGAAGGGACTGAAGAAAATCGTTCCGTTCTAGAGGCGGACCTCGGATCTCAGACTTCAGAGCTAAGACCTAAAGTCCGAAGTCCGAGCGCCGAAGTCCAGCCCTTACGCACTAGGTGCTGGCCACTAGTAACCAGTTACTTCCCTTCTGGATCATTGACTTACGTGGTGGCTCAGGTTACCTTCGCGTTATCTCCCCGCATCAGAGGAAACACTTGGCCAGGAAGATATTGCTCGCCGATGACAGCGTCACCGCTCAGAATATGGGGCGGAAGATCCTCGCGGATGCGGGTTACGAAGTCATTACCGTGAACAACGGATCCGCCGCGCTGAAGAAGATCGCCGAGCACAAACCCGACCTGATCGTCCTCGACGTTTATATGCCCGGCTACAGTGGGCTTGAGGTATGCCAGCGTCTTAAAGAAGCACAGGAAACCTCGCGAGTTCCGGTCCTGCTGACGGTGGGTAAACTGGAGCCCTTCAAGCCGGAAGAAGCCAAGCGTGTCCGCGCCGATGGCTTCATCGTAAAACCTTTCGAAGCCAGTGAGTTACTGAGCGCCCTCAGCAAACTTGAAGACAAGATCGTGCCCCGTTCGGAAGCTTCGAAGCCGGGACGCTTTGCCCGGGCAACCGCCGCGATCGAAGAAGGCCGCTACGATAAGACCGTCGCGATGGACGAAGACACAGGATGGAAGAACCGCATCGCATTTCCCCCGAAAAAAAAGGAACCGTCCGCGGAAGAAGACGGCGACGATCCCGCAATCTACAACGCCCTGAACAAGGATCTGCGCACCGTGGTCGAGCACAAACTGGCCGACCCCCCGCGCGAGCCTAAGGCAGAGGATGCGCGGGTTGATCTTGGTGCTCTTGCCCCTGAGGGCTTGCCCAAAGATGTCACCCCCGAAGAGATTGCGGCATTGGCGGCGGCCGCCGCCCAGGTAAAGGGCAGGATCGCGGAAGCCCGTAACCCAGAGCCTGCCGAACCGAAAGTTGAAGCGACCGAACCGACCCACGCGGTGCCCGAACTCCCGCAGGAAGTAGCGGCGGTCTCCGCTCCCGGGGCGACGTTCGCCGAGCAGAAGCCCAGCGAAGTGCCGGCGGAGGCCAGCATTCCTGCTCCCAACTCTGCCGATGTGATGGCTGCCATCACGGCTCTCGAGTCGGCCCGCGCGGACTCCTGGTTGCATGGCGCACCTGGCCGGATTGCGGATGAACCGGTAACGATGGCGGCGGCAGCAGGAGCCGGGTCGGTTGCGGCAGTCTCGCGTTGGACAGCGGTCTCGGTGGCGCTCGCCCCTGAGGAAGATACGCTCTCTCTCGAGCTAGAAATGCAGAAGGCGTACGCCGCCTTCGCCGCGGCTGAGGGTAATCGTGCGGAACTAGCGGCGCCATCCAGCGACATTCAGGCAGTTTCGTCGGAGCCCACTGCGCCGGTAGAGACTTCATCGCAGGCAGAAGAGGCGCAAACGATGGACGCTGCCGCGATCTCTGCGACCGAGGCCATCCGAGCCGCAGTGAAAGATCTTGAAGTGGACGCGGCATCCTATGTCACGGAGACGACACCTGCTCCGACAGAGACCGAAATTACTTCCGTAGCGAACACCGAACCAGCGGCTCAGATTGCGCCCGAAGCGCCTCAGGCTGAAGCAAGCGTCGAAGATAAGCCGGAGCCGACATTGACGGGGTCAACGCCAGAAGCTCCGACACAGGAAGCGGCTACACACGACACGCTGGCAGTCCAGCCCGAAGAACCAAAAGGCGCCCCGGTACCAGACGCAACCGCCGAAGTGGCTGCCGAGAAGCCTGAGACGGAGGAATCTGCTGCGAGCGACGCTGTACATCCGGCGGACCTTGCGACCGACGAATCGGCGGCCGTAATCACCAGAGGTATTGCGAGCGGCGAATCCGAGGTAGCAGAGACCACCGCAGCCGCATGGGCCAGTTGGCATCGAATTCGCAAGTCTGGAGACTCCAACTTCGCATCGGCAGAACCGACCCAAAAGGAAGCAGAAGACTTGGGTACGGGCCTTCCGGATGCGGCAGCCAGAGCAGTCGCCGCCGGTGCCGAGAAGACTCCAGAAGAAGCGTCCGCATCCGCTGAATCGGAGGCGGAGGGTATTGCCAGCATTGTCGACAGCGTCCTCGCCGATTTGCGCCCGAAGATTTTCGAAGAGATCTCGCGCAAGATGGGCAAGAAGAAATAATCGTTCCGCGTTCCGCCATCCTCTATAAATTAACCTGCAGCGTCTGACTTCGCCTGCGTTTCGGTTCGGCGAACCTCGCAGTCCCGCTTCAGACATCTTCAGACATCCACGAATGTTGCGCCTCTCCGCATGACTTGAGTACCATGCGAGCTACCGGGGTCCGGTTGGGGTTGCGCGCCGATGAACGACCAGATTATCTCGCACTATCGCATCCACGAGCAGCTTGGTGCGGGCGGAATGGGTGTCGTCTACAAAGCTGAGGACATCCGCCTGGGTCGTCTGGTTGCCCTGAAGTTCCTGCCCGACCAGTCCGTGCGCGACCCGCGCGCACTGGAACGCTTCAAGCGCGAAGCGCGCACCGCTTCCGCTCTCGATCATCCGAACATTTGCACCATTTACGAGATCGACGATGACCAAGGCCGTCCCTTCATTGCGATGCAGTTGCTCGAGGGCAACACCCTGCGCGCGCGCATCGGCGAACAGCCGGTTCCTCTGGGCATGCTGCTGGATTGGGCTCTGCAGATCAGTGACGCGTTGCAGGCTGCACACGCCAAGGGCATCATGCATCGTGACATCAAGCCTGCAAACATCTTTATCACCGAGCGCGGGCAGGCCAAGATCCTCGATTTCGGCTTGGCCAAGCTGACGGCCGTCGACATGACCGGCTCGGGCGAAGCCACCCTGTCATCGACCGGGCCGCTCACCCACACTGGCGCGGCGATTGGGACAGTTGCGTACATGTCTCCAGAGCAGGCCCGTGGCGAAGCGCTCGATGCCCGCACCGATCTTTTCTCTTTCGGAGTGCTGTTGTACGAGATGGCTACGGGCAAGCAGGCGTTCTCCGGGCCCACGTGGGCGGTAACGGTTTATGCCATCCTGGGCCAGGCTCCGCTATCGCTGAATGAATCTGTGCCCGGGCTTCCGCAGCGCCTGCAGGAAATCATCGACAAGTGCCTGATCAAGAATCGAGACCTGCGCTATCAAAGCGCAGCGGACATTCAGCGCGCCCTCCTGCAGCTCAAGAAAGACTACGAATCGGGAAAGTCGCTGAAGTCGGTGCGAGTGGCGACCACATGGCCCCGGCAAAGGAAACTGCGTCTGGGAATGGCTATAGCACTTGCTGTGCTCCTCACCGCCGCGGCCCTGTGGGCGCCGCGAGTTCTGCGCCGCCTAGCGGCCTCCGGAACCGGAGCGGCCGGGCCCTCCCCCTCGCTCGTGCCGGAGCGGAAGAGCATAGCTGTAATGCCCTTCACCTCCGTGGCCAGCGATCCGAAGATGACCGCATTCGGTAAAGGCTTGCTGGAAGATGTAGCTGCGAAGCTTTCGCAGTTGAGCGCCAATCATGACTTTGAAGTGGTACCCGCCCGCACGCTCGAAGATCAGAAAGTCGCAAGCCTCGCGGACGCAGCGAAAGAATTCGGCGTCAACCTGGGCCTGACCGTATCGCTCGAACAGGCAAACGATCTGTTCCGAGCCTCTTACAGCTTGACCGATGCGAAGAGCGGCAAGAATCTTGCGGGAGCTCAAATCACGGCCCCGGTGTCAGATCTGTTCACG
>Ga0073928_10011949_pt1 | contig 10045 bp, 11 predicted proteins | sample PaiPotPPA55metaG_FD_76969 | JGI IMG/M metagenome (GOLD analysis project Ga0073928, IMG submission 76969) | Iron sulfur acid spring bacterial and archeal communities from Banff, Canada, to study Microbial Dark Matter (Phase II) - Paint Pots PPA... ... | reverse complement strand
CTCGGATATATCTATGGGGACGCAAAAAGGCGTCAAATGCCTGCTTGGGCCTGGGTGATTGCCGCTTTCCTCATACCCAATTTCATTGGATTCATCCTTTATTTTCTGTTCCGAGGGCCTCTCCTTGGGCCTTGCAGTTCCTGTAGCAAGCTTATTCGAGGGGGAGAAGCATTCTGCTCGCACTGTGGATGCTCGCAGGGTTCCAGTATCGGACGCGTCCCAGCTGACAATCGCACAATCTGAAGTAAAAAAGGTGGTAATAACCTTGCATCGCACAAAACGGAGGACGGTATGAAACGTGAGCGCGCCTTACAGGTAGTGTTGGTGTTGGTGGGCTTGTTTTATTGCTTTTGGGGCTATCTCCTGTTCGACGATCTGTGGCACTCCAGATGGTTGGGGCATAGCGATGTCCTGCCGATGTTCCTCAGCCTCAACACGGTGCTTGGGGTCTTTCTGTTGCTGGCTGTTAAGCAGCCGGTGAAGCATCGCTCGCTGATCGCCTATGGGGCTTGGTCAAGCCTTGCCCATGGGTTCACGATGACAATCCAATCGGCGGAGGCCGCGGCGCGCGGGATGCATAGGAAGGATAGTCCCTTGGACATTGTGATCTTTGCTGTGATTGGAGTCGCGCTGCTCGCACTCCTTCCGGCAAAAGAACCCTCACCAGCCGGCGCGCCTATCAGTGAGCCGCGCTTTGCCGAACGCTAGAGGATTTGGTCCACCGCCGCGCGCGTGTGCCGAGATGCAGGACTCCTCAGCGGAGCGCGGCGATTCGCTTCGTTGAATATATGCTTGGCCTTGCCGCTGTGCTAATTCTGCATTGTCGGCAAACCGGAAGTTATCCTCGCCCCGCTTGGTGGCGGTCACTTGGACGTGTAGTCGGGTTACCGGAGATGTGCCAGGCGACCAATTTCACATGTACGGCGTTAATCAGGACTCAGCGTGAATCAGGTTCTTAGAACCTCAGTAAACTTCGTAGACCGACCCACTCAATGCAACTTGGTCTGTCTCCGGACGTTCAGGGTTATAGAAAATCGGAATAACCATTCCCGGCAAGAAAGAGCGAGTGTTGTCTGGAGATGAGGCGGTAATCAATCGACCGGAGCGGTCAAGAAATTCGTAGGAGATGTCTAGACCTCTTCGCCCCAAGCGCACCTCAGTGACCTTTCCAATCGAGATTTCTCCATGGGTTGCAAGCCGTCTGTGTCCAAGCAAAATCAGAAATGCTAAGAGCAAGAAAATTAGCGGCAGCACCATGAATGGTAGTGCGCTCAAAAGGTCAGAATTCATCGCGTGTTTGGCAGGGCTGGCACGCCATTCAATAATTAAGAACCCAAGCAACAAGCTCGGGATAATCACGCATGTCGCAACCAGCAAGGTACACCAGAAACGATAACCTTGTTTCAGACGCACATTTCGTGGACGCGGACTAGCTTTCCAAGTATTCCATCGCGCAAGCTGATCGGATTGCAGGTGCGTCGGAACGTTAGCCACTTCTCGATTTTATTACGTATATGACGGCCACGGCTAAAATGTCTGCTGACAAGCTTCAGCAACTGGTCAACTCCTGAGAAGTCGGGTTACCGGACATGTGGTTTTTGCGTGGACTTCTCCGGTTTATGAGTTAATCAAGACTTACGCTCACTTCTTTTTCTGCGGCGGTGCCTGTTGGCGCTGCTGGTCCTCGGTCCATGGCGGAACAATACCGACGAAGCGGATGTAGGCGATTGACTGTCCAAGATGTTCCGCGGTGTGCCGGGTCATGAAGAGCAAAATGCCCCTCTCCGTGTTCTTGCCACCAAACCAATCGAGACTTTTTTCCAAGTCCCCATCCGGCATCTTCAGGATGGCATCGCGCTCATGCGCGAACGAGTCCTTCAGGATACTAACGACCTTGGCTTTGTCAGTCGTTGATTTTTCCAGGTTTTGCGTATCCACGCCGGCGGGTGGAGGCGTGCCGATGAGTCTCGGAAGATTGTAATTGGCCGACGCCACGTGCAACAACACCTCCGAGATGGAACGAACGTCAGCGGCGGGACGCCAGGTGTACTTGTCGGCGGGGATCGCCTGAGCTAAACGCGCAAACTTGTCCTCCTGGACCCTGACCTCGGCCAGTACTTCTGCCCGATAACCGGAAACGCCGGGCGTGGGATCCTTGTAGGGATTAACCTGCGCTGCACATGGAAGGGATGATGCAGCCAACACCAAGAAGCAAAGAGAACAGAAGACGCGGCTCATCGAAATTGCCTCCTCTAGACTCAATCATGCATCACAAACGTTAGACGTAATCCTGGCCCAATGGTCAACACATCATAGCGACTGCCAACCGTGCATGCACGCTATTCACTTCTATTCCACATGGACGATTACGGCGTTAAACAGGCACTGAGGGGGAAGCAAGTGAGGTCTTTTGGCTACGAGTCTTACGCCAAAGGGAGAATCCGGTTAGTGTCTGAACTGCTAAGGCAAATGACACGACGCAAGCGAGTGTTTTGCCGGGGTAACCCAGAATCTCACCCGTATGGAACACGCGGTTTAGGTTTTGTATCTTGCGTGCAAGAGGGGCATTGCGCGAATCCCAAACCGTTAGGACTTTGCCAGAATACTGGTCCACCCAAACGATGCTAGTGCCGTTTGAGGAATGGTCTTCAGGAAACTTCATCTTCACCAGATACGATGCCTCACGTTCCTGAGGTAGAACCACCCACAGCGGAATCGCTTGCGACAAGGCTTTTTTGGCAACTTCCAGTGCGTAGTCCGCAGTGACGGGCCTCGCATGTTCCAGAGGTGTTGACGGAGGGTCGTCTTGCGGAAGGCTTGTGCCAGTAATCCTATAGGTAGCAGGAACTGTCCATGAGTCGAACGCCATATAAGCCCCAGTGAGGGCGAAAACGAGCAAGAAAAGCGATGTGAGGAAGCCAACGGAATTGTGGATGTCAAAGTAGAAGCGCGTTCTCGACCCACGCCCACTTATTTTGATTCGCTTCAGCGGCCACCAAAGGTAAAGGCCACTCAAGACCGAGAGAATTAGACAGGCCGCCGCGCAGCCCATCAAGGTCCCTTTAGCCTCGTGGAGGGCATGCATCACCAGAACGAATCTCACGACACTCATGGTGCCGAGAACTTGTCCGGTGTACTGGTTAACAAAAATCTGTCGCGGCAGTCTGGTAGAACCAACAATCGTAAAAGAATAGGAACTCGTAGGCTTTGCTGCGGTAACACAAGTTTGGACATGTTCTTGAGGCCGGAGTTCCGCCGCGACACGCGGCAAAATCTCGCTCAGTGACAAAGCATCGCCATGGGGAATGACCTTGAAGAGTGAAGGGTGGAAGAAACTGTCAATTTCCGATTCAAATGCCATTACACATCCAGTTCCAGCAAGAACCAGGAAGAACAAGGCCGCCACAAGTCCGCCCCAACGATGGATGCTCAACAAGAGCGGCCTGAATTTGGTAAGAGTCTTCACCGGGCACATTGTAAGCGGTGGAGCAACTCAGCCCTCAAGGAATTGTTAGTGGATTCAAGTCTAACAAGCCCACCGGAGCACAATTGAGAGCCTCACGACAAACGAGTTGTGTCCAAGTGGATGATAAGTCGCATTACCGTCCATTTGCCCGGCCAGCTTTCGCGACAGATTTCACTTGTGCGCGATCCGCGTTTACCAGGCACTATCCACTTCTCCTCCTGCCGAGATTTCTACAACGCATTAGTTCACGAAGGGTGCTCTAGTCAAGTTCCCTGCCGCGGTTGTTCGGTTGTTCGAACAAAGTGATCCAGAGAGCCAAACAATGAGTAATACGCATCCAGAAAACGGTCCCGCTCGTATCGACTGATGGCTGGTTCAAGCGCTTCGCGCTGCTCGGAGTCCAGAACGTAATCGTACTCGTGATCCAAATGCAGGATGAACCCCTTGCCCTCCTCCCACAGATCCACTCGGAAGTCCTCGTTGTAGTCGTCGTAGTGCGCGATCATCTTCATCGAAGGGGCTCCTCCCATATAGGGGCGCGCGATGGGAGCGCCTCGCGGATCAAGGAAGTCCACAAATGCCTGGTCCTTGCGCACTTTCCTGATGCGCAAGCGATAGCCTGACTCAGAGACCCAGAAACCAACGAATTGTTCAATGCCGGTGCGCAACATGATGCAGAAGGTGCTGATCGTGATGGTGGACCGGAGACATGCCGTCGAGCCGCTTCCTTGAAAAAAGGGACCAGGATCCACGTCACTGCAGCGCCATCATAACTCCCCAACTTCTCACGCCGGAACGGTGCTTAGCGCAACCGGGGGAAATGGGTCCCCGGAACCAAGTTACCGGGAACGGCGTTATCAGGACTTAGCAAATCCTTAGGATAGCTCACTCCCTCTTTTCATTCGCGGACCGAAACCAATTCAACGGTAATTGACACGCAGGTTCACTATCGCTCCCCCAAGTCTCGTGTGTCGTCACCATCACTCTATTGCGCCTCTCCTGCAGGACACAATGAAATTGCTTCCTGCTGTCGTCCCAGTCCTGATTTTCGGACCAAATCAACACAGGTTGATTACCGTCCATCTTGTATCGGTTTGCGGTAAACACATCTCCGGCCATACCGCCCCTCTCGAAAGTACGAACGGTTTTGCTTGCTGGGTCGAGCCAGTATCTGGAGAGTTGGCTGAACGCCGTGCTGTACTCGAACCTCTCGGTCGCGGGATTGTAAAGCCATATGCAGCCATTTTGATTCCCGGTGGCGCCCCAATTGGTCATCAAATAGATATCCTGATAACCATCGAAGTTGATGTCGTCTGTGTGAAACCAGTCGCCGTGCCTCTGCGGGGTCTCCATTTCGCCGAAATCACAGCCAGTTAGGCTCTGCAACGGCTGCGCAGAATCGCCCTTGAAAACTTCGATGCCCAGCACGGTCGATTGCGGGAACCCGTTTTCATCGTCCCGCACGTCGGGAATGATCTTGAAGGTAAAAAGCGGAAGTTTCGGCGTAATCTCGAATCGAAAAGTTGCGCCCTCCGAGAGGTCCTCAATAAGATCATTCGTGTCTAAAGGTACGTCGAGACGGCCAACTCGCTGCTGTACTTGTCGAGTCGCCTCCTCTGGCTTGACCTGCGATAACTGACTCGCCAGTACCGGGACGGCAGCGATCAAAAAAACAGCGCAGCAGTGAGTCACCATCGAGAATCCTAGCGAAGCAGCTACTGAAGTTCAATACACGGTCTGATGGTGATTGTACGCTGACGTTGGCGTTAGTGCCGGGTAAGTCGGTACTCGGAAACTTGAGATTTCCACATGGACGGTAACCGCGTTAATTAGGCCTTTGGACTTGGAGTGATGGTGATGTGTACGGGGTCTACTCCAAATGATTGTTCAGCGGGATGGCAGACTCTAGATTCTTTTCTCGATGCCGCATCATAGCGATAACCTTGTGCGCGCATAGCGACGGTACGGGCGTCGAACTCTTGAGCACTCTTCAAAGGCAACCGGAGTACGTATTTCTCTTCTGAAGCCGGAAGGATGCCATGCGGAAAATTAGCCCATTTCATTCGTGCCTTGCCGCGCACTTCAATCCATTCTCGGGTTTTCAAATCAATCTCTGACCCCGGTATGTCCTTCGAACCGTACAACTGGAGAAGTCCTACTCCGACTGTCCGGTGGGTCGAACTCCGGAGTTCGATGGATAACCCCAGTGAACGCCACTCATAGCTCACATTTGGGTCGGACGGTTCAATCTCGGCCATGCTGGCCCGAACGGGCACCCGAGTCGGGTAAATTGCTTTCAGTCGTAGGACAAATGTGAACTCATCTCCGAAGGCGTACGAATCACGGTCTAATGGCAGAATGGACACCTCAAGTGGCGGGTTGGCAAGAATTCCGCTACAGGCCCCCTCACCAGATTCCTCGGGTATTGGCCTCGGCGGTAGTGGAGGATCCACATGGTCTCATGTCGCCGGTTGCTGTAGGGGCCTCGTCGGCACCGGTGGCCGCAACCGTTCCAATGGCTTTGTATCGGTGAAATCGTAGTTGGCGACTTTCTGCACATGAGCTAACTGCGAGACAAACGACATCGACGCGACGAGGCAAACAGCGGTGAACAATCGAAAGAGCATCATGGAAAAACCTACCACAAATCACGTTTAAGAAACCGTGACTGCCGCTTACTAACTGACAAGTCCCGGTAAGTCGCGTACTCGGAAACTTGAAATTTCCACATGGACGGTATGCGTGTTAATCAGGACCTGGGCGATAAGTTCCGGATTGCCGACGATACTCCCAGAACCTCGTCTGTCGCTTCCCGCGACTCCGTTTTGTTGACCGCACTTCCATCCCTACAGGTTGCCGAATAGCCGCCTGGGTAGATGGATCAAACTCGAGTGTCAGCGAACTCAAACACAGAAGAAGTGCAGGGCCGCGCCAATCAAAACTATCGCACGTGGCTAAGTCCGCAGGCCTTTGTGTGGAAAAAACCTTTTAGCGCCGCGAAGCTGCTGCCGCCGGAAATTCAATTCCGCGGGTATTCGCCCGACCTTGCATCAGCCAACGACGCAAGGGTGAGGCTCCCAGCGGTATAAACGGACTTAAGCGGCCGGAGGATTCTTTGGAAACTCTTTAATCGATTTTCCAATGAATTCGAGATAACTGCGAACATGACCTTCCAGCTGATCCGCGAAATGGCTGGAAATCTCGGAAGCTCTTTCTTCCAGGTTCTTATTGCCTTCGTCCGTAGCCGACGCGATCATGTTCTGTGCGCTATCTCGCGCTATTTTCTCGAACGCTTGCGAAAGCTCAAGCATCTTTTCGTTACACTCATTCACAACGGAAGTGTAGCTTTTCTCCAACTGGTCGTGAGTCTGAAGCAATCGTGCGTTCGCGTCACTTTCCAGTTGGTCCGTGACTCGCCTGTAAATTGCCAGCGATTCTTCCTTGAAAACGGCCTGAGATGCCACCAGTTTCTGAAAGTCCGCTCTCACTTCTTCCATCACAGGCGCAACCTGCTCTCGCAGCCGCAATACGAAGCGCTCCGTTGCTTTGGTGCGTGAGGTTTCGAGGTTGCGTTGCACCCGCTCAACCGTGCCAGTCGCCATAGTGTCGAGGTTCTGCTGGGCAGTTTCAATATGTCGCTCGATAGCCCCAACCAAGCTCCCTTGGCTGTTTTTGACTATGGCCTGCGCTCCCTCGTTCAGTACTTTCAGCGCGCGCCGGGCCAATTCATCTTTCGAGGTCGCGATCACGTGCTCAATCGTTCCGGTCGCTTCGTTCTGAATCTGAAAACGAAATTCGTCCAACAGACGCTTCCTTTCATTGGTTAACGTCATTGCAGCAATTTCAGAGACCGCTATTTGAACCTGATTGCTTAAGGCGTTCATCAGGTTGGCAAACCAAGGTGACAGTACCGCGGCCGCCTCATCTTTCTTCAAGACGGGAACCGGTGTAGCTGCTTCGGTCCGGGCCAGAGCCCGTTGCGGTTCGGTCCGCGCTACGAGCCGCGATTCTCGTCCATGACTCGCGGACTCCAAAAGATTGCCCGATTGCCGGGGAAACCAATCTGCTGGCGGCGACGAAATCCCCCAGATATTGCCGGCGATTTCGAACTCCACGCCGACGTTGTACGTTGGATCGTTGGAGGTGTTTAGCCTCTGTATCGATTTCACCCGCGCCAGACTGGGGAATCCAGAGTGGCCTGTCGAGCACAGTCCCGTATCTAGGACCACCATGTCACCAGAACGAGGCTCATGTCTCATCTTGTAGGTGCAACCGTGACAACTAATCGAGCCTGTCGTAACTTCCTCCCGATAGGGTGCACGGGAGGCATCTACGCTCTTCACTGCCAGCATTATGGCTTTGGAAATGCGCGAGCTGCGCCGTTTTGGTACGTTTGCGACCTGATTAGATAACACTGAACCCTCCTACTCCCCATCCACATTGGATAAAGGCCGTTGCAAGTCATCCCTCGAATTCTGGAGAACCGCTGGAATAGTCTCTCAGCGTCCGCGGAACTTCAACTGGTCGAACAGCCAGATGCGACTGGTATTTCGCCTGCCCATGTGTCCCACGCCCCTGGAGTACCAATCGCTTTTCGGCTGCCTTTGGCCGAAGTCCTCGCGGCTCAAGGCATGCCGTCCAATTTTTCGGAACTGTTCCCTCGACCAGTAGACCTGCTTTGGACGCCGGCGTACATTGAGTCGAGTTATTGCGCTCCAAGGCAAGGACACCAAAATGACTGAAACATCCACTGCCGAGCACACGGATCGCCGCGCGACGAGCCGGATTGATGCCCATCTCCCATTGTTCATCTACGGCTCTCTACTAGGTGGCGATCCGTTTTACGAGGAGACTTTTACAATCTCCATCAATGGAACTGGCGGATTGATCCTGATGGCGAGTAGTGTCCAACCCGGCCAGCGAATAATGGTAACGAACCAAGGAAACGATCAGACGCAAGAGTGCGTCGTCGTATCCGTTGCGGCGCAGCCTGCGGGCAGTCATGTTGCGTTTAAATTCCCCTCCCCCATGCCGCAGTTCTGGCACGGATTAGAAATTGGCAAGGGTACGCTGCGTAGCTGGGTCGAATACTTCATTGAGGGACTTATTCTGCAAATCCGTGGTGATCGCACACCCGAAAGGCCCGTTCCTGATAAGTTCGATAAAAGGGGAAATCAAGAGAAAAAACTACTGCATCGACCGGAGCTTTTCTTACTTCCCAGCCCACGTGAATGAGCCTGATCGATTCAAACCTTTCGCGCCAAAGACTCGGGTGGCCCAGGCTTTGCGGTTGAATTTCGGGTGCCCCATCCTTCCGGTTTTCGAGAAGTTCGTCACAAAAGGCGTTACCGGTAACTTGGGTAGCACTTCTGGCCGGTATCCCTTCGGACACGGCTCCCGGCTTCAAACAGTGACACCACACCCCCCAGGAACTAGATTGGGAGTTCCCAGTCAGGAGTCGAGCCCGTGACTTCCATACGCCAACGCTTCCTGGTTCTGGTTGCGTTTCTCGCTATTTTCAACCCCACTCTTCGATCTGAGCAGCCACAAAAAGCCTCGCGCGCCACCCTGGAAGACCGCCTCAAGAAGCTCGAGGAGCGTGCCGATGCCGCCGAAAAAGCCGCAAGCACCGCAGTGATGGAAAAGGACTACCTCACGCGTACGCAGAAGCAGTACGAGTCCTACTACCAAAAAGTCCTCAACACACAAATGTGGACACTCGGAATCATGGGACTGATCCTGAGTGGCGTCTTTGTCCTTGTTGCCAGATTCAGCCTGAAAATGATCGACCAACAGACAAAAACCGCCACGGCCGAAGCCATTGTTCAAATGCGCAACGAAAACGCACGGGTTTTAGCCAAGGACGTTCAGAAACTGTGGGATTCCAATGCGGCAGATGTCAAGAAGCTGAAAGAAACACTGACAGCATAGTTCGCGGAACTCGAGCAGATGCTCCAAAATCGATCGAATTTTCAAATGCAGTTTGTGCAGGCACTTGCTGAAGGCCTCGACGAGCGTCACGGCGATTCACTGCTCACCTTTCGCGGCGCGCTCAGGACCTACAAGTCCGGCAAACCCCGAAACCTCATCGAAGCGAAGATGGGCGCAACAATCGCACGGTCCATCTTTGAGTCGCTCCGAAAAAAGCGTGGAGAGAACTACATGGACAAAGCACGAGAGGAGTTGGCTGATTCGCTCTACAGCGACCTCGATGAAGAGCTTGCCTTAGCCGCACTGCAGAGTCCCTGGCTCGCGCCCCTGCTCAACGAAAGAAGTCCGGCTCTCCCAGAGCCCCCAGCACCGGAGCCAGTCGCGGAGGGGCGCCCCATAGCCACGATCCCTGAAATCGATCCCCCAGAGCCCGATCTATCTTTCGACGAAGAGCCTGACTCCTGCCGCCTGATAAACACCTGACTTCAGGGCGCGCGTCCGCTCAAACGTTTAAAAGCGCCTGGTAAGTTCTATAAAGAGGAAAGTCAAGAAAAAACACTCCTGCAATGGCCGGACTTTTTCTTGCTTCCCAGCCCACATGATTGAGCAGGATCTGTTCTGAACTTCCGCGCCATGTGCTCGGTTGCT
>Ga0073928_10011948_pt1 | contig 10045 bp, 8 predicted proteins | sample PaiPotPPA55metaG_FD_76969 | JGI IMG/M metagenome (GOLD analysis project Ga0073928, IMG submission 76969) | Iron sulfur acid spring bacterial and archeal communities from Banff, Canada, to study Microbial Dark Matter (Phase II) - Paint Pots PPA... ... | reverse complement strand
TCTTCGCGGCGGCGGCGCGGGTCGTCCAGTTCGATGTTCAGGTCGTAGCCGATCGTGGGGAAGAAACTGCTGTCAAAGAACGTGCCGGAATAGGCGAGCTCAGGACGTTCGTTGCCGTCCCTGAAACCGCGGCTGGTGTAACCGGTATGGAAGGTGAGATTCAGCGTGTCGCCTGGCGCCAGCGGAGTGTCAAGCTGGTAGATGGTGTAGATCGCGCGGGGACCCGAGGAAACCATATGGAACGGCCGGTCGAAATGCACCTTCGTTACGGAGTGCTGCTGGTTGCTGATGTGGATCTGGCTGATCGGCTGCGGCGTCTTGTTCTGTAGCACGAAGTGACCGGTGCCGGAGAAAGACCGGCGCTCGGGGAAAATATCGATGTTGGCGTCGACGGCGATGATCTTGGGTTGCGGAAGGTGTTCGTACTTTTTGTAATTACGCTCATAATCGGCCTGGATGTCGCGGCGGTCCTTGGCCGTCAGGTACTCGTTTAGGACGTGCGCGTTGTAGAAGTACCATGCGCCGCTGCCGATGGCGGCGAGCAGGAAGAACGCCGCCGCGGGAACCAGTCGCGGAGCACGCTGTGCGGCGAGGCGTAAGCGCGCGGGCCCGGCGTCATCTGTGCCCCGGCGAGCCAAAGCAATCGAGATGGTGGCCAGGAAGCAGGCGATAGACAGCCAATAAGTAATCGACCAGAAAAGCGCGGGCGTGAAATGGCCGTAGCCGTTCATGTCCGAGTAAGTATAGGGCGGCGTGTTGCCGAACAGATAGAGCGTATTTTCCCACCCGAAATTGAAGAGAATGGGCGTAATGACAAAGATGCCGATCACGATGCCGTGGCCGATGAACTTATTGGAAACCACCGTCTGCAGAAAGAACGCCAGCAGAGCGAAGATCAGCACCTGCGGGAAGGTGACCACAAACAGTTCCTTGGCATACTGCAGAAGTTCGTAGTGGTAATAGCCGGCGACAGTCTGCATGATGATGCCGCACAAGCCGGCCACCATCAGCAGGATGAATTCCACGAGACAGAGCGCCAGGAATTTGGAAAACCAGTCGGTAGTCTCGCTAATGGGCAGTGCGTCGTGGATGCCGGAGAAGTGTGTGTCGCGCTCGCGCCAGATCAGCTCGGCGGCGTAGAGCGTAGCCACAATGTATAGGAAGAGGATCGCACCTCCTTCCACGGATTGCAGCATGAGGTAAGTAACCGGCCAGACGTTTTGCTCGGCGACGTGTCCGGCGTAGTGGCCGTTATTGAGCGAGATGCCGGCCATCAGGATCATGATGCCCAAGAAGGGAATTTCGTGCAGGATATTGGAGATGCGCAGCCGCGTGAGCCAGGCGAGCTGCGTCCAGTTTGTGCGCGTGCCGAACGCTTGGTGTACACCAGCGAACTTCGCGGCCACCAGACTGCGCCGCGGCGCGGTGGCGAGGAGATCCTGCTCACGGGCCATGGCGGCGCGCTTACCGCTGGAGCGGGCCGTCAACGCCTCGACCGACATGGGGAAGAGCTTCCAGAGCACGGTCAGCGAAAGCAGGCCGACGGAGCCCCATAGCAGCCGGTTATACAGGAAAACGCCTTCGGCCGACTGCACCGACCAGGAAAAGAGGAGCGTGTTTCGCTCGACCACGGTCCAGTAACGCGCGATCGAGTCCATATAGAGGAAGCCGACCGGATCCAGAATGCCGGACCAGAAGTGCTCCAAGGAGCGCGTGGCGCTGAAAATCGTGATGCCCAGCAGGTACACCATGAAGATCGCCGCGCCCTGCAGATAGACAATGAAGATCTTGCGCGAAAGAGCCGCGACCAGGAAGAACAGAGAGCCGAGGAAGAAGATTTGGACAACCACGATGGAGCAAAACGGCTGCAGATACCAGGAGAGGTGATTGGGAGCGATACGGACGTGATCGGCCCAGGGGGCCAGGGTGCCGAAGAACTCGCCGAATAGCAGGCCGGAGAAGGCGAATACGGTGGCGACGAATGACCCAGCCCAACGGCCCCCGAGATAGGCGAACTTCGAGATGGGCTTCGTGAATAGGATCTGGATGGTGTCGCGCTGGAAATCGCGCAGGATGGAGGTGCCGAAGATCGCGGCGATAATGATGATGCCGAAGAAGCTGATGATGATGTCGTTATAGCTGTTGGCATAGGGGCCGTTGAGCAGCACCTTGCCGTTGGAGAAGCCGATGAACCCGAAGCTCTCGCTGGCGATATCGAGAAAACTGAATATCAACCAGACAAGGAAGTAAATGTAAGTCGACAGGCTTTTGAAGCGGAACTTAAGCTCGAAAGTGAAGAATTCCCAGAACAATGAGCATGATGGTGGTCTCCGATCAGTTGACCGCCTGGCGGGCGAGGCTCACGAAATAGACGTCTTCCAGATCCGAGTCGACCGGGCGGAAGCCATCGCCGGGACTGGAGTCAGCGTACACTCGCACCTCGTGCAGGCCGCCGATTAAATGCGTGGAGACGACATTGAAGTTGGTTTCAAGGGCGCACAGCTCGTCGTCGGTGCTCACCACTTTGGACCAGATCTTGCCGCGCAGCGATTCCAGCGCTTCCACCGGCGCGCCTTCGAGGAGCAGCTCGCCATTCGAAATGATCGCCATGCGGGGACACAGCTCGCGTACGTCTTCGACGATGTGGGTGGATAGGATGACCGTCACGTTGGACCCGATGGAGCTGAGCAGGTTGAGGAAGCGATTGCGCTCCGCGGGGTCCAGGCCGGCGGTCGGCTCGTCGACGATAATCAGCTTCGGGTTGGCCAGCAGCGCCTGCGCAATGCCGAAGCGCTGCTTCATGCCGCCCGAGTAGGTGCTCAGGGATTTCTTGCGCACGTCCCACAGATTGGTCTGGTTCAGAATGCTGTCGACCATCTGGTTGCGCTCGGTTTTGTTGGTGACGCCCTTCATGACCGCCAGGTGTTGTAGCAGGTCAGTAGCGGAGATCTTCGGATACACGCCGAATTCCTGCGGCAGATAGCCCAGGATTTTGCGGACCTCGTCTTCTTGCGTGAGCACGTTAAGCCCATCGAGATCGATGGCGCCAGAGTCCGGGTCCTGCAGGGTAGCCACGGTACGCATGAGCGAACTCTTGCCCGCACCGTTCGGGCCCAAAAGGCCGAACATGAGGTTTCCGATACTGAGGGAGAGGTTCTTGAGCGCTTTTACGCCGTTCGGGTACGTCTTGGACAAACCGGTTATCGTTAGAGCCAAGGGAACTACCTCCGCTTCGCAATCTTGATCCGCTTTCTCTGCGAATCTGACGTGTTCGCACGGCCAAAAGTTGCTGATTTCTCCGATGATACTACTGTTACGCTGGCTGTTGCGATGCTTGCTTCGAAGCCTTGACACCGTGCAATAGGACGCGCGAGAATTCGTCATGACCTTCCTGCAACTTGCCCATAGAGTTGGCGGGCACAGATTGGCGGCACTCCTGATGTTCAGCGTTTGTGCCGCGGGGCAAATGACAGGCCCCTCGCTCACCTACTATAGTTTCGGCGGAGTTTCGAGTAGTGGCTACGAGCCCACGGCAACTCCGGTGATGGGCGCGGGGCGCGTGCTCTATGGCACGACCTATGGCGGCTCCGGATCGTGCTCCGAAGGTTGCGGCATAGTCTTCGCCGCGATCCCGCCGGAATCGCCCGCAGGCGTGTGGACCGAGACGACAGTCTACAATTTCCTGGGCGGCAACGATGGCCAGAATCCCTGGGGAGGAGTGACCTTGGCGCCGGACGGAACACTCTATGGCACTACCGTCCAGGGCGGTACGCCTGGGGCCTGCAGCGATTTTGGATGCGGGACGGTCTTTGCGCTGAAGCCCCCGGCATCCGTGGGAGGCCCCTGGCAGGAGACCGTCCTTTCGACTTTCTCGGGCGGAAGTGATGGGAGTGGGCCCCTGTCGAGCGTGGTGATCGGACGCGGCGGAGTCTTATACGGCACGGCTAATTACGGCGGGTCGAGCGCCTGCGCCACGGGAGGCGAATTTCCTGGCTGTGGTGTGATCTATTCGCTGCAGCCTCCAGCCTCCCCCGGTGCGCCGTGGATCAGGACTGTGATCTATTCCTTCCAGGGCGGCAGCGATGGCGCCGATCCGAACGGTCTGGCGCTTGCTCCCGATGGGACGCTGTATGGGACCACCGCTGGCGGCGGATTCTCTCGATGCTCTGAGTCCTTGACATACCCCGGATGCGGCGTTGTCTACAAGTTGACGCCGCCGGCGTCGGCGGGCGGCGCGTGGACCTACGATGTACTCTACAGTTTCAAGGGCGGCGGCGATGCCGCGAAACCCTACGCGGCTGTGACCCTTGGGACGGGAGGCGTCCTTTACGGCACTCCCTCCCAAGGCGGAAGCCCCGACGGGTGCGGACACTGGCAAGCTGGCTGTGGCGTCGTTTTCTCGCTGACTCCTCCTCCGCCGGGCGGCGAGCTATGGACCGAGACGCTGCTGTACAAGTTTCGCGGCGTGGATGGCGCCCTCCCCCGTGCCGGCGTCGCTATCGGCGCGCGAGGCGAACTGTATGGCACAACATCGGAAGGCGCCCCCGGTGGTTATTACGGGACAGTGTATGAACTGCTTCCGACGTTATCCTCAGGAGGCGCTTGGGCCGGGCGTACCCTCTACACTTTCACGTCCTCCGGCCCTTATTCCGCGTTCGGCGGAGTGCTTCCAGCCGGCGGTGTCCTCTACGGCACGACATCCCAGGGTGGAGCGCACGGCGGTGGCACGGTGTTCGCTTTGACGCCGTAACAGCAGCCCACCTTGAGAGTCCGGAACGCAGGCGAAACCACCCAAGGCCGCTTAGATTTCTCATCAGGCAGTTCCGACATAAATCGTGGCGGGCAATCTTGCCCGCAGCCGGCTTTCTGCCGGCTCTTCGCGGGCCCGCACCACGTTGCAGATGGGCCAAGCCGCCTAAAGGCGGCTGCGGCCAGGATTGGCCGCCCCACAACTTGTGCAGAATTCCCAGCAGTGGGAAAACTAACTAAGTCACATTGTTGGCATTCAGCCTGCCGGACTTCTGCCGCGGGCTGCTACGCACCCCTTCAACGGGACGCAAGGACAATTTGATTGCCCTCCGAGTCCTTCAGAACAACGAAGGTCCCCCAAGGCTGCTTCTGAGGAGGTCCGGCGAACTCTACACCCCGGCCAAGCAACTCCTCATACGTCTTCTGGACGTTGTCGACTTCCCAGGAAGTGTTTACAAATGTTCCGATCCGGTCCTCCTGCCCATCGGGGGTGAAAAGTGTGATCCCGGTTTCGGCGCCCGGAATGGAAAGTTCAATCCACCGCTGTTTCTCCGAGAACTCCTGGTCCGTGAGAACGCGGAATTCGAGTTTCTCGGTATAGAACCGCAATGCCCGATCCTGGTCCCGGACGGGAATGCCAATGAACTTGATTCGCTTGATCATACACCTAAGAATGCCAGCGCCGAATTGCGAAATCAATGGCCCAAACGCGAATCGCGGAAATCGTTGCTATAGTAGTTGCTGCTATAGCCATGAAAGCCGACCCGTACATCGTGGACACGCTCATGCGCGACCTCGTGTCCCACAGCCGCTCAAGCGCGGCATTCCTCGTGTATTTACAGCTTTACCGGCACACTCACGGAGTGGGCCGGGAATCGGTGGCGATGAGCCATAGGGTGCTCGCGGAAATAATCGGAATCTCCAAGCGGTCCGTCCAGGCCGCACTGGCGCATCTGATCGAACGCCGTCTCATTCGGCGGCGAAAGGCGCGGCCCACCGCCGTACCGGTCTACACGGTTCTGACGCCATGGATACGCAGGGTAAACTCGCCCGCGTGATGTGGCCGTGGGTGATAGCCGAAAAGTACCGGTATTCACAATTTTTGTCCAAAGAGTTGAAGAGAGTGCCAATCGGGAGTATCCTATCCAAGTCACGAGGGTCCATAATGAAAATTCCGGCTCAGGAGTCGCCGGGCGCAGTAATGTCACTTAGGAGGATAGGAAATGAAAAGCACCATACACCGCGTTACCGAAAAGCATATCTTTAGTAAAGCCATCTTGGCTGTATCCTGGGCGTGGGTCGCTATGTTACCTGCACAGACCGTCACGCCGAACGCGACCCAGGCGTACGTTTACTGGACGAACAATGACAATGGCACGATCGGCCGGGCCACGATCAATGGCACTCACGTAGACGAGACCTTCGTTCCTTCGACGACCGGCGGCGCGGCTGCGAATGCGGGGCTGACGGTGAACAAGAACTATATCTACTGGTCCGGCGCCAACGGAGGAACAGCAATAAACATCGGCCGGGCCAACATCGACGGCACCGGCGCGGACCCGACCTTCATTACCGGCGCCGCGAATCCATGCGGGGTTGCAGTCAACGGCTCGTACATCTACTGGTACGGTGACGGGGACACCTACATAGGCAGGGCGAAGCTCGATGGCAGCGACGTGCACCAGCACTTCATCAACGCCGGAAGCGGCGGGTGCGGGATTGCGGTCACCAGTTCGTACATCTACTGGGGTAGCTACCGCGACGGCTACATCGGCCGGGCGAAGCTAAACGGCACCGACGTCGACCAGACCTTTATCAACTATAATGGCGGGGGGATAGCCATCCACGGCAATTACATCTACTTTTGTTTGATCGACGGCACCGGGATCGGCCGCGTGGAGCTCAACGGGAGCGGTCTGAACCCGAACTTCATTACCGGCCTGAACGGGAGCGTCGCGTTTCTCGCCGTCGACAGCAAGTACATCTTCTGGGCGGACTCGGGCAGCGACTACAACGGCACCACGCTCGGGCGGGCGAATCTCGATGGCAGTGGCGTTAACCAGAGCTTCGTCACAGGCGCGGCCGGGCCTTTCGGCATCGCGGTGACAGGCGGGAACCCGTAGCACCGCTAATGCTGGTCATGTAGGTGTGGCGCAGGCTGTCAAGCCCCATGTCGGAGAAAATGGTGTATTGGCGCGTCTGTTCTTTTCACTTACGCGGTACGACCACCTCAACCAGATGATGAAATCCGGCGATCTGGTACGCCTCGACGTGGGATGCGAATGGAGCCACTACCAGGGAGACTTGGGGCAGACGATACCCGCATCGGGACATTTCAGCAACGATCAGTGCGAAACCTGGAACATCTTTGTCTCTGCCTACCACGCCGGCGTGGCCGCATTGCGCGCCGGCGCTACTGTTGACGTGGTGTTCGATGCCTGGCGGAACGAACTGACTCGTCAACGTCTTTCTGCCCGGAGCTCGATGGCGCAATGCGCGATCGATTCGTGGAGTGACCGCATGTTTCTCATTACGAACGACGGAGCTCAACTGCTCACTCCCGGCGTGCCCTATTCCGCGAAAGAAATCGAGGCAGCGATGCGATGATGCCGGCACGGCTTCTGACACTGATTGTCGCGTGTGGGGTTCTGGGCGCGGCGAGTTTCTCGCAACACGCGGCGGATTCGGATGAGAAACTTGCATCCGATTTCTGGGCATGGCGTGCGCAAACCGGGCCGTACACCAGCGACGACGTGCCGCGCATGGAGCGCCCCTTGGGCTTGGTTCGCGACTGGTCGGCCGCGGGCGTGGCAAAGCAGCACAAGCAACTGGCAAGCTTCGAGGAGCGCTGGAGGAAACTGGAGAACCGGAAGGCGACGGTTTCGCGGCAGGTGGACCATCGGCTGGTCGGATCCGCGTTGTCGCGCGTACATTGGGAACTGGACATTCTGAAGCAGTGGCAACGCGACCCGAACTTCTACATCGAGCAGACGGTGACGGCCGTGGCAGAGGCATTGACGGTACCGGGGCCGTATGACGACCGTCACAGCCGGGAAATACTGGACCGGTTCGAAAGTATTCCTGGCATCTTGCAACAGGCGAAGCAGAACCTGGTGTCACCGCCGGCTCCGTTCACGAAGATCGCTATTGCTTCGCTGGCCAACATTCGCCCGCGCCTTGAACAGGTTGCGCGAGCGCTGCCGCCGCAGACCACCATCGACGCGCCCGAGTGGCTGGCCGCATGCGAGCGGGCTGCGACGGCTTTGGAGGAATACGGGAAATGGCTGCAGAAGGCTCTGCCCAGCTTGCCCGCTGAATCGGCGATTGGCCGCGAGAAGTATCTGTGGTTCCTGCGCAACGTAGCCCTGATGCCGTATGCGCCGGAAGAACTGGTAACCGAGGCCGAGCAGGAGTGGCGGCGAGCGGTAGCCTTCGAACTCCTCGAACGAAACCGGAACCGATCGGTTGCGCCGCTGGTCATGGCGTCGACCCTGGAGGAATTCATTGCGCGCAATCGAACCGCGGAGGCGCGCGTGCGTGAATTCCTGGAACAGAAAGGAATCTTGACGCTGCCGCCCTGGCTCAAGCACTACACTCTGCGGCCGCTACCTGCGTACCTGGCGCCGCTTGCAGATTTCACCGAGACGGATGACTTCACGTCTCCCTCGCGGCTCGATCAAGATGGAATCAGGTACGTGGCTCCGCCATCGCCGTCCGCCGGTTATTTCTGGATGGCTGACGCGAAGGATCCCCGGATACAGATCGTGCATGAGGGCACGGTCGGACATTACGGGCAGCTTTGCGCGTCGTGGAAGAACCCTGACCCGATACGCCGGCATTACTACGATTCGGGCGCGAATGAGGGCCTTGCCTTCTATGCCGAAGAGATGATGCTCGAATCCGGGCTGTACGACGACAGCCCACATACGCGCGAGATCGTTTACAACCAGATGGAATTGCGGGCGCTGCGCGTGATCGTGGATGTGAAGTTTGCATTGGGAGCGTTCACCCTGGAGCAGGCAGCCGGTTTTCTGGAACGAAATGTGCCGATGAGCGCGGAAAGTGCGCGGACCGAGGTTGTGGAGATGAGTGAGGAGCCTGGGCAGAAGATCTCGTATCAGATCGGAAAGCTTCAGATTCTGCGGATGATGGCGGATGCGCGGTTGCAGCAAGGCGAGCGGTTCAGCGTGCGAAAGTTCCATGATTATGTGTGGCTGAATGGGAACGTTCCAATCGCACTGCAACGGTGGGAGTATCTGGGCATGGGCGATGAGGTTGAACTTATTCCGGCACTACGTTGAACGCATCGGCAGGAATCATGATGCTTAGGAATTGCTTCAACTCTTCGTAGCAGGCGTCATCGGCTGCGAACTTGATTTGGACCGTCTCCATGGGTCGGCACATGACTTCCAGGCGCAGCACATCTCTCGCGAGCTCGGCGCGCCGGATCTTGAAATGACCGCACAGCGATTCCCGCGTGCACTCGACGTAGAGGCATCCGCCGTCGTCATCTTCAAACTGCCGCTGGATCAGAAAATAGTCCTCGCTCTCCTCGTCGTAGTCAAAATGGACCTGGAAGTATTCATCGTCCGAACTGGACACCGAGACGCAGGGAAAGGAGAATTCTGTCATGCACACCGCCAGTACAAATTGTACGCCCATGTGCCTTGCTGGTTGTGGGCCCGCCATACTCGGTTGTCTCTTCTTCCCAACCAACATCCATAACATCGTTTGAACTCCTCCAGACGTGTACGCCCGACTGCGCCCGCTTCGCGCTATGATACCGGTAGTGTATGTCCTAAAAGGTTTCCATGCGTTGAGGGAGGGTGATCTTAATAAAACCGTATAGAGTACTTAGGGCGTGCCTCGGCGCGCTGGCGGCAACCCTGTGTGCTCCGGCGTGTGCAGGGTTCTCCACCGGGTGTATGCCCGGCTTGGGCAAGGGCGACAGCCGCGGCCTCGCTCTCACCATCGACGAACGAAATCTACAGGTGACGCCAGTATTGAGCGTGGATTTACAAGTCCAGTCGTTTGGAGACGGCAGCGCGCAGTTGCTGTCCAATGGCAACTATTTCTTCCTGGCTTCGGATGTCAGGTCTTGAATGTTCAAGCTCCGCAGAATTACCGTGCTTGGCGGATGCCGGACTTATATAATCCTCCGATCACATAGACACACCCTCGAAAATCTCTCTACGATGCACCCAAAACAGGCTCTTCCAGCAAGGGCTTAGCGTCGATTCCTGCGCGACGGAATTCTTGCAGCAAACGGCGTAGTTTCCGGGTCAAAGTCCGCGGA
>Ga0073928_10011947_pt1 | contig 10045 bp, 7 predicted proteins | sample PaiPotPPA55metaG_FD_76969 | JGI IMG/M metagenome (GOLD analysis project Ga0073928, IMG submission 76969) | Iron sulfur acid spring bacterial and archeal communities from Banff, Canada, to study Microbial Dark Matter (Phase II) - Paint Pots PPA... ... | reverse complement strand
GTATTCAGATTGTCCCAGATGACATGCACCTGTTTGACAGGGTACGCGTGCGCCACGCTCTCCATGAAGGCCACCAGATCGTCCTGCGTGCGCCGCTCGCGGCAGCTCCCCAGCACCTGTCCAGTATGAACATCGAGCGCAGCAATCAACGCCTGGGTGCCATGACGGATATATTCAAACTCACGACGACGCAGCCGTCCCGGCCCGGACGCGCGTCCCAGATACTTGCGCTCAGTGGCCTGAATCCCGGTTTTCTCGTCGATACTCAGGACTACCGCGTTTCTGGGTGCGCGGCGATACAGCCCGCAAATCGCGTTGACCTTCTCGCGAAAGGCCGGATCCGGACTGTGCAGCCATTGCTGGACCCGGTGCGGGCGAATATCGCCGGCCTGCAAAATATGCTGCACATGGCTGCGGCTGATCTGCCCGACAATGCCGCGCTCCACGGCGCGCACCAGAATCTCGTCGAGCGTCGGCGTGACCCGTCCCTCAGTTTCCTGCGCTTCACACGCCAGCGCGATCAATTGCAGTCGCGTTTCCTGCGTGATGCGCGGTGGGTGACCACTGCGCTCCCCTTCTCGGATCCCTTGCGCACCTTGCCGCGCAATGCGCTTGCGCCACAGGTTCACCGTTTGCACGGACACGCCCAGTTCCTGCGCAATCATCATATTAGAGTGGCCATCATGAGCCGATAACGCGATGCGCGCCTGCATCACATCTCGCTGTGCGGCCGTCTTGCGCCCGATCAGTGATAGCAGTTCCTGTCTTTCCTTCTTCGCCAGCTTCACTGGCGTTGCATGACGGCCTCGGCTCATCCCTCCATGATAAAAAGAGACTGTTAAATATTCAACTTTGGCCGCGCCGTTTGCTTGGTCGCCGGGGTGTGCGCTTAAACTTCGATCAGGTGCGGGCTTTACCGCATTCGACCAGTACATTGCGCGCGCCGAAGTGAGGTTGCACGAGTCGATCGCCGCGCGCTTCCAGTTCGGAGCCGAGCATGAGCGCGGCCGGTACGCCCGGTTTCTCCGGAGGAAAGGGCGCGGGTAAATTCAGCTGCGCGACGCGATTAACCAAGCCAGCATTCTGCAACTTCGCACCCATGCTTCCGTTGCTGAGCCATACGGGTCGGACAGAATCGAGAGGAAGTGCGCGGTGGGCTCCAGAAAGCGTTGCACGACATCAGGCGACGAGGGATGCTCTTAAAAAACGAATTTTGTACGCTAAGCTGATGTATGAAGGGGTTTGATCGACCTTTTCGCGCGTAAATGATCGTCGGAAATTGACCCACCGCTGCCCTTCGGCCACCTATTATGAGAAGGTCAGCTTTCGAAAGATCGAGCTGCCGTTGATGGTTGTTGATACTGTGACCTGGTCGGCTTGGCTCCCAGACGATGCCGTGTGGTGCGCTGCAACGGCAGAGGGGGCCAGTGCAACTTGCTTCAGTGGCAACAAAATGTCATTCTCTTCGACGACAAGTCGTGCAAGGGAGGTTCGATGGCGGAGCCGTTGGAACACGTTGCGGAACGCGCCGTCCGATGGTCCGTCGCTGCGGACCGCCTGCAGGCCACCCAGAAGCGCGCGCGCCGGATCGCGTTCGGGTTGTCGATTGCGGGCGCACTTGCCGCCGCGCTGGCGAGCCAGATCCCCGACAAGGGCGATGTCGCCAGATGGCACGCGAATGTCGCGATGCTCGGTGCGGCCTGCCTTGCCTTGGCCACGTTTGTTTCCGCTCGTTTCCTGGGCCAGTCGAAGACCTCGGCATGGATACGTGCCCGCGCTGCGTCCGAGGCGCTGAAGCGCGAAGCCTTCAGGTTCGCGGCGGGAGCCGCGCCCTACGATGCCAGCGTCGACCCGGCCAAGGCCACCGAGATGCTGAATGACGAGCGCGATAAGATCGAAGCCGCCGCCGAGAAAGTTGCGGCGCCCATCGACGACCCGGGCCGCCTCGGCGGAGCGCCGCGGACGAAGCTTGCGCCGAAGGACTACCTCGACCGGCGCGTCGTGGGCCAGGTGGAAGGCTACTACCGCGAGAAGGTCCGCGAGTACCGCCCGCAGGTGAAGGCGCTCCGGGTCACCGAATTCGCGCTCGCCGCCGCGGCGACCTTGATCACAGTCTATGCCGGCGCAGCGGGCAAGACGGTCGTCACCGGCGAGCTGACCTTCGACATTGCCGCGCTGACCGCGGTGCTGACCACCGTTTCCGGCGCCATCCTTGCGCACCTGGAATCCTCGCGGATCGAATACCTGATCGAACGTTATTCGGCGGCTGCACGCCGGCTCGAAGACGAGAAGCAGTACTTCGATAAGGCGGCGGCCGATCCGCAAGACTGGTCCAAGTTCGTCAACAAGTGCGAAGACATCATCGCCGCCGAGAACACTTCATGGATCGCGAAGTGGAGCGAAGAGCGGCCGCACTGAGCCTTTCGAGCTACCGATGCCCAACGCCTTCATCAGCTACACCGGCCACGCCGAACCCGACGCGAAGCTGGCACACTTCTTCGCCGAGCGGCTCGACAAGGCCCACAAGGTCTTCATCCAGACGCGCATTGCCGCCGGCCAATCGTGGCCCGACGTCGTCGATGCGCAACTACAGCAGGCAGACTTCGTGATCCTGCTCTTGTCCACTCAGTCCGCCTCAAGCGACATGGTGATAGAGGAAGTGCGGCGCGCCGTGCGTCTCAAGGAGACGCACGGCAGGCCTGCGATCCTGCCGGTGCGGCTGGGCGACGTCGAGATGCCGTACGACTTGGCCGCAAAGGTGAACCGCATCCAACATCTCAAGTGGGCCCAGTCCGGCGACGAAGAAGATATTGCCGCGCGCCTTGAGGCCATTCTCTCCGGCGCCGAGGCAGCACTCGACGACGAAGCGGACTGGCCGTCTCCTAAGGCGGCCGCGCTGTCGACCGACGGTGCACAGGTCGCGGCGCAGGGCATGGCCGCGCAACCGCTTCCGGCGTTCGACCCATCGTGGCTCAAGAGCCTGGACGCGCAAGGCGGCGCCGTCCGCCTGGACTCGCCATTCTACGTCGCGCGGACGAGCGACGAAGTCTGCATGCAGCGCCTGGAGCAGAAGGGTAGTACCCTCCTTATCAGCGGGGCACGGCAAACGGGGAAGAGCTCGTTGCTGGCGCGTCTTTATCAGGCTGCGGCCGACAAAAAAATCCACACCGTCTATCTCGATTTCCAATCCTTCGGGAAAAAGGAACTCGAAAGCATGGACAGCCTGCTGCTGGCGATAGCCAACCAACTGTATGACGACCTCAGTCTCAACGCGGAGCCGACAGCAGACTGGAAAGACCGTCGCTCGGCCGCGCAGAACCTCACGCGCTACATCGAGCGGCAGGTCATTGGCCAGGGCGCCGAGATCATGCTGTTGCTGATGGACGAGGTCGACCGCTTGTTCGACTATGCGAACCTGCGCGACGACTTCTTCGCGCTCGTGCGCTTCTGGATCACCCAGCGTGCGTTCGGACGCAAGCTCGAATGGCTGAACCTGGTGCTGGCGTATTCTACCGAAGCCTCGATGTTCATCAAGAACCAGCACCAGTCGCCATTCAATGTGGGCGAGAAGTTCGACCTCGGCGATTTCGACCTCGCGCAGCTGCAGTTGCTGAACGCGCGGCATGGCTCGCCGATCCAGTCGCAGGAGGAGCTGGACGGCTTTATGCAGCTACTCGGAGGTCACCCGTTCCTCGTCCGCAAGGCACTGTACGAGCTCGTCGCGTGGCAACGAACGCCGGCGCAGATCTTCAGCACCTCCACTGACGACGACGGCCCGTTTGGCGACCACCTGCGCTTCTACATGCTAGCGTTCCGCGAGAGCCCGGACCTGTGCGGGGCGATGCGTGCCGTGCTCGACGGCGCGCCGTGCCCCGACGACCTGTCGTTCTACCGCCTGCGCTCGGCCGGCCTCGTGCGCGGTCCGGATCGCTTGCACGCCACCGCGCGCTGTGGGCTGTACTCGAAATACTTCGGAGCGCACCTTTGATCGCCGACATGCAGCCGCGTCCTGAGCTCTACCAGTCGGGCGGTACGCTGTCGTCCGAAGTGCCCACCTACGTGGAGCGCGAGGCGGATCACCGGCTCTTCTCCGAACTGCTCGAGCGGCACTACTGCTTCTTACTCACGGCGCGCCAGATGGGCAAGTCAAGTCTGATCGTGCGTACACGAGACCGCCTGCGCATGTACGGCATCGCCGCCGCGACCCTCGACATCACGGTCATGGGCAAGGGCACGACGCAGCAGCAGTGGTACTTCGGTCACGCCGACGAGATCGCCCGCGAACTCGGCCTTTCCGAGCGTTGGGAAAGCTGGTGGGAAGAGGAGGACGGCCTCGGCGACGCGCAACGCTTCGGCCGCTTCCTCACCGACTTCGTGCTCGAGGAAATTGGCTCGGACGTAGTTATCTTCATCGACGAGATCGATTCGACCATCGGCCTGCCTTACAGCGACGATTACTTCGCGCTCATTCGCGCAATGTTCAACCGCCGCGCGCAGGATCCCAAGCTGCAGCGGCTGACTTTCGTGCTCGTCGGAGTGGCAGCGCCGGCCGACCTCATCAAGGACCCACAACGCACGCCGTTCAACATCGGCCAGCGCATCGACCTCGCTGACTTCACGCTCCCCGAGGCAGACGCGCTGCTGCAGGGTCTGGCACCTGAACACGAGCTCGCGCGCCGGCTGCTCGAGCGCGTGCTGTACTGGACCGGCGGCCATCCCTACCTGACGCAGCGTACCTGTGAGGCAGTGGCCACTTGGGCCGAACGCCAATGGGACCCGGCACGCGTGCCGGTGATTGTGGACGACTGCATAAAAGAGATCTTTTTCGGCGCCGGTCGCCGCTCGGCCGATTCGAACCTGCAGGTGATCTCGATGCGGCTCGAACGCGCGGACAACCGATCGACAGGGCCGCTTCTGTCCACCTACCGGCGCGTCCTGCGCGGCGAGCGCGTCGCCGACGACGACCGTGATCCGATCAAGATCGGCCTCAAGCTGAGCGGTCTGGTCGTGCCCGGGCCAGCGGGGCTGATGGTTCGCAACCGCATCTACGCCACGGTCTTCGACGAAACCTGGCTCGACGGCGTCACGGGCGAATTCTCGTCGTTGGCTACGGTATCGGCCGAGCCCGAGTACGACGTCTTCGTCAGCTACAGCGCGAACGATAGCAGGTGGGTCGCCGATGTCTTGGTGCCCGCACTGCAGGCTGCGGGGTTAAAGGTCGTGAGTGATATCGAGCTGCTGCCCGGTGCGGAATGGGATCGCGAGTTGACCCGCCTGCGCGAGACGAGCCGTTTCTTCGTGCCCGTGCTTTCGCCGGACTGGGTGCATAGCCGGTGGGCGCAGGAAGAGTTCGCGCTGATGTCGGACCGCGTGGGCAAGATCGTTCCCGTGCTGTTGCGTCCGACCGAGGTGCCGCTTTTCCTGCGCACGATCCAGTTCGCCGACTTCACCAACCCCGACCAACAAAGCAAGTCAATGCAGATCCTGTTGAGGGCGCTGGGCGGCAAGGCCGTCGAATGGTCGCCATCGTTGGCTACCTCGGCCGCCAAAGCGCGGTCGATCGAAGGCGACGAAAAGGCCCGGCTGCGCGAGCGGTTCACGCGCGAACAGTTGCTTCGGCTGACGGCTGCGCTCTTTCCCGAACTTCTGGATCAGATCGATCACGATACGTCACACGCCGCGATTGCAAGCCGCATCGTCGACCAGGCCGCACGAACCGAGCGGTTGCCGTCGCTTCGCGATGCCATCGATGCCGGTCTGCTCACGCCTCGTGTAGAGCTGAGCGCCGACGGTCAAGACATGGCAATTTCGCCGCTCGCCGTCGTGATCATACCCTTCGGCAGAAAGTCGGACGTCGACGGCCGCCTCCACGACTTCGACCGTGTCTACTCAGAGCTAATACGACCGGCGTTGTCAGAGGCCGGCTTTGTGGCAGTTCGCGTGGACGAGGGGGGGCTGCCCGGTGACTTTCGCGTGGACGCGTTGCAAGCCCTCGCACTGGCCGACTTGGTGGTGGCCGATATCTCAATTGACAACGCCAACGTCTGGTACATGCTGGGCGTGAGGCACAGCCTTCGAGCGCGCGGCGTCGTGCTGCTGCAACGCGACACGGGTGCCCAACGTGGGCCATTTGACGTGTACACAGATCGGCGCTTAGCCTATCCGGCGCCGGAGGAAACCAGCACCGTCGTCGAGGCTCAATTCGTGGCCACCCTTACGGCGATGGCGCGCGCATCGGCCTATGGTGGCGAATCCCGACGCCCGGTGAGCCCCGTATTCCTGAAGCTGCATAAGCTACGCGAACCGGACTGGGACGCGCTGGCGGGCGACGTGCGGACGTCGGCCCTAGCGCAAACGCTCGATGATTTGCACACCCGCATACGCGTTGCATACAGCCTACGGCGCGGCGCCGATCTACTCGTTTGGGCCAAAGAGGCGCCAGTGGCCGCGCTGCGAGGCGAAGCGGCGTTCGCCGCCGGCGAGGTGATCAGGCGCACACAGTCCTTCACCTTCGCGCTCGAGCAGTACGACGAGGCGCTTGCCGTCGATCAGGGGCATCGCGGCGCGATGGCAGGCCGCGTGCGCTGCCTGGAGCGCCTGCAACGCTACGAGGAGGCCCGCGACGCGTGCCGCGCATGGCTCGACGAACACCCCAACGATGCCGAATTGTGGGCCGCATGGGGCTCCGTCGACAAGTGGGCCTGGGTAGCCGGCGGACTAAGGGATCTGAAGCTTCTGCGCTCGGCGTTGGCGCACTACCGTGAAGCCGCCCGCGTAGATTCCGCCATCCCGGCCTACGCCGGTTCCAACGCCGTCGTCCTCTGGCACGTGCTGCGGCATTTGACCGGTGAGAACAGCGAGCACGAGTCGATGAAACTGATAGAGCTTGGCGTGCGCGCTGCCCTCGGGGCTCGCGAGGGGGAAGATGATCCTCGGTCGGCCTTGATGCTCGCCAATCTCGATCTTCTGCACGCTGCACCGGCGAAGATCGGCCAGGCTTACCGGCAGGCCGTGGCTCGCTTCGACAAGGGCACCGTTTCGCTCGGCTTCGTGCGCGAGAACCTCGAGATGCTCGAACGCGTTGCGTTTAGGCCACCCGCGGTGAAGGCGGCGGTTGCGGCGCTGAGGGGTGTGGAAGCGATTGCCGCGGGGCCGCGACCGAAGGCGATCGCCTTCTTCGGCCACATGATCGATGTGCCAAGCCGCCCGGTTCCTCGCTTCCCAAGTGTCGCACAGGCATCGGTGGCGGCCGCCATCGACCGGGTGCTCGGCAACATCGGCGCCAGCAGCGCCGATGTAGGCATTGCCATGGGCTGCAATGGCGGCGACCTGCTGTTCGCGGAGGCGTGCGTGCGCCGCGCGATGCAGGTAGAGCTTCTTCTCCCGATGGCCGAAGACGCGTTCGTTTCGCGCTACGTCGCCGTGGCGGGCGAAGACTGGCGCAGGCGCTTCTATATAGTGAAGGCCAACGCCTCCGTGGCGGTGCGTGTGCAGCCACAGGAGTTACGGCCGCTGGCGGGGCCGCCAGACAGCGATGCGGCGTGGGCGCGCAACACTACGTGGCTGAAGAGTTCCGCGTTCGCACGCGGGCCAGAGAACAGCCATTTGCTGCTGTTGTGGGAGAGCTCGATCGACCCACGGTCGTCCGGGCGCATCGCGGCCACCGCCATGGAGTTCCAGCAGCGGACCGGAAGACCCGTGACGTTCATCGATCCCCAATCGGGCGACTGCTCCGTTAGCTCGACACTGTGAAGATGGGGCACGACATCTCGAAAGGGGCTCGGCTAGGTTGCGAAGAGCCCGGCGTGAAGTATGGTTTCATTGTCAGACACCGATCGACGTGGCCGAGCCATGCGATGGCTCGGATTCTCAAAGTGTCACGGATGAATCGCTTCGCGGCGCTTGACATCCAAGATAAGCGCTTGGCGTTCCCGAGACCGACACACACTCGCCTGAATGTCAGTTACGTGAGACGACCGGCCACTCGCCAGTCATGTGTTCGGCCTCCGCAGTCGTCTCTGCACGGCTCCTCTGGCTGCATTGGTCGACCCGCACACCACCCACATTGGACTCCTGTCGTTCGCCACATCGCTCAATCAGGCAGGGTTGGGTATGCTGGATCGCTTACGGAATGGTGGGGGGAACGGCTACGCTCCGCGAGGTCGCCGGGATCATGAGTTGTTCTTTAACGCTACTGTTTGGCGAAGTTGAATTGAAAACAGTTGCTGATGTCGTCGTCAGCAGGGCTGTGACAGCTCGGTGAGGATGTTCTAGGAGCGAATCGACTCGCCTACCCCAAGCTAAAGCAAAGGCGACGAGTCGGTTGAGGTTTATTTCAGACTGCGGATATAGTTGTCGCTTATGGCCTGATAGATGGACTGATCCTGGTCAGACGGCGCCAGCGACACGTTGGCCGTAGATGACCGCGCCGTGACGCCTCCGGATTTCTCTCGCTCGCGCGGTAAAACACGATGTAGTTGCGGTGAACGATCATTTCACGGGTGCCACGGATGCGGCCGGCACGGTACAGCGTCGGGCGCTCGCGCAGGCCGTTAACCTTGGCGCGGATCTTCCGCACCAGCTCAACGGCCGCATCGGGATTGTCGTGGCCGATGTAGTCGAGTATGTCAAACAGGTCGTTTTCTGCCTGTACCTTCCATTCAAGCCTTCGCACGCTTGCCCTTCCGCATCGCCTCGATGCGCGCACCGGCCTTCTTCATTACGTCGTCGTGCTCGTCGATCGTCGGGCGCGGATCGTCGATGGCCTCCTGTACCTGCTGACGCACCCAGGTGTCGTAGGCAGCGGCGCTCGCATGCGTGGCCTTCATCGCCTCGGCGCGGTCAGGGCGATTCTGCCGCTCGAACCCGACCTCATCCGGTCGCCATGCTTCGAGCGAGAAACGGCCGGTCTGTAATCCAAGTTCGCGAATCACTTCCAGCGCCTTGACGGGGTTGCGGAACGCACGGGGGCGACGGTTGTTCGATGTGACGAGCACGGCAACGCCGGCCGTGCGGGTCTCCAGTTCGACGTAAAAGGAGCCACCTTCGGCTTTCAGGATGGCCGACAGAACGCCGCCCGCGTGAGCGGCGGCCGTGGCCTGAGACACGTTTAGCGTTTTCATGACATGATCTATAGATAATTTTTCTACGATCAATTATAAACCGTTGCACGCAATGGTAAAGACGTTAACGGTCATTTGACGTAACACCCCTCTCATAGGAAGCGACATTCGGAACTGCACTAGCGATTCAAACGACCTAATAGCGATCCGATTTATAACCGACTTGGACGGGGGCCGCCTAGGAAGCGTGCCTACGCGTCAGCCTTGAGCCACTTAAGCAACTCTGGCCGCAAGGAATAGTGCGGCTCCGCGAACCAGACAGCGAAGTCAGCTTCCCACTAATCGAGCAGATATTCACTTAGGTCGAATTCTTCGTCCAGCGCGCCTTGGCCGTCTTCGTGAAGGAACACGTAGCGCACTCGCTCGCCGTCCCAGTAGGCAACCGCGAAGTCAGTCAGATCCGCAGTCGTGCCGCGAGGCTGATCACGCAGGAGCATAGCGAGGTGGGCTTCGAATTCTTCGTGCGTCACGCTTATCTCCCTGCCGCGCGCGGCGGCGAATCATTCCGATCTTCTCGCCACAAAGCCGGCTGCGAATCTATTCGTACGGCTCATAACGCGACGTTCCGTCATCCCAGAGCAATTGATATTCAACTTCTGGCCCAAAGACCGACGCGATGTAGCAGATCATGGCCGCGTCGAGGTAGGTATCGCCATGTGACTCGCGGTCGTCTACGAAAATCGAAACTGGCTCGGCATACGGCCGGCGTGCAAAAAAAACGATTCCGCGCCCCGGATCATCGATCTCGTCGACGACGATCTGTTCGCGCTCGATGATTGGCTCCGCCAGTTCGGGATTCAGCGTGTATCGCGGCCAGTGGGAAATGCTGGCGATATCGGCTGCGGACGCGCGCGGATTTAGACGGAGCAGTTCCGCTCGTTCGACCCAGCAGTCGAGGGTTGCGTCTGGAAGGTCTGTCGGGT
>Ga0073928_10011946_pt1 | contig 10046 bp, 8 predicted proteins | sample PaiPotPPA55metaG_FD_76969 | JGI IMG/M metagenome (GOLD analysis project Ga0073928, IMG submission 76969) | Iron sulfur acid spring bacterial and archeal communities from Banff, Canada, to study Microbial Dark Matter (Phase II) - Paint Pots PPA... ... | reverse complement strand
GATTGGCCAAAACATCATTGTTCTGCGCCGCCGTCAAACGCCTGGCGCGAGGACGCGGCATGCAGAATGCAAATCGCTGCAAACAGGCTTAATCGGCGGCTAGTTTCATAAAGCCTGGCGGTTGCGAAAACCAGCAAACTGTGGCCTGTGGCTGCTTGCGATCTCACCGAGCGCCGAATCGAGACAGCGCGCAAAAGCTTCCCGGACAGAGACATGAAATTGCGGATTTTATTGGCGGCAGTGGCAATGACGGCGGCTCTCGCGACACCCGCCTTGGCTGAAGAGTATGGCTCGGGGAGCGACCTCATCAGCCGCGGTACGCCGGGCTACAGCCCGATCCCGCGCACGACGGTGACGGCAACCGACGAATATGCGCCGGGGACTATTTTCATAAACACCGCCGAGCGCCGGCTTTATCTGATGACGGGGAATGGACAGGCAATCCGCTACGGCATCGGCGTCGGCCGCGACGGCTTCCGCTGGGGCGGCGTGCACAAGGTCACCGCCAAGCGAGAGTGGCCGGATTGGACGCCGCCTTCGCAAATGATCGCCCGCAGACCGGACCTGCCGCACCACATGAACGGCGGCATCGACAATCCGCTGGGCGCGCGGGCGCTGTATCTCGGCTCCACGTTGTACCGCATCCACGGCTCGAACGAGCCGGAGACCATCGGGACCGCCGTCTCATCGGGCTGCTTCAGGATGACCAACGAGGATGTGATCGACCTCTATAACCGCGTTCCGATCGGCACGACGGTGATCGTCAAGAACTAGCTTGGCTCGGCGGCAGCTTCACGATTTGCAGATGTCGTGCAGTGCAAGCCACTCCTCATCCGACAGGATCGGCGGCGCCGTCGGCGGCTGGTCTGCCTGCCGCATCAGCGCCAGGCGGTCTTCCGTGAACGGATGATTTGACACGAACGAGAGGGCCTTGTCTTTCTCGTTGCCGGTGATGCGAAACAGCAGCTCGCCCATCGGCTTTGGCGAACGGCCGAGCTTGCGCATGACGTCGATCGAAAACGCGTCGGCGTTGGCCTCCGCCTCGCGCGAATAGGCGGCGTCGAACATCGTGCGGGACGCAAACAATAGTGAGCTCGATCCCGTGACGTCGCCAAACAGCAGGCCGATCAAAAACGACGTGCCGCCGTTGTAGATCAGATTGCGCACGTTATCGCGATGCTTGACGTGACCGAGTTCGTGCGCCAGCACGCCGGCAATTTCGTCGGAGTTGCGTGCTTTCGCCAGCAGGCCGTTGAACAGGTAGACCTTGCCGCCGGGCAGCGCGAACGCGTTGGGGACCGAGGTCGACAGCACCGTGGCATCAACCTGGCCGTCGAGACCCGCGGCGGTCTGCAGTGCGTTGACGAGCTTTTCAAACGCCGCCTGCCCATCGGGCGTGTGGCAAACCTTGCCGCTGAAAACCACGCGCATCTGCTTGTCGGCAGCTTCCCCGAGCCGCTGCTCGACGGAACGCGGAATCAGCGGCGTCAGGCGGTCGGCCGCCAGCGGAACGCCATAGATCGTGACCAGCACAATCGAAACCAGCGCCGCGACGGACCACGCGACGATCCTTCCAGTCCCCTTGCGGCCGGGGATGTCATCATCGAGCTTGGGGCACCGTTCGGCCAGCTGGTGTGCGAGCGACGCATCATCGATCTCCAGTCGCGCCAGGGGCAGCGCCGTCAGACACGAGACCCGCATCAGCCCGTCCGGCGCATCGACGCGCCGAATCTTGTCGAAGGGCCAGCCTGCCAGCACTTGCCCGTCCTCGACGATCTCGCATTGATCGGCAAGCGCGACGGTCACCCGGTGCTTGATACTCGACTGACCGTCGAAATAGCGAGCCCCATCGGGCGACCGCGCCGGATCTGCCGCGGCGCTTGGCGCTACAGACGACTCGTCAGAACCCAGCGACATCGAGACCGTCGGCAATCCCCTCGCCGATCGCGCTGACCAATTCACCCTTGGCGGCGACGTTGGCGGCAGCATCAAGATGCTCGACTGCGACTGACGCGGCGACCCGTTGCCAGATGTCGCGCAAGAGATACACCCTGAACACGATGTTCACCGCGAGCACGAAGGCGAGGTAACCGATGACATAGATGGCGATGACCGGAATCGCCTGCACGAGCTTGCCGCCGGCGAATAACTTGTCCAACTGCGCGCCGCTTAGCAGCACATACAACCCGATCGCGGCAGCGAGATAAACGATAAACACGAAGCCCGCGAGCACACTCCATCCGACGACGCTCCAGTAGCGCCCGATCAATGCATCGGTACGCAGCTTCGAGCGGAAGCGAACGTCGCCGAAACGAAGCCCTTCAACCCACCATTTCCATTCGATGGCCTTGAACGCACCATAGATGAACGGCGCGGGGACCAGCAGCAGCATGAACGGCGAAGCCAGCCACAGGCCCCAGCCGCGCTTGAAGAACTCCCAGCCAGTGCCCACGAAAGAGCCCTGCAGATCGCCATAGTACGAGTGCCGCATCTTGTAGCGTTCGAGTGCGGCTTCCCGCCATGGCCACGCGAGACCGAGCGTCAGTAGAACCAGCGCGCCCCACAACGTCGCGCGCAGCGAATACGCCCAGCCCGAGCCGTCCATCCAGAAGCGGACACCGCGCCAGACCGTTCGTGTCAGGCGATAGCGGCGTGCGCGATAGATCGCGAATTGTCCGAACGCATAAAAGAAAAGAAAGACCGGCGTGCCGGCGAAGGCCTGCCAGCGCTCCGCCTCGATGCCAAGCAGGAAGTACGCCACGTACATCGGCGCGAGAATCGCCATGGCGATCAGGAAGCCGATCAGCAGTTCCCTGGCCCGCCCGGTATATTCCGCGGCGTCGCCGTCGACCTCAGTCTGCGACCACAGGTGCCGCCGCATGTCGGTGGCCAGCCAGAAACGATAGAACCCCGCGGTTACGAGCTCGAGCGCGGCGCCGCGTGTGACCAGTCTGCGGAAAACCCCGCGATCGCCGCGGAAAACCACCGGTTTTGGCTCAACCGGCAGGGGTGGCGGCGTAACGACCATATTCATGAGAGCCTCGCTCAACGGAGACAAATTGAACAATATTGCGTCACAGGACGACGACCGTGACGTTGGTCACCACCGGGCAAGCGCGGGTTCGATGCGCCTTACTGCATTTTTTCAAATAATTCCCTACCGATCAGCATTCGGCGAATTTCGCTGGTGCCGGCGCCGATTTCGTAAAGTTTGGCATCGCGGAGCAGCCGGCCGGTCGGATAGTCGTTGATGTAGCCGTTGCCACCGAGCAGCTGGATGGCATCGAGCGCGCATTGCGTGGCGCGTTCGGCGGCATAAAGAATGGCGCCGGCCGCGTCTTCCCTGGTGGTTTCGTCACGATCGCAGGCTCGTGCGACCGCGTAGACATAAGCGCGCGCCGCGTTCATCGTGACGTACATGTCGGCAAGCTTGCCCTGCACCAGCTGAAACGTTCCGATCGGCTGGCCGAACTGCTTGCGCTCCTGCACATACGGCATCACGGCGTCGAGGCACGCCCGCATGATGCCCAACGGCCCCGCTGCCAGCACGGTGCGCTCGTAATCAAGACCGGACATCAGGACCTTGACGCCGCTGCCGACGGCGCCAAGCACATTCTCTTCGGGGACCTCGCAATCGGCAAACACGAGCTCGCAGGTGTCCGAGCCGCGCATTCCGAGCTTGTCCAGCTTTTGCGCCGTCGAAAACCCCTTCATCCCCTTCTCGACCAGAAATGCCGTGATGCCCCGCGGGCCGCCGGAGGGATCGGTTTTCGCATAGATGACCAATACATCGGCGACCGGGCCGTTGGTGATCCACATCTTCGAACCATTGAGGACATAGCGATCGCCACGCTTGTCGGCGCGCATCTCCATCGAGACCACATCGGAGCCGGCGCTCGGTTCAGACATCGCCAGCGCGCCGACATGTTCGCCGGAAATCAGCTTGGGCAGATATTTGTGCTTCTGCGCATCGTTGGCGTTGCGCCTGATCTGGTTGACGCAGAGATTTGAATGAGCGCCATAGGACAGGCCAACGGATGCCGAGCCGCGCGATATCTCCTCCATCGCAATGCAATGTTCGAGATAGCCGAGCCCGGTCCCGCCATACTCTTCTTCCACGGTGATGCCGAGCAGCCCGAGCGCGCCGAGCTTCGGCCACAGGTCGCGCGGGAAGGTGTTGGTCTTGTCGATCTGTTCGGCCCTTGGCGTGATCTCGTTTACGGCGAATGCGCGTACGGTGTCGCGGATGGCATCGGCCGTTTCGCCGAGGTCAAAGTCGAAGTCGCGATAGGCGTTCGCAATCATTTAAAATACTCCGGATTGTCGGCCGTATATCATGCCACCGGATCAAGGTCCGTCAGCATATCGTAGGCGAGGACGTCGTCGGCGCCATTTGGCGCCGCGACGATCCGCTTGCCGATCAGGTCACGCAGCGTTTCGGACGTGCCGCCGCCAAGCGTGCCGTAGCGCGCCCCGCGATACAGCCTCGACACCGCGTATTCGTCGGTGAACCCGAAGCCGCCGTGCATCTGGACGGCTTCGCCGGTGACCCGAATCGCCATTTCATTGCAAAACACCTTGGCGACCGCGGCGAGAAACGGATCCGGAAACGGATCGGCGGTGGCGCAGGCACGATAGAGCATGCTGCGGCCGACCTCGATGTCCTTGTACATATCGGCAAGCTTCCAGCGAATGCCCTGAAACTCGCCGATCGCCTGGTTGAAGATCGTGCGTTCGCGCACGTAACTCGTCGCCGCAGCGAACGCACCCTCGGCGAGTCCAAGCGAGATGCTCGGATTGAGACAACGCTGGGTGTTGAACGCACTGAGCAGCGTTTTGAAGCCGTCGTCGCGGATCACAAGATTTTCGAGCGGCAGCTCACAGTTGTTGAACTGCACTTCGTGAAGGTTTTCGCCACCCATCGTGTGATACGTGCCGGTGACCTCGAAGCCCGGCGTGTTGCGCTCCAGCAGAACGCAGCCGATCCCCTCGCGCCCGGGCTTGCGGTCGATGCGGCTGAAGATCACGAACATGCCGGCTTCCTCCGCACGGCTGATCAGGGTCTTGACGCCATTGAGGATGAGGCGGTCGGATTTGACGTCGACATTGGTGCGATAATTGGCGACGTCCGTGCCGGCATGAGGTTCGGTCATGCAAATCGCCAGAATGCAGTCGCCGCTGACGACTTGCGGCAGAATGCGCTGCTTGATCGCGTCAGGCGCGTAAGTGGAGATGACGCGGGTCTGGACGCCGGCCTCGCCCAACGTCGCCATCGCCGTGACGTAGCACCCTTTGGCAATTTCCTCGAGCATCAGTGCGGTATCGAAGATTGAAAGCCCAAGCCCGCCATACTCCTGCGGCACCGACATGCCGAGCACGCCGAGGCCGGCGAGCTTTTTCATGTTCGGCCACGGAAACGTGCCGTCCATGTATTTCAGCGCGTTCGGCTTGAACTCGGCTTCGACGAGGTCGCGCACACTCGAAATCATGCGCTTCTGCTGGTCGCTGAGCTTGAAATCCATCTTCGGCCGTCCTGGTCTGCGCCAATGCTTCACAATTCAAGTAGTGGCCCGATTCTCCTATTCACATCCCTTCCCGGTGGATGATTTTTGCGAATGTCAGAATCAAGCTCCACTGGCAATTATAGATTGCCAGTGAAGCTTTGGATTGGACATTCGTTTGCAGGGCTCGCGGCGAGCCGGGTGGCGGATGTCAGATCCACTCTACCCGCATGGCATGGGCGCGGGACCGCGAGAAGATCGACGGCACCGCGACTATGCCAACGCCCGCGAGGCTTCCTTGACTTTACGGGTCGCGCTATCGACCGATCTCGCGACGCTTGCGATCTCGTTGACGTTGGCGCTGATATCGGCGACGCCCTTCGCCGCGACTTGCATGTTCGAGGACATGCTCTGCGTCACCGCGGCCTGCTCCTCGACCGCAGCGGCGATTGCTGACGAGATTTCATTGATCCGGCCGATGGTCTGGCTGATCGCCTCGATGACGTTGACTGCGCTCGCGGTCGTGTTCTGCACTTCCGCGATCTGGCCGCTGATCTCGTCGGTCGCCTTCGAGGTTTGCGTCGCCAGGCTCTTGACCTCGGAGGCGACCACCGCAAAGCCGCGACCCGCTTCGCCGGCCCGGGCCGCCTCGATGGTGGCGTTCAGCGCGAGCAGGTTGGTTTGGTCGGCGATGTTGTTGATCAACTTGACGACGTCGCCGATCTTCTGTGCGGCCGTGGCAAGGCCCGAGACAATCGCATTGGTCTGATTGGCCTGGTCGACCGCCTTTTGCGAGATGCTGAGCGCGTCGGCAGCCTGGCGGCTGATTTCGCCGACCGACGCCGCGAGCTCCTCCGCTCCCGACGCGACCGCCTGCATGTTGGAAGACGTCTGGGTCGACACAGCCGCTGCGGCCGACGCTTGATCGTTGGTCGCCGCCACTGCCTCCGTAATCTTGCCGAGGTCGGTATCGATCGTGCGCTGGATCTCCGCGCGCTTGTGGCGGCGCAGGACGTGCGCGGTGATGTCGGTCGCGAACTTCACGACCTTGCAGAGCTTGCCGTCGGCGTCGTAGATCGGATTATAGGACGCTTGAATCCAGACATCTCGGGCGCCTTTGCCGACCCGGTGATATTCATCCGACTGGTACTCGCCGCGCCCAAGCGCGTCCCAGAACGCACGATACTCGGCGCTCTCGCGATAGGCCGGCGAGACAAACATCCGATGATGCTTGCCCTTGATCTCGTCCAGACTGTAGCCGAGCGTCTTCAGGAAATTGTCGTTCGCCGTGACGATCGTGCCGTCGAGAGTAAATTCGATCACGGCTTGCGAGTTGTTGATGGCCTTCAACTGACCCTCATGGTCGGCATTCCGCAGCTTCTCGGCGGTTATATCCGTCGCGAAGTTCACGACCTTGTAGGGTTTGCCCTTGCCGTCCATCAGGGGGTTGTACGACGCCTGAATCCAGACCGACCTGCCGCCCTTCGCAATCCGCTTGTAGATCGCCGCCCGGTATTGGCCGCTGCGCAGCTGATCCCAGAAATTGCGATATTCGGCGCTTTCGGCGTAGGCCGGCTCGACAAACATCCGGTGATGCTTGCCTCTGACCTCGGCGAGCGAGTACCCCGTGGCGTTGAGGAAGTTCGCGTTGGCATCGACGATGGTGCCGTCGAGGTCGAACTCGATGACCGCCTGAGAGCGATTGAGCGCCTCGACCTTGGACTTCAGTTCGCCTGATGATGAGCCGAACACGCGCATTTCTCCGTCGAATCGGGGGGCTGTCCTTGAACAATATGGTTAAAAGTTTAAGCAACCCTTGCGAGCACCGGTATTGAATTAGTTGCATCGGTTGTTCCTGGCGCGAGGCCCGGCGATCCCGGGAACCGCCACCAACCGCCGATGGTCTGTGCCGGGCGGCTACGCTATCGTCGCGAATTAAACCATGAGCGGGCGGGCCGGATCATGAACGCTGAAACACATGTCGAGCACGACGACCACCGGGATATCCGTCAGGCGGTTGCCAAGCTCTGCGAACAATATCCTGGCGAGTATTGGCGCAAGCTCGACCGCGAGATGGCCTATCCGACGGAATTCGTCCGCGCGCTGACGCAATCCGGCTATCTCGCGGTCCTGATCCCGGAAGAATTTGGCGGCGCCGGTCTGACGATTTCCGCCGGCACTGCGATCCTCGAAGAAATTCACCGCGCCGGCTGCAATGCCGGCGCGTGTCATGCGCAGATGTACACCATGGGCACGGTGCTGCGGCATGGCAGCGAGGCACAGAAGAAGCAATGGCTGCCGGGCATTGCTTCCGGCGAGTTGCGCTTGCAGGCCTTTGGCGTCACCGAGCCGACCAGCGGCACCGACACCTCCTCGCTCAAGACCTTCGCGCGGCGTGACGGTGACCACTACGTCGTCAACGGCCAGAAGATCTGGACCAGCCGCGCCGAGCACTCCGATTTGATGATCCTGCTCGCGCGCACGACGCCGAAGGACCAGGCCGGACGGCGGACCGACGGGCTGTCCGTCTTCATCGTCGACATGCGCGCAGCGCGCAACAATGGCCTGACCATCCGCCCGATCCGCACGATGATGAACCATTCCACGACCGAGGTGTTCTTCGACAACATGCTCGTGCCGGCGGAGAACCTGATCGGAGAAGAGGGCAAGGGCTTCCGCTACATCCTTTCCGGCATGAATGCCGAGCGTATCCTGATCGCCTCCGAAAGCATCGGCGACGCCAAGTGGTTCATTCAGAAAGCGACCGACTATGCCGGCCAGCGTGTCGTGTTCGGCCGTCCGATCGGCCAGAACCAGGGTATCCAGTTTCCGATCGCCAAGGCGTACGCCGCGATGCGCGCCGCTGAACTGATGGTGCGCGAGGCAGTCAGGCTTTACGAGGCCGGACTCGATTGCGGCGGCGAGGCCAATATTTCCAAGATGCTTGCGGCCGACGCGGCCTGGGAGGCCGCTAACGCCTGCGTGCAAACGCACGGCGGCTTTGCGTTTGCGGAAGAGTATGATGTGGAGCGCAAGTTCCGCGAGACCCGGCTCTACCAGGTCGCGCCGATTTCAACCAATCTGGTGCTGTCCTACATTGCCGAGCACATCCTCGGCATGCCACGCTCATACTAAAGCGCGATGAAATTTGGTTGAATCATCATCGCGCTTTAGGCTCTTCGCCGAGGTTGCCAATGTTGCCGCTGGAAGGAATCATGGTCGTCGCCGTGGAGCAGGCGGTGGCAGCGCCGTTCTGCTCCACACGCCTGGCCGACGCCGGCGCAACCGTGATCAAGGTCGAGCGGCCCGAGGGCGACTTCGCGCGCGACTATGACGCCAACATCAAGGGCCAGTCGAGCTACTTCGTTTGGCTTAACCGCGGCAAGAAATCGGTCTGCATCGATCTTGCGACGGATCAAGGCCGCGGGCAGCTCGAGAGATTGATCGCCGGTGCCGACATCTTCCTGCAGAACCTCAAGCCCGGCGCGCTGGAGAAGCTCGGCTTCGCGCGCGAGCGGCTGCGCAGGGATTATCCAAAGCTGATTTGCTGTTCGATCTCGGGCTACGGTGACTCAGGGCCTTATGCGCAACGCAAGGCCTATGATCTGTTGATCCAGGCCGAAAGCGGCCTCTGCTCGGTGACCGGCGGCGCCGAGGCCGCTTCGCGGGTCGGTATTTCGGTCGTCGATATCTCTACCGGAGCGACCGCGCACGCGGCCGTTCTGGAAGCACTGTTCGCGCGTAGTCGCACCGGGCAAGGTTGCGACATCCGCGTCTCGATGTTCGACGTGATGGCCGACTGGATGAGTGTGCCGCTCATCAATACCGAACACGGCAAACCGCCGCCGCGCATGGGTTTGTCGCATCCGTTGATCGCGCCCTATGGCGCGTTCCGTTCCAGCGACGGCAAGGACATCCTGATTTCGATTCAGAGCGAGCGCGAGAGGAAGGTATTTTGCGCTGTCGTGCTGGAGCAACCGAAGCTGCCCGAAGATCCACGCTTCGCCACGATTGAGGACCGCGTGCGCAACCGCGCGGCGACCGACAGTGTGGTGGCCAAGGTGTTTGGCGCGTTGTCCCGCACCGAACTGATCGCGCGCCTCGACAAGGCCGAGATTGCCTATGGCGAGGTCAACTCCAGCGCTGATCTTGCCACCCATCCGCATCTTCGCCGCATCGAGGTCGAGACTCCCGGTGGCCGCGTCGCGATGCCGGCACCTGGACCGATCGTGATTGGCGAGGCGCGGAGCTATCAAGCGGTGCCGAAACTCGGCGCCGATACGACGTCCATCTTGCAGGCCGCCGAGCCGCGCATCGCAAAGAGGCAATCGTCATGACCGAAAAGCCAAACATCGACCATTTGCGGCAGTGGATCGGCCGCAGCAGTGAGGCCTCCGACATCGTCACCGCGCAACTGGTGAAGGGCTTGCGCGCCACCTTGTTTATGGAGATCGGCGAGCCCGGGCCGGGCGACGCCGCGCCGTTCACGGTGCATTGGTGCCTGGCGCAGCCGGTTTTCCCGATGTCGGAGCTGGGGCCCGACGG
>Ga0073928_10011945_pt1 | contig 10046 bp, 7 predicted proteins | sample PaiPotPPA55metaG_FD_76969 | JGI IMG/M metagenome (GOLD analysis project Ga0073928, IMG submission 76969) | Iron sulfur acid spring bacterial and archeal communities from Banff, Canada, to study Microbial Dark Matter (Phase II) - Paint Pots PPA... ... | reverse complement strand
GTCGAGGTGCAGATCGACAACGGGCCGTGGCTGGAGACGACGCTCGCCACGTCGGACACCCCGGACACCTGGCGGCAGTGGTCCTACCGGTGGGCGGATGCGGCGCAAGGCGGGCACACGGTGAAAGTGCGGGCGACGGACGCGACCGGCGCCCTGCAGACTTCCGCGGTGCAGGGCGTCGTTCCAGACGGGTCCACCGGATATCACACGATCAACGTCCAGGTCTCATGACCGGGGCCCGTATCGTGCGCCCCCGCGTGGACGCGCTCGCCCACCTTCTGTCGCGCACGTCCACCGCTCCTCACGACTGCCCGCAGGCATACATTGGAATGAGTCGTCTAGATAGAAGGTAGAGCGCCCATGCACATCAGCCGGAGCGGCATCGCGAAGACGGTACGCGGAGCCGCAGAGGAACACTTCGCCGGTGAGGCGTGGATCGACCACCTCGTGACCCCGTCGGACGACGTGAGCCTGAGCGTGCAATCGGTGTACTTCACCCCCGGATCGCTGACCGACTGGCATGCGCACCCGAAGGGCCAGGTTCTGCACATCGTCGCCGGCGAGGGCAGGATCCAGCAGCGTGGCGGAGATGTCGTCACCCTGCGGGCAGGAGACACGGTGAGCGCCGCGCCCGGTGAATGGCACTGGCACGGAGCTGCGACCGGCACGTCGATGACCATGTTCGCGGTGCAGCCGTCGGATGCGGCGGGAGCGGTCGTCGAGTGGGGCGAGGCTGTCGAGTGATCAGATGAGCGGACGGGGAACTCCCGTGGCAGCAGGCCTCCGAGCTCGTCGGAGAATTGTCGGCTCCGGGTTCCCGCGGCGGGTGATCGCGACACCGGCCGTATACCCGGGCCGTCTGACGGCGCTCTGGCCGTCGGACGGTCTATACCCGTCCGACGGCCTCATCGCTACCCGCCTTTATTCGGCTATTCGGCGTCGGCTAATCGCCGGTCGGCAGCTGCCAGATGGCCGCCTCGTTCCCGGTAATGCCTCCGACCAGCCCGCTGTCACTGATCACGGCCGGGTACACGACCGATTCGGGCGCCGGCGCGAGCGTGATCGTCTTGCCCTGATCCAAGACCAGGCCGATCGAGTTGTCGTTGGCGTCCGGAGTGTAGGCGAGGATCCGTCCCGCGCTGTCGATCGCCAGGGGGAAGTCGGCCCCGAGGTCCGTCAGTTTGCCGTTCCGCCAGACGAATCCATGTGACTGCGTGGCGCCGGCGGGCGTGTAGTAGCCCACGACGCTGCCCTTCTCGTTCAGGCCGTTCACCTGAGACACCCCGGCCGGCAGCATGGTCTTCTTGCCGTTCTGCCACACGTATGCGGAGGTCGGCTGTCCCGCGATGTCGTCCATGACGAGCACCTGGCCGTCGGCGTTCACGCCGAGGGCTTCGCCGGGGCCGAGGTCGACGATCTTGCCGTTCGTCCACAGCACGGCGCGCTCCGTGCCCGACGCGGTCTGGGCGTAACCGACCACCTGCCCCGCCGCGTCCTCCGCGGTGGGGTAGGAGAGAGGCCCGCCGAGGCTGGGCAGCGTGGTCATCTTGCCGTCGCACCAGACGACGGCGAGAGTCCGGCCCGCGGCGTTCACGCTGATGCCGGCGATCTGACCCTTGCCATTGATCGCGAACGCATAGCTGTCGCCGCCCAGGGAACCCAAATCAGTCATCTTGCCGCCGCTCCACGCGAACGCATGCATGGTCCCTCCGTACACTCCGCTGTCACCGACCACCTCGCCGTTCTCGTTGACGGCATAGGTGTCGGTGGTGTTGCCACCAGGCAGGAAGCCCAGGTCGGTCAGCGTGCCGGCGTGCCAGAAGAATCCGTGGGTCAAGAACTCGCTGCCCACGTTGATGGCGGTGCTCCCGGCCACGTCCCCGTGGTCGTTGACGGCCACCACCCAGCTGTTCGACGGGCCGATCTCGGTGCCGGTCACCGAGGTCGCGGTCTGCCTCGGCGTCGAAGCGTTCGCGGCCGTCGTGGCTCCGACAGCCATGGCCGCCGCCATTCCGGCGACGAGTAGTGCACGTTTCATCAGACCCCTCCACATTCGTCTGCGCCGCGACTGTTCCCCCGGCCACGGCATTGGATCCCAAGGATCGGACTTGATCCGTGAGACCGCGATCGCCACGCATCTGTTCTCGGTAATCCGCGCGGTGGCGAGATCGCTTCGGCATCCAGTCTGGAGGTGCGCCCTGTCGCTCATCTGTCGCGGTGCGTTGAGACCGGTTCCGCTCGTGATCCGGCTTCCCACATGTCCAGAAGGGACTGGGCGCGCTCTGCTCGAAAACCGACTCCCGTTTCGTGGTAGATCCTTTGCGCGCGGCGCAATACGTCTATCGCAGTGTCCTGATCTTTTAAGAGATCCAGGCAGCGCGCTTCGCCCTCAAGCGCATAGGCTTCGTCCAGGCGCGCGCCGACCCCGCGTAGGTGCTCCTGCGCCCGGCGAAACCGGGCGAGTGCGGTTGTCGGCGTGTGGGTCTCCATCTCCAGCTCGCCGAGCGCGGTGCACACGTAAGCCAAGCCCTGTGGATCAGCGAGTTCGGCGAACAGTTCGTGTGACTCGGCGAGCGACGCGGCCGCCTCAGCCGTCGCCCCCTGCGCGTGGCGTGCCCTGCCCAGAATCAGGAGTGTGTTCGCGATACCCAGGGGATCGTTCACTTCGCGGCAGATCGCCAATGATCGCGTGACGTACTCGACCGCCGCGTCAGGGCGACCGCCCTCGACCCAGTCAAGTGCCAGATGGGCCAGAGCGATCCGTTGGACGTTGAGGTGCGATCCCCGGGAGACCTCCTCGAGCAAGCGGAGTGCCTCCAGATGGGCCTCGGCAGCCAGCGCGAACTGTCCTGTCTTCCGGTAGATCTCGCCCAGGTCGACGAATACGTTGGCCTGGCCCTGCCGATTGCCGACCTCGCGAAAGATACGCAGGGCCTGCTCGCTGCAACCGCGCGCGGCCGACAGATCCCCGGAATCCATCAGGGCCGCTCCCAGTTGGCCGAGTGCGCTGCCTTCACTGAGCTGATCGCCGACCGCACGACTCGCCTCCAGCGCTTCGTGAAGGCACTCTCGGGCCTTGTCGAGTCGTCCCAGCGCGATCTCGCAGCGGTTGAGCAACATCGATCCGGTCGCCTGCGCCCGCAGATCACCGATCCTCCGGGCAATGGCGACGGACGAACGCGCGGCTTCGGTCGCGCCGGGCGGGTCGCCGTGCGCGAGCAGCACACGCGTACGCACTACCAGGCAGTTAGCCTCCCCCAACTGTTCTCCGGCTCCTCGGTAGATCTTCAGAGCTTCGTCAAGGTGCAGGCCGGCGGACTCACCCGCGCCGATGCTCAACTCGATGCGCGCGAGGTCGCACAGCGCGGTGGCTTCGTGCAGGCTCAGGCCGGCTTCCCTCGCGGCGTTCGCCGCGTTCCGGTGAAGCTCCGCGGCCAGCGGCCACGGACCTTCCTGGGTCAGGTACGCGTTGAGTCCCGCCGAGAAGTCGATCAGGCGCGATCCGGACAGGTCGCCCTGCTCCACGACGGCCAGGAGGTTCGCGCGCTCGTTGTTGAACCAGGCCATTGCTTCGGCGCGGCTGGTGAGGCCGGGCGCAGGTCCGGGTATGGCGGTGACCATCGGGCCCACCGGCCGAGTGGCACGCCTGATGAATCGGTCCGCGGTGTGCGCGGTGTGCTGGTAGTAGTCCAGCAGGCGGTTGACGGCGGCTCCCTGCCATTCGGCCGGTTCACGCGCGCTCAGGGCTCGAGCGAACGCGCGGACCAGGTCGTGCATCCCGTAATGTCCTGCCGAGCGCTCCACCAGCAGACTACGGTCGAAGAGCGCCTCGAGCAGCCGTTCCGCCTCGCTCAGACCGATGCCGAGAAGCGTCGCGGCGGCATAGGCGTCCGCATCGACGCCCGGCATCAACCCGAGCAGCTGGAACAGACGCCGTTCGGTATCGGAGAGGCTCGCATAGGAGGACTCGAATACCGCGGACAGGTCGCGGTCCTCATCGCGCAGGTGGGTCAGCCGAGTGCTCTCGTCACGCAACTGCTCGACGAGTTCCCGCAAGCCGAGTCTGCGGTTATGCCGTAGCCGCGCTCCTAGAATCCGGATCGCGAGCGGTAGCCGACCACACAGTTGCGTCAGCTCCGCGGCGAGCGGGTCCGATCCGGCCACACGTTCGCGCCCGGCGACCTTGCAGAGCAAGTTGAGCGCCTCGGACTCGCCGAGCATGCCCACGGTCAGCAGGCGCGCGTCATCCAGGCCGCTCAGCCGTTTGCGGCTGGTGACCAGGACCAGACAACCGGGCGAGCCTGGGAGCAGCGGGCGGACCTGCGCGGCGTTCGCCGCATCGTCCAGCAGGATCAGCGTCCTGGTTCCGGCGAGGCGCGACCGGTAGAACGCGGCGCTTCTCGCCAGATCGGAAGGCACTGACTCCGGCGGCACGCCGAGCGACGTGAGGAGATGGTGCAGAGCATCCGCGACACCACGAGGTCGCAAGCCCGGGGTGTTGCCCCTCAGGTCCACGAACAACTGCCCATCCGGGAATCGCGCGGCGAGGAGGTGCGCGGCGTGGACCGCCAGCGCGGACTTTCCCACACCGCCCATCCCGTCGATCGCACTGATCACCAGGGGCGCGACAGCGTCCTCGTCCGCCGCCGATTCAACCGCGGCCAGAACCGCCTGGACTTCGGCGGCGCGTCCGGTGAAGACCCGGGTGTCGGCCGGAAGCTGGAAGAGGAGGGCCTGCGTGGATTGAGCTGCCCTGAGCGTTCTCGAGCCTCCACCGGTCGGCCCGCCTTCCACATGGGCGATGGTCGCGAAGGCAGGCGGCGGCTCCAGCGCCGCATCCTCGTTGAGTATTCCGGTGTGCATGTCGCGAAGCGCGGCAGTAGGTTCGACACCCAGCTCAGAGACCATGACCTTGCGCAGGTGGGCGTACACCTCGAGAGCTTCGGCCTGGCGATGCCCTCGGTACAACGCGAGCATCAGTTGACCGTGAAATCCTTCATCGAGTGGGTGCGCCGCGGTCAATGCCCGCAGTTCGCCGATGACCTCGTCGTGACGCCCGAAGCTGATGAGAGCCGTGCACCGGCCGCGAGCGGCCTGCAGGCGCGTCTCCTGAAGTACTTGGCTGAAGGGCAGATGGTCCAAGAGCGGAACATCTTCCAGCGGCTCACCGCGCCACAGGGCCAACGCGGCGTCGAATTGCTCGAGGGCCTCCGGCCATCGGCCTTTGTCGAGCGCCCGATGGCCGGACGCGCACCGCAGGTTGAAGACGTCTGCGTCCAGCTCTCCGTCCTCGAGCCGGATCAGGTAGCCGGGAGACGCGGTCTCGATCCTGGCACCCGCGTCTTCGCCGAGGGTCTTGCGTAAGCGAAGGATATGGTTGTGCAACGAAGCGGCCGCGGACGTCGGCGGGTCGGCAGCCCACAGACACTCCGCCAAGGTGTCGACCGCGACCACGGAGTTCGCCCGAATCAAAAGTGTGGCGAGCAGCGCGCGGCGTAGATCTCCGCGGACACGATAGTTGCCACCCTGGCGCCGGACTGTAACAGCGCCGAGCACCCTGAACTCGATCTCCGTCATCCCGCCCCCGAATCCCCGAGCAAGGCCGATTTCCATAGAGTCTCACGCGGGCCGCAACTGCGCGCGCCGACTGCGGCACGGAATGCTCAGAATTCTGTGATGGCAGCGTGACAGCGGGCGGGTTCGAGTGTCATCGGATAGTCCGGATGCCCGCGATGCACGGGTGTCGTTTACGAGGTACGGGTTCCGCAGCTCCAGCGGGCGGCTCGCGCCTTGCGCCCGATGTCCGCGGCGAACAGCGGCGTCTCCTCGGCGTTGTGCGCGCTCAATGCCCGCTGCGCGAGTTCGCTTGCCTGCGCAAAGGAAACGCCGCGCGTCTCGCGCGCCTCGACCTTCAGGGTCCAGATGACGACGATCTTGACGCGGGCGTTGATGTCCGGTCCGATCGAGTCGGACAGCGATACGAGGCGGCAGACGGCCCGTTCGGCGACGTCTTCGATGTAGTGCTCGATAAGAAGGTTGCCGACGCGCTCGACGTTGATCGACATGCGCTTGCCGTCGGGCGTGACGGAGATGGCTCCCGCGATGTGATCCTTCGAGCAGGCCTGATACTCGCTGTCGGTCAGCGTGAATACCCACTCGGTCAGATCGATCGCCGAGAGCGGCGCGTGGATGACCGCTTCGGCCACGCTGAAGCTGCCGACGGCGTCTTTGACGAGCGTGACCTCGTATCCGAGTTCGGCTGCGAAACGGACGGTGGATTCAATGCACGTATTCGCGCGCAGCCCGATGACGACGAGTTCGCGTACGCCGTGCTTCTTGAGTTGGAGGTCGAGATCGGTGTTGGCGAATCCGCTGGAGAGCCAGTGCTCCTGCGCGACGACTTCGCCGGGGCGCGGCTCGAAGTCGGGGTGGAAGCTGCCGCCCCACGTTCCGTCGGCGAACACGTGCGCCTCGGCTGTGGAAGCCTGGATCGGCGGCATCGTCTTCCACCGGCCGTACGGGTCGGCCTCGCGCCAACGGTGGTGCGGGGCGATGAACACCTGCACCTGCGCGGCCCGCGCGGCGGCGAGGACCTGCCGCATGTGCTCGACGACGTCGTACTCCTCGAGCGTCGCGCGGCTCGCTTCGTAGAGTTTGCCGCCTTCCGAGAGGAAGTCGTTGTATGGATCGACGATGATCAGACCCGTGAGTTCGGGCTCGTAGGTCGGTGCGGGAATCGCGGCGTGGGCCATCGTGGTCAGCCCCTCTTGGCCACGGCGGTGCGCGCGGAGTGCCACAGGGTTCGCGGGTTGTCCCGGTCGCCGTGCAGCTTGAGCATCGCGTTCACGATCTCCTCGACGGTGCCGCCCTCGTCGACGACGCGGCTGAAGTCGCGCAGGTACTGCTGGCTCGCGCCGATGCTCTCGGGCAGGTCCGGCGCGCCGACGCTCTTGTGTCCGGCCACGACGATCCGCGGGTTCAGACCCGCGACCGCGTCCAGGCTGGCGATCCACGCCCGGCGGCTCTCCTCATCGGTCTCGGCGGTCATCATGTGCACGCCGTTGTAGACGACGTCGCCCGCGACCACCGCGGCGGCGGACGGCACGTGCAGGACGGTGGAGAACTCGGTGTCGCCCTGGCCGACCGAGACCACGCGCAGCGGCTGGCCTTCGAGCTCGTACTCGTCGCCGTCCAGCACCTCGGGCAGCACCGGGGTCTCGGGCAGTTCGCCCGGAAAGCTGGCCTTCCAGTAAGCGGACAGCCCCGGGTCGGTCGCCTCGAAGCGGGCGCGCTCGACCACTTCCCGGGTGGCGAATCCGCGGGCCTCGGGGAAGTGCTCCCGGATACGGGCCAGGCCGATCCAGTGGTCCTGATGGCCGTGGGTGATGAACACGCCCGTGACGCGCTTGCCGAAGCCGCGCACCCACTCGGCGAGCGCGTCGACCTGGTCGAGGGTGACGAGCGTGTCGACCAGGATGCCTTCTTCGGCTCCGGCGATCAGGGTGCTGCTCATCGGCGACCACGTCGGCGCGTCGCCCGGCCCCTGCCCGGGGGCTCCGGCGAACGGACGCATCGGCGCGACGTGCACATCCACGGTGAGGGCTGCTGGGCTCATGGCGAACTCCTCCGGCTTCGGGATTATGCTATGCAACATAGCATAAGGCCACGGGTGATTGGCACCAGGGATGATCGGTCGGGGACAATGGCGGGTGTGGCGAAGAGCGTGCGGGAGGCGATGATCGAGGCGGCGTGGCTGCTGATCGCGGAGCGGGGTCTCGAGGGCATGGCCACCCGCGAAGTGCTCGCGCGCACCGGGGCGCCGCGCGGCTCCGTGTACCACCACTTCCCCGGCGGTCGTACGGAGCTGATCGAGGCCGCGATCGACCATTCCCGACAGTGGATGCAGGACAAGATCGGCGCGATCGAGCCGAAGAGCCCGGACGACGTGGTCGCCGGATACCTGGCCGTCTGGCGACGAGTGCTCGAGGCCACGGACTTCCGCGCCGGCTGCGCCGTGACCGGAGTCGTGACCGGCGGCCACGAGCCCGCCATCCTCGACCGGGCCCGAGCCGCGTTCGACGCCACGAGCGAAGCGCTGGCAGCGCTGTTCCAGCAGGTCGGCCTTGAGCCAGCTGAGGCCGGCCGACGTGCGACGCTGCTCATGTACGCCACCGAAGGCGCGGTCATCCTCGCCCGAGCCCACCGCTCGATCGAGCCGCTCACCTTCACGGCCGAGCAACTCAGCACCCACCGGAACGGCTGAACACGGCGCTCCGAAACGCCGTCCGCCGGCTCGCCGGCCCCACCTCCGAGCCTATGCTGGTCGAAAACTCGGCTATCTGCGTGACCTGCGGATTCACGCCGGACACGATCAGTGCCCGTGCCCGTGCCCGTTTTCTTGACCTATCGGCTGCTCGTCATGGTGCTGTCCTCGCTGGCGCTGCTCGCCCGCTCCGCGGCATCTAAGGAAACAGAGATACTCACACTGATATTCCCGCTCCGGCACGAGGTGGCGATCCCGCTCCGGGAGAACCCGAAGCCGAAGGTGACCTGGCCGGACCGCGCCGTGCTCGCGGCCCTCGCCCGCCTCCTGCCGAAGCCGTTACTCGGACTCGGGCACAGGATCGTGACGCCCGGCACGCTGCCGCGCTGGCACAAGCGCTTGGCCGCGGCGAAGTGGCGCCGCCCGAAGCCGCCGGGACGCCCGCCGATCCGCGACGAAGTTACAGCGCCCGTCCCGCGGTCCCGCGTGCCAGCCGCCGCTGACGCGCTATTCGCCAGCTCCGGGGAACCGCAGGCGGTGTCGATGGACGACATCGCGGCCGCGGCCGGCGTCGGCAAGGGCACCCTGTTCCGCGCTTTCGGCAGCCCCGACGGCCTGCTCGACGCCCCGTTCACGGCGCGGATGGCGGTGCTGCGGGAAGCGTTTGAGGACGGTCCCCCCGCCGCGCGGCCCCGCTGCGCCGCCGCGCGAGCGGCCCCTAGCCCTGCTCGGCGCGCTGCTCGCCTTCAAGCTGGGCAGCCGCATCGACGAGCTGCCGGCCGCGGGCGAGACGCCGGACTCGATCGGGACCACGCAGGCGGCGCCTGCCCGGCGAATCCTTGGCTAGAGCGGCCACAGACGGGGCCGGCGGAAGCGGTTATGCCGGCCTTCCGCCTACTTCTTGCCACTGACCTGGCACTTCATGATGCCTGCTCACTGTCGTTGTCTCCCTCGTCGCCGGGCTTGGGATCAGGCCGGGCGGCCTGGGGGCCGAGCGCGGCTAGCGACTCGCCGGCCAGTCCGACGCGCCCGCCCGGCGCGAGGTCAGCGCACCCGGGAGGCGATCGATCGCGCCGAGGAGCGCGGCGCGCGCCCGGCGGCCGGGCTCCGCACGATGACGAGCCGCGGACCGAGCGGATCTCCCGGTGCCGGTGCCGGTGCCGGTGCCGGCACCGGTCCGCTCGGCCGGGCGACCCTGGCGGCGCCGGCGCCGCCGCTGTCGCAGCGCCCGCGATGGGGCCGCCCGCGATGGGGCACGAGGCCGGTTACGCTGCGGCGAGCCTGCGCCTTGCCTCGGCGTAGACGTCGTCCGGCAGCGGCCCGCGCGACGCCGCTTCCACGTTGCCGCGCAGGTGCCCGGGCTTGCTGGTGCCGACGATCGCGCTCGACACCCCCGGGTGGCTGAGAGTGAAGCGCAGGATGAACTCGTGGCGGTTCATTCCGTCGTCCAGCAGCTCATCGAGCTTGGCGGCCTCCCAGCGGTCCTGGGCCGGCGGGCCGGAGGAGCTGAGCGGCTGCACCGTCCAGTTCTTGTCCTGCGATGCGGTCCCGCGGGCCACGGCGCCGCGGATGAGCACGCCGGCTCCGGCGTCCGCCGCGCGCGAGATCAGCTCGCCGTGCTCGGGCTGGAGCGCGGAGTAGGGGATCTGGAACACGTCAAAGACGCCCATGTCGATCTGGTCGGGCAGGTTGGGCAGCGTGCCCGACATCCCGATGAAGCGCACCTTGCCCTCGGCCCGCAGGCTCTGGAGTTCCTCGATCGTCCCGCCGGCCTCCATCTCGC
>Ga0073928_10011944_pt1 | contig 10047 bp, 8 predicted proteins | sample PaiPotPPA55metaG_FD_76969 | JGI IMG/M metagenome (GOLD analysis project Ga0073928, IMG submission 76969) | Iron sulfur acid spring bacterial and archeal communities from Banff, Canada, to study Microbial Dark Matter (Phase II) - Paint Pots PPA... ... | reverse complement strand
GTCGGTGCAAGGGCCGTCGACGACACCCGCCACTCCGTTAGCGGCTTTAACGGCCAGAGACATGCCGTCTCCCCAGCAGGCATAACGGTCATCACCCAGCCGATCCACCAGGAGGATGTCGCCCGGCTGAAGTACGTCAACGGCATAATGCAAAAGGGTCGAGCATGGACCGGGCAGCGCAACGGTTATCGCCCGGCCAACGACCCTGACTCCGGGCGACAGCGTTTGAATTCGCCGATCGCAAAAGCCCCATTGCCGCCAATGTCCAATGGTTGCCGTCTGGCACTCGGCAAGCAGGCCCAAAACCTCCGTGCTGACCGGATCCGGATCTCTGCCGATGTCGTAGCGTGGCGCCATTCGTTACCCCATCCTTGTTAGAACTTACCCGTAATCTCTACGCCGTACATGCGCGGGTCCCCGTAAAGTCCTTCGTTGGTCGTGTTGGCGAATCGGGCGAATACCAGATACTCCTTATTGGCCAGGTTCTTGCCGTAGAAATAGACGCCGACTTTATTGGCGACCTTGCCGGGGTTGAATTCGTATCCGACCCGCGCATCGAACAGCCAATAGCCACCCTGAAAGTTCTCCGGATTTTGAGACGAGTCGAGATACGTGTTGCCCTGATAGTGAGCATCGCCGTGAAACACGAATTGCCCGGAAGACACTTCCTGGATCTTATCGAGATTAATGGTGGCCGTGTAGTCCGGCGTGAACTCGGTTACGTGCCCGCTGTACGAGACGCCGGCCGAGGTCGCATTGGGGAACGACGTATAACGCCCGTCCAAGTGGCTCAATGACGCACCGATCGTGGTTTGGTAAGGAAGGTGAAGGGTACCCTCCAACTCATATCCGTTCGTTCTGGACTTGCCGGCATTCGTGATATTGATGTATGCCAAGCCGGCTTGCGTGGCCACGTATTGCGAGACCTGCCGGTCGGTGTAATCCAAATGGAAGACATCCGCGTTGAGGGTCAGCACGTGCGAAAAGTAGTCGCCCTTGACCCCAATCTCGTAACTCTTGAGCGACTCCGGCTTGAACTGAATGCTTCGCGGGGTCGAAGTGGGATCGCCCAGCAGATCGACGTTGAACCCGCCGGATTTGTGCCCCGTGCTGAACGTGGCGTATGTCACCACATCGGGAGCTATTTTGTATTTCAGGCTCGACGTCCAGGAGGGCGCGCTGTCGCTTCGGCCGAGCGACGGGAAGGCAAATGTAAGTGTCGGGTGGGTTTGCCGATACTGGTAGTAAAAGCCGTTCTTGTCCTCGACGTTGTAGCGAGCTCCGCCGGTCAGCGTCAATGCGTCGGTAATGTTGTAATCCGCGTTGGCGAAAACGGCATACACGTCCGTGTGCACTTTGGCATTGGTGAGCGCTCCGGCGGGAACACTTCCGTTGAGCGAAATACTACGGAAGGCCTTTGCCAGTTCGTCTTCGAAGAATATGCCGGCGACATACTGAAGGGTCGTATTGGCGGCGGAGGATACTCGCAATTCTTGAGTCACCTGGTGGGACTGATCGGTAAAAGGCCCCGATGCATTCAGATTGACCGCGAGCGAGTCTCCATCGCTGAAAATGTGCGTGCTGTTGTTACGAAAGGAGGTGACGGACGTCAGTGTGGTGGCGGTGTTGAGATGGTAATCGACGTTCGAGATGAACCCATACGTCTCGACGTCGCTCGTTGTCGGCTGAGCTGCCGTGACGGTAAAGCGGTTGGGCGGCGGGTCGGCGATCGCGGCGCCGACAAATGGGGGAATCACTTGCTGCAAGATATATCGCTGATCGTCCCGTGTCCAATCTCCGCTCAGATTGACTTCGAGTCCGTCGCTGGGAACCCAGCGCAACGCAGCTCGGCCGCCCAGTTCATTGTGGCCTTGCAGGCTCTCGTGCCGCGTCAAGTTATTGATGTAATTCCCGCCGCTCCTTTCGGCAACGGCTATCCCGCCGAATAGGTTCTCCGCCACTTGTCCGCTTAAACTTGCACCGGCACGCGTGCTCGCGTAATTCCCGTAATCGATGAAGGCGCTGCCGGTAGTGTCCGCCGTCGGCTTCTTGGTCGTTATATTGATGAGACCGCCGATCGTATTGGTGCCAAAGAGAGTGCCTTGAGGACCGCGCAACACCTCGATTTGCTCGATATCATAGAGGCCGGTGTTGTAGGCGTTGGTTCGGCCGATAGGCGCACCGTCGATCGCCACGGACACGCCGCTTTCCAATGCTATATTACGAGGGTCGCCGCCCACACCGCGGATCGAAATCGCGGTCTCGAGGCCACCTCGCTGCTGATAGAACAAACTAGGCACCGAGTTGCTCAGACCATCGACTCCTTTTATCTGCTGGTTCGCGATATCGTCCGCACTGAACACGCTAAGCGATGCCGGGACGTCGATTTCACGTTCAGTTCGCTTTCGGGCGGTCACGACGATATTTTCAAGCATAGATGAGTCGGCTGCCTCGTTTGCCGGCGCATCGGGCTCCGCATGGACGAGTCGTCCGACGGTAAGGAGCGATAGCGCTGTGGTTCGCAGACAGACGGTCTTGATGGTCATTTTAGAATCTCTCAAACAGTTTTACTCCCAAGCGGCATTTTCTTGTTCCATGACATTTCAATTCTTCACTGTTCTCTCCGGGCGGCGCTCATTTCGTTTTACGAAATAGAAGCGCCGCGAGATCAGAGATGGCGGTGATGAGGCGGTTCGTGATCTCGGCGCCGGTCGCGGGATCGCACAGCCGGGGATCGCCCGCGGCAACTCCGTCGTTATATGTATCGGTGTAGTCGTTCGGCAGGCCGATCGTGATATCGCCAAGGCGCGCGCGACCGAGGTTGGTGAACGGCAGCCCTAATAGAGGGTCCGTTTTCAAAGGCCTACGTTCCGGGAAGTATTCCGCGCGGATGAGCTCCGGCATCAGATGCAGGCCGACGCTTCCCAGGGGATCGGCCCCATGGCCGCTCCGCTTTGCGGTGGCCTCTGCGCCGACGATATCCGGCAGCATCCCATAGGCCGCTTCCCAAAGGTAGATGCTTGGAACGACGATCCCGGTTTTTCGGTAGATTTTACGAGCCACCAGAAACATGGGATTTACGTTGCCGCCGTGCCCGTTGATCATGATCACCCGGTTGAGCCCGGTGTCGATAAGAGAGGAAACGATGTCGGTCAACAGGGCGGTCATCGTGGAATGTTCGAGCACCATTCCGCCCATCGCCGGCCTGAAGAAGTCGTCGCCACCGTAGGGAATCACGGGGGCCACATACGCGGGGACACCGCCGGCCTGCGCTCGGTGTGCGGCAAGTTCGGCGATCCGCTCTGCCAACAGGTAATCGCCCATGGGCGCGTGCGGGCCTTGATCTTCCTGACTGCCCATCGGCAGAAGTATCACCGGATTGCTCTTCATGATCTTTCTGGCGTCGGCGCCGGTAAGACGGCCCATACGGACCTCGGGCTTCGGCTTGGTTTCGGCTGCGATCAATTCGACATCCCCATTTCCTTGTGCATGACTGACTACGTGTGTATAACTGTTGTATACATGAAGAGTACGTGCAATGGAAATCATCGTCAATCGCGTTGCAACTGGGGAACCGATGTCTGTTGCGGCCCATGGCCGTTTGGTGCAATGGAAGGCCCGGATCGGATGAGGAGCGGAAAATTAATTGATAGAGGAATGCCGTTCACTGGCTATGCTGTCGGCTGAGCGGGTGATGGGCACACACCGTCAAGAGTGATCGAATGACAGAACGAATCCCGTTGGCGAGCGACAGGGCACCGCTTCACAGCTGGGTCATGCTGGTGGCGCTCATTGCGCCGGCGACATTGATCATGGCCATGGACCGAGCGGTGCTGACGGTCTCGGCTCCGATTCTTCAGACTCAGTTCGGTCTCTCGCTCTCGCAACTCGGTCTGCTCTTTACCGTATTCTTCTGGGCCTATGCGCTCATGCAAGTGCCGGCCGGGCTCATGATCACGCGCATTGGAAGTCGCTGGTCGCTCTTCTGTGCCATCCTGTTGTGGTCTTTGATGACCGCCATAACGCCCTTCACGACGACGTTCATGAGTCTCGCCTTCACGCGGGCCTTGTTGGGCATGGGGCAGGCCACGGATTGGCCGGCGTCGATCGTGGGAATCAATCGGCTTTTCGCCGTCCGACAGCGTCCAATCGCCAATTCGATTTTGCTATTTTCTCTTTACGCCGGACCGGTGGTCGGCGCACCGCTGACCGGTCACCTCCTGGGCGTCGTCGGACTGCGGGGTTTGTTCGTCATCTTCGGTGCAGTGGGGTTCGTCTTCGCCGCCGTTTGGTTGGCGTTCTACCGCGACGGCGCGACCGCCAGCTTGAGCGCGAAGCACGCGGAATCGTCCACTAAGCCCGTGCCCGGCTCTTTGCGCACCGTAACTCGCGCGGGGCGCTGCTGGGCGTTGGCGGCATCCTACTTTTTCACCGGAGTCATCATCTCGTTTTATCTAAGTTGGTTTCCGATCTACTTGGTAAAGGCGCGCCATCTGGGAATGAAAGAGATGGGGATTTATACCGGCCTTTTGTCCGCAGCCCTGTGCGTCGCGGTGCTGACCGCCGGACGCGTGCTGTTGATGCTGACGCGGCGAACGCCGTCGCTGCGGTCCGCCCGGGTACCTGTCGGCATGGCGTCCCTGCTGGTTGCGGGGGCGTCGTCGTGCGTCGTCCCGCTGACCGACTCGGATCCCCTGGCGCTCTTGGTTGCGTGCGCCTCCATCGCCGCACTCGGATTCTCTCAGGTGGCCACCTGGACAGTGGTGCAAGACATCGGCGGAAAGCATACCGGCGGATTGACGGGACTCGTGGCTGTCTGCGGCAATTTTGCCGCCGGAGCGACGCCCTTCGTCTCCGCGCAAATCGTCGAGCGCACGGGTACGTGGACCAGCTCCTTCCTTCTGCTCGGCGGGACGGGTATCGCAGGCGCCATCGCGTGGTATCTCATTCATCCCGATCATTCGCTCGACGACGCGCATGACGACAGCGCGAAAGTCATGCCTGGGATGACGGAATTGGAAGTGTCGCGTTGACGCGGGGTCGCCATCCAAAATGTTGCATAACTCTATTCAGATAGGAGAGGAACGATGCGTGTGTCAGTTTGCCAAATGAGCTGCAAGGCCGACAAAGCCGAAAATACGGCAACAGCGTTGCGGTTGCTCGGGGAGGCGGCTGCCCGAGGATCGGAGGTGGCGGTTTTACCCGAATATTTCGACTATATGGGGCCCGAAGAAGGGATGATGGCCAACTCCGAGGAATTGGGCGGCCCCCTCTCGTCGGCATTGGCGGCACGAGCGAAAGAACTCGGCATTTGGGTGGTTGGCGGAACGATCCGTATTCGCGACGGCGGCGAACGCTTGAGCAATACGATGATCGTCTACGATCCCGAGGGCAGACGCGCGGCAATCTACCGCAAGATCCATGTGTTCGACGTCTGCATCCCGGGCGAGGTTGAATTTCGAGAGTCTCGTATGGTGCGGCCGGGGTTAGATGTGGTCACGACCGACATTGCCGGCGTGCCTTCGGGTTTGACGATTTGCTACGACCTGCGCTTTCCCGAGCTTTTCCGTCTACTGGCATTGGCAGGGGTTAAAATACTGTATATGCCGTCGGCCTTCACTACCTTTACGGGGCGCGACCACTGGGAACTCCTACTCCGGGCCCGGGCAGTTGAAAATCAATGCTTCGTCGTTGCTCCCAACCAGTTCGGGAACGCGATACCCGGCATACCGCTTTATGGGCGCAGCATGATCATCGATCCCTGGGGAACGGTGCTTGCGTGCGCACCGGATGGTGTGGGCGTAATCACGGCTGATCTCGACCTGAGCTATTTGGAAGGTGTGCGGCGCAAGCTCCCATCGCTGCAAAATCGACGTACCGACATCTATAACTTGGCAGTCAACGAGAGGTAGGCAGTTGTCGAATCCCTCCTGCCGTTCGGCTCGATCCTGTATCCTCGGCGGATTGGGAAACTGCCGCCGCGTTTACTTGTAATGCCGGCCGGCTTTGGCTTGGAAGCTGCAACCAGAAAGAATAAAATTGGCCATGAACCACAAAACTCGCCGTCTTTCCGTGGCAACTGCCACTGGCCCTCGGGCGGCTTCCGGGCGGGTAGGAAACACACATGAGATCGAGTCGACTACGCGTGATCGCGTATACGATTTCATACGGCATGTAATTCTGACGGGTGAATATCAGGGCGGCACGTTCATCGAAGAAGAGGATATCTCCGCGCGGATCGGCGTTTCTCGAACCCCCGTTCGGGAGGCGTTCCACCGCCTAAACGCGGAACAGTACATCGACCTGGTCCCGCGCAAGGGCGCTCTCGTCCGGCAGGTTAGTCCCCAGGAGCTTGCAGGAATGTATCAAGCGCGCCTGATGTTCGAAGGCAGCGTCATGGAACTCATCTGCCGCGAGCGAATTCCGGTCTCACCGGAGATACCCCGGATCATCGATCGCATGCGCGACACGAAGTCGGTCGACACGCCGGATGGCAGGCTCGCGTACATCGATCTCGACTGGTCATTGCATTGCGCCATCGTCGAAATGTCCGGCAACGACGTTCTGACGGAGATGTACAAATCGATTCGCTCGCGCTTCGACCGAGTGGTCAGGACGATCGTGATGACCCAAGACCATGTCAAGAAAGTCAATAAAGAACACGTTGCCCTCTGCAAGCTGCTTCAAGCTCATGATGCCGATCAACTTCGCATGACCTTAAAAGAACATCTGACGCTCTGATCAGCGGATTCACTGCCGTGGCCGGGTCCTTCCAAGGATGGCCGTCTGATTCAAAAGCGCAGCCGCCCGACAATGATAATGTCTGCCTGCGCCGTACGTTTCCAGCGGCTGATGAGTACGACTTGATTTCCAACAAGCTATGCACCTTGGTGCCCTATCTGCCGCTGTTCGTTCCTGCAACGCGACCGGAACGTTTCGCCCGTGCAGCGACGTCCGGCGCGACTGCCGTCATTATCGATCTCGAAGATGCCGTCGCGATTGACGCGAAATCGCAGGCCCGCGATCAGCTACGAGACGCGGTCATCAGGCCCCTCGCATCCGGAGCCGACGTGTTCATTCGCGTCAACGCCTTCGGCACGCCATGGTACGACGATGATGTTACGGCAGCGGCAGCCTTGCCGATCTGCGGCGTGATGCTGCCCAAGTGCCAATCGCCCGACCAGGTTTACGCGCTCAAGGAGCGGCTGCCGGCCGCGGCGCTCGTGATCACCTTGATTGAAAGTCCGTTGGGAATGGTCAACGCCAGAGCAATCGCGGCGGTGGCGGAGCGGATCGCGTTCGGCTCCATCGACTATGCCGGTTCCATCAATGCGCCGCATACACATCGAGCGCTCGCCGCCGCGCGCGCGGAACTGGTGCTTGCGGCGGCTCTCGCCGGCCGCGCCGGGCCCATCGACGGCGTGACTGTGAAGACCTCAGACGCAAGGGCCGTCAGCCTCGATTCCCGTCGCGGGGCTTCGTTGGGCATGGGCGGCAAGCTGCTGATCCATCCGCACCAGATCGGGCCGGCTCGCCAAGCGTACCGCCCGAGCGACGTCGATATCGCGCGCGCGCAAAAAACGCTGCAGTTCGCCGACGGCGGGGCGGCCGCGCTCGACGGAATGATGATCGATGCGCCCGTCATCGAATGGGCGAGACGCGTCCTTGCCACGGTGGCGGCAGCCGACGCAGAGCGATAGATTGGAGCGCAGGGTCGGAATCCAGGTTGCCGTGGTGTCCTTTGTGTTCATTGCGCCAGCGCAGCGGCGTCATACCCGCCCGGCGGCCCAACATACGCGTGAGATGGGCCTGGCCCGCAAACCCGCATGTCTCGGCAATCTGAATGATGCTGAGATCCGAGTTTGCGAGCAGCTCCTTTGCCCGCTCGAGCCGTAGAGTCATCAGCCATCGATGAGGCGTTTCACCCGTCTGCTTCAAGAATACGCGCGCAAAATGCCGTCGGCTCAAACCGGCCGCGCGCGCCAAAGAGTCGAGATCAACATCCTCATGAAGATGAGCGTTGGCATAATCCGTCACGCGACGCAGCCGCCAGCGGGGCAGTGCAACCCCGGGCGGCGCTTGCCTGGATGCGGCCACGGGCGGCATTTCTCGTCGAGTCCCGGCAACCAGGAGAAGATGCGTAAGAGCGGACGCGATGAGGCAGTCGACCAATTGCGGGTCCACTGGGTGGAGTCCGGCCGCCGCCTCCCACAGTCTCAGCATGACCGCTTGGAGAAACGAGTCTTCCCACGTCGCATCCGCCAGGGAACGGAAAGCAGCGGATGGTTCGCTTGAAAGCGCCGAACCTAGCGCGTCCCGCATCGTTTGCGCGGGTATGATCAAGAGCAACAAGCGTCGCGGCCCGGTGACCTCCCATCGGCTCTCCAGGTTTGCCGGCACGACCAGCAAACGGCCCGGAGCGGAAGGCTCACGCCGCCAGCCTGTGCCCATATCCCAGGACCAAGTGCACGCGTCGGAGCTGCTCACCGGCAGGCACAGCAACGTGTCCGATACGCGGGGATCGATGGATGCATGCGCACCCTGATCGACCATGATCATCGAAAAGGACAGCCGGCCGCGGGCATGCCGGTGTTCCTGCGGAAAGGCGGCGTACAGGGAGCTTTGATAAAACTTCCCATACGCAGTCAGACGGTCGGATTCAGGCGGTTGCGGTGAATTCACGGCGTATCGATTCACTATGTTGGCCCAGCGCGGCGACCGGACGAAGCGTTGGCATTTCTCCGTCGAGGATGGCGGGAGGCGCAATCACGCGAATGACGCCTTTCGGCGTTTCCTGGTCGATATAGCGCAAGTGCGGATGTTTCGCCACGGCGTGAAGGTCGTTCAATCTGCCGAACGCGAGTCCGGCTCTATCGAGGTATTCCATCGCGTTCGCGCTCGAGAGCCGCAGGAATTGCGCGCGAACGATGGTATCAAGCTCGGCACGATGCGCGAGACGCGCCGTGTTATCGGCAAACCGCGGGTCCGCGGTCAATGACGGAGCTTCCAAGAAAGAGGCGCAGAAATTAACCCATTCGCTGTCGTTCTGTACCGAAAAGATGACATCTTTTCCATCGGCGCAACGGTAGGCCCCGTAGGGAGTGAGGGAGGGGTGGTGCACGCCCGCTCGAACCGTTTCATGATTGGCGTAATTGTGCTGAAGTATGGGGACATTCATCCAGTCAGCCGCAGCGTCGAACAAGGATATTTGGATGCTGGACCCCTGCTGACTCCGCTCTCGATGGAAAAGCGCATGCAGAATCGCATTGTGCGCGTACATACCCGCCGCGATGTCGCAAACCGATACGCCGACTCGCGCGGGGCCGTCGCTCGTCCCCGTAATCGCGCATAGGCCCACTTCGGCTTGGACTATCAAGTCGTATGCCTTCAAGTGCGAATAAGCACCGCTCTCCCCGAAGCCGCTGATTTCGCAGGCGATCAGGCGGGGATGACGAGCACGCAAGACGGCTTGCCCGAATCCGAGCCGCGCCATGCTGCCGGGCTTCAGATTCTGGATGAATACATCGGCTTCGGCTATAAGGCGCTCGAGCAGCTCGCGGTCCGTCGCGAGCTTCAGATCCAGGCACACCGACTCTTTTCCGCGGTTGAGCCACACGTAGTAGGCGCTCTGTCCGTTGACCATCCGGTCATAATTGCGGGCAAAATCGCCTTCCGGTCGTTCGACTTTGATGACGCGAGCACCGGCGTCGGCAAGGCGCGATGACGCATAGGGCGCCGCAACGGCCTGTTCGACCGCCACAACGGTAATGCCTTGCAAGCTGCCGTTCATGATGCGGCTCGTACATCGCGCGGTCGACCCGACACGTTCGCGCCGTGACGATGTTGAAGTTCGACGATAAGCCGATTTTGCTCGTTCCCGACAATGCATAAAGCTTCATCGACGCCCATGCCGGGCTTCGCCAACATCATGTCGGCCTGAGTGGCGACGGCGATTTGGACGGAGGTGCGTGCTGAAAGATCGGTCTCGGAACAGCTGCCGCCCACATAGGCGCCCACTCCGTTCCTTTTGCAGGTCAACACGGCGCG
>Ga0073928_10011943_pt1 | contig 10047 bp, 8 predicted proteins | sample PaiPotPPA55metaG_FD_76969 | JGI IMG/M metagenome (GOLD analysis project Ga0073928, IMG submission 76969) | Iron sulfur acid spring bacterial and archeal communities from Banff, Canada, to study Microbial Dark Matter (Phase II) - Paint Pots PPA... ... | reverse complement strand
CGCGTTCGCACCGGGATAGGTCGCCGTGACGGTGACCTGGGGCGGTGCAACGTCGGGGTAGGAATCCACGCCCATGCGCTGCATCAGAATGATGCCGATCAGGCAGATCAGGATCGGAATCACCCAGGCAAAGACGGGACGGTCGATAAAGAAACGTGGCATGAGGCAGACTCCTTAAGCGTGGTCAGCGGATGCCTGGGGGGCATTGCTTCCGGTCGAAGCCGCGCTTGGTGACTGCCAGGGCACCGGCTTGGCCTGCCCGCCGACCTGCACGGCCTGCAGACCCGTCACGACGACCTGATCGCCGTTGTCCAGGCCGTTCGTGACGATCCAGTTGTTGCGATAACTGTCTCTCGTGTCGACAGTCTTTCGCTTCACCTTTCCGTCCGGCCCCACGACGAACACATAGGCGCCGGCGGTGTCGCGCTGCAAAGCCTGCTGCGGGACCAGGAAGACGTTGTGCTGCTGGCCGAGGTTGACGTTCAGCGTCACATACATGCCGGGCAGCAGCTGGTGCTGAGGATTCGGCACGAGCGCGCGCAAGCTGACGGCGCCCGTGGCCGAATTCACGGCGACATCGGAAAAGTCCAGCGTGCCTGCCTGGTCATAGGCGCTGCCGTTGGGCAATACGATCTGGACCTTGGTCTCGTCCTGGGCAGACAGGGCGACGTTGCCCAGTCCTTGCGCCTGGCGCAGCGTCACCAGATCCGCCGCGCTCATCGAAAAGTTGACGTACAGGGAATCGATCTGATCGACGGTAGTGAGCGAGGTGCCGCTGGAGCCGGCATCGCTGGTGCTGCTGCCAACCACAGCGCCCTCGGTCACCTGTTGCTGGCTGGCAATGCCGTCGATCGGAGAAACGACCTTCGTATAGCCGAGATTGATCCGCGCGCTTTGAACCGACGCCTGGTCAGCCTTGACCTTGGCGGCGTCGGTGCGCACGGTCGCATCGGAATTGTCCACGGTTTGTTGCGACACCGAGCCAACCGGCAGCAACTTATGATTGCGCTCCGCCGTCACGCGGTCATTGGCATACGTGGCCTGGTCGCCGGCAAGCGTGGCGAGACTGTTGTTAAGCACGGTCTGGTAGAAGGTCGGATCAATCTCGAACAGCAACTGCCCTTTCTTGACCGCACCGCCTTCCTTATAGGCACGCCTGAGCAGCACACCCGACACACGAGCCGTCACGTTGGCGCTCATGTAGGACGACAACCGGCCGACCAGATTTTTGGTGAGCGGCGTGCTTTGCGGCGCGACTGTCACCACGCCGACTTGCGGCGGTGGGGGCGCAGGAGGCGGGCCGCTCTTGCTGCAAGCGGCAACAGCAATCACGCCCAGGCAAAGCAGGGGTACACGCAGTGTTGATAGCTTATTCATTGAAACTCCATTCTTGCTTGAGCTCGATAGCAGCCGGTCGGGACACGTTTTGCGTCGTTTTCGCCGTGGTGGGCGCAAACGGAAATAAAATGTTCATCTTGAGATGACGGGCACGGCCAATCCCGGCTGCAACGCAAAAACGGGATCGAACCGGGCATGGCGGACTCATGCAGCCACACATTCGGCAGCCGCACCTTAATGCGCCGCGGCTTCCGCTACTGATGGATCGGCTTTCGGCCCGCTTGCCGACGGCGCACTGGTACTCACCGCTCCCCCTTGCGCCTCGTCCCATTGCCAGCCGCCGCCCAGGTCCTTGATCATCGTGACGCTGGCCTGCGTCAGCGAGGACTGGGTATCTTTCAGGTTCTGTTGCGCCTGCAGCAGCGTGAGCTGCTGCGTCAGCAGGCTCTGCTCGCTCGCGCTGCCGACCTGAAACTGGGCATGCTCGCTCGAGAAGAGCTGCTGGTTACGCTGATAGATATTGGCGAACGCCAGCTCCTGCTGCTGCAGGTGATTCCAGTTCGACAGACCATCCTCCACGCTCTCGAATGCGCTCAGGACGGTCCCGCGATAGGCGGCCACGTCTCCGTCGTAAGTCGCCCGCGCTTCCCGCACCGCCGCCGTGCGCGCACCGCCGTCGAAGATTGTCGCGGCCAGATCGGGGCCCAGGGTCCAGATGCGGTTGGGCAGCGAGAACAGGTGGGCAAGCGTGTTGTGCTGGAACTCGCCTTGAGCCGACAGATCGAGCGTCGGATAGAACGCCGCTTCGGCGGCGCCGATCTTTGCGTTCGCCGCCGCTGCCGTGCGCTCGGCGCTGACCACGTCGTAGCGTCGTTCGAGCAGCTGCGAAGGCAGGGCAAGCGGCACCACCGGCGTCACGAAGGCGTAATCCGACCGCGGCGCCAGGGTAAAGCTGCCTGGCGGCACACCGATCAGCACAGCAATGGCGTGTTCAGATTGCTCACGCGCCGTCTGCGTGGTCTGCAGGTCGGCGATCACCAGTTCCAGCGAGTCCTGTGCCACCAGCACTTCGTCGTTCGACTGGGAGCCCTGGATAAAGCCCGCCCGCGTCATGTCGAGGATGCGCTCGTCAATATGCTGCTGCTGTTTGAGCGATTCGATGTCGAAATCGTCTTGCCGCAGCAGAAAATAATCGATCGCCAGCGTAGCCGAAATCGACAGGCGCTCTCCCGCCAGTTGGGCGTCGCTTGCCTGAGCGCTGGCTTTGCTCGATTCGACTTCACGCCGGATTTCGCCCCACAGGTCAAGCTCCCAGCTCGCCGCCACGTTTGCGTTGACGGAATTGGACACGCCCGCGCGGGTGGAGGTCGTGCTACTGCCGACAGCCCCCGCCCCTACACCGGTTCGCGAGCCGGACAAGCCCGCGGTAACCGTAGGGAACAGGCTCGCCCGGTTGGCCTCAACCGTCGCCTGCGCAAGGCGATATGCGGCCTCTGCCTGTGCGATCGACTGATTGGCCTTGAGCGCCTTGCCAATCAGGTCCGTGAGCTGATCGTCCTGATACGCGAGCCACCAGGTACTTGTCAGCGACGCCTGCGGATTCGCCTGCGCGCGCTGCCAGTCGACTCCCTCCTTGAAAGTGGCGGGAATCTCGACGGTTGGTTTCTTATAGTCCGGGCCGACCGCGCAGCCTGCGACGCTCAGCGCAACCAGTCCGATACCGCAACGCCGCCACGCGTTTCCCAGGATCTGGGATAGAACCCCGCCAGCGTTGTGCATCGGGAACTCATTCAGTGTCATATTCTTCTGTCCGCCAACGGAGATATTCGCGAGCGTTACCTTGCAAAATAATTGAAAGGAATCCGAAGTATTTAGAAAGAAATATCCCGGAAGACATCGATCACCTATCCACCTCTTTTATCTCGCGCCACCCACGGACAACACGTCATCCTGAGCGCTAGCGCATAGCATAATCTCAGTAGAAGTTTCCCGCAGATGTGGGCATGACACCTCGTATGGCGCGTATCTTGTCGAAAGGTTGAGTAACAAACCGCGATTAGATATCATCTAATAAATTATCAATTGATACTAAATTAGATGTCAAGAAAAAGTGTTCCGAGCGAATTGTCCGTTACCGTTCCTGTCTCTCCGGAGAGCAGTCAGCTGCTTGCTGTCTTTGGGAAATTCGGCTTGGCCTATCATCGCTGGGCTCGTTCACACCTGCCGGTCGACGCTGGTTTGACCGTCCCTCGCGCCACCATGCTGCTGGGTCTGGCGACAAAGGCGGAGCGCGTCAGCATGGGAGAGCTTGCGGAGTTTCTCGAGATGTCGCCCCGTAATGTGACAGTCCTGGTTGACGGCCTCGAAAAAGAGAATCTGGTGCGGCGTGTGCCTCACGAGCGCGATCGCCGCGCCACGCTCATCGAGATCACCGAGGACGGAAAACGAGTCGTGGAAAAAACGCTTCTGCCGTCGCAACTGGCCATAGCAGAGCTGTTCGAAGATCTGACCCCGCGAGACAGGAAGGATCTCATCCGGCTTATGATGAAGCTGCTTACTTCATTACAGGCCCGCGGTGTTGAGGCGCCGGCTTAGGTGACGTCTTAGGTCGAGCCTTCGGTCACGTCTTCTGTCACGTCTTCTGTCACGTGACAGAACCCTGCCGGGTAGTCGCCATACCGGTATAGACAGCGGACTGGTTGCGCAACCGTTCACGCCTTACGATCCGGGTTGAAGGCCGCTCGCTTCTTCACTTTGCGCCGGACGGTTGTTCCGGCCCTCTGGAAGTCGCCGGACAACACTCAACCTCCCGCGCTGACCCGGACAGAATGATGAACAAACAAACGGCAAGCGCCCGTCAAGATGATTCCCCGGCCGCGGAGGAATTCACCCACTGGCGGCGCAATCTCATCGTCTGCGTATTTGGATCGTTCACGACCATCGTGGCCATGACGCTCATGCTGCCATTCCTGCCGCTTTACGTGGAACAACTGGGCGTCAAGGATCATGCCGCGATAGTCCAGTGGTCCGGCGTCGCTTACGGTGCGACGTTTTTCACTGCCGCGCTGACCGCGCCACTGTGGGGCCGGCTCGCCGACCTCTACGGCCGCAAGCCGATGCTGATCCGGGCCAGCCTCGGCATGGCCGTCATCATGTCGTTGATGGGGATGGCGCATAACGTCTGGCAACTCGTCGGCCTTAGACTTCTTGCGGGCTTGCTCGGCGGATTTGCGTCGGGTTCCACTGTGCTGGTCGCCACCCAGACACCGAAGGATCGATGCGGCTGGGCGCTGGGTGTCCTGTCTTCCGGCATCATGGCCGGCAATCTGGTGGGTCCGATCATTGGTGGATCATTGCCGCCGCTGATCGGAATCCGGTCGACCTTTCTCGCCTCGGGCGCTCTTATTTTCATTACATTCCTGGCGACCGTATTCTTCGTCAAGAACGAGCGTCACCCGGGCGTGAGCAAGAAGGGCAAGCGGCGTGGCAGTTGGGCTGAGATCGGCGACAAGCGGCCGACGGTCGCCATGCTGGTGACCGGCATGCTCCTGATGCTGGCAAACATGTCGATCGAGCCGATTATCACCGTCTACGTGGCGCAGGTGGTCGATGTGCATCAGGTCACGTTTGTCGCGGGACTGGTGATGTCGGCCGCGGCATTGGGCAGCATTCTCTCGGCCTCGTACCTGGGCAAGCTCGCGGATCGTGTCGGGCATTGGAACGTCATTATCGGCTGCCTCGCGGTCGCGGGCATCCTGCTGATCCCGCAGGCGTTCGTCACGCGGGGCTGGCAATTGGTCGTGCTGCGCTTCCTGATGGGCCTGGCGCTCGGCGGACTGCTGCCTTGCGTTGCCAGCGTGATCCGGCACAACGTGCCGGCGTCCGTTGCAGGAAATATGCTGGGTTATTCGACGTCTGCCCAATATACCGGGCAGGTTGTCGGACCGCTTGCGGGCGGTTTTGTCGGCGGGCATTTCGGCATGCGGGAAGTGTTTTTCGGCACCTCGGCCCTGATGATCGCGGGCGCCGTTTATAACTGGATCCTTAGAGAAGCCATTGTCGATAAAACCGCTAAGGCAACGCTAAGCGGTGCGGTCGAGCAAGTCGCCAAGGACCGTTGAAAAGCAGCGTTTGCCGCGCTCCGGATGCCGAATCCGCTAGGCGCTAGAGAAACGGTTCCGTGCCGGCAAGCGCCCTTGTTTGCCGGCACGCTCATTCCCCATGCCACAATCACGCCCGGCGCCTCCATGAAATGAGGGCGCCGGACACCTCCTCATGCAATGTCCTGTGCCCGTCCTTCGGAGCAATTCGGACGTGTTGGCACTACCGCTGGATCTTTAACCATTTGAGGCCTGCATGGAGCTGCGACAACTCCGCTATTTCATCGCGGTAGCCGAAGAAATGAACATCACGCGCGCGGCCGGGCGCCTGCACATGACGCAGCCGCCGCTCAGCCGGCAGATCCAGCAGATTGAAGAAAGCGTCGGGTTGCCGCTGTTCGAGCACGGCTCGCGGCCTTTGCGCCTGACTGAAGCGGGCCGCGTTTTCTACGCGCAGGCAAAGCGCCTGATCGATGAAAGCGACGAACTCGTTCCGCTCACGCGCAGGCTCGCGCAGCTGGCCGAACGCATTGTGATCGGCTTCGTGCCGTCCACGCTTTATGGTGCTCTACCACAGGTGATCCGCGCATTTCGCGAGGCTGCTCCACAGATCGAATTGTCGTTGATCGAGATGTTCACGCTCGAACAACTCGGTGCATTAAAGGGCGGACGGATCGACGTCGGTTTTGGACGATTGCGTTTCGATGACGTGCAACTCACGCGCGAGGTACTGGTCGAGGAACGGATGATTGCCGCGCTGCCGGAAGATCATCCGTTAGCGGACGCTTCGGTGAAATTGACACTGGAGGATATGGCCCGCGAGACGCTGATCGTCTATCCGAGTTCGCCGCGCCCGAGTTACGCGGACCAGCAGTTATCGGCGCTGCGTGATCATGCTCTGGAACCTTCTGCAGTACACGAAGTACGGGAGTTGCAGACGGCGCTTGGACTCGTTGCGGCGCGAGTGGGTGTGTCGCTTGTACCGGAGAGCGTCGATGGTTTAAGAGTGCATGGGGTAGTCTACCGGCACCTGCCCGAACCCGGCCCCACCTCGCCGATCATCATGAGCCGTCGCCTTCAGGACGAAGGTCAGACCACCGCCCTCTTCTGTTCCATCGCGCGTGACCTGTTTCGCCGTGGCCAGGCTTTTACGAACCGCTAGTCGACGCATAAAAAAAGTCCCACCCGGGCGGGATGGGACTTGAAGCGCGACGAGGATGATTTCGTCGCGGGACACACCCTCGGAAGGGTGATGCTAGTGTCTCCGCATTCGCGCCGAAAGAAAATAACGTCGGCCTCGATCTGACAACATTTAACGATTGGGGGTGGGGTTTGCTGGCGGTGGATGGTGCCTTGAGTTCCGTGTGCCGCTAACGCGCAACGGTGCCCGCTAAGCGTGACTAAGCAGGCAAGCGCTTACTAACGGACAAGGGTTGCGCAAGGATACGATCGAATGCGCCGCGTGGTATGCCGCGAAACCCTCGTCATGGGGCATGTGTAAACAACGTGCGGCGGACCGGTTAGGTCGATGCGTTGCAGGGAAAGGAGAATTGTTTTGATCGCACAGCAACCGAAAGGCGTTCTGATTACGTTCGATGAACCGAATCAGAGTTTCAATATTTGCACCGTACCGCGTGGATCAGTTGACGATCTAATGAGCCGCGCGCTTGTAGTGCCGTGGGCGCTCGCGGATTCGAATTTCAAGCTTGATGACGAGGTCGCGCGAAGCATCGGTGGCTTGGTGTTTAGATTGCTTGCGACGGCGCAGCCCGAGCTAACCACGCTTATTACCGTAACGGACCACCCCGACGCGAAGAATCCGCCGCCAAGCGATTGAAGCGAAGGCCCGCTCCATGCAGGTCTTTCTTCGTTTCAAGAACGAGACCGGCATGACGTTCGTGCAGTGGCGGCAGCAACTGCATATTGTCATGACCCTGCAACATCTTTCAGCCGGAGCACGCGTTCAGCAAGTGGCGGGAGATCTCGGTTACGAGTCGGTCACCGCATTCATCATCATGTTCAAGAAGGCATTAGGCAAGCCTCCCGCCCGCTATTTTGCGGACAGGCGGCAGGGTCACGAGGACCGACCCTCAAATCATGGGGTTGGTCGCGAACCCTTTCTTGTCACGGATAGCCGTCGCGCCGCCCGGCGTGCCTCCGCCTGCAGGCAAGGGCACGGATGGCAACGTGATCAGGAAACGCGCGCCACCCGAAGCGGACTCTTCCAGCCGGACCTCACCGCCGTGGACCAAAGCCACCCGGCGCACAATCGCCAGACCAAGCCCGAAGCCGCCGGTGTGCCTGTCGCGGCTTGCATCGAGCCGATGAAACGGTTCGAAGATACGCGAGCGCTCCGCAATGGGGATACCGGGGCCGTCATCGTCCACGATCAGCACGAGCGCGCCCGCCGGCCCCAGGCAGGCGCTCAGCGAAATGGCGTGCTGCGCGTAGCGGGTACTGTGGCGGATCAGGTTCAACAATGCCCGCGCGACCAGCTTCGGATCGCAGACATGACTCACGGGCACGCCGGACGTGATGACCGACAGAGACAGCGCGCGGTCAGCAACGTCATGGGCCATGCTCGCCGCCACGCTGTCCAGCAATTCGCTCACCGACACCTGCATCAGCACCATATGCGCCGCGCCTTGTTCAAGCCGGCTCAACGTCAGCAGTTCGGTGACGAGCTCATCGAGTTCACGCACATCGCGTCGCAGCGCAAGTTGACGTTCACGCTGCCGCTCCGGGGATTCAGGCGACTGCAACAACGCAAGGCCGAATTCGAGGCGTGCAAGAGGCGTTTTCAGCTCATGCGAGATGCCGTGCATCATGTCGCGCTGATGCAGGATCGACGCTTCAATCTGCCGCGCCATTTCGTTGAACTGCTTTGAAAGGTCGTAGATATTCGATTTCCTCGACAGATCAGCGCGGGTCGACAATTTCCCCCTGCCGAACGCGCGGGCAGCAGCCTCGAGCTTCCTCAAGTCGCGCCAGTGATAGTGAACCCACAGGACGACGGACAAAAGCGTCGCGAGCGCGACCATGCCATAGGCCAGCGCCTTGATGTCCAGGTTGCCGGGTTCATCGGGATGAGCGTGGACGATCGTGCCGTCGGGCAACGGCAGGTAGTAATCCTTGGCATCCATGCTGACCACGAGCTTGCCGTCCCGAAGGTCACGCAACTGCTCGCTGTCGAGAATAGGGATCACGTCTTTCATCGTGAGCAGGCTGAAACCCTCCTCACCATGTCTTTGCAGTTCAGCCAGTGCCGCCGCCCGCTGCTCACCAGGGTGCCGTTCCAGGTATTCAGTCAGCACGAACGCATAGGCTTTTACGCTGTCGCGCACGTTCTGGGTGACCCGATGATGAAACAGTTGCGAGAACGATTGATCGACGAACACAATGGCCAGGCCGCCGCCCAGCAACACGATCAGATACAGGCGGATCAGGGAACGCAGCATTCAATCCTCCCACGCAGACGGGCTGAAGAGATAACCGCGGCCCCAGATCGTCTTGATCTTGTGCGGCTCCGGCGACGCGTCTTCGAAGCGGCGCCGCAGCCGCGAGATACCGGAGTCGACGGTGCGGTCCAGCCCATCGAATTCGATGCCGCGCAATTGCTTCAGGATATCGTCGCGGCTCAGCACGATGCCGGCGGCGCGCGCAAGGATCACGAGCAGGTTGAACTCGGCGGTCTTCAGGTCGATGTCCTGGCCGCGCCACGTCACGGTGCGGTTCGGCGGCGAGATCACCAGTTCGCCGAACGTGAGCGTGCCGGCATCCACGGCCGGCACGATGACTTCCTCCGCCGGCTGCGACCGCCTGAGCAGCGCACGTGCGCGCGCCACCAGCACACGCGGTTCGATCGGCTTGACGACATAATCGTCCGCGCCGGTTTCAAGTCCTGCAACCTGATCGAAGACATCGACGCGAGCGGTCAGGATCAACACCGGCACGCTCGAAAAACCGCGAATGCGCCGGCACACTTCCATGCCGTCCATGTTGGGCAGCATCAGGTCGAGAATCACCAGCGCCGGTTTATGTTCGCGTACGGCAGCCACGGCAATATCGCCGCGCCGCACAATGGTCACCGCAAATTCATAGCTATCCAGATACTCCGCGACCAGTTGCGCGAGACGGTCATCGTCCTCGATCAGCAACACGTTGTACTTGGGCGAGACCTCGTTCATCTTTCTTCTCCGCACTTGCACACTAGCAGCCGTCGATTCTATCCTCGCGCGCGTATGGCAGGGCCGTCCGCAACACTCAAGGACACTTGAACACAATTCAGCACAAATTCGCTCAACTTCAAAACAGACACCGGTCAGCCGCGTACCTAGACTGCGGCTTCTCTCCTAAAAAATGACCTGACCGTGCGCAAACGCCTCTCCTATCTTTGTCTCCCCCTGCTTGGCCTGACGTGTTCCTCCATGGCGCACGCCGAGAATTTCTATACCTTCGGACTGGGAACCGGAGTCGCGCCGCGTTACCTCGGCAGCAAGGACTACCGTGGCCTGGTCGCACCGGTCTTCTCCGCTGAATTTTACAACGGCTTTTTCATCAGCCCGTTCCAAGGCGCCGGCTATAAAAAGACCTTCGCCACCGGCATGTT
>Ga0073928_10011942_pt1 | contig 10048 bp, 9 predicted proteins | sample PaiPotPPA55metaG_FD_76969 | JGI IMG/M metagenome (GOLD analysis project Ga0073928, IMG submission 76969) | Iron sulfur acid spring bacterial and archeal communities from Banff, Canada, to study Microbial Dark Matter (Phase II) - Paint Pots PPA... ... | reverse complement strand
GACGAAATCGGGACGCTCGGCGTCGTGCACGACGACGCCCGCCGCGTAGCGCAGGGCGTTGCGTCCATCCGGCAGCACCTCAGCGTCGACGCCATGAAAAACCGCGAGCCAACCTTCACTCACGCGCACCGGCGGAGTACCGGCGCCATTCTTGATGATGCCCCACGTCTGCCCCGGCGGCAGCACGAGCACTCTCTCCGCGACGCGTAACAGATTACGCCGGTCCGCGAGGACCGGTTCGAGCGGGACGTAAGCGATGCGCACGCTCTCGCGGTCGCGCGGCGGCAGAGCGAGGATCACTGGAATCGCGCCGTGGCCGTCGATTGCAGAGAGATGGAGCATCGGGCGATGATAGAACGCCAAGCTCATCACGCCACTCGGGGAGCGAACCGGTTCCGGGAAAAATGCAGCGTCCTTGTCGTCGCCGCACGGAAGGCCGGGAGCAGAAAAGTCGGCGAGACCCAGGCGCTCCCACTCGTATCCGTCTTGCGAGAGCGCGACGGCGATGCGCGGCCCATCGGGACCGAACGCGGTATACGCCATCACATACGCATCGAGCGCCGGGACGAACGTCACCCGCGGATCCTCGCAGCCGTATCCGCCGGCTACGGCCCTGAACTCGTACGGCGCCGACGGCTCGAGGGCATACCCAACTCGTTCGTACTTCGGTGCAGCAGGCGTACCGCCGACTTCGACCAGCGCGATGCGCGAGATGTTCCCCTCGGCGACGACCCGCGGAAACAGCAACAACCGGCCCGCGCGCGAGCGTGCAGCGGCAGGGTTGAGAACGCCGGCGACCTCGCGCGCATCGCCGTCTGGCTGCAGCGCTATCCCGAGGCGCGTAAGCTGCATTCCGATCCTTCTATAACCGTCATCCCGCGAGAGAGTTCGAATGGTCCGTACGCCCGTGAGCCAGCCGCAAGACCAACTCGTGCTCGCCGATGCCGGCGCCCGCCGCCAGGTGATCGAGGTCCGTCTCGGCCCCTACGAGTTTGACGCTCCCAGCATCCCACCCGCCGAGCGAGGTCACGATCGTGTACTGCATTCCCACCGAGAGGATCCCGAGATCCGGCCAGGAGCCGCGCGGAAAGCCATCCGAGTAGCCGCAGCGTAAGACCGCGAGCCAACCGTCACTGGGGGCGCGGACGCTGCCGTACCCGATCCTCTGGCCACAGGCCGGCAGCCGCTCGACGAGCGGGGCCGTAACGGAGATCGCGCTGCGCAGCGGCGGGCCGGTGCCAAAGCGGAATCCGAACGTCCCCACTCCGACGCGAACGCTTTGGCCTGCGGCACGCTGCCCGGCCAACGGCTGCGAACTCTCGATATCCGTGCCCACCACGCGCGCGCCGGCGGCACGCAACGTCCCGGAGGCGCCCTCGAAGGTGGCGCGCTGCTCCTCGTATGCGGCGGGGTCGGTCAAGTGCGTCCAAAGTTCGATGTCGAGCGGCGCGGCGGCGAGAGCCGAAGCCAGGCTGCTCGCGCCCTCCGGCGTCAGCCCCGCCCAGCCGGCGGAGTTCCGGATGCCCACACGCACGCGCGCTCGTCGTCCGGACCGGCGCGACCAGGCAACGGCTGCGGCGAGGGCTTCGGCCGACGAAACGTTCGGCAGGCCGCCGGCGTCCAAAACGCGGCCCAGCTCGGAAGGGACCACGTCTGCGAGCACGGCGACGGGACGCGTCGTCAGCGAGCGCACGCGGACGAACTCGTCGAGGTCGGCTACGACGAAGCCGTCGACGACCGGCTCCAACGCGCGCACGACGGTTCCGAAACCCCACCCGTAGCCATTCGCCTTCACGACGGCGCGAAGCGGAACGCCCGCTTGCTCGCGCCATGCGCGCGCATTGGCGCGCAGCACGGCGACGTCGAGCGCTATCGTCGGCCGCACGTCACTTCAGCACGGTCGACGCAATGGGATCTCCGGACGGCGTCACGACGTCGAGAATCGAGCCCACGCGAAAAACCGTGAGCGGAACGATCCACAGCGTGTAGGTGCGATAGTCTCGCGTCTGCTCTCCGCCGTCGGCAGGCGGCGCTTCGAAAGCGACGATGCGGACGCGTTCGTCGTTTGCGCGGATCGACTCGATCACCTGACGCCAGCCGGTCGTCTTGTGGGGCCCCATGATGAGTACGACGCCGAACTCATGGTTGAACTTGACCGGCGCCTTGATGCCGAAGGCTTCCAGCTGCGTCGAATTGCGCACGATGGCTATCTGGTTGCCGCCGGGGACCGTCGTCGTTCCGTGCGCCTCCGTCTTTACGCGCACCTCGCGGCATCCCGCCAGAAGCACGACCAGCGCCGCGAGGGCGACCGACCTCCACATTGGCTCCGCGCTTCGCGCGGGGAGCGAGGGACCCCGCTGCGCCGCCGCTCGAGCTCGGCATGCCGCAGCACGCCCAAGTCGAGGGTCGCACGGCCAAGCCTCGAAACTCGGAAGACCGGCAGGAAACGGAGCCCCGCCTCATGACTCTTTCAGCGCTTTTCGTCACCATGCTCGCCTTTGGCGGCGCGGCGGGTTTTGCTGCCGAGCAAGCGCCGCCGCCGCCCGCAGCCCCTTCGCCGGCTCCCTTGGCGAGCCCGAAGGTCCTCAAAGAGATTGGGCGCGTGCGAGCGACCGTGTGCGGTAACATCGTCGTCCACGCGAACGGCGCGATCTCGTCGGCGCTGCGCAACGACGAGACGCTCGGACATGCGGTTTCACGCTTGCGCGCCGTCGATCTTGGAACGGCCGATGAGCTTGCGTATCACAACGGCGTCGTCGAGTTGGATCAGCTCGCGGGCGATCTGCACGACACGGCGGTGCGCGGTGTCGGCGAAGTGAAACGTTTGCGGGACCTCGCGAAGGAGTCGAAGGACCCAGCGCGCCAAGCCGAACTGGAGAAGTTCGCCGATAGCCTGGGCGGCGCGCTCTACCGCCAGAAACAGGCGAGCATCGACCTTAGCGGTTACGTCGCATACTTACAAGCACGCGAGATGCGCAAGACGCCCGAGATCGACGTCGCGATCGCTACAGATCACATGGATCCTCCTGGCAAGGTCCAGGGCGGCTCGATATCGCCGATCAGCATTCCATCGCCCTTCCAACTGTGGAACGACATCCACGGCACGTTGAAGGAAATGAGTCAGCAGGCGGCCACCGACTTCGAAAAGCGGTCACAGGAAATCGCCGTGGACGAAGGCAACGCAGCCGAACACGCGGAGGGTGCAGTCTCGGGCTGTTAGACGCACTCCTCGTGAGGACGGAGCGCACGATGACCCTTCCTGGCGCCCTCGCCGCACTCCTGATGCTCAGCGGAGCGGCCGCGTTGGGCGCAGGGCCGGCACCCACCGGCACCCCAACCCCAGTTGCTTCGCCCCGGCAGTTGCGCGAGATAGGACGCGTCCACGTTTCGGTGTGCGCGAACATCGTCGTGCATGCAAACAGCGCCATCGCCTCCAGCCTACGCAACGACGCAACGCTCGCTCAAACCGCGACGAGGCTGCGCGCAACCGACTTGGATTCTGCGGACCCGCTGGCGTACCAGAATGCCGTCACCGACTTCGATCGGCTCGCCGGTCAACTGTACGACAATTCGGTTCGCGGTCTCGGTGAGGTGCAGCGCTTGCGCGACCTCACGAACGCCTCGAAGGATCCTACGCGCAAGGCGGAACTCGAGAAGTTCACCGATGCGCTCGGCGGTGCGCTGAACCGGCAAAAACAATCGGCCGTCGATCTGATCGGCTACGTGAGGTACCTGCAGGCGCGCGATCTGCGCAAAGAGCCGGACGTCGATCGTGCGGTAGCCGTCGAGGGATTCACTCCGGCGCCCCAGCGCGCGGATGGCTCGGTCAGTGCGATGATGGCGCCCTCACCGTTCGCTTTGTGGAACGACGGCCACGGCACGTTGCGAGGCATGAGCCAAAACGCGGCGGCGGACTTCGAGCAGCGTTCGAAACAAATCGCGCAGGACGAATCGACTGCCGAAGAGCACGCGGAGGGAGCGGTCTCAGGCTGCTAAGTGTGGCGCAGGGCGCCCCCGAGCGCTACGCCAAGCGAGCCGCACAGCCATGATATCGAGCCCGGTTCTTGCCCGTCGGCTCGTTGGGCGAGCTCGCGAGCGCACATTCGTGAACGCACGCTTCGACGCGGCAGAGCACGGCACGGGCTCCCTTATCATCGTGTCGGGCGACTCGGGAGTCGGCAAGACGCGGCTGCTGCGCGAGGGGGTCGGCGCGCGCAGCGGTGCGGGCTTCCAGACGGCGTGGGCAACAAATCTGGAATACGCTCGGGCTGCGTTCGTGCCGCTCTCGGAGGCCTTCGCCGGCCTGGTGCGGGGAAATTCCCGGGTCTTGCCGACGGTTTCGAGTGCACGCCGGCTGTTCGAGCGCTTCTTGGCGGCGTTCGACTCTCCCGAAGATGAAGGCTCGCAAGCGTGGCAAAAGCGCCGCCTCTTCGTCGTCGTCGGCGACGTTCTCGAACGCCTGGCGCGCGAGCGCCCGGTCGCGCTCGTCGTCGACGACGCGCAGTGGGCCGATCCGGAGTCGCTCGAGCTCACGCAGTACTTGGCGACGCGCATCGAGCGCGCGCGCATCGCGCTCATCGTCGTCGCACGGACCGACGCGCGCAACACCAGCGGCGCGTTCGGCGATGCCCTGGTCAACTTGGAGCGCCTTGCATGGTGTCATCGCGTCGAGCTTGGCCCGCTGAGCGATCCGGAGGTTCGCGAACTGATCTTTACGTCGCTTCCCGAAGGACGGTCGCTCGCGCAACGAACGATCGACGAAATCTGCCGGCGCAGCGAAGGGAATCCGCTCTTTACGGAAGACCTGGTGCGCGATGCGCTCGAGCGGCCTTCGGGCGCACGCCGTCTGCCGGTTTCGGTCGAACAGTCGGTGCAGCACCGGCTCCAACAGTTAGCCCCGCGCGACGTCGCGAGCCTCGAGTTGGCTGCGGCGATCGGCGTGAGCTTCACGGCGCAGCTCCTTGGCGAACTCGCCGGACTAAACGAAGAAGAATCGCGCCACGTCGTGCGCCGCGCCGCAGAGTTGAACCTGATCGTCGACGACCAGAGCGGCGCTGTGCGCTTTCGTCACCAGCTCACGCGCGACGCAGTGTACGGACGCCTGCTTGCCGCCGAACGCCAAGAGGTTCACCGCCGTATCGCTACGATGCTCGAAGGACGCGGCGAGCGGGGCGCACGGTTACTCGCGTACCACTGGCAGCATGCGGGCGACGCGGCACGCGCTGCGGAGTTTGCGATTCTCGTAGGCGACGAGGAGATGCAGCGCTATGCTTTCGGTTCGGCGCGCGACCATTTCGAAACCGCGCTCGCGCTTGGAACGCTCGACCCGCAACGGCGCGCGCACGTGCTCAGCAAACTCGGAACCGCCTACGAGCTGCTGGGCGCTCCCGAAGCGTACGACCGGCTCGCAAGCGCCCTCGAGTTCTTTCGTGAATGCGGCGATCGCGCTGCGGTGGCGCGCCTGTGCGTCGGCCTAGCGCGGGCGGCCTTTCGCAAAGCCGATCAAAAAGCCGCACTCGCGCACCTGCGCGAAGCGCTCGACGCCACCGATGCCGGCGACCCAATGCGCTTCGGGGCAAACGTGTTGCAGGCGATGTACCTCGCGTTCGCCGGCGACGGAGCCGAGGCGCTCCCGCACATCGAGGCGGCCGATGCATTCACCGGTTTTCGTGCTCCGGAATACGTCGTTCGTCTGCACGGTGCGCGCGCGGCCGCCTTCTTCTATCTCGGCCGCTTCGACGAGTGGCGCGCCGAAACCGATCGCTACTTAGAGGAAGCCGACTCGTGCGGCGACCCGGCGTTGATCGCCAACTGCCGGATCAACGCGGCCGGCTTCGCTCGAGAACTCGCGGAGTTCGACCGCGCAGCGGACGGCTTCGCGCGCGCCGCAGCGATCAGCGACGAGTTCGGGCTCGCGCTCTCGGCGGCGTACGCACGAATCGCAGCAGCCGACGTCGCCTACTTGCGCGGCGAGTTGGAGCGTGCGCGAGCGCTCGTACACGAGGCGTGCTCTCTGGGCGTTGCGGCCCAGATCGTGCGTATCTATGCCGCGTGGGTGGGACTGCCGATTGCACTCGCGCTTGACGATCCGGCGCTTGTCAGCCGGCTCGGGGATCCGACGTTGATCGAAGAGGCCTTCTCGACCGGTCGCGCCGAGCTGTTCGCACCGCTCGCAGCAGCCCACGCGGAGCTCGCCGCTGCGCGCGGCGACGGCCCTCGCGCGGCGGAGCTCGTCGCGCGCGTCCTCGACTCGATCTCATCCGCATTCCCGGCGTCGACCGACGTCGTGACGCTTGCGCGCCTAGCGGCCGCCGGCGATGTTCCGCGGGTCGCCGCACTCCTCGTCGCCGACGCTTCTCCGCCACGTCCGCTCGCGCTCGTGCATCGCGGGGTCGCCCAAGCAATTCTGGCGTCGCGCACCGAGGCAGGCGTGAGTGCTGCGCATGCCCTCGACGACGCAATCCGCAGCGCGGGCAGCGTGGGGCTGCCACTACTCGCTGCGATCGCATCCGAGCTTGCGAACCGCACCTCGGAGGCTCTCGCGATCTATCGGCGGATCGGTGCCTTGCGCGACGTCGCTCGCCTCCAGCGTCCCGCCCGAGAAGGCGCGTTGACGCCAAAGGCCTTGACGAAACGCGAAGAGGAGATCGCCGAGCTCATCGCTACCGGCGACTCCAATCGAACGATCGCCGAGAAGCTCTCGATCAGCGAGCGCACCGCGGAGCACCATGTCGCGTCGATCTTCTCGAAGCTCGGCTTCCACTCACGGGCCGAGCTCGCCGCGTTCGTCGTGGCTCGCCGCGTGAGCCGGGAGTAGACGAAAGCGCTCTACTCGAGTTGGATGACGACGTCGATCGGCGCAGCGGACCCGAACTGCACCGTCACCTCGACCCGCGTAGAACCAACGATATCGACCGTCACGCTGGGTTCGGAGTCGCGTGGAGGGGTATCGATGGGCGGGAAATTGCCGTCGACGCTCGCCTGGCCACCTTGGGACGCGACGACTTTCGGCGTCAGCCTGGGTCCGCTCGAATTGCTCATGAAAGTTGGTTCCGCGGAGGGCTACGTACGGCATGCCGGGCCGACACGAATAGGTACTAGTACCGACGGCCGACCGCGCGGACGGCTGCTAGAGTGAGCCTCATGAGACCCACTGCGATCCGCGTCGAAGTTTTTTCCGGCCGCGTTTGCCGCGGCGACCTCGAGCTCTCTGTCAACCCGCGCGAGATGGCGCTGCTCCTCACCCTGGTCTCCGCGCGCCGCCCGTGGTCGGGCAGCGATCTCCAAGCGGCCCTGTGGCCCGATGCGCAGCCCGCTGCCGCGCGAAACGCGCTAGGCGTTTGCGTCCATCGCCTACGCAAGGCGCTCGGCGACCCCACCGCGGTGCTACGGACCGCTGCGGGCTATACGCTCGGCCTGCATGTCGGCGTCGACCTCTGGGAGGCGGAAGAACTCGAGCGCGAGCTGCGCCGCTGCCCCGACCTCTGCGCATCCCAACGCCGCGCAGCCCAGACGCTGCTCGCGACGTTCCTGGCCGGGGGTCGCGTGGCCACGGACGGGTTGCCGCTCGAAACGCTAGAGGGTTTCGCGCTGCGTGCCGAGTCCGTCCATCGCAGCCTCGCAATGCGGCTAGCGCAGGACGCCTTGCAGCGCCGCGACGCCACGGATGCCCTGCGTTGCACCGCCGCAATGCTTGAAGCGGATCCATGCGACGAGGCTGCGTGCGAGTTCGCGATGCGCGCGCACCTCCTGCACGACGATCGTAGCTCAGCCATTCGAGAGTACCGCACGTACCGGCGGGTCGTCTCGAGCGAGCTCGACCTGCAACCCTCGCCTCACCTCCTGGCGATGCTGGCCTAACGAACGAGCGCATGTTTCATGCTATGAAACATGCCGCCGCGAAGGAAGTCTACTCTTTGATCGACGCTGCGTAGAAATCGAGCGCGCGCGCGATCAAGTCCCAGTCGTTCGCACTAACGTTCGCGGCACGCTCTACGGAGGACTTCGCCTCCGACATCAGCACGTCCGCAAACTTCGGAGAGCGGTCACTGGGAGGCCGGTGCGCCTCGTCGGCTCTGGAGGGGTCGACCAGTCCGGCTTTGATCCGTTTGGAAAGCGCTACCGCGGCTTCGCGGTCACTCGCTGTCGCCATCTACTTCCTCCAAAAGTCGCAATCGCCAAGGACGAATATTCTCGGTACGCCGTATCTCTGGCCTTGCCCGGCCGCGAAGGGGGCCGGCCTTCTTGGACGCAGTAGCACCGAGCGCGCGGGAGGGGATGGTCACCCTCTGAAGGCGTATGTCATCCATCAGACTCGAAGAACGCTGCTTACGGCGAATTCGAGCGCTTGGAGCGGGAGAGAGACAGCTTGGCTCAGGCCGGGACGCCACAGTCGAAAGTCGTACGCTTCAGCGGGCTGGGACCAGGATTCTGGCCCGTCACCGCGTTCTTGACGCTGCTCAGCCTGATCAGCGCGTGGTACTTCCTGTTCGGAAACATCGATTGGATTCTTCCGGGCTCGACGCATCCGGTGACCGATCGCGCGTACGACATCGACGGGCTCTTCAAATTCATGGCGGTGTTCGGAAACGCCATCTTTATTTTCGTCGCCGGCTACGTGATCTATTTTGCGATCGTGTTCCGTGCCCGCGCTACCGACGCTCCCGATGCGGTGGGCGTGCCGATTCACGACGCGCCGCAGCTCGAACTGTGGTGGACGGTGCTTCCGACCATCCTGCTCATCATCCTCACCGCGCTCAGCATCCAGGTCTGGTATAAGGTCTACTTCGGCACGGCCGCGCCGGCCCTCACGATGGAGGTCGTCGGGCACCAGTTCTACTTCGAATACCGCTACCCGGGACTGCAGACGCCGGTTTTCTCGAAGACCGATTCGATGCATCTCCCGGTCGGCGTGCCCGTACGGCTCTTGATCACCTCGACCGACGTCATCCACCAGTTCTGGGTCCCGGAGATCCGCCTGAAGGCGGCGGCCGTTCCGGGTCTCGTGCAGAACTTGAACTTCACGCCGCTGCGGACCGGGACGTACGAGGTCGTATGCTCCGAGTTCTGCGGCACCGACCACGCGAAGATGACCGGCAAGCTCGAGATCGATTCCGTTGCCGACTTCAACAAGTGGATCGAGAGCGAGAAGAAAGCAGGCGCCACCGCAGCTGTGGTGAGCCTCGCAGGCGGGAGCGCGGATGCCGGCAAGGCAGTGTTTGCGCAGAAATGCAGCGCCTGCCATCAAGTCGCACCGTTCGATCAAAAGCTGGTTGGTCCGGGCCTCGCAAAAATCACGGACGATCCGGCGCATCCCACGCTCGTGACGGGTAAGCAGCCCACTCCCGAAAACATCGCGTGGATTCTCGAGCACGGGTACACCGGGCCAATCGGGCAGATGCCGACGCGCCAAGCGAACGGCCTCTCCGACAAAGACATCGCCAACCTCGTCGCTTACCTCGTCAGCCTCAAGTAACGACAGCCCCCAAGAGAGATCGAGCATGCACTCCGAAACGAGTACGACGCACGAAACCCACGACGCCCACGACCACATCCATCCCCCACCTGAGGGGTTCGTCCGAAAGTACGTCTTTTCGCTCGACCATAAGGTCATCGGGTTTCAATATTTTTTCACCGGCCTGTTGATCATGTTCATCGCCGGGTCGTTCGCCGAGTTGGTGCGCATACAGTTGACCGACCCCAACGGCGCAATCATGAACCCGAACACGTACAACGAGATGTTCTCGTTGCACGGCACGGCGATGGTCTGGCTGGTGCTCATTCCGCTGGTTACGGGGGCGATCGGCAACTTCGTGATGCCCTTGCAGATCGGCGCGCGCGACGTGGCCTTTCCGTGGCTGAACATGATCAGCTTCTGGATCTTTCCGGTCGCTGCGGTGATCCTCTTCAGCTCAATGCTCTTCGGCGGCCCGCATGCAGGTTGGACCGAATATCCGCCGATCTCGCTCGCCGACGGAACCGCCGGTGCGCTGTGGTGCGCCGCGATCTTCACGATCGGGATCAGCTCGACGATGACCGGGCTCAACTT
>Ga0073928_10011941_pt1 | contig 10048 bp, 8 predicted proteins | sample PaiPotPPA55metaG_FD_76969 | JGI IMG/M metagenome (GOLD analysis project Ga0073928, IMG submission 76969) | Iron sulfur acid spring bacterial and archeal communities from Banff, Canada, to study Microbial Dark Matter (Phase II) - Paint Pots PPA... ... | reverse complement strand
GGGACGTAGTAGACGGAGGTCCCGATGTCGGCGAACACGACCGCCCAGCACAAAAAAGCGCCGAGATTGCCGCCGCGGACCTTGATCCGGCGGCGGCTCGGCGCGACAGTACGGCTCAAGGGCGAATCTCCGACCGCTTCTCGGCGAGGTGGCGGTACACCGCATTCAGGTCCGAGCGAAGCTTGGTGACGGCGCTCTCGGCGGATGCATCCCCGATGTCCATGTAGGCGACGGCAGCGATGTAGACCTCGGCGCGCGCGAGCTGGCGGAGGGCAGCCCTCAGGACCTGCCTGTGCTCGTTCGCGGTGCGCTGGTCGGGCATCCGGAGGATCGCGTTGCGCATGAGTCAAAGCTACAAATCTCCTTGTTGGAACTTCGTTTGGGCGATCACCACGGCCGTATGGACTTCGTATGGCTTTGGCCCGGAAGCTTTACCCTCGCCGTTGAATGAGCCACGATTCGGTTGCGCGGAAGGGCAGCCGCCCGGGAGACCTCCGGGTCGTGGTCCGCCGCGGCACGAAGCTCCCGCGGACGCTGGGGGCGCCGGCCCTCTTCGCCGCCTCCTACGGCAACGTCGGCTCGAGCATCTACTACGCCCTGGGGGTGACCGCGGCCTTTGCCCTCGGGCTCACTCCGCTTGCCCTCATCTTCGCCGGGGCCATCTTCGTCACGACCGCGCTGAACTATGCCGAGGGCACAGCCGCCATCCCGCATGCGGGCGGAAGCTCGAGCTTCGCGCGCAGGGCGTTCAACGACCCGGTCGGATTCATCGTGGGCTGGGTTCAGCTGCTCAACTACATGGCCACCGTATCGATCTCCGCCTTCTTCGCCATCAGCTACCTTGCCGTCTTCAGCAAGTACGTGCCCATCGGCGTGCTCAACGACAGCCACCTCGCACACGTGCTCGCCACGGTGGTGCTCATCGGGCTCCTCATCGTCCTCAACGTCATCGGCATCCAGGAATCGAGCGTGCTCAACCTCGTGCTTGCGGTCACCGATCTGGTCACCCAGATCGTGCTCGTGATGCTCGGCATCGTCCTGCTCCTGAACATCCAGACCGTGATCCACAACATCCATTTCGGCCTCGCGCCCACGTGGGGCAACTTTCTCGCGAGCATCTCGATCGCGATGGTCACCTACACGGGCATCGAGACCATCTCCAACCTGTCCGAAGAAGCCAAGAATCCAGGCCGCGCGGTGCCTCGCGCGACCTTTGCCGTGATCGTCGCGGTACTTTTCGTCGCGGCCTTTCTGCCCACCATCGGCGTGAGCGTCTTCCCGGTCCACTTCGACTCGGTGCACCAGCAGTGGACGACCGACCTGGCCACGAAGTGGAAGGCCGATCCGGTGGCCGGCATCGTCACCGGCTTTGGCAACAAGCAGCTCGGCCAGTTCGGCCAGGCGCTTGCCTTTTGGGCGGGCCTCTGGGTCGGCTTCCTCGCCTTCACGATCCTCGTCATCGCCACCAACGCCGGCCTCATCGGGATCTCTCGCCTGAGCTACTCGCTCGCCGGAGCCGAGATGCTCCCGCAGCGTTTCGCGGTGCTGCACCCGAAGTTCAAGACGCCCTACATCTCGATCATCGTCTTCGGCCTCCTGGCCGCCCTGCTCGTAATGGCGGGGATCGTCCTCGGCGACAAGGAGATCGACCTCATGAGCGCCGTCTACTCGCTCGCGGCCACCTTCGCCTTTTGTTCGGCTCACCTGTCGGTGATGCGCCTGCGTTTCGTCGAACCGGATCTCTACCGGCCCTATCGCATGCCCTTCAACATCAAGTTCGGGCGCGACAGCATCCCCGTCCTTTCCTTGCTGGGAGCGCTGGCCATCGGGACCGTGTTCACGCAGCTGCTGTTCCAGAACATCTCGAACTCCACGTGGATCTGGATCGGTTGGATGGCCCTTGGCGTTGCGAGCTGGGTGCTGTACAGGAAGCACCGGCGCGAGCCGCTGTGGGAGCCGCTCGAGGTGCCGCCCCCACCGGACCGCGAGGTCGACCGCATGCCGCCCGAGCCGCACCCGCAGGCCGCGCGCTACCGCCTGGGCCGGCGCGAGCGGATCGCCGCCTCCGCGGCGCCCAGTACGGCCCCACGACCTCACCGGCCGCATCGGTGGCTGGGTCTGGAGCTCTTCTTCGCCCGCCACGGCGCGGTGCGCGGCGTGCTCATCGTGTTGGTGTTTGCGAGCGTGAGCGGGCTTGCGGTCGGCGTCGACCTGTCGAGCTACGACCCGTTCGGCCCAGGCCTGGGCTGGTCCCCCGGCATAGTGATCACAGCCCTCCTGGCGGCATATCTATTGAACCGAAGCCGCTCAGAACAGTAACGGCAACAAGTCGGGCTGCTCAAAGCAACCCGGAAACCTCCCCACCATTGGGGGGAGGTCGGCGTCGCTAAGCGACGCCGGGTGGGGGCCCGTCGGGGAATAGATAGGTCGCCTCACACCCACCCTTGGGGGGAGGTCGGCGTCGCCAAGCGACGCCGGGTGGGGGCCCGTCGGGGGACAATCAAGTCAAGAGTTGGAGACATCAGCACCGCCGCCAGTGGGCGATTCCTCGTCGTGGACCCCGTTCGTCAACTTCCAAAAGTGGGTGCAGGCGGCAATCGCGATCGTTTTGATACCGAGCGGGATAGCCGCAATCGGGGGCGTTGCATTGAACGGCGGGCATGCACTTGGCGGACCGCTCGCAGTCGCCGTTGATGCGGTCCTGGTTGTTAGCCTCACGACCGGCTTGGTCGTGCTTGGGGTGGGCTTCAAACGATTCCTCTCGGCGCAAGCCAAAGCCCGTCGCGTCAGGAACCTTAGAAAGAAACAGCCGGACCTAGGTGCCCCTCGCCGCTCCGCGGGGAGGTAGGTGGGGACATCCCGTCTGCGTGCCGGTGAAATGAGTGGAGCCTAGTTGGCCTCGAGCCGGTACCCGACCCCCGGCTCGTTGACTATGTACCGCGGGTTGGATGAGTCATCCCCCAGCTTCTTGCGGATCTGCGCCACGACGTAGCGGGTGTTGTAGTTGTCGCCCACGGCGTAGTCGCCCCACACCTGCCGCAGCAGAGTCGTGTGCGTGACCGGCTTGCCCGCATGCAGCGCGAGGTAGCGAAGCACCTCGTACTCGGTCGGCGTCAGCCGCACAGCCTTGCCACCAACGCTCACGGCCCGCTGCGCGAGGTCGATCTCGAGGTCGCCGGAGCGAATCACCGGCTCGCCCGATGTGACATCGGCCTGCCGGCGCAGCACCGCGCGGATGCGGGCGACGAGCTCCTCCGTGCCAAAGGGCTTGACGACGTAGTCGTCGGCGCCCGCGTCGAGCGCGCGCACCTTGTCCTTCTCGCCGGGCATGACGCTTACGACGATCACCACCGCGCGTGTCGCCGGACGCAGCGCGGCCAGGGTCTGGAACCCATCCATGCCCGGCAGCCCAAGGTCGAGCAGCACGACGTCGGGCCTCCACGAAGCCGCCTCGCGCACGGCCTCCTCCCCGCTCCCGACGGCACGTACGTCAAACCCGTGATAGCCCAGCCCGGCACGCAGAGCGCGCTGCATCTCGACCTCGTCGTCGACAACGAGGACCCGACCGCTCACTGGGCGGCGGGCACGCGCGCCAGCGGCAGCGTGAACGTGAACCGCGGTCCCCTGCGCATGTTCTCGGCGCGGATCGTCCCACCGTGCGCCTCGACCACCCGCTTGCAGATCGCAAGTCCGAGCCCACTGCCGCGCGCGCGCCGCGTCCAGAACGTGTCGAAGATCCGGTCGAGGTCCGCGGGAGCGATAGCGGGCCCGTCGTTCTCGACCCAAGCCTCCAGGTGTCCGTCGCGCGCGGCCGCCCCCAGCGCGATCCGCCCGCCGGCGGGCGCCCACTCCAGCGCGTTCTCGAGCAGGTTCACCAGCACGCGCGCGACCTGCACCTCGTCGACCTCCACCGGTGGGAGGTCGTCGTCGGCGCTGACGCTGACCTCGCGATCCTTCAGGTCGGAGCGCAGCTGCCTCAAAGCGCTGCCCACCAGGTCCGCGAAACGATGGGGCTCCTTGTCGAGCGCGACCCCCGCCTCGAGCCTGGATAGGGCCAGCATGTCGCCGACCATGTGGTCGAGGCGGTTCGCCTGCCGGTCCAGGTCCTGCAGCAGCTCCTTCTGCTCCGGCTCCAGGCCGGCGCGGGGAGCGACCAGCGCGGTCAGGCCCGCTCGCAGCGAGGCTATCGGGCTCTTCAGCTCGTGCGAGAGGGATGAAAGGATGGCCGCCTTCAGCCGGTCCGAAGCCTCGAAGCCGCTCGCCCGGTCCGATTCGAGAGCGGCGCGGCGCCGGTCGAGCAGCAGGCCGGCCAGGCCGATGAGGGCCGCCGTCATGCGCATGTCTTCGGGGGCGCTGTGGCCATCAGGGTCGACCCGCACTACTGCGACGCCGCCGGCCAGGGGCAGGTAGGCGGGCTCTCGGGGGTCGGGCCTGGTCTTGACCAGCTTGATGGCCCCGTCGCTGATGCTGATCCCCACCGCTCGCCTGTGCTCGGCAGACCATGCCGCCTGCTTGAGCTGGTCGGAGCTCATGTCGGTGCCCGCCAGCACGACGGCCTGCCCGGAGTCGGTCCCTACGAGCGAGAACAGGCTCACTCCGTCGATCAGCATCGCGCGCCGGCACAGCAGCGACAGGGCACCCGTCACCTCGGGCGAGCTCAGGGCGGCGGTGGCCAGGTCGTAGAGGGCGCGCGATTCGGCGGCCAGCGCCTCCGACGCGGCCTGTGTCCGGCGCAGCGAGGCGGCGAGCTGCCCGGTCACCAGCGCCACGGCGAGGAGGACGATCAGCTCGACCAGCCCGCTCGTACCCTGCACCGCGAACGTGCCGACCGGAGGGACGACGAAGAAGTCGTACAGGAGAAAGGCGCAGACGCCGGCGGCGACGGCCGGCAGCCTTCCCCACCGCGCGCCGAGCCACAGGACGAGCAGCAGGTACAGCGCCGACAGGCCCGCGACCGAGGTTCGAGCCTGGATGCCCGCGATGGCCGCGGTGATGACCGCCGAGCCGGCCACCGCGAGCATGTACGGCGCCGATCTCCGGAGCATCGCGGCCAGCTTACGAGGCTCCGCTACGAGTCTCGGGAAGCCAGCGCACGGCCCTGCCGTGCGCGCCGGCGATCTCGATCAGCTCGCCGTCGAGCCGCACCTCGAAGACGGCGTCGCCGGGTTCCATGTGGAGGTAGGAGACGGGAGCCTCGACGGTGGCGCGGGCCTGCGCTGAATCGATGGCGGCGGCGATTCGCGTCCGGCTCTCTTCGCCAACGTACTGCCTGACGACCGAGTGGTAGACGACCGTCGCGACGCCGCTCCTCGCCGCCGCAAGCTCGCGTTCCACGAAGGCGCCGGCGTCGATCCGCTCGACCACCACAGGCACCTGGCGCGCCACGGCGATTGCGCCTTCGAGCAGGCGGAAGCGCTCGACCTGGTCGGCCCAGATGAAGGAGCGCAGCGTGAGCGAGCCATCGGCGGTCGTCGCGTCGATCGGGTGCAGGTCGCAGCCCTTGCGCTCGGCGACGACGGCGCGGCGGTTGAGCGGCGGCGGCACCTCGAAGACCGGAACCTCCCCACCCTGGGGGGAGGTCGGCGCGTAGCTTCGGGGTCCCCGCGAAGTCGAAGACTTCGTGGGGTGAAAGAGCCGGGTGGGGGCGTCGGTGAACCGCACCGGCGAGTCGGGGTCGCCCCAGCTCGACACCCCTGACTCGTACCTGTAGTGATCCCACCTGAGGTTGAGCCCGGCGCTGGCGCCGATCTCGAGTATCCGCAGCGGCAGCAGCGTGCGGTGCGCGACCTCTAGGAAGCCGCCGAGCAGGGCCGCGCTGCGCCCCACCTCGTTGGTCTGGCACGGCCTCGCGACCAGCGCCCTGACCTCGTCTCGACGATCCAGCAGCGCGGCGCGAAAAGGCGGCCAGGCGGCCTCGGCGTCGCCGTCCCCGCCCGCCGACGGGTAGTGGCGCGCCAGCTCGGGCAGGCTGCCCTCGAGCACCAACCTGTGCACGGCAGCCATCAGCCGCAGCGCCAGCGCCGCCCAGCCGGACTCGGCCTCGAACCCGGCGAGCACGCCCCACAAAGCGCCCTCGGTCTCCAGGTCTGCAACCGCGTGATGGAGCAGGGCCGCGTAGAAGGGCGACCCCAGCTCGGCGCAGGCGTCGGCCTGAAATTTCAGGCGGCCGGCCAGGACCTCACGCGGCTCCGGCAATCGCCAGCTCCTGGGCTCGGTTCGCGTAGCCGGGATGCGAGGGATGGGCGACGCGGAACCATGCCAGCGTGTCCGCCAGCGCGTCCCCGAGCGCCGATGGCTCGAACCCGAGCTCGGCGCGTGCGCGGTCGAGGACGTAGCCGGCCGGCCGCTTGGGGTCGGGACCGTACGGGCTTGCCCCGACGGGCAGCTTGGCGAACGGGATGGGATGGAGCTTCGCGGGCACGCCCATCGCCTGCGCGATGCCCTCGATCAGGGCCTGGATGCTGACGCCCTCTAACGCGGCGTTGTACGCCCGGTGCGCGGTGTCCTTGCGAACGTCGCACGCGAGCGCGCACGCGTAGCCGATGTCCTTGACCCAGGCGAGCCCCGCCTGGCGCGTGTACGACTCCTTGGGCACGAGCAGCGGCCCGCCGTCCGCGACACGCTGCATGTAGGCGGCGATGCGCAGGGACTGGTCGCTGGGCCCGAAGACCGCCGGCGGCCGCACGACGGTCCAGGGAAAGTCGGGCGTTCGCCACAGGACCGTCTCGCACCACCGCTTGCCGTCCAGGTAGCCGAGTCGCTCGGGCGGCTCGCCCTCGAGCGGCACGAAGTCTTCCTCGCGCGCGGGTCGCCCGTTCAGGTCGGGATAGACGCCCGTGGAGACGAAGACGTAGCGCTCACCTTTGAACCAGCGCGCGGCGGCCGCGATCTCCGGCGGCTGAAAGCACGCGAGGTCGAGCAGCACGTCGGGCTTGACCGCTTCGAGCGCCTTCTTCAGCTCTCCCTCGTCGGTGCGGTCGAACGCGACGTAGCTCGTGAAGGTGCCGTAGGGCCGGTCCTGCCGGCCGGCCGCGATGGTCTCGACCCCGCGCCGCATGAGCTCCTTGCAAGCGGCCACGCCGATGAAGCCGGCCCCCCCGAGGACGAGAGCTCGTGTCAACTAATCTGTCCTGCCCTCTCCCTTGAGGGAGAGGGCAGGGTGAGGGTGATCAATCTTCATCAGATGTCGCGCGTGACGAAGTCGACGTCGACGCCGTCCAGCACCTTCAGCCGGCGCGCCATCTCGGCCGCGAGGACGACCGACCGGTGCTGCCCGCCGGTGCACCCGAACGCGATCACGAGGTGCGTCCGCCCCTTCTCGCGGTACAGCGGCATGAGGTCCTGCACCATCCGCTGCAGGTCGTCGATGAGCTTGCCGGCAGGCGGCTGGCTCATGACGTACTCAGCGACGGCGGAGTCGTGCCCGGTGAGCTCGCGAAGCTCGGGCACCCAGTACGGGTTGTCCAGGAAGCGCGCGTCGATGAGGAGCGCGGCGTCGGCGGGCGCGCCGTTCTTGTAGCCGAAGGCCAGGCATGTGATGAGCGGGCGCTTGCGGCTGCGGAGATGCCGCGCCAGCTCGTCGAGCTGTGCGGCCTGGACGCGATGGTGGGCTCGCTCGTAGGAGCCGCCGGCCTCGCCGTCGCTGTCGCCCTCGTGGACCAGAACGTACTTCAGCCCGATGCGATCCGCGTCGCGCAGCATCTCCGCGGCTCCGCCCGCGACGCCGAGCACGGAGTCGCCTTCGGGAACCGTCGCGAAGTCGCGCAGACGGTGAAACCCGGCCGCCTCGAAGACCTCGAGGTCCTCCTCGAGCCGGTCGCTTTCAGACGCCCCAAGGACTACGAGTGTCACAGCGTTTCTTTCAGGCGCTTGGCCAGGCGCTCGGGCACGCCCACGGCGACGATGTCCTCGACGGCAGCGTCGCGGATGGCCTGCACCGACCCGAAGTGTCGCAGCAGCGCGCGCTTGCGCGCCGGGCCGATGCCCTCGACCGAGTCGAGCGGCGAGGTCAGCGCCTTGCGCGTCCGGACCTTGCGGTGATGCGTGATGGCAAAGCGGTGCGCCTCGTCGCGGATTCGCTGCACGAGGAACATCCCGGGCGAGTTGTGCTCCTGCACGATCGGCTCCGCCCGCCCCGGGGCGAAGATCTCCTCCCTCTCCTTGGCGAGCGAGAAGGTCGGGATGTCGGCGAACCCGGCCGACTCGAGGACCTCGAGCGCCGCGCCCAGCTGGCCCTTGCCGCCGTCGATCAGGATCAGGTCGGGACGGCTGGCGAACGAGCGATCGCCCACCACGTCCGCGTCCTCGCGGCGCTGCGCCGACTCGAGGCGCTCCAGGCGCCGGCGCAGGACCTCCTGCAGCATCGCGAAGTCGTTGGGCCCGGGGGTGTACTTGATCTTGAAGTGCCGGTAGTGGTCGTTGCGCGGCCGGCCGTCCTCGAAGACGACCATCGCGCCCACCGCCGCGTCGCCCTGGATGTTCGAGATGTCGTAGCACTCGATGCGCTTGGGCGGCGCCTCCAGGCCGAGCGCGTCGGCCAGCGCCGCCAGCATCGGCTCGGTCCGGCTGCGGTCGTAGTCGGCCTGGATGCGCAGCTGCTCCAGCTCCTGGGTGGCGGTCTCCGCGAGCTGCATCACCAGGGCGCGCTTGCGGCCGCGCCGCGGCACCTCGATGCTGACCGGCCCGCCGCGGCGCTGCGTCAGCCAGCCGGTCATGAGGTCCGGCTCCTCGACCGCCCCTGGCACGATGACCGACCGGGGCACGTGGGTCGCGCTCGCGTAGTACTGGAGCAGAAATCCGCGCAGCAGCTCGCCCTCGCCCACGTCTCCGGCTCCATCCAGCGGATGCCCGTCGTGGCCGACCATCTTGCCCTGGCGGACGTAGGCGACCTCGACGAAGACCTCGCTGCCCTTTCTCGCGTAGGCGATGAGGTCCTGGTCGTCGCGGCCATGCACGAGGACCTTCTGCCGGTCGGCGATGCGCTCGATCGACTGCAGCTGGTCTCGGTAGCGGGCGGCGTTCTCGAAGTCGAGCCGGCCGGCGGCATCCTCCATCCGACCTTCGAGCTGGTGGACCAGCATGTCCGACCGGCCCTCCATGAACAGCCCCACCTCGCGAATGCGCGCCCTGTAGTCGTCGGGGCTGATCCGCTTTTCGCACGGCCCCGGGCAGCGACGGATGTGAAAGTCAAGGCACACCTTGCCCTGCTTGAAGATCTCGTCCGAGCAGGTGCGAAACGGGAGCAGCTGCCGGATCGACTTCACGGTCCCTCGCAGCGACTGCGCCGACGTGTACGGACCGAAGTAGAGCGCGCCGTCGTTCTGCACGCGCCGGGAATAGTGGACCCTGGGGTATTCCTCGGTGACCGGCAGCTTCAGGTAGAGGTAGTTCTTGTCGTCCTTGAGCCGGATGTTGAAGCGCGGCCTGTAGTTCTTGATGAGGTTGCACTCGAGGACGAGCGCCTCGACCTCGTTCGCGCACTGCACGAACTCGAAGTCGAAGATCCGGCGCACCATCTCCTCGACGCGGACGGTCTGGGCGTAGCCGGGCGTGAAGTACTGGCGCAGGCGATCGCGGAGGCGCAGCGCCTTGCCCACGTAGATGACCTGGGCCTTGTTGTCGCGGAACAAGTACACGCCCGGCTCGTCCGGCACGGCCCGCAGCCTCTGCTTGATCTGGTCGTCGGTCGACGTCGCCACCTAAGCGATTGTAGGAACCGCTCCCGAGGTCCCCGGGGTAGACTCGGCGCGTGAGCATGCCTTCAGGCGAGTTGCCGCCTCCACCGGGGTCGACGCACATCGCAGGCCAGCAGACAGCGCCGACCACGACCGTGCCCCATACCCCCGACCTGATGGCCGGCCAGTCGGCTCCGAACAACTCGCTGGCCCTGGTGAGCGTGATCACCGGCGCCCTGTCGTTTCTCGGCCACGTGATCCCGATCGTGGGCGGCTCGACGCTGGCGATCGTGGCGATCGTCACCGGTTACATGGCGCGCAACCAGATCAAGGAGACCCACGAGTCGGGCATGACCATGGCCAACGTCGGCATG
>Ga0073928_10011940_pt1 | contig 10048 bp, 4 predicted proteins | sample PaiPotPPA55metaG_FD_76969 | JGI IMG/M metagenome (GOLD analysis project Ga0073928, IMG submission 76969) | Iron sulfur acid spring bacterial and archeal communities from Banff, Canada, to study Microbial Dark Matter (Phase II) - Paint Pots PPA... ... | reverse complement strand
GCAGCCAGAAGGCCGTCGTGTGCATCTCCTGCTCCGGCAGCGACAGGTCGCCCGCCCCCACGTTCTCCATCGTGTAGAACTTGATCTTCTTAAATCCCACGATCTGCCGGTTCACCCGCACATCCCCGTGGCACCGCCGCCCCCTCGAACTCTTCCAGCGCCTGCACCTGCGTGGTAGTCGATGGCGTCAGACGCGAACTCGGTTGACTACTTGTCCCGCCTGTGGGACAATTTCCCTCCAGCGCGCCGAATCAGAAGGTGGTATCATTCCCATGTCCTCTCGGAGGTGATTTTCGTATGAGGCCTGCTGTTCTGCTCTCCGTTTTATGGTGTACTGCGGCCGTTGCCACAGCCGGCGCGCCACCGAAGTTTCTCGCCCGGCGGGATTACTCGGGCGCTGGCGGTTTTGTCGTGGTCGCCGATGTGAACGGTGACAAGATGCCCGATATAATCAGTCTCCAAGGGAACGGGAACATCAATACCCTCCTCGGAAACGGCAACGGCACTTTTCGCACTGGCCCAGCGACGTATTCGGGATGGTACTCCATAATATCCGGTGCGGCGCTTGACCTGAACGGCGATGGGTTGCCTGATTTGATAATCGACGGAGGACCCACCGGATTCGCTGTCCCAAGTGGAATGGGAGCCTGCTTCGGTAACAGCGATGGAACGTTCCAACCTCCTGTTTTTTACCAAGCCGGTGGGGATGTGGACCTAGGCACCTTAGCGATCGGTGACTTTAACAGCGATGGCATACCAGACGTAGCCCTCGCTGGTAACAGTGGCATTTGGCTGTTCTTCGGCAGGGGGGGAGGGATTTTTAATCCCGGCGTGCTCATTCCCGTCAGTAACGCGGCTACCCAGAGTCTGGGTGTAATAGTGGCGGATTTCAATGGGGACGGTAAGCTTGACCTAGCGGTCGGATATTACAAGTTCCCGCGGCCGACCGGATTCATCGTTCTTTTCGGCAATGGTAACGGTACGTTCCACACGCCTGTATTTTACAGCGCGCCGGCCTATCCGAGGTGGATGGCGGTCTCCGACCTCAACAGCGACGGGCACCCAGACATCGTATTGAATCCGTATGACTCTCCCGGCTTGCTCATTTACCTGAACAATGGCAGCGGCGCCTTCTCAGCACCTACTCAGGCCCCTCTGACCTGCGTCGACTTCGCCATCGCCGACGTCAATGGCGACGGCATTCCGGACTTGGTGAGCGACTTGGGCTATGTATCCCTCGGTCTAGGCAATGCAACATTCGCGCCACCAGTGTACTATCCGATAGAGAACGCTGGCTCTGGGTACAACGTCGTGCCGGCGGATTTGCACAAGAAGGGTCTTACCGATGTCGTGTTCGGAACGAACGCCGCTGTCTCTGTACTGCTGAACGAGGGCAAGGGCATCTTCGAAGATGGGATCTGGATGTCGCTGCCAGGCAGCGGGAATTGCGGCGCTGCCGCCGATTTCAATGGTGACGGCAAGCCTGATTTGGCAGTGCCGACCACGCAAGGCATCACCGTCTTGCTTGGCACCGGGAAGGCCAGCGCGCCTTTCACCACGGGGCCTTCTTTCACTTTAAGCGGCGCGGCTTGCCCGATTACTGGGGACCTAAACGGCGACGGCATCCCTGACCTGCTGCTGGGCGCCAACAGCTTGGGAGGCGTCGGGGCTTATCTCGGGAACGGGGACGGCACCTTCCGGCTGGCCAGTGTGATACCCGTCAGCCCGGGCAACCTGGTGTTAGGCGATTTCAACCACGATGGGAAGCTGGATCTTGCAGATTCTTCAAACCAACTGGCGTTAGGGAATGGGGACGGGACCTTCCAAGCTCCGGTGACTATCTATTCACCCCTGCCATCTCCTGGGTACATAGGATGGATTGCATCAGGCGATTTGAACAATGATGGCTGGACCGACCTGGCATATGTCAGTGGGCTGGGCGGCAATTCCCTTTACGTTCTACTGAACAACCAGCACGGCGGATTCACACTGAACACGGTCCCGCTCACTGCCGACCTATTTTCCGTTATGCTGGCCGACCTGAACCGTGACGGAAACCTGGACGCAGTGGCCCAGGCTGAGGTCACCGTTAGTGTGTATCTTGGTAATGGGCAGGGAGGGTTCACGGCGGGTCAGAGCACGGTCGCCTACCCTGGACCGGACCCCTTGCCGCCGCAAATCGGCGATGTGAATGGGGACGGCATACCGGATCTGCTCCTTCCGGCAGACGGCAGCATCGGCATCGCGCTAGGCAAGGGGGACGGCACCTTCCTGACAAATCCGTTTGCCGTGGGTGTGGGCCAGTCGCCCGGCCAGATCCTGCTGGAGAACCTGCACGGGCAGTCGGCTAGTGCCGGAAAGCCGGACTTGGTGGCGCCGGATAGTACCGGCGGGGTGACGGTACTAATCAACCTGACGAAATAGGAGCGCAGCCGCCGCAACGTCAGCACCAACTACCTGGCCGTCACCCCAGCGCGGTCTCAAACCCAGTTCGCCCCCTATCTACCTGAAAACAAAACCACCGCCGCACCCGCATCACAAAATCACGCCCACGCCGTGCTAGTGTCCATTATGGTGTCCAGGTGGCCATCAACGCGGCTTCTTCCGAAAATTGTGGCGCAGGCACTCGTGCCTGCTGGACCGGCACTCCTGCCGGTCCGGCGAGCGCAGCTCGCCTATCGCCATTGCAAACAAACGCCCTACACCCAAATTGGCTTTGCTCCGTAAAAAAACAATGCGGTGCCAGAGGAGGTTCTATTTTTTTTCGATGCACAAAGTGCACAAATCCAAAACTCGTGGCGCAGCCCCAAAATGATCCAGTTGCAAAACATGACCGCTCTCATTAAAAGGGAGACCGCAGATGACCATACCCAATGTTCGCCTTATCTTCGCCGACAATCCGACAAAATCCGACAAATTCCGACACTTTTCTCAATTTTGTCAGCCTTCTGCCCCGTCACCACGCATAAAGAAATCATTAAAAATTGGCTTCGTTTCGTCAGAAAAGCCGCCTCACCCACCCACCATCTCCCTCAAAATCCGCCCCGCCGCCTCCTTTCCCCGCTCCCCCACCTCCCCCGGCGCACCCACGCACGATGGACACCCAGCCTCGCAACCGCACCCGCCGATGAGCTCCGCCGTCTGCCGCAGCAGCCGCTCCGCCATCCGATACAGCGGCGCGCTCTGCCCCACCCCTCCCGGATAGCTGTCATACAAATAAAGGTTCGGCTCCTCGCTGAACGCCACCCCCAAATCCCGCGGATCGCACATCAGCAGCAGCGCCGCTACCGTCCGCAGCGCATTGCCCATCCCCGCCAGTCCGCTGCGCTTCTCGTCCGGCGTCAAATCGCTGAACCGCGCCAGGAACTCCGCCGGAAAATGCAGCCAGAATGCCGTCGTGTGCATCTCCTGCTCCGGCATCGACAGGTCGCCCGCCCCCACGTTCTCCATCGTGTAGAACTTGATCTTCTTGAATCCCACAATCTGCCGGTTCACCCGCACATCCCCGTGGCACCGCCGCCCCCCCCCGAGCGCCGCCCCCTCGAACTCTTCGAGCGCCTGCACCTGCGTGTAGTCGATGGCGTCGGTGTAATAATCGCAATCCACCCGCCGCACGTACGCCTTGCGCTGCTCGTAGTCGAACCGCTCCACATGATACTGCCGCGCCTCGTGCAGATAAATGGCTTTCTCGTGCAGCGTCGTCAGCGCCGCCGTGAACGCCACCTCCGCGATCACTTCCGGCTCGCCCGTCGTATCCACCACCACGAAGTTATCGCTCGAAACCGACCGCAGGCTCGTGGCATCCGCCGGATAAGTCTCCGAAGTCCAGTGCCACGCCCCCCCCGAGCGATGCAGGAACCCGCCCTCCTCCAGAAACCCGCACATCTCCGCCGTATCGTGCGGCCCGAACTTCTCGCCCTCCGCAATCGGCAGCTCGAACGCCGCGCACTTCAGGTGCGCCAGCAGGATCTCCAGATTATCCGGATTGATGCAGGCATGCTCCGGCGACCGCCCGAAGAAATAATCCGGATGCTCCACAATATACTGATCCAGCGGCGCGCTCGAAGCCACCAGCACCGCCGCCGACGCGCTCTGCCGCCGTCCCGCGCGCCCCGCCCGCTGCCATGTCGAAGCAATCGTCCCCGGATACCCCGCCATCACCACCGCATCCAGCGACCCTATGTCGATCCCCAACTCCAGCGCATTCGTCGCCACCACCGCGCGTATGTCGCCCTCCCGCAGCTTCCGCTCGATCTCCCGCCGCTCGCGTGGCAGATACCCGCCCCGATATCCGCGCACCGCCTCCCTGGGCAGCGGCCCGCGCTCCACCGCGTCTTTCAAGTACGTCACCAGGATCTCGGTGGCCAGCCGGTTGTTCGCGAACACCAGCGTCTGCAAGCGCCGCTCGATAAACTCCATCGCCAGCCGCCGCGATTCGTTGATGTAACTCCGCCGGATGCCCAGCGCGCGGTTCACCACCGGCGGATTGTAGAACACCATGAACTTGTCGCCGCGCGGCGCGCCGTTCTCGTCCACTATCCCGAACGTCGCGCCCGTCAAAGCCTCCGCCAACTCCCGCGGATTCGCAATGGTCGCCGACGAGCAAATGAAAATTGGCTTCGATCCGTAAAATTCGCAAATTCGCCGCAGCCGCCGCAGCAAATTCGCCAAATGGCTGCCGTAAACTCCCCGGTAATAATGCAGCTCATCGATCACGATGTACCGCAAATTCTCGAACAGCTTCGCCCACCGCGTGTGATGCGGCAGAATCCCCGTGTGCAGCATGTCCGGATTCGTCAGCACGATGTTGGCGCGCTGCCGTATCGCCTTGCGCGCGTCCTGCGGCGTATCGCCATCGTAGGTGAACGCGCGTATCTCCGAGCCCATCTCGTCAATGGCTGTCTGCAATTCGTGGAGCTGATCTTCCGCCAGCGCCTTGGTCGGAAACAGGTACATCGCCCGTGCGCCCGCATCGCGCAGCAGCAGATTCAGCACCGGCAGGTTGTAGCACAGCGTCTTGCCGCTGGCCGTCGGCGTCACCACCACCACGTTGCGCCCGGCGGAGATCTGCTCGAAAGCCGCCGCCTGGTGCGAGTACAGCTTGCGTATGCCGCGCTTTTCGAGCGCCTGCCGCAGCACGGGTTCGACCGTCTCCGGCACGTCGCGGTAGACACCCTCGACCGCCGGCTCGTGACGTATCGCCCGCACCGCCGAGTCAGGCTCCGCCAGCGCCGCCTGGAATCGTGTCAGCGCAGCTTCGAGTGTGATGCCCAGCTTAGGTCCCATAGCGAGTTCGCCTTTTCTTCGCTATAGTAACACACAAACCGAGCTATCCGTTCAATCCGTCCACCCGCATGAACTCGTACCGTTCCAGCGTCGCGGCCACCGCAAATTGTGTATGTTCGCTATCGTGTATCTTGTTGTATCTCAGGATCTTACCGATGCAGCGCAAACTCACGGCGTGCGGCGGGAGCCCGCCCAGCGTGATCACATATTCGATCGAGCCACCCAGCTCCAACTGTTTGTCGGTGGTGAACAACACTCCACCCGAGCTGATGTTCTTCGTAACGCCGGAATGCTTCACCCGTTCCGGTCCGTTGCGCGTGATAGCCAATGGCAACTCAAGCGAGTAGCGCCGTGTTCGTCTTTGATCCACTCCACGTAATACTAGTTTCTCGCGCCTCCGGGGTCAATAGTATAGACCAAGAACATAGGACTAATTTAGTACTACCAGCCTTACCAAACTTTAGTCCTGCCCGCCCGCGCCCGGCCCACGGTCTACCCGATGTCCTAAAACAATGCCGCTTCAATGCCGATGGAGATAGTGATGGATCCGTCGCATAGCCATGCCGAGCCTGGCTCCTCGCCCGCATTGCCGCCGCCCGAACCAAGCGAGGACTGGGACGCGCTCTTGTGCCAGGCTAGCGATGCCCTGCCCGCCATCATCTGGACATGCGGAGCCGACGGCCAAAGCCGCGCTGTCAGCCGCCGCTGGCTGGATTTTACGGGGCTCACCATGGAACAAGCCCGCGGCCATCAATGGGCTCAAGCCATTCATCCGGAGGATGTGGAGCAGTTTCTGGCCATGCGCAAGGCGGCCATCGCGGCGCACATGCCTTTCCAAGCCGAGTATCGCGTGCGGCGCGCCGATGGCGGCTACCGTTGGGTGCTCAATCAGGCCAACCCGCAGTTTGCCGCCGGCGGACACCTGCTGGGTTATGCCGGGCAGGTTATCGACATCACCGCGCGCAAGCAAGCCGAAGATCGGTTGCGGCCCATGTCCCAGGCGGTCGAGCAAAGTCCCGCCTCCGTGGTGATTACCGACCTGAATGGCAACATCGAATACGTGAATTCGAAATTCACTGCGCTCACGGGCTACTCGCTTGAGGAAGCCATCGGCAAGAACCCGCGCATCCTCAAGTCCGGCGAAATGCCGGTCGAGGCCTATCGCGAGCTTTGGCGGACTATTCAGGCGGGCCGGGAGTGGCACGGAGAGTTCCACAACAAGAAGAGGAACGGTGAGCTGTATTGGGAGTCGGTCTCCATCTGTCCGGTCCGCGACCCTACCGGAAAGCCCACCCACTACATAGCCGTCAAGGAAGATATCACCGAGCGCAAGCGCGTGGAAGCCGCGTTGCGAGAGTCCGAGGAGCGCTTCCGCATCGCCGCACGCAACGCCAGCGATCGCATCTATGAATGGGATCTCCATAGCGATCTAGTTCGCGTTTGGGCGGCGGACGGCGACCCGTTTCAGGTGCACTCCTTCGCGGACTGGAGGCGGCGTATCCATCCCCAGGATCATAAACGGGTCGTGGACGCTATCCGTCAATGCGTGGAATCCGGCCGCCCGTATCAGGATGAATACCGGGTGATGGCGCCTGATGGCGCCGTGTTGTATTACGCGGACCGCGCCTCGCCCTTATGCGACGAGAGTGGCAGGCCGTGCCGCTGGATCGGCGTAGTCAGCGACATTACTACGCGCAAGCAAAGCGAAGAGATCGTCTCGCGGCTCGCCTCCATCGTGCAGTCCTCCAACGACGCAATCCTGGCCATGGACCGGGCCTTCCGCGTCATAAGCTGGAATCCCGCGGCCGAGAAACTGTTCGGCTACCGGCAGGAGGAGATCCTGGGCCGTTCCGCCATGTTGTTGGTGAGGCCGCAGCGCGTGGAAGAAGCTGGGTTCCTCATGGCTACCGCCCTGCGCGGCGAAGGCGTCAGCTCCTACGATGCCCTCAGCCCACGCCGCGACGGCAGCCTTTGTCCTGTGAACCTGACCCTCTCGCCCCTGATAAATGAGGTTGGCAAGCTCATTGGATTCTCCGCCATCATTCGGGACATTAGCGAGCAACAACGCGCGCAAGAAGCCCTCCGCGAAAGTGAGAACCGCTTCCGCGCGCTGATTCAGAAATCCAGCGACGCGGTCACGCTGATCGACGCCGCCGGCGCCGTGCTGGACGACAATGGCGGCTTGATCCGCATCCTGGGCGCCAGTTCGGAACCGCGGATCGGCCAGCGCATGTGGGAGTGGGTGTATCCCGAAGACCTCCCCGAGGCCCGCGCTCTGCTGGATGACGTATTGCGTCATCCGGCCAGCCAGCCGCGCGCTCACCTGCGCCTGCTGCACGCCGACGGATCGTTGCGCTCGTGCGACGTGGTGGCTGCCAACCTGCTTTCCGAGCCGGGAGTGCGCGCCCTGGTCGTCAACTTGCGCGATGTCACCCGGCAGGCCAAAGTCGAAGAAGCCCTCCGCGACAGCGAGCAGCAATACCGCAAGCTGGTCGAAGACGCTGTCGATGTGATCTTCACCTTCAATCTGCGGGGACAGTTGACCTCCGTCAACCGCGCCGGCGAGCGCCTCACCGGTTATCGCCGCGGCCAATTGTTGGATATGAACATCCGCCAGTTGGCGGCGCCGGAATCCTGGCCGCCCATCGAGGAAGCCATCGTCTCCCGTTTGGGAGGCGGGCCCGACGTAGTTCTGGAATTGGAAATCGTCGCCCGCGATGGCCGCCGGGTTCCGCTCGAGGTAACCGGCGGGTTGCTGTTCGAAGGTGGCCAGCCCGTGGGCTTCCAGGCCATCGCGCGCGACATCCGCGAGCGCAAGCGCAGCGAGTTGCAGCGGCGCCATCAGCGCGAAGTACTCGAGATGGTCGTCCAGAATGAACCCTTGAGTGTGGTGATGCGGCGGCTGGTGGAGATGATCGAGCATTACTGCCCGGAAACCACCGCGTGCATCTCGTTGGCAAAGGCCCATTGCGTTGCCAACTGCCCCAACCGCATGCAAAACGCTCAAGCACACGGCTGGAACGGCGGCCTGTGCATCCCCATCCGGACCGGCGCCGGTGAGCAGCTCGGCGCGGTGGGTATGCTCTGCCCTGCGCGGCCCATCGGCGAATCTGAACTGGTCGTTCTGGAAACCAAGGCCAAGCTCGCCTCGCTTGCCCTGGAACACCACCAACTCACTGACCGCCTCGCTTTTCAGGCGCGCCACGATCCGTTGACCGGCTTGCCCAATCGTTCCTCGCTCGAGGATCGCCTCCAGCACGCCATCACCTTGGCCCGCCGCCAACAGAAGATGGTCGCGATCATCTATCTTGACCTGGACCGCTTCAAGTTGGTCAACGACACCTTGGGTCATGCGCTGGGAGACATGCTTCTCCAGGAGACCGCCCGGCGCCTCCGCGCTGTGGTCCGGGAATCCGACACCATCGCACGCGCCGCCGGCGACGAGTTCGTAGCCGTCTGCTTCGGCCTGGACAGCGCCGAGGCGGCCGAGGCGCTGGGAGAGCAACTGGTATCCGCCATGCGCCACCCCTTCCACATCAGGGGTCACGAGCTGTTCTTGAGTGTCAGCGGCGGCCTGAGCCTGTTCCCGCGCGATGGCGCCGAGGCCGGGCCCCTGCTCAAGAATGCGGACGTCGCCATGTATGCGGCCAAAGACGGCGGAAAGAACAAGTTCGAATCCTACTCACCGGCCATGAATTCGGCGGCTGCGGAGTTGCTCGAATTCGAAGGCTGCCTCCATCGCGCGCTGGACCGCCACGAGCTGCTGCTCTATTATCAGCCGCAGTTCGAGCTTCGCTCCGGCCGGCTGGCGGGCCTGGAAGCACTGCTGCGATGGAATCATCCCCAGCGCGGCCTGGTCTTGCCGGGCAGCTTCGTTCCCCTCGCGGAGGAATGCGGTCTGATTGTCCCGATCGGCTCCTGGGTGATCCAGGAAGCTTGCCGCCAGCACCGGGCTTGGCGCGATGCCGGCTATCCGCCCGTCAAGATCGCCGTCAATGTCTCCGCGCTGCAATTCGCCTACTCCAATCTGTCCGCTATCGTTACCGCGGCGTTGCGGCAATACGCCGTGGAGCCGCGCTACCTGGAACTGGAAATCACCGAGGGATTACTGATGCGCGATGTCGCCGACTCGGCGCGCCAGATCACCGCCCTGCGCGACCTGGGAGTGCGCGTCGCCATCGACGACTTCGGCACCGGATACTCTTCCTTGAGCTATCTGCAGAAGCTGCCCATCGACGATCTGAAAATCGACCAGTGCTTCGTGAAGGGCATCAGCGCGGCGGACTCCACGGCGCCGTTGGTGGAAGCCGTGATTGGATTGGCGCACGGTCTCAAGCTAACCGCTACCGCCGAGGGCGTGGAGACACCCGAGCAATTGGAAGCGCTCCGTTCGCTCAACTGCGACAAAGCGCAGGGCTATCTGCTGGGTCGCCCGGCGCCTCCCGGGCAGTGCGAAACGCTGCTCGACCAGTCCAGGATCCCGGTCCTCCCGGTAGTGGCGGCCGGCGAGTGGAGCGAAACGGCGCCGCGCGCTTGAACGCCGTCGGCCCGGGCCAGCGCCGCCCGCGTTATCATACGGGCGTGAGCTAAAAATGATCCCGGATTGGCGCTCTGAGCGGCAGCAGATGGTGGACCGCCAGCTCCGCAAGCGGGGCATCCGCGACGCGCGCCTGCTCCAGGCCATGCTAACCATCCCGCGCGAAGAGTTCGTGCCGCCCGAACACCGCCTTTGCAGCTATCAGGATGGGCCCGTCGATATCGG
>Ga0073928_10011939_pt1 | contig 10048 bp, 7 predicted proteins | sample PaiPotPPA55metaG_FD_76969 | JGI IMG/M metagenome (GOLD analysis project Ga0073928, IMG submission 76969) | Iron sulfur acid spring bacterial and archeal communities from Banff, Canada, to study Microbial Dark Matter (Phase II) - Paint Pots PPA... ... | reverse complement strand
GAGCAGGGGGTCGACGACGACGATCCACGACCAAGAGAGCATTTTGCTCGCCCTCGACGTAACGCGCGCGAAGAACGCACCCCAGGCAGCGGGCTTCAACCACGTCGGGATTTCAAGCGCACGGTTTGCGGCTGCGCTTACAGTAAACACATGGGTCGCGAAGGTTTGAGCAGCGCTCGGCGTGAGGACGTATTGGGCTTCGCCCGTCTGTGTTACGGTGCCCGGCGGATTTGACGGGCGAGAAGCGGCCACAGCCGGCTCGCTGAGGTGTCTGACAAATCCGTAATCCACGACAGGGAGCAGCACGCACACCGCGAGGGTCGCGAGCCACACCGCATAGCGGAGATTCGCGCTCGTGCGATTCATGATCCTCAACAATGTCACCGTAAACCCTACGAGGATGGCGCTCTGCCACACTGAGTTGGCAAGCGCGACCACAATGCGTGGCTCGATCATTTCTGCCTCGCTTCTTGAATCAAGCGTTTAAGGCGTAACAGATCACGCTCTGAGAGACGTTCGTGCTCCAAGATGTTGATCGCAAGCTTGCCGGGAGCGCCGTCAAAAAAGCGATGGAGCAGATGCCGAAGCGCGCTTGTCGATGCCTGTTGACGGTTGACCAACGGATAGTAACGGAAGGCGCGCCCCTGGGTTTTATGTTTGACGTAGCCCTTGCGCTCGAGTATTCGCAGCATGGTCTGAACGGTGTTGAACGCCGCCTTGCGCTGTTCTGAGATCTTCGCAAGCACCTCTGCAACCGTAGCGCTCTTGCGGTTCCAGAGTATTTCCATCAACTGCTGCTCACCGTCGGTGAGCGTTGAGGACGTCTTTCGCGCCATATTGTACCCCACCTAAAGAATTAGGTTTAGGCCATCCTAGCATAAGACTTTGGCGCTTGTCCAGTAGTTCAGGGAATTTTCACCTAAGGATTTAGGTTAACGCCAAACTGTCCGCAAAGCGATGCCACGAACCTACCAGATCTAGAATGGGCGGGTTTTCGGGCTCAGCAAGCCTTAAGAGCCCCACCACGACGTGTCATATAAGCTCCGACCAGTGACCCGCCTCACCCAACATTGCTCGCATTCATGAGGTCTCACTAGTGAAATCTCACTTCGCTTGGAGACCTTCGATGGTTATTCATATCGGCGCGACAGACGAATCAGGCACTTCGAACCCGATTCAACAGCTCGTAGAAAAGCGCGATGGCAGGGAACTGCACGTCGGGAAGCGCCTTATCGGCTGGAACCTCAAAGATACGATCGCCCTCCGTGGGCAGGGTATTCCGCAGGCGCAACTTCAAAAATACGTTCGCCATTTTGCGGTCCAACGTCATGTCGTCTTCGAGAGCGTCCTTCCAGCAGCGAAAATCGATCCGTATATTGACCTGGCACGCGAGCTCCGCGAGTATCTGTTCGCATTTCTCGACGAGCCTCTCCCAGAGAGCACGTCCGCTCAAGCGCTGCTCAAGGCACAGTTTCAGACCGCGTCCTGTAAGTTTGTGACGCTCCGTCCGGCTCGAAGTGTCCAACAACTCGAGGTGCTGTTGTTGGCCGCACCGGTCGTCTTACGAAGCTACGATGCTCTCGTGCTGCCGGAGCCCGCTCGCCGCAAACTCCCGATCGTCCGCAAGACCGAGAACGCCGCCTAACAAGCTCGCAGGTGGGGTGATCTGCATGTACGCGCCTACTCAAAGGGCATGTGCGCCCTAAGCCTAATCTATCGGCACCTGGACGTCTTGACTGGAGGCAGTAATGTCACGAGTCATTCGAATCCTCGCGTGTGCATTTGTTCTGATTTTTGGCCTCTCGCAAACTGTGCCGTCGCAGATCACCGCAGCACCAGTTGTGAGACCATGCGACGGACCCTGTCATGGTGGCCACCATCTGCCGCCGACGAAGATTCAATACATCATCGTCATCGTTCAAGAAAATCGCACTCCTGACAATCTCTTCCAGGGGTTTCCCGGCGCCGACATCGCCAGCAGTGGCCAGAACTCGCTCGGGAAGACCGTAACGCTGGTCCCCCGGGTACTCGCCACCCGCTACGATCTCGACCACAGCCATAAAGGTTGGAAGACCGAGTATGACGGCGGCAAGATGGACGGCTGGGATCTGGAAAAATCCACCTGCCCGAGCCACAAGTGCTTGCCGCAGACCGCATTCGCATACGTGCCGAAAAAGCTAGTGATGCCGTACTGGACGCTGGCGCAGACCTATACGTTCGCCGATAAAACGTTCCAAGACAACCAAGGACCAAGCTTTCCGGCGCACCAGTTCATCATCGCCGGAACGTCGACCGACGCCGTCGGCAGCAAGTTGCTCGCCGCGGAAAATCTTAAGTATCATACCGGTACCTGGCAATCCGGCTCTAACTGCGGCGGCTCGCCGCTCGACAAAGTCAGGATGATCAATCCCGCCGGCAACGAGAGCGTCACGCGGCCGCCCTGCTTCGAGCACCCGACGATTATGGATCAACTCGACTCCAGAAATATCAAGTGGCGTTACTATAATGCGACGAGCAGCGGCTTCTGGTCGGCTCCCGACGCCATCAAGCACCTGCATTCCGGACCGGATTGGGCCAACGTCATCACACCGGAGACGACCATCCTCAAGGATATCGCGAGCGGCCAGCTCCGCCAAGTCTCTTGGGTTATGCCGACTGCTGCCGAATCCGACCACTCAGTCTCGACCGACGGTTCGGGGCCGGCGTGGGTCGCATCCGTCGTCAACGCCGTGGGCAAGAGCAAGTATTGGAACAGCACCGCGATCTTCATCACCTGGGACGACTGGGGCGGGTGGTACGATCACGTCAAGCCGATCATCTACAGCTCGTACGAAGTTGGTTTCCGCGTGCCGCTCATCGTCGTCTCGCCATATGCCAAGCGCGGTTACGTTTCGCACGTGCAGCACCAGCAGTCCAGCATCTTGCATTTCATCGAGACCAACTTCGGGCTGCCCACGCTTGGATACGCCGACGCGCGCGCCGACAACTTGGCGGATTGCTTCAATTATCTGCAGTCGCCAACGCCGTTCGCGTTTATCCCAACACCCGGCTGGAGCGCTCGCGATCTGGCCAAATCGGAACTTCCCTCGAACGTTCCGGTTGACGACGACTTTTAGACCTCAGCTCTCGTTTATCGGGGAGTCAGAGTGACGAATCAATCCATTACGCGTCTGACCGGATATACACCAGTCCTCATGTCGCTCATTGCGTTAGCCGTCGTGTGGCTGGGCCTCGTCGAAATTGGGTTTGACCCCGCGCGTTATCCCAAAGATGAAGAATCCGCGGCTCACATCTGGCAGCTCTTGATGGGCCTTCAAGTTCCCATCATAGTGCTCTTTATCATCACCAATGTGCGATCGTTCACGCGCGCTGTACCGGTACTGGCACTGCAATTAACGCTCGTGGCAGCGAACATCGCGACCGTATATTTTTTCAAACTCTGAAACCTAGAGTTTTGCGGACAGTACGAGATTAAACTCCGTCGTCGGATTCACGGAAAACGGGGCATAGGGGTAATAGTTGTCGCCGACGTACGCTGAGCCGGAAATCGGAAAACCAAAATAAAACTGGTTGTCTCCGTAGGATAGAACTTGGGATTTGGTGGAGAACTCCCAAGGATAACCATGGTTGTGAACCGTCGTAAAAACATTTGTGATGATCACCGCCGCTTTCGTATTGGATCCCAGCTCGTGCGCTAGTCCCAGGTTCATCGTAAGCCATGAAGGGCCAGAGAGCGAGCCAAGCGCATCAAACGTTTTCGTGTACGGGTCAGGACCGAACGACAGCGCCTTGGAACCGGAATCCGGAAAGCCAAGTGGATCGCCATACGGGTTGCCGGATTGGTAGTTGAAGGTCGGCGTTAGGTCCCAACCTCGAAACCGTTCATCGAACCCAAGGTTTACGGTCCAACGAACATCATACGACGGATACATGAACTGTGGCGCCTCCACCACAGCTGGTGAGTAGTATCCATTAGGATCCATCAGGGCGTACGTCGTGCCGTACGCGCTGTTGTAGGTTGAAATTGCCTTGTTAATCGCGTCAATGAAGCTGTGACCTCCTATTGTACGCTCAAAGCGAATCTTGGCGTCATTATATGTCGCCGCGAGATTAGCTTCCAGGCCATCGGTGCCTGCGCGCGTTTTTTTGATAAAAAATTCGACACCTTTGACGCGTGCTGCGCCGAAATTAAAGCTTGTCGAAAGCGAGGGGAACTGCGGATTTGCCGGAGCACTGAGTACTTGGTTTCTGGTGACGCGATAAAATGGCGAGACCTTGGCGCCCCAACCACCTGCGAATTGGTGCTCAAATGATGCGTCATAATTTGTGCTATCCTCGGGTTGAACGTTGTGGAGTGCTAAGAACCCGAAACCGTGATAGTAGTTATTCAGTTGAGCGATCGTGCCACCGAGGCTCCAAAATGGAGCGCCCACATACTCTTGCGAAGACGTGTTTGGTGATTCCACGTAACGGCCGACCGCCAAACGAAGTACATTTGCGGGGTCGAGCGTGTATGTAAACCCAAAGCGTGGGCTCAATTCATTGAAAATCAACGAGCCGGACACGTTCTGCCAATTTGCGGCTCCCGGCACGGCTGTTCCACCAACAGCGGTGAGATAGCCAAAACACGGCTCACTTGCCGCGTATGCAAAACCAAAGAGACATTGGCCGAATTGATTTTGGGCCGTCTCGGCAATGCCGCTGGAACCTGTAATCGTCAGCGGTGTCAGTCCGATCTGAAACCGGTCAAACCGCACGCCGAGATCGAACAGCATCCGGTTTGAAGGGTGCCAGCTGTCCGCAAGGGCGACGTCGGTATCAACTTCAGGCAGATTGTTCCAGGCATGCGATGGTGCGCCTATGCGCGTGACCGTCATGCCAGGGGTACAACTAACCAACCCGCTCGGTCCCAGACTCAAGTTGCCGCACTTGACGTCACCGCCAGGGAACGACTGCGGGGAGTAGCTGTATCGCAACCCGAGCTGCTTTTCGTAATCTACGTCCAGCCGAACAAGGTGCTGTTCGTTCAATTGATTTTGGTAAGTTGCAGTCGCGCCCGTGCTATTATTACGCTCCGTATAGAAGACGCCGCCCATAATTGTATTTGTGGGTTGGTCAAAATTCCAAGCAGAATAGAGCCCGTAGACGTAAAGTCGTAAGAGAGAAGAAGATGAGAACAGGTGCGTGTAGCTGAGTTTTTCTACTGAAGCCTGAGTGGTTTGCCCGTCAAAATACCAGGCAGGAACCGTTCCGGTACCCCCACCAGCTGAGGGCCACGTGAGCGTCAGAAACGCCGCGGGATTGAAAGGCTGACCGAGCGACCCGGTATAGAGCTGACCCGATGGCCAAATCACTTGATTGTTGGCATTGACAGCATTTGCCAGGTGTGGGTCGATCGTCGCTCCCGAATACGGAAATGGGCTGTCGGTAGCATCGACGCTGTATAAAGCTTGCAGGTCATCGTTCAGTTCACCGTGCCGGAAACCAAAATGGAGATTCGCAACGGTGTTGCGGATTGACGCGGACTCTGTGGTGAATACAGTCATGGGCGCCTGAGCGACCGGCAAGTTAAACGTATGAGGTTGAGTGCAGTCGAGCCCAGCGAAACTGGCGACATTCACGGTGGCACAACCCGGATCGTTTGCCGGGATGCTGATTGAGGAATTATCAAGATTACTTGCGTTTCCGAATCGGTAGTCGGAGTTGATAGCTAATGTGGAGACGAAATACGTGAACCGCCCATCGGGCGAAGCGCTGTAGACATCGGCCTGTAGTGTATGATTGAATACCGGACTGCCGACGAAAGCGCTGATGTCAGCACCGCCTGGATACGAACCGCGACGCACGACTTCATTCACGTATCCGCTCATTGAGCGCCCAGCGTCGGCGGGTTCGCCGCCCGTGTAAAGCTCGAGGCTCGCAAGACCATTCATTGCGAACGAGCCGCCATTGTACTTATCGAAACTTCGGTTAAGCGGTATTCCCTCGAGCTCGAAGCCAATTTGATCCGGGGTCCCGCCGCGGATGCTAATCAAATTATTGCCGTAGTATCCGCCGCCAACGCCGATCGTTCTTACGACGCCGGGCAAAGACGCCACAACCCCGAACTGGCTATTCAGCGTCTCGGAGCCTCCGAAGCCACCCTGATACTGGTTCATCGCTTGAGCGTTGACCGAGTATAGATCGCCCGTGATTGACCTATTCACCACGTTGGCGGTCGATGAAGTCACGACTTTGCCTAAGAGTCGGACCGACGCTTGCAACACGATGTCAAGGCTCACGTTTTGATCCGCGACAACCGTAACGCCCGATATTGTCGTGGAGTTGTATCCTTGTTTTGAGGCGACGACCGTGTACGTATCAGGGGAAAGATTTACAAATCCAAAAAAGCCCCGTACATCAGTTAGGCCAACGGTAGTTTGCGACGACGAAGTGGTGCTAACTTTAGCTCCTGCCACAGCATTGTTCGCAGCATCTACAATCTTGACGGTCAGAGTACCGGTCGTGCCGGCGATACTGGGAGTATTTCCGAGGAGTTGGAACGCAAAAGTTACGACCAGCGTGAGCACGAGACAACGTTTCATGATATTTCTCCAACGCAGTGGCTCATAATGAGGGGCAAGACTCTCTTTAGCTCGAGGCGCGAGCGAGTACGATTTGCTCGTCGCGTCTCAAGCGGTCCAGCCACATAAGGAAGCCGGTGGTGTAGAGTATGAGTGGCGCGAGCGCCAGGATGACATAAAGAAAACGAAGCGGGTAGCCGCCGACAGAACCGATGTGCAACGGATAAAAATACGTATAGACGCGCCACAAGAGTGGCCACTTCGTCGTATCTTCTTTCTCGATCAAAGCACCTGAGCTTGGGTTGACGGACACATAACTCCACCCATATGGGTCTGGATCTCCCGGAACTACCTTTCTGATTCGAAGCGGAGCAGTCGAGGTTGCTGGGGGATAGATCATTGTGATTCTACCAGGCAGCGCGCGATCGGCTATAGCTACCAGGTTGTCAAGATCCAGCCGAGGGTGCAAGGCCCTTGTTTTGGTCACTTGCGGGGGTGATATTTCGGGTTCATTAATGAGCACCGTTGCGATGCCAGTGATTACGATGTATATAAAGAAGAGCGCGCACGTGAAACCGACAATTTTGTGCACATCAAAATTCCAACGCCATACGGTGGCATCCCATTTTATCGCAAATGCGTTACGGAGTTTCCTCCAGCCGGGCCATAAATAAAGTCCGGTAATAGCCAAGAGTATAGCCACCAGGCTGACAAAGGCGTTTACCCGAGAGCCAGTGTCTCCGGCGAATAGGTTGGCGTGGAACGAATACATGAACCCAACGGGCGTTGTACTCCAAAGGCTGGCTTTAACGATTCTAGCAGTATAGGGATCCACCAATACGTCGATGTGATCATCCGCGCCGCGCCGGATCGTAAAATCGTAGGTACATCCTCGCTCGCATGATTTGAGAATGTGCCTGATGGCACCGTGTGGGTATGCTATTTCAACGGTTTGGAGCATCTTCATCAGCGGCTGCTTCTTTGGCTCCGCGTGCACGTGGACGACTGGATAGTCAAGAAAATTATCTATCGGGTTCTCTAGCAAAATGAGGAGCGCACCAGTCAAGGTGATAACGATGAAATAGAGACCAATAAAGAGTCCGAGGTACTTGTGAAGTACAAAAATAAATGGACGCACATCGTTGCTCGTTGGGTCTCGATTGCAACTCGCAGCTCATGACCTAGGCGAACTGCCACGCCCGTATTCTCTGGTCGCCGAGTATTTACTTCGCTGCTTTCCTGGTTGAGAAGTCCGATTTACGCCGCTACAGTGAGGGCGATCGGCCCAACACCTCAGCGGCGGTCCGAGGCTACTCGCCTTTCATCACGCTCAATGCCTCTGCAGCTTCGGCGCGGGTTACCGTTTGCTTCGCAAACATTTGCATTATTCGCCCGCACCAACCAGGTCACGAACTCCAAGCGCGTGATAGGATCGCCTAGACGAAACGCGCCAGAAGTCTCTTCGAAGCTTTTTGCAGGCGGCTCCCAAGAGGATAAAGCAGACTGCGAATCCCACGAACAGAGCTTTAGGTTTCACGTTAATCTCCTATTCCAGTGGACGTAGTCAACTGAGGACGTTTTACGCTTAGTCGTCATCGAATATCATAGTACGCCTCAAGCGTCAAAAACGGTCAAAAGCGTGTTTTCATATGGACCCCCACGCTCAAAACGAGTGAGGTCGAGCACACGACTCAAAGATTCAGTATAGATTGTTCTGGATATAATTACTTCGTGCGCGACTTTAGAATTCTCCAAGCGGTCGGCATCGTTGCAAGTGTTCTGTTTACTGTTGACACTGCCCGATCATTAGAGCTAGGCAGGACTAGCGTGCAAGCCACAGTCATCGCGAGCTGCATTGCCAGCGCCGCACCGGTTGACTCAAAGCCCTCAAGAGTCGGGTGGGATGCTGGCCGTCAAAATGGAGTCGGATCCATCTTTATTACTTGCAAACGCGGTGTGCCGTACCATGTTCACGCCAGCTTATGGGGCAGCATGCGAGGCGGCATCAGCCTTGTCGCCAGGGGAACAAGTACGGCGCAACAGATCCCAATCTTTGCAGAAGTACTCCCGAGAAGGGTTGCCAGCAGCGGTGTGGTGAGTGACGTGTCGCGGCCTCGCGACGGTATCCGCGACGAGAATGTCGTCGTTTCTGTGACGTTTTAGCGCGAGACGAATCAGGCGTCACGTGTCAGGCATTTCGCTCAATGGAAGCTATCCTGGGATTTACCTACTGCTGCCGCAACATTGCCGCGCCCCGAACAACGCTCGCATCGCCATACAGTGCGGGTACGATTTTCGTGTCGAGCCTGTCGGTGAGTGCATAGCGGGCGACGGTGCCATGCAAGCGGCTATAGTTCCATTCAATGTTCGAAAGGCCGCCACCGAGTACGATGATGTCAGGATCGAGAATGTTGACCACCATGGCGAGGGAGCGACCGAGTCGCTCCTCGTACTCGGCGAGACATTCAAGAGCGCTGGATTCTTGGGATGCCGCGGCCCTCGCTATCTCAAACGTATCAACATACCGCGCCGAGCGCACCTTGTAGGCTCGCTGCAAGGCTGGTCCTGAGAGAAACGCCTCTATGCAGCCGGTTTTGCCGCAGTAGCATCGTACGCGCGCGGACTCGTTGTCGTTGGACCATGGCAACGGGTTATGTCCCCACTCGCCGGCGATTGCGTTGATTCCCTCGACAATTTTTCGATCAACGACGATGCCAGCTCCGACGCCGGCGCCGAGAACCACCCCAAGGACAACGCGCGCCCCAGCTCCTGCGCCATCAGTAGCCTCCGAAAGCGCGAAGCAATTCGCATCGTTTCCAATTCTGACTTCACGGGCGAGTTTTTGACTAATGTCGGTAGCAAAGTCCGTGCCGATGAGGTAGGCGCTGTTCGAATTCTTGATGCGGCCGGTTCTGGCGGATATCGCCCCAGGCAGGGCGATGCCAACCGTGTCCGATCCGCCCGTTCCGCGCTCCACCGCGTCCACAACTGATTTTATGGTGTCAAGCACCTTGTCGTAGAAGCCGCCAGGAGCGGGCATACGTTCTCTGATCGGCGTTGAACCGTCGTCGGCCAACACGATCGCTTCGATTTTAGTATCTTCGACGTTGACGCCGATGCGCAATCTCTCGCCCCAGTTCGATCACAGAGCTAAGGTAAGGCTTCGCTCCAAAGCTCTATTGAGTATTAGCTCACCTATCTCCGGCTTGTAGACGACAGCGATTTGACCAGGCCTGCGCTGGGAATAGACCAAGGTGCGCACTGCGACACCTAAGAACGCCGATAAGAGCTCCAAGGCTGGGTTAACCGGATCGCCCGGCGATATAGTCCTTTTCTACGGCCCCCACAACCCGTTGTCGGCTGCTATTTCACTTCTTACCAGATCGAAGTTTTACCACGTTGCCATCGTGGCCGAACACAACGACGTTATCGAAGCCACGCCCAAGGGCGTGATGCGCACGAGCATGGATTCAAAACGGAATCAT
>Ga0073928_10011938_pt1 | contig 10050 bp, 11 predicted proteins | sample PaiPotPPA55metaG_FD_76969 | JGI IMG/M metagenome (GOLD analysis project Ga0073928, IMG submission 76969) | Iron sulfur acid spring bacterial and archeal communities from Banff, Canada, to study Microbial Dark Matter (Phase II) - Paint Pots PPA... ... | reverse complement strand
TCGGCGGCCGTCTCGCGGAGAACGGGCTCGGCTATCTGTTCCCGGTATTCGGCCTCAGCTACGTAATCAACACTCTGCACATGTCGCGGGAGGTGGCGATTTCCGGCGTGATGCTGGGCAACTTCGCGGAGATTTTCGGCATCGTATTCTTCTCGTGGCTGTCGGACAAAATTGGCCGGCGCCCCGTCTACATGGGCGGCGCGCTGTTTTCGGCGGCGTTCGCATTCCCGTTCTTTCTGCTGACACAGACCCTGAACCCGGCTCTGATATGCCTCGCCTTTATTCTTATTATGGGGATCGGCAGCGGCGCGATGTTCGGCCCACAGGCAGCGTATTTTGCCGAACTATTCGGCCCGCGGCTGCGCTACAGCGGCTTCGCCTTCGCCCGCGAACTCGGCTCCATCATCGCCGGCGGCCCCTCGCCGTTCATCGCCGCCTTGCTGGTCAGCTGGATGGCGGGCGCACCCTGGGGTGTCGCGTGCTATGTGATCCTGTTGTCGCTGATCACCGCGTTCGCGATCTGGTGCGGGCCGGAAACCCGTCTCAGCGACATCCGCGCCGATAGCCCGGAGGACCTGGCGACAGACGAAGCCTTGGCGGCGCCGAACCAGGCCTGACGGGATGAGCGGGAGGGGTGCAGTCCTCCTTGCGCGATTGCTGACCAATCAGGTCAGGTGCGGGCTCGATCAGGGTGCCAGCAGATTGCCGCACTGCGGGGCAAACGTGATACGGAGCCAGTAAGGTGTGTTAGCCATTATCTCCCTGCTCGGCCCAGACTGTTGCCTCCATCCAGCCAAGAGCTTCGAACTCTCCGGCGCGCAGCGGTGCCTCGCTTACGGAGAAGAACTCGTCGAGTTGCGGCGGCGCGACTGTCGTGCCGCTCAGCATGGCGTGCGCCTGGCCTCGGTGATGGATTTGGTGCTGGAACAGATGAAGTAGCAGCCGGTCCATCCGCTCATGCTGGGTATGGGTGCCGCGATACACCGAAACGGTGCGCCCCAGCCCCGCCTCATCCAAGCTCGCCACGATGGCAAGCAATCTCCGATCCACGTCCGCTTGCGCATCCTGGAGAGCCGCTACAGCTGCGCACGGCTCCCGATCTGCCCAAGCGGCCGGCCCGAGCGTGCCGCCCTCCATCGCATCCACGTAGAAGCGATCAATGATCAGAATGTGGTTGAGCGTGGCGCGCAGGCTGGGGAAGAAACCGGTCCGAGGTGCGGTGAACTCAGTCTCCGACAACTTGGCGCAGGCTGTCAGCAGGCGGTGATTAGCCCAGCCGTTGTTGTAGGCCATAGCGCGGTAAGGCAGCGCGGCATCCATGGACACCTCATAAAGTTCCGGCGCGCCAGTGAGCGGCGCTACTACCTGGAGCAGGCGCCGCGATTTAAGTCATACCACCACTCTCGGGGACGGCCACTTCGCTCCTCAAGTCTGGCGGCCGCTTGTTACACGATGCAGGGTGAACATTCGCTAGTTCATCCGTTCCTCCGGTGCCAGCACGTAGTGCGGCGCCTCGCCGGTGAGAGCGCGACGGATATTTCCCACCGCCCGGCGCAGCGCGGCCTCGGTCATGCCGGGGACGGAAGCGGAATTATGCGGGGACCCAATGACGTTCGGCAGCGACAGAAACGGATAATCCATCCGGAACGCGCCGTGACGTACCGGTTCGATCCACCACGCATCGATGCAAGCCGAGAAACCGGGGTGGGTCTGCAAATGGGCGAACAGCGGCGCTTCCTGAATGATCTCGCCGCGGGCGAGATTGACCAGGATGGCGTCCGGCTTCATCAGGCCGAGTTCGCGCCCGCCGATCAGGTCCTTGGTGGCCGGCGTCAGCGGGGTGCTGACGATCAGCACGTCGGCGGCCCGCAGCAGCAAATCCAGCTCGGACACCGAACCGATCCAGTCGGTCGGCTCATCCGAGCGGCCCCGGCGGTTGATGGCGTGGATGCGCATGCCCAGCGCCCGCATCAACCGGGCGGTGGCGACGCCGATGCCGCCGAACCCCAGAATGCCGCACACTTTTCCCGCCAGCGTACGGTTGCGGGTGTGCTGATTGAATTCACCGCGGGCCAGCGCGGCATGCTCGATCAGCAGGCGCTTGCTGGCGGCGAGCACCATCGCCAGCCCATGCTCCGCCATCGGTTCGGCATAGGCCCCGCCGTTGCTGGCGACCGGGATGCCGGCGGGCAGCGCGTTCAGCGGCACGAAGTCGATGCCGGCGGTGATGAACTGGATAAGACGGGCGGACTGGATATGCCGAACCTCGTTCGGCCGCAGATCCTTGCCGGTGTCGCGGGCCAGGATGGCGACGGCGTCGCGCAGCGCGGCGACGCGCCCGGCATCGTCGAGATCGCTGAGCCAGGCGGGACGCGCTGCGGTCCCCAGCGCATCGGCGATGACGGCGCGCTGGGGGGGATGCAGGTTGAACGTGACGGCGACCGTGTCGATCATGCGGCCGCTACTTGCACGGGAACCGCTCGGCCAGGAATTTGAACAGCCCCTCCTCGGACCGCATCGACCGCCGGTCCGGCATTGCGCGAACCCAGTTTACGAACTGGTTCATCGTTTCGGCTCGGGAGGGCGATGGGTGGGGGAAGCAGAACGGCTTTTGCTCGCCGGCATGGTGAAGCTCGACGTCGATCGCGCCCTGGGCGAAGCCACGGCAGAAATTGATCCGAGCGTCCGCCGCCGGTTGCCTTGGGTTGGCGGCGCAGGTGTCGGCCAGTTCCCCGGCGGTGTCGGTATGAATGGCGACCCCCTCGGCGGCGCAGGCGCCGGACGCCGCGGCGCCGGATGCGAGCAGGGCTAAAACTAAAACTGTCTTCATCAAACACTCTCCCGTCGGGCGATGCCGCGCCGCGGTGCGGATCAGGCGCCGCCGGCGGCCGTCCACTGCTGCCATCCCTCGGCGCGCAGCAGACAGGCCGGGCAGGTCCCGCATCCGAAGCCCCAGGCGTGGCGATTGGTACGATCGCCCAGATAGCAGGTATGGGTGCGTTCGCGAATGACCTGCACGAGACTTTGGCCGCCGAGATCGAATGCCAGAGCCCAGGTCGCCGCCTTGTCGCGCCACATCAACGGCGTCTCCAGCACGAATCGCCGCTGCATGCCGAGGTTCAGGGCGAGCTGCATCGCCTTGACGGTGTCGTCGCGGCAGTCCGGGTAGCCGGAATAGTCGGTCTCGCAAACGCCGGCGACGATGCGGCGCAGGCCGCGGCGATAGGCGATGGCGGCGGCGCAGGTCAGGAACAGCAGATTGCGGCCCGGGACGAAGGTGTTGGGCAGGCCGCTGTGGTCCATCTCGATCGCGATGTCGGCGGTCATTGCAGTCTGGCCGAGGCCGGCGATGGTCGCGGTCAGGTCGACCATATGGTCAATACCCAACCGGGGCGACGCCAGCGCGGCGCGGATCGGTTCGCGGCAGTCCAACTCGATCGCGTGGCGCTGGCCGTAGCGAAAGCCGACGGTTTCCACGTGCGGATAGCGCGCCAGCGCCCAGGCGAGGCAGGTGGTGGAATCCTGTCCGCCGGAGAACAGCACCAGGGCGGCATCCTCGATCTGGCTGTGTTGCGTCATTGTCGCGTCATTGTCCTTTGCAGGGCCTGTCATCCGTCGTCTCGTAAGCCTATTATCAGGATCATGGACCTCGATTTCACCGAAGACGAAATCCAACGCTTCTCCCGCCACATTCTGTTGCAGGAGGTCGGCGGTACTGGCCAGGCGAAGCTGAAGGCGGCGCGGGTGTTGGTGGTCGGCGCCGGCGGCCTGGGGTCGCCGCTGATGCTTTATTTGGCGGCGGCCGGGATCGGCACCATCGGGGTGATCGATGACGACGTGGTCGATCTGTCCAATCTGCAGCGCCAGGTCGCCCATACCACCGGCCGGATCGGCATGGCCAAGGTCGCCTCGGCGGCCGAGGCGGTGACCGCGATCAACCCCGATCTGAAGGTCGAGGCGTACGCCGCCCGCCTGTCTGCCGACAACGCGTTGGAACTGATCCGCCGCTACGACATCGTCTGCGATGGCACCGACAACTTCGACACCCGCTTCCTGGTCGCCGACGCGTGCGTGCTGGCGAAGCGGACCCTGGTGTCCGCCGCCGTGCTGCGGTTCGAGGGTCAGCTTTCGGTGTTCAAGCCGCACGCCGGCGGCCCATGCTACCGGTGCCTGTACTCGGAACCTCCGCCGCCGGGCACCGTTCCGACCTGCAGCGAGGCTGGCGTGTTGGGCGCGGTTACCGGAGTGATGGGGACGTTGCAGGCGACCGAGGTACTGAAGGAGATCCTCGGCATCGGCGAAACGCTGTCCGGCCAGTTGCTGGTCTGGGATGCGCTGGCGTCGCGGTTCCGCAGCATCAAGCTGCGGCCAGATCCGTCGTGCGCGCTGTGCAGCCCGCAGGCGACGATCAAGGACCTGGGCGCCCACGGCACCCCGCAAGCACCCGCCTGTGCCATCTGACGCCGCGTTCGGTGTACTGTTGCTGTCGGGATCGCATGACCGGGCGCATTATGCCTTCGTCGTCGCGTCAGGTGCCGCGGCGCTGGGTCGCACGGTGGTGCTGTTCGCAACCAACCGAGGCTGTCTGGCGCTTTGCCGGGATTGGGCAGGATTGGCCGACGCGGATCGAGACGCGCGCATCCAGGCCAACGGTGTAGCCGGGCTGGACACGCTACGCGATGCCTGCCTTCAGATGGGGGTACGGATGATTGCCTGCGAGGCTGGTCTGCGGGCCGAGGCGGTGGACGCGTCGCGGCTGTTGCCTGGCGTCGAGGTGGCCGGCATCGCCACGTTTTTGTCCACTGTGGGCAGCGGAAAAATCATCACGATCTAAGCCGAACGGATGGTTGCGCTTGACCCGATTCGGCACGGCTTGGCAGGGATAGTAGATGGGTTGTCCCGCTCGGGTTGTTTTGGCGCTGGTTTGGGCCGTGACCATGGGCGGCAGCCGGGTCTGGGCGGAGAACGCGCCGCCGTCCGCCACGCCGCAGATGCCATCCGGGCCGCCGCACGATGTGCCGGTGAAACCGCCCGCGGGGGCGCCGCGGCAACCGGTTCATAGAGGGGAGGGTGCCGCCGCGGCGAAGCCTCCGGTGGTGCCGCCGCATGGGCCGATCCATCCGCATCGGCCGGCCGCCGCGGCTGCCGCGGGCAAGGCCGCGCCGATGCCGCCGGCCGCGTTGCCGGCGCCGCAGGTGCAACCGCCCGCCGATACCAAGGGGGGACAATCCGAGAAACTGCCGGATCCGGAAAAGCCCGAAGGCGCGCCCGCGAAATTGCCGCGGTTTGCGTCGCTGCGTTCCGATGACGTCAACATGCGCGCCGGTCCGGGCACCCGCTATCGCATCGACTGGGTGTACAAACGGCGCGAACTGCCGGTCGAGATCGAGCGTGAGTTCGATGTATGGCGCTGGGTGCGCGATGCGGATGGCATTCAGGGCTGGGTGCATCAGGCGACGCTGATGGGGCGCCGCAGTTTCATCGTGCAGAAAGCCGACGCGACACTGCGGTCGGAGGCAAGCGACACCGCATCGGCGGTTGCCGTGCTCAAGCCGGGGGTGATCGGCCGCGTCCGATCCTGCGAGGCGGCGTCGGACTGGTGCAATGTCCAGGCTGGATCGTATCGCGGCTATCTGCGCCGAGAGCAATTCTGGGGCACCTTGCCCGGCGAGGCCATAAATCCGTGATCGAGATTGTTCCGTAAACGCTGGCAGTCTGGGCAATTTAACGATCATTCACGGCAAAATGCCGGAATTCGACGCGGAACTACTCCTGGCATGTCTATCGTTGCCCGGATATTCTCACCAGAATGTGATTATTCGCCCAGCCAACGCCGGGTCCGCTCGAAGAAGGCAAAAGCCATGAACATGCTCGCCCCCGGAAGTTTCTCGCAGGATGCCGATACCCTGGATATGATGACCGGTGCCCGACAGGGTGCTGTCGCGGTCGTCAGCGACGATTCCGCTACGATCGCAAGTCTCGCTCCGGTTTGCGAGTTCCTGCAGTTGAGAATGGAAACTGTCTCGGCCGGGACGGATCTGTCCCAGGTTCTGCGGGAACATCGGCCGATGGCGGTGATCAGTTCGGTCGATGGTCTGGATCAGGACGGGTTCCACGCGATGAAGATAATCGCCGGCTACAACCGTGAGTTGCCGATCATGCTGTTGACGGACGGCGATCCGATGCTGATGGGAGCGGCGGATGCGGTGCAGGACCTGTGGGGCCTGACATCGGTGACCAGCACGAGCGGCTTCCCGGTGGCGGGCCAGCTGATGGCCTTCCTGTTCGACGCCGGCCGCCGCGCCGGGTGCCTCCGGCTGGTGCCGATCTGATTTTTCGACTGTAGCGGGCTGGAGCCCTACTCGCATCACGCCCGTGGACGGGCATGTGCGCCCCGGACGGGGCGAGCTTCTCGATGACATGCTTGCGCGGTCCGTCGGTTGAGCCGGTCACAAGCATCGTGTGACGACTATCGCTCAATTGAGCGTTCCCCAGAGAACAATTAGTCTGAATAATTATAGTGACTGCAATTCCATGCATTGCAGCCCGCTGCAGGTTTTCGAGGGCCGTTGTCTCAATTGGCGGGTGCCAGCGTCCTCGGGGCCGCCACTCCCCGGCATTCGACCAAGAGCGTGATCGCACAGGGCGGAACGTCCAAAGCGCGTGAATTCCACGAAACAAATAGTTAGTGCGGTTCCGGGCTGCACAGTCAGCCTGGAAACGCGCCGAGGGCGATTGGTCCTGTAAGGCGATCGGTCGACTGATCGGGATCCCGGCCGTCACGCGGCCGTGGCTGGCTGACCGCGCATGCATTGGTGCCTCCGCTTGCGCGCGGTTGTCGCGTAACCTCCAAATGAGCGGTTCGGCCGGGTGTTCGGCTCCACGATCGAAGCGTGATACGCGTCCCAATGTTCATCGCCCCAATCCTCATGGTTCGGGTCGCAGGGCCCCGCGCTCAGGTGCATCCGATCGAGCGTGTCGTTGCTGTAGCTGTGCCGCGGCACGGGTTGGACCTGGACCAGTGGATAGTCGGCGCGCAGGCGTATCGGCGTGTGGCTGCGGGTAAGCCGCATGTTGGTGAACAAAGGGCCGAACCAGTGGTCGGTCTCGACGATCCCCTCGAACAGGCAGATCCCACCGGCGGGCGGCATATTCGCCGGCGATCGCACCAGCAGGTGCCAGTCCGCTGCGGTCTGTGCGATCAGCCCGGTCCATAGCTGCACGGTGCCAGGCTCCGGCAACGCCGTCAGAAAGGGCGGCGCACAGCCTTTCAGCGCGTCGGGTGCGAAGGCATCAAATTCCGCCGCGTAATCCGGAAGCTGCGCCGAAGGTGACAGCGGCATCCAGTCTGGTGCCTGATCGCAGCGCCAGAACACCTCGGAACCGTCCCACAGCAGTTCGAGATCGATCGGCGAGAACAACCACCAGCCAAATGAAGTGGCGCTGGTCAGAGCCTCACAATAACGCACCGCCCGCATTGGCAAGGTACCGCAGGCGGACCGCTCAGCCCGCATCGGCGCCCTACCGCGGCCAGTGAGTTGGTGAAACCGAACGATTGGATCGCTGCTGCTGGACGTCATGAGGCTACCCTTTTCGGCGGGATTGAGAAGACCGGACAGGAGCGGGGTGGCAACGATGCGGGTGCACGGAATGAGCAGCACCCGTTGATCGCTGGGCAAGGCCGCAGGGGGCGGCCTGGCATGCCGCATCAGGTCTGACGACGACGAGGTGGGATCAGGCGTCCTGAACCGGCAGGCGATAACCGCCGCCTAAACGGATCTTGCCGGTATCGGCAGTGGCTTCCGGCAGGCGATAGCCGCCGCCCAGGCGTATCTTGCCGGCGTCGGCGGTGGTTTCCGGCAGGCGACAGGCGCCGCCCAGGCGGATTTTGCCGGCATCGGCAGTGGTTTCCGGCAGGCGATAGCCGCCACCCAGGCGGATCTTGCCGGCGTCAGCGGTGGCGGCAGGCTTCACGGCTTCGGCGCCGATCGCGGTGCAAAACAGCATGGTACTCTCCTTGGTTGAAGGGACACGCCAACAGGACCAGGGCAGTCAGCAACGACTGACTGCCCTGGTTGAAGTCGTCTCGAATTGAGAAACGTGCATGGAGCTTCGGGCTGCTGCCCAAAGTTCTCAAGACATAGCCGTCCCGTTGACAAGCCGAAATTACGTGGATCTGAGTCCTATGTCAAGACAATTTTCTTAGTTTAGGCCCCCGGTGATATGAAAATGCTCTGCTCGGTCGGGTTCGCCACGCCTGCTGGCCCGAAAATCCCGTCGCGCCACCCGCTTCGAGTGGCGTCGCCTCAAAGTGCGTGACTCCAGGTCTGCACCGCGATGCTTGAAGCGGCGACCACGAACCAAGTCACCAGGCCGAGGATGAGCGGCCGGCTACCGGCGCCGACGAAGGCGCGCCAATGGCCCTGCAGTCCAACCGCGGCCAGGGCCACGACCATCACCACACGGCCGAACATCTGCACCTGCATCGCATGCGGGCCGATCAGGCCGGCGGTGTTGGCGGCAGCCGCGAGAACGAACAGGATGATAAAGGTCGGCACCGCGGCGTAAACCCGCTTGGCCAGTGGTTGCCCGCCGGTATTGGCGTCCTTTGCAAGGAACGGCAGCGCCAGCCCGAAGCCGAGTACCAGCGGGATGATCAGCGTGGTACGGGTCAGTTTGACAATGGTTGCCGTGGTCCCGGCAGCCTGGCTGAAGGCAAAGCCGGCGGCGACGACGGCCGAGGTGTCGTTGACCGCCGTTCCGGCCCAGATGCCGAACCCATTGTCGCTCAGGCCGAACAGGTGGCCCAGCGCCGGGAAGGTGAACACGGCCACCATGTTGAAGAAGAACACCACAGTCACCGAGTAGGCGATCTCCTCGGCTTTGGCGCGAATCACTGGGGCCAGGGCGGCGATCGCCGAGGCGCCGCAGATCGTCGTGCCGATGCCGATCAGGCACCGCATCCTCCAGTCGATGCCGAGCGACTTGCCCAGCCACAGCGCGCAGAGCAGACCGGATGCCATGGTGACCGCCAGCAACGGCAGCGACCCGAGGCCGGTGCGGACGATGTCGCCGAGGTCGAGACTGGCGCCCAGCAGAATAATGCCGCCCTTCAGGCACAGCTTGCTGGTATCGGATATCCGTAGCGATTTCTGTTGCACGAGGGCAGGCAAGGCGTTCGCTATCAACACACCGATGGCGATGGCGAACAACGGCGCGCCAACCAGAGGCACAAACGCTCCGCCGATCTCAGCCAGCACGGCAATGCCGATGCAGAGGACCAATCCCAGGCCGCGGCGAAACCACGGCTGCGTCGCGAGTCCAGATTGCGCCGGCAGCGTCGAGCCTAAGACTGCCACATTGATTCTCCCTTCCCGGCCGATGCCGGATATTGAGGCACCAGGGAAGATCTGTCACCAATCGGGCGGCAGATAAAAAACCATGCGCCGGCTCAGGCTGCCGGTAGCAAGATCCCGCCTGCCACGGCCAGGATCACCGGGCCCGGGCCCGCTGCATAAACATATTGCAGTGTGTGAACGGTCGCTGCTACACGGTGGAACAAGCCACCCGTCGAGGTTGTGGACCGCCATGAAATCAGCCGCCGCCTGAGCAGGGTGTCGTCATCCGCCGGCAAGCCATTTGTAGCCAGGACACCGAGGCGGCGTCAGCAGACGCGGCCAGCCTGCGGCTGCGCCTGTTCGGCCACATGGCAGCGGATGATTCGGCGGGCCGGAACTGCCTGCCGCGAACCCGCAAAACCCGCGCCCTGCTCGCCATTCTGGCCATGGCCAGTCCAAAACCGATGCTGCGCCAGCAATTGGCCGCGCTGCTTTGGAGTCGGCGACAGCAAGAGCAGGCCAGGGGCTCGTTACGGCAAAGCGTGCACGAGCTGCAGGACACGCTGGGCTCGGCCTGGAGCCATGTTTTCATCACCGACCGGCACTATCTGGCGCTGCGCGGCCCTGGGTTGCAGATCGACGCGCTATCGCTGGCACAGCCGGCGACGCTTTCCGCCGAAACCCTCGATCGGTTCCAGGACGTGCTGCTGGA
>Ga0073928_10011937_pt1 | contig 10051 bp, 10 predicted proteins | sample PaiPotPPA55metaG_FD_76969 | JGI IMG/M metagenome (GOLD analysis project Ga0073928, IMG submission 76969) | Iron sulfur acid spring bacterial and archeal communities from Banff, Canada, to study Microbial Dark Matter (Phase II) - Paint Pots PPA... ... | reverse complement strand
TGGTCGGCCTGCAAGGCTCCGGCAAGACGACCACCACCGGCAAGCTCGGGAAATGGCTCGGCGAGCACGGCCACCGTCCCCTTGTCGTCTCCACCGACGTCTACCGTCCCGCCGCGCGCGAGCAGTTGAAGCAGGTCGCCAAGGCCACCGGCACGCCCCTCTGGCCCGGCGAAGGAACGTCCAAGCCGCTCGAAATCGTGCGCGGCGCGATGCGCGAGGCCAAGCTTGCCGCCTGCGACGTCATCCTCGTCGACACCGCCGGCCGCCTGCATATTGACGATGAACTGATGACCGAGCTCGGCGAGCTCAAGCGCGAGCTTTCTCCCGCCGAAATCCTCTTCGTCGCCGACGCCATGACCGGCCAGGACGCGGTGCACTCTGCCGGCGAATTTCACCGCCGCCTCGGCGTCACCGGCGTGGTGCTGACGAAGCTCGACGGCGACGCGCGCGGCGGCGCGGCTCTTTCCATCCGCAAGGTCACCGGCGCGCCGGTGAAGTTCGTGGGCATCGGCGAAAAGTACGACGCGCTCGAAGCGTTTTATCCCGACCGCATCGTCTCCCGCATCCTCGGCATGGGCGACGTCCTGACGCTCATCGAGAAAGCGCAGAAGTCGGTGGATGAGAAGCAGGCGCGCGAGCTCGAGCGCAAGCTCCGCCAGAACGACTTCACCCTCGAGGATTTCCGCGATCAGCTCCGCCAGCTTCGCAAGATGGGCTCGATCGAGCAGCTCATGGGAATGCTGCCGAAGGTCGGGCCGTTCGCCAAGATCCCCAAAGACACCCAGATCGACGAAAAGCGCCTCCAGTCCGTCGAGGCCATCATCAACTCCATGACCGCCGCGGAGCGCGCCGACGACAGCCTGATTGACGGCAAGCGGCGCAAGCGCATCGCCCGCGGCAGCGGCACCTCCGTCCAGGAAGTGAACCAGGTGCTGCGGCAGTACGCGGACATGCGCAAGATGCTCAAGCAGTATGGCAATCTCGCCAAGGGCAAGATGCGCGGCATCGGCAAGCTGGCCGGGCCCAACTGACCCGCTGGCTACGCAGGACCACCCCTTGAAATCAGAGATATCGAAAACCGCCGCATTTCCGCTATAATTATTCGCCTTAGTTCAGAGGAGGATTACCGAGTGCTGTCCATTCGCCTGGCAAGGATCGGCAAGAAGAAACGGCCGTTTTATCGCATCGTGGTGCTGGAGAAGACCCGCCCGCGCAACGGCCGGTTCGTCGAAATTGTGGGCACCTACGATCCGCTGAAGAAGCCTGCGGACATCAAGCTCGAGGTCGAGCGCATCAAGTACTGGCTCGGCTGCGGCGCCCAGCCCAGCGATACGGTTCGCAGTTTCCTGCGCAACCAAAAGATAGTTTAAAGCGTCGAACTCCACAGGGAGTCTCAAGCACATTTTCACGCTCCAGCGAAGCTTCTCGCTGACACCAGCGTGCTGTGGAGGAACCCGATGAAAGACCTCGTTGAGTCGATTGCAAAAGCCCTTGTGGATCAACCCGATCAGGTTGCGGTTCGCGCCGTCGAAGGGGAGCAGGTGACCGTGCTTGAGTTGCGCGTTCACCCCGACGACCTTGGCAAGGTCATCGGCCGGCAGGGCCGCACGGCCAAGTCCATCCGCACCATTCTCGGTGCCGGCGGGATGAAGCTGAAGAAACGCTTCACGCTCGAAATCCTCGAATAGTGCCTCCCGCGAACGACCCTGTCGCCGCGCGCGTCACCCTGGCGCGCATCCTGCGCCCGCGCGGCCGCATTGGCGAAGTCGCCGCCGAAATCCTCACCGACTTTCCCGAGCGCCTCACGCGTCTCGCATCGGCTGAACTCTGGGATGGCCGCGGCGAGCCGCGCCGCGTTGCGATCCGCGCCTGCTGGCTGCACAAGAACCAGGCCATCTTTCATTTCGAAGGCTCGGATTCCATCAACGACGCGGAAAAATTCGTCGGCCTGGAAGTGCAGATCCCCCTGGCCGAGCGCGTGGCGCTCCCTTCCGGCTCCTATTTCGTCACCGATTTGATCGGCTGCGAAGTCTGGGAGCAGGGCGGCGCGCGGCTGGGCGCCGTGCGCGACGTTCAGCCAACCGGCGAGAATCTTCCCGGCACGCCGCTGCTCGTCGTCAAAACGCCTCGCGGCGAGCTGCTCGTGCCGCTGGCCGAAGAAATCTGCGTGCGCGTGGACGTCGCCGCCCGCCGCATCGAAGCCCGCCTTCCCGATGGCCTTCGCGATCTGAACCCCGATTCCTAACCACACGCTGTTAGCGTAAACTGGCGCCGCAAAGAGGCGGATAGGGCCAAGCCATGCGCTTTGAGCTGGTGACAATTTTCCCGGAGTTTTTCGCCGGGCCGCTCGATTACGGCATCGTGCGCCGCGCGCGCGAGGCCGCACTCATCGACGTCGGCGTGCACGACCTGCGCCAGTTCGCGCACGACCGTCATCGCACCGTGGACGACCGGCCGTTCGGCGGCGGCGAGGGCATGGTTCTGAAGGCGGAGCCGTTGTTTGAAGCGGTGGAATCGCTCGCCGGCGCGACGCCCCCGCCCGGCACCGCAATCGTCCTGCTTTCCGCCGCGGGAAAACTTTTCCGGCAAGAAATGGCGCGGGGTTTCGCGCAGCTCGACCGCGTCGTGCTGCTCTGCGGCCGCTACGAGGGCGTGGACGAGCGCGTCGCCCAGCACCTGGCCACCGACGAAGTTTCCATCGGCGATTTCGTCCTTTCCGGTGGCGAGCTCGCCGCCGCACTCGTGCTGGACGCGGTGACGCGCCTCCTCCCCGGCGCGCTCGGAAACGAAGACTCGACGGTGAACGAATCCTTCAGCGCCGAGGAAGCGGACGCCGCTCCGCCATCCGCCGTCCACGATCCAGCGGGACTCGCAAGTCAGGCATCGCGAATCTCGGGTCGCGGCATTCTCGACTGCCCCCACTACACGCGTCCGCAATCCTTCCGCGGCTGGGACGTGCCGGAAACCCTGATGAGCGGCAACCACGAACAGATTCGCCGCTGGCGCCGCCAGCAGGCCCTCGCCAAGACGCGCCGCAATCGCCCCGACCTCTTCGAGGCCGTGGCCCTCAGCGACGAGGACCGCCGCCTCCTCGCCGAGCTGCCGAATGCAAACGAGATCGGCCACGGGACGCACCAGCCATGAAAAACGACGATCGCTTCCGGTCTTTCATGGCTCTCATAATCGGCGTGTTCGGGATGGCGGTGTGCTGTTTCCTTATCCTCTATCGCCACGAGTACTGGATACGCAAGTGGAATACGGGCCAGCTCGTTCCCGTACTGGGCTACGCTCTCATATCCGCCGGTTTTGTCGCCCTTGGAGCTGTCGGCTTGCGCAAGCGCCCTCCCGGGCCGGGGCAGAAGCAAGATTGAGCGCAGAGAGCCTGTGACCGTGGAAGAGAACCCCGCCGCATCTTCCGCGTGGATTCCTCGTCTCGCCTATGGTCTCGCGATCTTCTCCAGCGCCTTTCTGCTGTTCGAGGTCGAGCCCCTCATCGCGAAGATCATTCTCCCCTGGTTCGGCGGCGCCGCGGCTGTCTGGACCACCTGCCTTCTGTTTTTCCAGGTCGTCCTGCTGCTCGGATATCTCTACGCGCATCTGCTGACCCGCAGCTTTCGCCCGCGGACGCAGGGCCACGTCCATGCCGCGCTTCTTGCGGCCAGCCTTTTGGTGCTGCCGATTCTGCCAAGAGATTCCTGGAAGCCTACCGGCCTCGAAAACCCGGCCTGGCGTATTCTGCTGCTTCTCGGGGTCACGGTTGGTCTGCCTTTTTTTCTTCTGTCATCCACCAGCCCGCTTCTGCAAGCGTGGTACGCGCAGCGGCGCGCGGGCTCCGCCCCCTATCGTTTCTACGCGCTCTCCAATGCCGGCTCTCTCCTCGCTCTCTTGAGTTATCCCATACTGGTCGAGCCGAGGCTTTCGACTTCGCACCAGGCCGTCGGCTGGTCGCTTGCTTATGCCGCTGTCGTCGTTTTGTGCGCCGCCGTCGCGCTCTCTCCGCGCGGCGAGATTGCCTCCGGCCCGCCACCGGCGGATTCGCCGTCGCCGGCCGCCCCGCGCCCGGACTGGAAAACGCAAACGCTCTGGATCGCGCTCGCGGCGTGCGCATCCGCGCTACTGCTCGCCATCACCAACCACATCTCCCAGAACATCGCCGCGGTTCCTTTCCTGTGGGTGATTCCGCTTAGCCTCTACCTGCTCAGCTTCATCCTCTGTTTCGAAGGCCATGCCTGGTACCAGCGCGGCTTCTTCCTCCGCATGTTGGGTGTGGTACTGGGCGGCATGACTTACGCCCTCGCTTCTTCCTTCGACAACTCTCCTCTGTTCGCCCTGATTCCGCTCTTCTGCATCGGTCTCTTCGTATGCTGCATGTTCTGCCACGGTGAGCTGGCCCGTCTGAAGCCAGCGCCCGCGCATCTCACGTCCTTTTACCTGATGATTTCTCTCGGCGGCGCGCTTGGCGCCGTGTTTGTCGCGCTGCTCGCGCCCCACATTTTCCGCGGCTATTACGAGCTGCCGATCGCCCTGGGAAGCTGCGCCGTCCTGGTTCTCGTCGTCAACCGCCGCGACCCCGGCAGCCAATTCTACAAAGCGCGCTGGCAGCCGGCCTGGCTGGTTCTGGTCGCGCTCGTTGTCGCGGTCATCGCCAGCCTTTTCGTGACGGTTCGCGATCAGGCGGCACGCACGCGGCGCATGGTCCGGAATTTCTACGGAGTGCTCAGCGTGCTCGATCAAGTCGGCCCCAACGCCGTTCTCGTTCAGGGGACCGCCCAGCACCCGCTCGACGACGACACACGCTTCCGCAAGCTGATGAACGGCACGATTGACCACGGCCTGCAATTCCTCGCGCCCGCGCGACGCCGCCAGCCCACTTCCTATTACGGCCCCGGCTCCGGCGCGGGCCTCACGCTACAGGACCTCGGCGAGCGCGGCCCTTTGCGCGCCGGATTCATCGGTCTCGGCGCCGGCACCCTGGCCGCGTACGGCCGCCCAGGCGACCGCTACATCTTCTATGAGATCAACCCGCTCGTGGTCCAGATCGCACATCAGGAGTTCAGCTTTCTGCAGGACTCGCAAGCCGGAATCGAAATCGTGCCGGGCGACGCGCGGCTGTCTCTCGAGCGCGAGTCCCCGCAAGGATTCGACGTGCTGGTCGTGGACGCCTTCTCCGGCGATTCCATCCCCGTTCACCTGCTGACGCGCGAGGCGTTCGCGCTTTACTTTCGCCAGCTCAAGCCGGACGGCGTCCTGGCTGTGCACGTCTCGAACAAATATTTATACCTGCAGCCTGTCGTCGAAGCCGCCGCGGCCTGGCTCGGGAAGAAAGCCATGCTCGTCGTTAGCGACGCCGACGAACCCAAAGGAATCTACCGCGCTCAATGGATCCTGCTGAGCGGCCAGGATGCGTTTTTCAGCCAGCCGGAGATCGCCAAAGCTGGCCAGTTGCTCACGCCGAAAAGCAGCACCCAGCTATGGACCGATGATTACAGCAGCCTCTACCGAATCCTGAAATAGTTGCCCGCTTCACCGAGGGGGCAACCTGGCTAAATGCGCCCAGCCCAGGCGCGATCATTTACCTGTTGCTTTCCAAAAGGAAGTATGTCATCTTCCTGTTGGAAACCAAAATGGCGGTGCGATGAAACAAAAAACGGATGTCCCCCAGGGAACGTTGGCGCTGATGGTCCTCAAGACTCTCGATGTCCTGGGACCGCTGCACGGGTATGGAGTGGCGCGGCGCATCGAGCAAATCAGCGGAGATCTGCTTGCCGTGAATCAAGGCACTCTCTACCCCGTGCTGTTGAAGCTGGAGCAGGAAGGCGCGATCGAATCCGAATGGGGCGCGTCAGAAAATAATCGCCGGGCTCGCTTCTACCGGCTGACAAAGGAAGGACGGAAGCAGTTGCAGGTGGAGACGCAAGACTGGGAACAAACAGCGGCGATGATCGGCCGGTTCTTCGAAGTGAAGACGGAGGATTTGTCATGAAATCTCTGAGGCGGTTCCTCAAGCGTGTGGGCAACCTGGTGACAAGGCGGTCCCAGGATGAACGATTGAGCGAAGAGATTGAGGGACATATCGCCCTGCAAACCGATGAAAACCTTCGCGCCGGTTTATCGCCGGTTGAGGCGCGGCGCCAGGCCATGCTGAAGTTTGGCGGCGTGGAGGGAATGAAGGAAGAATATCGAGAGGCGCGAGGACTGCATTTCGTCGAGAGTTTGGTGCAGGATGTGCGCTTCGCGATCCGGAGCCTGCAGCGCACGCCCGGACTTACCCTGTTCGTCGTGATCACCCTCGCGCTCGGCATCGGGATGACCTCGGCGACATTCAGTATGGTGGATGGACTGGTCTTCCGGCCTTACCCCGTGCCGCATCCGGGCAACGTGGTCACGCTTGTGAGCACGACCCACGATAACGTCTTCGACTACTTTTCCTATCGCGAATACCTGGACATCCGCGACAAAACGAAAAGCTACGACGGCGTGATCGCCAGCGCGGATATGGAGGCGGTCGGCTTCAGCGCCGAACGCACCGCCACGCCGCGGATCAAGGGCGGGGTGATGGTTTCCGGCAACTATTTCCAGGTGCTGGGCGTCGAGCCGCGGCTGGGGCGCGGGTTTCGCGAGGATGAAGATCAGGTGCCCGGCCGCAATCCCGTCGTGGTGCTCGGGCCGGACTTCTGGAAGCACGAATTCGCCAGCGACCCTTCCATCCTCGGCAGGACGATTCGCTTGAACGGCACGGAGTTCACCGTGATTGGCGTCGCTCCCGATTCCTTCCCAGGGATGCTGACCTTTGGCCTCCCCGACTTCTACGTTCCGCTGGCGATGGCGCGCGTGTTTTCGACCAACCTCCAGAAGAATTTCTTCGAGGACCGCGACGATCGCGAATTGAATGTAAAGGCGCGCTTGAAACCGGATGCGACGCTGCAACAGGCGCGGAATGAGCTCGCCCGGCTCGCCCAGGACCTCGAGCGCGAGTATCCCAAAGTCAATCGCGGCCGCACCGCCGCGGTCTATACCCTGTACGAAACGCGGACCCGGGAAGACGACAATTGGAAATTCGGCGTGGTCTTCGCGATTCTGGCGCTGGCTGTTCTGCTGGTCGCTTGCACCAACGTGGCGGGACTTCTTCTCAGCCGGGCCCGCGCGCGAAAACGCGAAATCTCCATACGTTTGGCGCTCGGCGCCGGGCGTTTCCGGCTGATCCGGCTGCTCTTGACCGAAAGCCTGATTCTGGCGTTCCTGGGCGGATTGGCTGGGGTCGCCATCGGCTACGGCGTCGTAGAGTGGTTCCACAGCAAAGACACCATCGTATTCATGACCGAGTTGCCCGCCGCGGTGCCGTTCCGGATGGACACCCGCATACTGCTTGCAAGCCTCGCGTTGGCCGCGTTGAGCGCACTCCTTTGCGGCTTGGCGCCGGCGCTGCAGAGCACGCGCGTGGACCTGGTGACCGGACTCAAGTCCGCCGATGCGGATGTGCCGGGACGCAAACGCCTGTGGGGCCGCAATGTTCTGGTGGTGGCCCAGGTTTCCACGTCCCTGATGCTTCTGACGGCCTCTTTCCTGATGGCCCGTGGCTTCCAGCATAGCTTGTTGGAGGGAACCGGTTTCGCGAAAGACCATCTGCTCATGGTCAAGTTCGATCCGCGCCTGATGCAATACAACACACCTCAGACGCAGCAGTTTTATAAGCTCCTGGCCGAGCGCATGCGCGAAACGCCCGGAGTTCGGAGCGAGGCGCTCACTCAGAACATTCCGCTTGGACAGGACGAGTTTTACGGCCTGGCGTTCGTGCCCGACGGCTTCCAGATGCCGCAGGATCGCGAGAATTTTAATTCGACGATGGATACGGTAGACGAAGGGTATTTCCAGACCATGGGAATTCCTATCTTGCAGGGCCGTGGCTTCCTTGCGTCCGATACCTCGGATGCTCCGCTCGTCGCCGTGGTAAACGAGCGGTTCGCGAAACACTATTGGCCGGGAGGCGATGCGGTCGGCAAACACATCCGCCTCGATAGCCGCACGGGGACACCGGTGGAAATTGTAGGCGTCGCGCAGACGATCAAGTATCAATCGACATTCGAAAAGCCGATCGATTTCGTGTATATGCCGCTGGCCCAGCATCCCATCGCGCGCATGGTCTTGATGTTGCGTTCGAGCGGCGATCCGCTGCAATTGGTTCAGCCGGTGAAGGACGTTGTGCGTACGCTCGACGCCAACATGCCGATGTTGCAGACGAGGGCCTACGAAGACTTCTACGTGAATGCAGCCGTGAAAGGGCCGGGAATTGCGATCCAGCTGGTGGGTACCATGGGCACGGTGGGCCTCCTGCTGGCCGTCGCCGGTTTGTACGGACTGGTGGCCTACAACGTCAGCCGCAGAACTCACGAGATCGGCATACGCATGGCGCTGGGCGCGGGCAGCAAGGACGTGCTGCGCCTGGTGATGGGCAAGGGCCTTGTGCTGGTCGGGATGGGAACCGCGATCGGGCTGGCGATGGGCTTCGCGGTCGAGCGGCTCATGAATTCCGTGCTCTTCAATGCCGGCGGCATCGACATTTTGGCTTATATCATCGTTGTGCCGTCGATGTTTCTGGTGACCATGCTGGCGACCTACGTGCCCGCGCGCCGAGCCTGCAGGATTGCGCCAACCCAGGCCCTGCGATACGAATAGCGCTGCCACACATCGCTTTTGCTGGAAACAGCCCGCCCTTTTCGGTATGATTGGTGTTTGTCCATCGAGTGCTGGCCCCACCTGAGCGGGTCTGCCGGGAAATGCAGCTATGAATCGTTTGGTTGATAAGGCGCAGGGCCTCAAGAAGGATATCCCCGCATTCCGTCCCGGGGACACCGTCCGCGTCCACGTAAAGCTGAAGGAAGCGGAAGGGGGCAAGGAAAAGGAACGCATCCAGCCTTTTGAGGGCGTGGTGATCAGCCGGCGCGGCCGGCTGGCCTCGGCAAGCTTTACGGTGCGCCGCGTCAGCTTCGGCATCGGCGTCGAGCGTATTTTCCCGCTGCACTCCCCCTCCATCAGCTTGATCGAAGTCGTGCGGCAGGGACGCGTGCGTCGCGCCAAGCTCTATTACCTGCGCGGGCGCAAGGGCAAAGCGGCGCGCATCAAGCGCGTCGAGCGGGTCGAGCCCGTGGCCGTCAAGGAAAGCTCGGAATAGCGGTTCCCCCCCGGGACGCCCGTCCTCGGTTATTTCAAAATCTACACAAAAACAGGCGGTACCTCCGCGGCTGCTCCGTTGCCGGGTTCGCACGAACCCCACGTCGGCGCGGAATCGAGCCGGGGCATGTGCTACCATTCGCCGCCGATGGGTCGCCTCTGTTCCTCGCGGTACGAACGCCTGGCGCGGCAGCGCGGCTGGCAGCGCATCGCTGGCCTCGATGAGGCCGGGCGCGGCTCGCTTTTTGGCCCGGTGGTGGCCGCGGCGGTGGTGCTGAATCCCCGGCGGCGCATCGTCGGCCTCGACGATTCGAAAAAACTTTCCCCCGACCGCCGGACCGAGCTCGCCGAACGCATCCGCGATCACGCCCTGGCCTGGGCCTGGGCGGAAATAGACGCGGGACGCATTGACGCCTGGAACATCTACCAGGCCAGCCGCCAGGCTATGGTCGCGGCCCTCGCGCGCCTGGCCTTCTCGCCCGATTACCTCTTGATTGACGCCATGCAGCTCGATCTGCCCATCGAGCAGAAGGCGCTCATTCACGGCGACGCGCGTTCCGTTTCCATTGCCGCCGCCTCGATTCTTGCCAAGGTCGAGCGCGACCGCCTGATGCAGGAGTGGGACCGCGTTTACCCGCAGTACGGCCTGGCGCACAACAAGGGTTACTCGACCCCAGACCACCTCGCCGCACTCGAGCTCCACGGCCCTTCGCCGCTGCACCGCTTCTCTTTCGCGCCCGTGCGCGAGTCCACCTGTTGGGCGGCGGGCGCGCGGCAGGAGGCCCTCCCACTTCCGGCACAGGCGGCGCCTCGGAGTCCCGATTGAAGTGGCGGGCGTTCCGTCGCCCGGCAAGGGTTTCCGCCGGCGTTTCAGGTGTTATCC
>Ga0073928_10011936_pt1 | contig 10052 bp, 3 predicted proteins | sample PaiPotPPA55metaG_FD_76969 | JGI IMG/M metagenome (GOLD analysis project Ga0073928, IMG submission 76969) | Iron sulfur acid spring bacterial and archeal communities from Banff, Canada, to study Microbial Dark Matter (Phase II) - Paint Pots PPA... ... | reverse complement strand
GGCATGCGCGAACTCACGCCGCTTTTCGAACACCGCCTCTTCCTTTCGGCTACGCCGCACAACGGCCACTCGAATAGCTTCTCCGCGCTCCTCGCCATGCTCGATCCCCAGCGCTTTATCCGCGGCGAGCAGATCAAGGACCCGCGCTTACTCGACCAGGTCATGGTCCGCCGCCTCAAAGACGAACTCCGCGAACTCGTTCCGGACCTGGGCTTGCCGAAGCGCGAGGTCGTCCAACACGATATTTCAGGGCTTCCCGAAGACGCGCCAGATCTCACGCTGATGCGGCTCCTGATCCAATACCGCGCCTTGCGGGAGAAGCGGCTCGAAGGCGCCCGTCGCTCGCAGCAGACCGCCGCACACCTGGTTATCACAACTCTCCAAAAGCGCCTGTTCTCGTCCATTGAGGCCTTCAACTCCACTCTGCGGGTTCACCGGAAGAGCATGGAGAAGCTTGTTGCCCGAACCGAAATTGAACCCGAGCTATCGGTGGATCTCCTCACCGAGGTCAATGCACCCGACGCCGACGACGAACGCGCTGATCGCCCCGAAGAAGAAGTCACCGAGGGGATCGAACAAGCTGTCGCCAGCGCAACCGAGCGCTCCAAGGACTCGCAGCAAATCTCCCCAGAAGAAACCGCCCTTCTCGACAGCATGGCCGAAATAGCCAGCCAGGCGCGCCGCCTGGCCGACCCCCGCCTGACCGATGCCAAGTGGGGACTTATCCCCTGGATTCGACAAAACCTTCTCAATCCCGACAGTACTTGGAACAACCGCCGCGTTCTCATCTTCACGGAGTTCACGGAAACCAAGACGTACCTGCGCCAGCAGCTCGAAGCCGCGTTCGCTAATACCGACGGTGCCGAGGAACGCATCGCCGCCTATCAAGGCGGACCCGGCGGAGGGAAACTCGACGAGATCAAGAGGGCTTTCAACGCTTCGCCGGAGATACACCCACTGCGCATTCTGATCGCTACGGACGCGGCCCGCGAAGGCGTGAACTTCCAAAATTACTGCGCCGACGTGTTCCATTTTGATGTTCCCTGGAATCCCTCACGAATGGAGCAGCGCAACGGCCGCATCGACCGCAAGCTACAGCGCGAACAAGTTGTCCGCTGCCATTACTTCGTTTTCACCCAGCGTCCCGAAGACGACGTCATCCGAACACTGGTGCGCAAAACAGACACGATTCGAACTGAACTCGGGAGCTTGTCGCCCGTGCTTGAGCGCCGTATTGAGGATCTGTTCTCCCAGGGGGTCAGACCATCGTTGGCGGCCAATATCGAAATGATCGACACCGACGCTTCGGGTCGCAAGGCTGCTGAAGAAGAGCTTGAATCTGTGCGCAAACGCAAGGTGGATCTTTCGCGCGAACTGGAGTCGCTGGACGACTACCTCGAAGAATCCCAGGATTACGTCGGCCTGAATCCGCCCGATTTCATCAACGCCATCTCCACCGCTCTCGAACTTAATGACTGCCCTCCGCTGAAAGGCGGGCCCGATCGTTTCCAGTTCCCCGAAATCCAAGGCCGTGCCTGGTTCCGCGCGATGGACGCTCTTCGCGCCCCGAAGCCAAAGGATCAAGATTTCTACGAGTGGCGCGCATCGAGTCCTATCCGCCCCGTTGTCTTCAAATCCCCTACCCACATTGATGAGGAAGTGGTGCATCTACACCTCGAACACCGCGTCGTCCAGCGCCTGCTCGGCCGTCTCCGCGCGCAAGGGTTCGTCCACAACGATCTCGCCCGCGCCTGCGTCGGCCAGACAGACGACGCCATCCGCCGCGTCGCCGTCCTCGGCCGCATTTCTCTCTACGGTCCCGGTGCATCCCGCCTCCACGACGAAATCATCGCCGTCACCGCGCGTTGGCTCGACCCCATCGCCCGCAAAGGCCCGCTCGTCCCATACGCCGACGACACCGAAAAGCTGACGCTCGCCGCTCTGGAGAGAGCATTCGAGTCTGCCCGCGTTCGTCGCGTGGGCGAGGCTGTCGAACGAAAGCTGCAGGAAGCCGCGCCTCAGGATGTGGCCGACCTGCTCCCCCACCTCCAGGCCCGTGCGGGCGCTGTTACTGCCGCGGCCACAGAAGTCCTCGGCAACCGCGGCCGCCAGGAGGCCGAAGCGATGCGCCGCATCATTGAAGACCAACGCACGCGTATTCTTACGAGGAAAGAGGAGGCGAAGCGGAGTCAGGCCCAGTTGACGCTCGGCTTCGATAAAATGGAACTTGTGCAATTGGAGGAAGAACGCAAAGACTGGGACAAGCGGCTCACGGCGATCGGCCGCGAGGTGGACGAAGAGCCCGCGCGAATCCTGAAAGGCTACGAGGTCCATGCCCATCGCGTCGAGCCTATCGGCATCGTGTACCTCTGGCCGATCTCCGGATAATCAGTCATGGCAATTAACCGCATCATCGCAAGATCACCGGCGTGTCCTGCGAAACGCGCTAATCTTGAGACTGGACAAGCGAAGTGAGTGCGCTGCCGAATCAACTTCCCATAATTGGACAAAGGACAGGCGTCACCGATTCGCGCGACGTTCTGAGCGGAGAAGCGTCGCACGAGATCATTTTTGCCGTCGTGGGAGGAGCCGGCTCCGGCACGAGCTTTATTGCGAAGACACTCCAGAGCATTCTCGTCGACGCAAATATAGACGCACCTATACTCAAGGCAAGCAACGTCATTCTGGAATGGGCTGCCAGGAATAAAAAGCAGATTCCGCCCACTCAACCCAAGACTTTGCGATCAGTGGAGATTCTTCAGGATTATGGGGATGAGATGCGAGCGGGAGTCGGGACGGGAAGGCCTGACCATTCGGCAGTCGCGCTGGGCCTCATAGTCGACATCCAGCGCACTCGGGCTGAGAAGGTCGGTGTGCCCTTCGAGCTTGGCAAGGAAGTTTTGCCCAACGGCACGCCCCGCGCATATGTTCTGGACTCGATTAGGCACTCAGCGGAAGTCCACCTGCTTCGCCAGGTGTATGGGGATGCGTTTGTTTTGATTGGAGTCGTTTGCGACGAGTCAAAGCGCGAAGAACGGATGCACGCGAAGTATGACGACGGTGGGGCGGCTAATGCCCGCAAGTTCATGAGGCGAGATAACGCTGACGACTGCAAACAACATGGCCAGCACGTCGGCGACGCTTTTCACCTGGCGGACTTTTTCGTAGACAACACAAATGACCGCGAGACCGCGACCAGTACTTCAAATCGCGAGTGGAAAGCGAACGAAGATTTGAGCCGCCTTGTAAAGATCGTTACGGGAACACATCTGGAGCGGCCAAGGCTGGCCGAAACCGCCATGTACCACGCTTTCAGTACCCAGATGCAAAGTGCGTGCCTTTCCCGCCAAGTGGGAGCGGCACTCGTTGACAAGAATGGAAACATCGCAGCTACTGGTGCGAACGAAGTACCCAAAGCCGGGGGCGGCGTATATGGTGAATCTGCTAATACCGATTCCAGCGACGCCCGCTGTGCATTTTTTGAAAATCCTGACCATAGGTATTGCCGGAACACGCGGGAGCAGAACAATATAGTCACCGAACTGATCGAGACGCTTGAAGGGCTGAAAATTTCCCATGATATCGATAAAGACCTCCTTGCGCAGGAACTTCGCCGTACACGGATCGGTGGCCTCCTTGAATTTAGCCGAGCCGTCCACGCCGAAATGGATGCACTGCTTTCTGCTGCACGGAAGGGGGTAGCTCTGGTGGGCACGCGGTTGTTCGTCACAACATACCCTTGCCATTACTGCGCTCGTCATATTGTCACGGCCGGGGTTGACGAAGTTCAATATATCGAGCCATATCCCAAAAGCCAGGCGCTGACTCTCCACCAGGACTCGATCACACTGGAGAGTCGGGGATGGAGACCACCCAGCGAGGGTGGAACACATGTGCTTTTTCATCCGTTTACCGGTGTATCGCCCCGGCTGTACCGCCGGGCCTTCCTCATGAGCGGCGACCTGAAGGACAAGAAAACCGGCACAATGAGAATTCACGAACCACACTGGATTTCACAGTGGTATTTGCCAAAGATAGGCTACGTAGCGATCGAGGCTAAGCTGGTTTCGGAGAACATGCGGGATGTCTGACCTAGCGCAGCACAGAGGACTCAGAGTCGTTTCGTCGAAACGCAGGACATCGCTCAGTGCCGAAATGTTTCGCCCGACCGAGCGCCAGTCATCTCTGTTTGACGACGAGGGTCCCTGGATAATTGTCTTTGCCTGCGTTCCGGACCTCCCAGAGGGCGCGTTTAGCGATCTCATGCGTCTCTCGGAGCCATCCTTCGTCTTCGATCTGCGGCTCGCTCCACGATTCGACATTGGAAGCCTGAATCGCGCGCGAGCTTTTGAACTGTTCGAGCGAATTCATGCCACGTACGTTGACACGACAACCCCTTTAATGACAGGGGCCACGCGGGAAGAGGTTATCGAGAGGCTTATCAGACGGCTTCCGACCACCGGAAAGGAAGCTCGTCGGCCAATCGTATTCCTGCACGGAAGAAGCGAAAGCTCCCTTGCTACTCCACCTGAAATCCTATCGATTCTCAGTCAGTCACTCCGTCGCCTTGAGATCATCAATGTCCCTGACAGTGATTAGCCGCATTGGGAAGCAGTGGCAGCGAAGACCGGGCGCGACTGTCCATACCATCGAAGATGAACCTCCGTGTTGGACGGCGTAATCGGCATGGCAACCGACCCAATCATCAAGGACCACCAGATCTGGATCGGGTTCGTCCAGCCGGAAGGCCTCGTCGTCTCCCCGCACGCCCTGAAGAACGCGCAGGCGGTTCTCAGCCACAACGTTGGCATCCAGCAGGAGATTCTCCGCCGCCACGCTGTCCCGTACTTCGACAGCAACCTGCGCCTGAAGAGCTTCTCGGCATTCACGCAGGAATTCTGGGGATGGCGCGACTCCGACCTCGCTGCTCCGCCCGAAGATCTCTTCGCCCGCCTGCCCGAGTACGGCGAAACGCTACGGCCCACCTGGATCGTTCCTGGAGGCAAAGGCCAGCCCGACCGCCTGATCCTGGTGGAAGAACTGCCCAGGGGGACCGACTTCGACAAACCCGTCCCCGCGTCTGAGGAATACCGTTGGCACGCCTCTCCACAGGCCCGCTTCGAGCGCCTTCTTCGCGAAACCGGCGTCTCCATCGGCCTTCTCGTTTCCCCCGAACTAATCCGCCTCGTCTACGCCCCGAAAGGCGAGTCCTCCGGGCACGTTACCTTCCCCATCCACCAGATGACGATGGCTGCGAACTGGCCCATGCTGGCCGCGCTGCATCTGCTTCTCCACAGCGACCGCCTCTTCATCGGCCCTGAAACCCAGCGCCTCCCCGCCATCCTGGAAGCCTCGCGCCGCTATCAGAACGAAGTCTCCACCCGACTCGCCGGCCAGGTGCTGCGCGCGCTGAACGAACTCGTCCGTGGCTTTCAGGAAGCAGACCGCGCGGCGCACGGCAACATTCTGCGAGACGCCCTCCGGCATGACCCCAGCCACATTTATGGCGGCATGCTCACCACGCTCATGCGCATGGTCTTCGTTCTCTACGCCGAAGACCGCAGCTTGATGGGCTCCGACGAAACCTGGCTGCAGAATTATTCCATTTCCGGTTTGTATGAACGGCTCCGCGCGGACGCCGGCCAGCATCCGGACACCATGGACAGCCGTTACGGCGCGTGGGCGCAGATCGTCACCCTGACCAGGCTGCTTTACGATGGCGGCGGTCACGGTTCCTGGCGCCTGCCCCTACGGCATGGCGGACTCTTCGATCCGGACGCTTACCCCTTCCTCGAAGGCCGCGCCTGGGAATCGAAACGGGCCACAACGGCGCTGATCGAACCGCCGCTGGTTTCCGACGGCATCCTGTTCCGCATCCTCCAGGATCTGCTCTACCTCGACGGGGAGCGAATCTCCTACCGCGCTCTCGACGTGGAACAGATCGGGTCCGTCTACGAAGCCATGATGGGTTTCACCGTCGAGACCGCCCACGGCATATCCATTGGCCTCGGCTCAGACCATTTGGTCGTGAACCTCGAAGACCTGCTCACAAAGAAGCCCGCCGACCGACCCAAATGGCTGAAAGAAAACGCGGCCTGCGAGGTCCCGGGCAAAGCCATCGAACAACTGAAGTCCGCGGCTTCGGTGGATGAACTCCTCGCCGCACTCCGTCGCCGAATCTCGAAGCTCTATCTCGACCAGAACTCCAACCCGGTAACGATTCCCACCGGTGGCATTTACCTCCAGCCCACTGAGGAGCGCCGCCGTTCCGGTTCCCACTATACGCCGCGTTCCCTCACGCAGCCAATCGTCAAGTCCACGCTCGATCCGGTGTTGGCGCAACTGGGAGACAACCCGACGCCGGAACAGATCCTGGGACTGAAGGTCTGCGACCCCGCCATGGGGTCCGGCGCGTTCCTCGTCGAAGCCTGCCGCTACCTTGGCGAAAGGCTCGAGAAGGCATGGAACGCTCATCGGGCGATGCCGCCGATCCCAGTGGATCAGGACCCGCTGCTGCATGCCCGCCGTATCGTGGCACAACGTTGTCTCTACGGCGTGGACAAGAACCGCTTCGCGGTGAACCTGGCTAAGCTTTCACTCTGGCTGGCGACCTTCGCCAAAGATCACCCGTTCACGTTTGTGGACCACACGCTCCGCTGCGGCGATTCGCTCGTCGGACTCACGGCGCAGCAAGTCGAGGCATTCCACTGGCAGCCGAAAGAAGAGGGTGCGCTGCTTCGCGACATGCCTTCACGCCTACGCCACATTTTGAACGCGCGCGCTCAGATTTTGGATGCGGCCGACGAAACGCCTTACGAAACGCTCGCCCAGAAGCTCGCGGTAACGGAGGAGCAGATGATCGATCTGCGCCTTGCTGGCGATCTCACTATTGCCGCGTTCTTCGCGGCGGATAGGCCCAAAGATCGCGAGACTCGGCGCAAAGACCTTGCCGAAAAGTTCCGGCGGGTACGGGAGCGGGTCACGGATCTGGAACTGGACGACGAATTGCGAAGTGCGGTCCGCGCCTTGAAGACAGGACCGAAGGGCGTCACGCCCTTCCACTGGGAATTGGAATTCCCGGAAGTGTTTCGCCCTGCGCACCTGAATGGTCGTCCTTGGGGCTTCGACTCAATCGTCGGGAATCCGCCGTTCTTAGGTGGTGCGAGAATCTCTACCCACTTTGGGATGCAGTATTTCTCGGTTCTTACGTTGAGTTATCCACCCGCCGGGCACCAGTGTGACCTCGTTGGGTATTTTTTCCGTCGAGCGTTTGCCCTATTAAGGAATGCAGGCACCCTGGGGCTCATCGCTACAAAGACCATCGCGCAGGGCGACACGCGAAATGGCACACTGCTTCCGATTCTCACAGGCAACGGCCACATATATGAGGCGGTGACGCGGTTAAAATGGCCAGGACCAGCAGCGGTCACTGTCAGTCGTTTGCATATCGCGAAGGGATGTGAACCGTCGATCCTGCTAAACGGGCAACACGTGACCAGGATATCTGCCTATCTAGCCGCCGGCTTCGTGGATGAATCGCCTATCCAACTCAGCGCCAATCCATACTTTTCGAAGGGCAGCCAAGTCTATGGGCAAGGATTCGTGTTCGATGACTTGGATTCGGCGGCAAACAAAATCTCGTTAATGGACGAAATCCTATTAGACGAACCTGCTTCCAAGAATCGCATCTTCCCGTTCATCGGGGGAGAAGAACTCAATACGCAGCCGGTGGTCCGGCCGAACGCCTACGTCATTTACCTCAGCGATCTGAAAGACGAGTCAGAACTTGAAGCTTTCCCAAGACTCGCACATGTCGTCCGCTCCCGAGTGAAGCCGGAGCGGGATCTATTAGGCGACAATCCGAACAATACGCCGCTGAAAAAGAGATGGTGGGCTTATCAGGCACACAGGCCAGAACTTTACGACAGACTTAGACGACGCACCCGGGTACTCGCACATGCAGAAGTCAGCGCCTATCTTCAGTTTCAATTTGTCCCAAGCGGTTGGATTTACAACAAGACGATGATCGTCATCGATGAGGACGGGTTTGGTGCATTCGCCGTCCTTCAATCCCGTGTTCATGAGGTCTGGACCCGAGTCTTTGCCTCGTCGCTGGAAGATCGGCTTCGATACACCGCTTCAGACTGTTTCGCGACTTTTCCATTCCCATCGCAGTATGGATCTAGCGAAGAGCTCGAACAGGCAGGGCGTACCTACTATGACTTTCGCGCAGCCCTCATGATCCAAAACAACGAAGGGCTGACCAAGACATACAACCATTTTCACAACCCGAACGAAACATCGCATGAGATTCTGGAGCTTCGCAGGCTACACGGCGTTATGGACCGCACGGTCCTCAATGCATATGACTGGACCAAGCTAAACCCCGATACCGGGTTCGTGCTGGAGTCGGAAGATACCGCAAGCGAAGATATGGAATCGGGCCGCACGCGGCCTCGAAAATATCGCTATCGATGGACAGATGAAACCCAAGACGATATCCTAGCCGGTCTACTCGAACTCAACCGCACTCGCGCTGAGGGAGAAGCTCAGTCAAGTAATTCCGCGCCCAAGCACAAAAACGCAGGCAAGGGGGGCCGGAAGTCAGCTCAGAGCACAACAGTGACCGGCGCCACTCTTTTCGACATCCAGGAACCCACCGAATGACCTCTGCCGAAGTCCGCGAACAGATTCTCGATTCCCTCATCCTCGACCTCGTGGGCCCGGTCGCCGGCCTCAAAGCTGGCAACTACCTCGAACAGGAGATCCTGCCGGGATCGACCGCGCCGCTGCGTTGGTACCTCACCGGGTTCCTCGCGCCTTTCGCCGCCAAGCCCGAAGACAAAACCGACGAAGACAGCGGCGAGCAGATCGACCTGATCCCGCCCAAGACCGGCCTCGACGATGAAGCCGCTCCGGAATCGGCCTCTTCCCGGAAAACGCCCTTCCCCTCCTCTATGGGCCTGAGTGTGCTGATCCCACCAAAGTGCAAGTCCATCAAGGCCACCGTCATGTGGGGCGACTATGCGGCTGCCATGAAGGACGAGGCGGTCACTGGGTGGCGCCGCACCGCGCGCTGGGCACAAGCGCCCTTGTCCATCCCAGCCCAGGACACCACCCGCGACGCGGTTCGGCTGAAAGACTCGGGTGGCCTCGACTTGGTTCTTTCCGTGCGGACCATCCCGTCCCACAAAGGGCTGGACCTGGTCGCCCCCGGCACGCGCGCCGTTTCCGTCTTTCTGGTGAACAACCGCAATCCGATGACGGGCGTCCGACGCGATGAAGCCTACGTCTTCCAGGTCAAGCTGCAACTGGAATCTGATCTGCCCTTTGTTGCCCGCCCCGACCTTCGCGGCGTCATTTCCTCCGATCCCGATGAACGCGTGGCCGATCTCCAGTACCGTGATGCCTTCGAATACGCCGTGGGTCACGGGGTCTCCGCTCGGGCCCTTCCCGTCAAGACCGACGGCTGCCGGTCCGTCGAAACGGCGTGGATTCCGCGGTGTGAAGTGGAACGTATCCAGCACCGGGCCGCGCCTGCGAACGCAACGCTCGACATGGAAAAACTGGCAGCCATCAAGGACGCTGCCGAAGCCAAATCCCTGATTGAGCCGCTGATCCAGGCGTACCGGGACTGGATCGCGAAGCAGTCCGTACCTGGCGGGAGCAGCGCGATGGAAAAACGTCGCGCCGACGTCGCCACGAAGATGCTGTCGAGAGCCGGAGTCGTCGCCGGCCGGATCGAGCAGGGCCTGAACGAACTCGCCGACCCGAACGTGCTCGAAGCGTTCCGTCTCGCCAATAAGGTCATGGCGGCGGTGGGCCGGCAGCGCCGGAAAGACGCGGTCGAACCGCCAAAGTGGCGTCCCTTCCAGTTGGCGTTCCTGCTGCTGAATCTGACCTCCATGGCGGAACCAGCGGACGCGGATCGCGAACTGGTGGACCTGCTCTTCTTCCCCACCGGCGGCGGCAAGACCGAAGCCTACCTGGGCCTCGCGGCGTTCACCATGTTCCTTCGCCGCTTGCGGAATCCTGGCTCGCCCCGCGGGTGC
>Ga0073928_10011935_pt1 | contig 10052 bp, 11 predicted proteins | sample PaiPotPPA55metaG_FD_76969 | JGI IMG/M metagenome (GOLD analysis project Ga0073928, IMG submission 76969) | Iron sulfur acid spring bacterial and archeal communities from Banff, Canada, to study Microbial Dark Matter (Phase II) - Paint Pots PPA... ... | reverse complement strand
TGCGGCTGGCACGGGTCGTAGCTGCGTTCGCGCGCGGTGCCGGCGCAGCACGGTAATTCCGTCGCCGTGCGATCGCTGACGTACCAGTCGCTCGTCCACTCCCACACATTGCCCGCCATATCGAAAAGGCCGTAACCATTGGGCGAAAAACTGCCGACCGGCATCGTGCGCGGTCCGTGCCGCGCCGTGCTCTTATATGGGAATTCGCCCTGCCACGTGTTCGCCGCGGGCTTTCCGCCCGGCTCCATCTCGTCGCCCCAGACGAAGTCCTTGCCCTCGAGCCCGCCGCGCGCGGCATACTCCCATTCGGCCTCGGTCGGCAATCGTTTCCCGGCCCAACGCGCGTACGCTTCAACATCTTCAAACGCTACATGCACGACCGGGTGATCGGGGCGCGAATCGATCGAGCTGCCCGGGCCTTCAGGATGCTTCCAGCACGCAGCCGGAACCCACGACCACCACTGGGAGTAATCCCGCAGGTCGACCGGACCCGCCGTCATGTGGAACACCAGCGCGCCCGGAACCAAATTCTCGGACGGCGCACCGGGATAATCGGCGGGATTTAACGGACGCTCGGCGACCGTGGCATAGCCGGTCGTGCGCACGAACTTCGAAAACTCCGCGTTCGTGACCGCCTGCCTGTCGATCCAGAAGCCGTCGACCACGACGTCACGCACCGGCCCCTCTTCCGGATAGAACCGCTCCGAGCCCATCTGGAAAGTTCCGCCCTCGATCCGAACCATGCCCTCGCGCGACGTAGCGATCATCCAGCAGTATCTTACGGGCAGGAGGCGGGCAGCGCAAGTCTGCGTTTTTGGGATAGAAGGCCCTACCGCGCACGCGGTACACTGGCGCGGCAAAGGAGAAATTATTATGGCCGGCTCCGAATCCCCGGTCGCGACGCGCATTACGCATCGCGAATTCAAGCTGTTGTTGAAGGCAAAACGCTTCCCGACGCGGCAATCGCTGCTCGCCTTCAACAAATTGCTCGAAGAGATCGCCGCGAAGCTGCATATTCGGTACGAACCGTTCGATCCGATCGACGCGCAGCTCCGGATCGTCCAATTCTACGATACCGCGGATCAGACGCTGCGGAAGAATCGCCTGATCCTTCGCATCCGCCAGCTCCGCGAGGCGCTGTGGCCCGGCGAGAGCTGGGAGGTTACCTTCCAGACTCGCGAGCCCGATCGCAAGCGGGCCGAAACGTTCGACACGACATCGACCTTCCCGAAGCAACAGAAGAATAAGTTCAAGGAAGAGATTCTGCGCGGCGATGGTCCCGGCACAACTACGAGCATCTACTCTAACAACTGCATCATCGAGTCACCGCAACTCAACGTCGAAATCCCGCTTCAAAAACTGGCAGAAGCACTCCCGCACTTAAAAACGCTGAACTTAAATTTCGACCAGACGATGACGATCGTCCACGGGGCGAAGGTCTTCGAGATTGAGGCGAAGCTCGGGAACTTCTTCTTCGGCCATCACGTCACGGCGATCGCAACGCTCGCGGTCTGGGCACGTCCCGTTCCGGACAAGTTCGAGCCGCTGATCGCCGAATTCGGATGGTCTTACCATCCGATCGACGACGAAAAGGGCAAGGAGGCCGACAAGGTCGCCGACCAGTTCTTCAAGGACATTCAGCTCCCGCTCGGAGACTGGATCACCACGGGAACGACCAAGACGGCGCTTATTTACGGCGACGAGGGAAACTAGGGCTCGGTCACATGACCTCGCTTTTGGTGCGGCTGTAGAAGACGCCGAGTAGCGATGCCAGTATTATCTGGATGATGAGGTAGGTCAGAACGGCCGCGGCGACCTCGCCTCGGCCGAAGACGCTCGTCGCGAGCAGCGCGGCAAGCCCGACGTTGCGGAGCGCCGTCCCCACGCTCAGCGTGCGCCGGTAGGCGCGCTCGCGTCCACCGAGGACCCAGCCGGTAACCAGAGAGAGCAGGACGATGCACGCCATCGCGAGCATTCCGAGCGATCCGTACACCGTGCCGATGGCCCGGGCAATCGGTCCGCCGAGAACGACCAGGATCGCCAAGATCGCGGCGAGGACGACGATCAGAAGCGGCCGCTGCAACCGTTTGGCGGCCTCCGGTGCGCGCACGCTCACGAGCATGCCGATGAGCAGCGGCACGAGCTGGAACAGCACCAGCGAGAGGATGACGCTGTTTGCGGAGATCGGGCTGCCGGGCAGCACGAGACGTGCCGTGAAGGGAACCGTGATGATCGACAGCGCCGGCAGCAAGAAGGCTAGGCTGACCGCGAATCCGAGGCTGCCGCCCTTCCTGCGGCCGCCGGACAACACGACGAACGGCACGCCAGGGCAGATCGCCATCAGCAAGATGCCCGTGGCAATCGGCTCGCTCGGATGAAAGACGACGCGCACGAACAGCACGCCCAGCAGCGGAACGATTATGAAGTTTGCGAGGAACGCCCGCCCGAGCAGGCCGAAGTCCCGAAGCACGGTCTTCAAGTGAGCAAGGTTGACCTGCAGGCCGGTATGCAACATCATCGACACGATCAGCACGATCGCGACGATTTTTGCCGGGTTCACGAATCCAACATCCTCCATCTGACGTTGCGCACTCCCGCGCGCTGCGTGAGCCCGCTCGAGAAGCGCTCGACGACCGAATCGTCTCGACTCGGAAGCCGCAGCTCCACTCGGACTTCTTGCCCTTGATCCGTCGACTCTGTAGAAATGCTGTGAAGAATCAGGTTGCTCGCCTTGACGACTTCGACCGCGGCGGCACGAACGTCTTCCACCGCCGAGTCCTCGCACGCGGCGTGGACGCGATACGTCTTTTCGCCGTGCCGCTCTTGATAGAGGGCGGCGCGTGAATCGATCTTCTCGACGAGGGGCTGCAGCGCGAGGTTGAACGCGACGATTCCGGCGGCACCCATGAACGCATGAGCGAACTGCCCGACCCCGGCGAGCGCCCCGACCGCTGCGGTCGCCCAGATCGTCGCGGCAGTGTTGAGGCCCGAAATGCTCGCCCCCTGCCGCAGGATCACGCCGCCGGCGAGAAACCCGACGCCGGTGACGATGTTCGCTAGGATGCGCGTCTCGCCGTCGGAGCCGACGACGGGCCCCAGCAGCGCGAACAGCGCTGCGCCGATGGCGACCAGCGCGCTGGTGTGCACTCCGGCGCCTCGCTGTCGCCATTGGCGCTCGAATCCGATCAGCGCGCCGAGCAGGCCGCCGACCAGCACGCGGAGCGCAAACTCGGTGGCGGTCGGCATCGCAGAGCCTAGCGCAGCGCGATCGCGCCGACGGCTGCGCCGCCGAGAATGAGCAGCGCGGGATTCACCCGCGTCTTCAGCGACAGGTAAAAAACGACGAGGCCAACCACAAGTGTGACCCAGCCCGTCACCGCGCTGCGTCCAAACGTAATCAGACCGCCCACCGCAAGGCCGATCGCGACCGGGCCGAGCCCGCGCTGAATCGAGGCGCGCCACGGCCACGCCGCGATGCGGTTCCAGATACGCCCAACGGCGAACGTCAGGATCCCGGTGGGCACGAAGAATGCGAGCGCGGCGACCAGCGCGCCCGGGATCCCGGCGACCCGTTCGCCGATCGTCGCCACCATCATCATGTTCGGTCCGGGCGACAGCTGCCCGACACTATAAATATGGATCAGCTGCGCATCCGTCAGCCAGCGGTGGACACTGACCACGAGGACCTTCATCTCCGGAAACGCCGCCATGCCGCCGCCGATCGTCAGCAGCGAGAGGTAACCGAATACGCGCGCTATTGCAGGGATCTGATCCACGCGTGCGAGTCCTCGTGCGGGCGATCGGTTTTCTTGACCGGGCGATACGCGAAGATCGCGAGCGCGCCGACCGAGAGCAGCACGACCGGCACCGATAGCTTGAAGTGGTTGATCCCCAACACCGCGGCAAGAATGAAGAACGCGTCGTAAAATCCCTTCACGGTCTTCTTGCCGATTTGGTACCACGTAGCCGCAATCAGCCCCGTCGCGGCGGCCGCGACGCCGTGCAGCGCGGCGGTAACGATCGGCCGATTCCCGCTCGCGCCGTACGCGATGCCCGCCGCCGTCATGAGGATCAGCGCCGGCAGGCACATCCCGGTCATCGCGGCGACGGCGCCAGGCGTGCCGCCGAGGCGGTCGCCGGCCAAGATCGCCATGTTCGTCGCGTTGAGGCCCGGCAGCGTATTGCTCAGGGACATCAGCTCGAGAAACTCCTTGTCGTCGAGCCAACGCTTTTTCGTGACGAGCGCGCTGCGCAGATATGCGACCACGCCGCCGCCGAAGCTCGTCGCGCCGATCTGGAGAAAGACGCCGAAGATTTCGAGCGTCGATACGGCCTTGGGTTTCGAGGCCGCCACCGCCTCCGTCATCGCATCATGATAGCAACTCTCTGCCCGGAGCTCTATCCCAAAACGGCAGGGCTTGCGTTTTTGGGATACTGTCGGGACGAATGCCGGGCGTACACTATGAACACCATGAAGACGCTCCTGGATCGCGTTCTCTTAGCCGCTCTCGCCCTGGCGCCCGCCATTGCAGCGCAATCGGGGCCCGCCGGCGCCACGGGAACCGCTCGCGTCGTGCAGCGCGACGGATCGCAGAAAACCTACGCGAACGTTCGGATCAGCATCAAGAACGGGAGCATGGCGATCACGTCGGCCGACGGGCAGGGAACGATCGTTCTGGGCGACGCCGCGTGCACGAAGGTCGGCGAGCTCCTCGAGTGCCTTCCCTACGACGCGACGCTCCTGCAATACGGTCGTAAGACGCATATTCCGCTGCAGTCGGGAACGGTTTGGCTGAATCCGAGCAAGACGAGGCAGCCACTGAGCCATTCCTCGACGGAGCTTCCGCCCCACGGCGTGCTGCTCGCCGTTCGCACGAAAAAGGGAACGTACGTGACGCTTGCCGGCGTCGTCGACGAGGTGCAAAAATGAACGTTGCGCGCACGGCCGCGATCGCGATGCTCGTGGCCTTCGTCCCGCTGACCGCCGCGGCCGGTGGCCGCGGCGGCTACTCGCGGCCGGCCGGCGGATTCGACATGCACAGCGAGGGCGCTACCGGCCATCCGCCGCAGACCGCAAGCCATTCAAGCAGCGGGCCGTACGGAACGAATCGCTCCACGACGGTCAACAACACCGGCAACGGCTACAACCGCACTACGACCGCGACTAACGGAAACTATAACCGAACGACCTCCGGCGGCGCGAACAGCAACGGCAACTACTACCACGGGAGCACGGGCAGCGGTCCCAACGGCTCGTACGGCCACTACGGCAGCGGCAACGCGTACAATCATACGTACAGCGGCTCGACGACCGCCACCAACGCCTGGGGCCAAACCTATCACGCGAGCACTTACGCCAACTCCGGAACCGTCTATCATGGTGCCGTCGTCACCAACCCCGTGTATCACGGTTATTCCGCGTGGGGCTGGAACGGCGGCTACGCGTGGTACGGCGCGCCCGCCTACTGGGGCGGCGGCTTCTGGGGCGCGTTCGCTGTCGGAGCCACGGCGGCAGCGGTAGCCTCGTATCAGGTCGCACCGAGCAGTCCCGGCGCAAAACTTCTCGCCAGCTATCAGCTCACGCAGACGGCATGCGGCCGCCCAAATCTCGTCGTCATCTACGGACCGAACAACAGCATGATTTGCGCGTACCCAAACAACCTCGTATCCGCCGGCAACTATAGCGTCAACTCGCAGACGCTGACGATCGTATCGCAAAATCCGTAACGCGCCGCCGTGGCGCCTGAATTGAACGCTATCGAAGTCGGCCTGCTCGCTTTTGCATGCCTTTTCGGCGGCGCGCTGCTGGGCATGCGGCTTCGCAACGCGTTACCGCATCACCATTTGAGCGGCGATTCGGCGAAGCTGCTTGAACTGGGCCTCGCCATCGTCGGCACGATGGCCGGGCTGGTTTTGGGCCTGCTCGTCGCCTCCGCGACAAGCGCCTATAACGCGCAGCGCAGCGAGTTGCTGGACGTCTCGTCCAAGATCGTCGTGCTCGACCGAACATTGAAGCACTATGGACCCGAGGCCTACCCTGCGCGCGCCGCGCTGCGGGTCGCCGTCGAGCGAACGCTGTATCGCATCTGGCCGCGGGAGAGCTCGGGCGCCCCGGAGCTGGATCCGTCGGCGGAAGGTGCCGACGCGGTCATCGATCAGATCGAGGAGCTCTCGGCCCGCGACGACGCACAGCGGTCGCTCAAGTCCGCAGCAATTGGCCTGGCGCTGAGCCTCGCGGAGATTCGCTGGCTGATGTACGAGCAAACCGGCTCGTCGCTCTCGGTGCCGTTGCTCGTGCTGCTCATCTTCTGGTTCACGATCACGTTCGTCGGCTTCGGTGTCTTCTCGCCGCCGAATCCCACCGTCGTCGTAGCACTCGCGCTCTGCAGCCTCGCCGTCTCGGGCGCGATCTTCGTGATGCTCGAGATGTATACGCCGTTCGAGGGCCTCGTGCAGATACCGAGCGCGCCGCTGCGCGAAGCGCTCGCACACCTGCATTGAAAGCGCAGGCGGTGATCGCGTTTGCGGCATTCATCGCCGGCGGGGGGGTGGCGGTTGCGCAGACGCCGGAGAGCGACGAGGAGACCACCGTTCCAGCGGCGAGCGCAACGCCGTCGCCCGCGCCGAAGGCGCTCACCTATAGCGGATACGTCCGCTCCTTCTACTTTACGCGGCAGAACGCGTCGAATAATCCCGGCGCTCGATTCGATTATGCGCCGGGCGCGAAATACAACTCGAACGCGGTCAACGAGGCCGCGTGGAACACGGGCATCTCGATCGACGCCGACTACGGCTTCCCCGGCGCCCAATGGAACGTCGGCGCTTCGTACCTCTACGCCAATCCCATGGACGGTCCGTGCGTCGTCGCGGCAAACCACGCTAAGGGCGCCGAGTGCGTCACGCAAGTTCCGCCGAAAACCAACTCCGACGATACGCTGCCGGGCTTCACGCTGAGCACCTTTTACGAAGCGTACGTTGCGTACAAAGCGTACAACTTTGCCGGGACGCTCGGTAATCAGCTCTTCCGCTCTCCGTGGGCGAATCCGTCCGATTCCCGTCTTAAACCGGCCGCTTTTTCGGGCGCCGACGTCGCGTATTCGGGCGTCGCACTCTGGACCTTCGAGGCGGCCGACATGCTCGCGTTCGAGAACCGTACCAGCTCCGACTTCAGCCAACAGACTTTGCTGACGAGCTATCCCGCCGGGGCGAGGGGCCTGCCGGGCAACATCGACATCCCCGGCGGGCAAGGGGTGAAAACGAACGGGTTTGCTTTCGGCAAGGCGGCTTACGCGGATCCGGCCACGGGCTTTTCGGCCGCCGGCTTCTTCTACGGCATCAGCGATCTGGTCAACCTCTGGTGGTTCGACGGAGACTACACGTTCAAAAAGCTTCGCTGGGCGCCGTTCATCGAGCTGCAGGGCGGCTTCGAGAGCAACACGGGCCGCTCGTATCTCGGGAAGATCGCGAGCCAGGACGCCGGCGTGCAGATCGGAGCCAACGTCACCAAGAATTTTCGCATCACAGCGGGCTACGATTCGATCCCATGGCGCACCGATACGATCTTTTTGCCCAAGAACGTGACGTGCAACAGCTCGTATCAGATCGCGACGAAGGCGGCGACGCTGGCGTATTTCCTTCCCATGAATGCCGCACAGTGCTTCGCTAACTCGAACGGGAGGACGCAGATCTACTACGGCGGCTGGGCTAGTCCGTACACGGACGGCTATTCCACCGACCCTTTCTTCACGACCAGCGTGACGCAAGGCATGGCCGACCGGCGCGCGCCTGGGACCTCGTGGAAGATCGCTCTGACGTTCACCTCGGACGACAAGCGCTGGGTCTTCATCGCGACGGACGCCTGGTATGATTACGGCAACGCGTTGGCCCCGCAGAGCACGAACGTCTGGGTGCTCGATGGACGCTACCATCTCAGCCCCGTCGGCAAGGAACGCTATCGCGGGCTGCTGCTGCGCTACCGCTACGCGCAAAGGACGCAGTCAAACACGCAAACGCTTGGCGGTCTGCCGCTGTTTAAATATAATCGCGCGCAGCTCGAATACGATTTTTAGCGCGAACCGCTCTTGAGCTTCAACTCCACCAAGTCGTTGCTGTAGACGCTGCGCATCGGGAGATGCGTCCGCACGTCGCGGATGACTACCGGAATGCCGGCCGCCGGGTCGTAGGCGATGCGCTGCTTCGAAGAGGCCGTCAAATAACGTCCCCCTTGCTGCGTCAGCTTGCCCGTCGTCTCGACGAGTATGGTGCCGCCCGCGTTGGCGATCTTGCCTTTTCTCTGCAGCGTATAGACGCACTTGAACGTCGTGAGCTGGCTCGCGAAGCCGGAGGCCCCCGGCAGTATCGCGGCCTTCACCTCAAAGGTCTGCGTCCAGTCGGCGTGGGCGCCCGATAACGCATGGAAATAACGGCTTCCGAGCAGCGGGAACAGGGTGAACTGGATCGGCGATATCGCGTACGCGGGTTTCTGGCAGGTGACGTCGCCGCCCGGATACACCTCACAGGTGTTCGTTGCTCGAGGACGCGCCGTATTCCACCAATAGTCCGGCCCGCTGATCATGACTCCGCCGGCCGCGGCCGGCCCCACGATGTCGATGGTGGTCGTCCCGGTGCCGTTTCCGGAACTCGCGACCTTCGTGTTGAAGCCGAATTCATAGACGAGATGGCGTTGTGAGTGCGCCGGCGGCGCCTGACCGCTGAGCGCGATGAGTCCGGCAATGAATAGAGCGATGAGTCTCACGGGCGTAACCTCCGTCGGCAGCTTCGGCGAGCGGGCGCCCGTCAACTGCCCGCGAGGACGACCACTCTCGGCCGGCCAAGCTCGGCGGCCTTCCAAGCTTCGCCCACCATGGATAGCGGAAACGTTCGAATCGGGACGTCAACTGCACCGTCCGAGATCAACGCAATGTAACGCGGAATCTCAGCTATGATATCGGCGATCGACGCCGAGCCCGCGCCGCTTCCCGTTATGCGTATCTTGCGGCTTCGAAGGACCGCGGCGGGAACTGCTGCCTGCATGCCTGCGGCGGAGCCGATTTGAACGTAGGCGATGTCGGCGCGGTCGGCCTCGAGGCCGCGCCTTCCGAACGCTGTAAAGGCGCTTTCCGCCGGTATGCCCCAGAGGAAATCGAGCACGATATCAGGAGACGACCCTTCCAGAGCCTGAAGGATTGCTGCCCCGTCGCGCTCGGGATGGCCGCTGAGTGCCAGGGTGATCGCGCTGGCCTTTCCCGCATCGGACAGGCGTTGCGCATCACGGCCTGCGCCAACAACGCGCGTCGCACCGAGAATGCGCGCGTTCTGCACTGCGAGAAGTCCCGCCATTCCGGTGACGCCGAGAATCAGAACGGTATCGAGTCTACCGATCTCCGTGCGGCGTGCCTGCAGCGGCAGCCAGGACGCAAGTCCCGGGTTCACGCCGCCGGCAATGCGCGCCGGTTCGGCGCCTTGCGGGAGCGGTATCCACAAAAATGACGGCACCGAGATTCTTTCGGCAAGCGTGCCGAAAGGCGGTTCTGGAGAACCGGAGTATGCAAGTGTGCCCTCTGCGGAGCGCACGACGGCGTCGACGCCGGGAACGAGCGGCCACCGGCCGCCGCTTCCATAGTGCCCGCCACTTGCGAGGCTTCGCACGATCGGATGAAGGCCTGACGCGACGAGCTCGACGACTTGCCGTCCCTCACGATCGCCCGGCTCTGCGAAATCGCCGTAACGCGCGTCGTCGCCGGGCGCATCGATCAAGGCCGCTTTCATTTCTCGTAACTCGTCTCGCGCTTGTGGGAAACGGCTGCGATCGCGACCGCAACCACTGCGGCCAGCGCAATGAGGTTCGAGATCAGCGTGAACCGGTCGTTGATGGCCATCGACCCCATCGCCATTCCGCCGCCCGTCGCGCCGACGACCCGTTCCATGGTCGCGCCAGCGAGTAGCGCGCCGAGCACGAAGAGGCCGAGGAACGCCCACACGAGCCGGGCGGGAAACGATTTCCGGTAGATGCCGAGCAGCGGCAAAATCAGCAAGTCGCCGTAGATGAACGT
>Ga0073928_10011934_pt1 | contig 10053 bp, 10 predicted proteins | sample PaiPotPPA55metaG_FD_76969 | JGI IMG/M metagenome (GOLD analysis project Ga0073928, IMG submission 76969) | Iron sulfur acid spring bacterial and archeal communities from Banff, Canada, to study Microbial Dark Matter (Phase II) - Paint Pots PPA... ... | reverse complement strand
GCATGGCGCCCGCGGCCAGTTCCTCTTCGATCGCTTTCATAATCGATGGCGTGCCCGAGCCACCAAACTTGCCTTTGAACTTCACGCCATTCCAGTTGTATGGATTATGGCTCGACGTGATGACCACCCCACCCGCAGCTGCGCGATGTTTTACGGCATAAGAGATGGCTGGTGTGGGAGTGTAATCGTTGGCTAACGTCACGGGAATGCCAGCTGCAGCCAGCACTTCCGAGGCGACCCGGGCTGCTCTCGGCGAAGCGAAGCGAGTGTCGTAACCCACGATCACTCCGTGACGCGGGTCTTCATGCTTCAGAACGTAGGCGGCAATCGCGCCCGCCACCCGGCGCACGTTGTCGAAGGTAAAATCGTCGGCGATGATACCCCGCCAGCCGTCGGTGCCGAATTTAATGAGAGCAGTCATTGTTAGTTTTGGTCGTCCGTCGTTGGTCGTTCGCAAGATCATTCTTGTTTTGCCAACGACCAACGACTCCTATACCAATTTGAGCAGATTCTTCTCATCCAGATATTTCACAATTTTGCCGACATCTTGCGCGTGCTCGCGGGTGGTGATCAAGAGCGCATCATCTGTTTCCACAATTACCAGATCGTTCACACCTACCGCCGCGACAAACTTTTTGGGAGAATGAACGTAATTCCCGGCTGCATGCAGCGCGAAAAAACCTTCGCTCGAAATCAGATTACCGTCCGCCGGTTGTTTCTTGGCCGCGTGGTGTTCGTGCAATGCGCTCCACGATCCCAAATCGTTCCAACCGAAATCTGCCAGCAGGCAAAAAATGTTGGAATTCTGCTCCCCTTTAGCTGAGCGCGGCTCGAGCACCGCATAATCGATGCTGATGTTTTCGCACTTGGGATAGAGCCGGCGGAATGTTGCGGAAAACTTCCGAGTTCCAAACGTCTGTGCGATCTCTTCAAGGAGCGGCGCCGTTTTCGGCAAGTGCTCGCGCAAGGCATTGGTCAAAGTTCGCGCGCTCCAAATAAACATGCCGCTGTTCCAGAAGTAATTTCCGGCTTCGAGGAAGCGCGCTGCACGCTCGGCGTAAGGTTTCTCGGTGAACCGGCGTACCCGGTGCGCATCTCCCTTAGTCGCCGAGTCGACTTCGATATATCCGTATCCCGTCTCAGGTCGCGTGGGGCGAATTCCCAGAACCACAATATTTTCGCCTGCCGTCGCGATTTTGATGCCTTCCTGCAAAGTCTGGCGATAGCTTTTTTCGTCGCCAATAACGTGATCCGACGGAAACATTCCAATCACTGCGCCCGGGTCGCTTTCCGCCAGGATGAAAGCCGCCAACCCGATGGCCGGCGCGGTGTTTCGTCCCACCGGCTCAGCGATGATCTGCTGTTTAGTGAGACGCGGAATCTGGCGCGACAGCTCGGCCCGCAAGTCTTCATTGGTGATAATCCAGAAACGTTTCGCCGGAGCGAGTGGCAGCAGGCGCGAAACGGTCTGCTGGATCATGGTCTCCTTCCCATCGAGTGCCAGCAGTTGTTTGGCTCGGCGCTTGCGGCTTAGCGGCCAGAAGCGGGTTCCACGCCCGCCGGCGAGAATTACAGGATAGAAATTCGAACTTGTTTTGGCCGCTGACTCACGGCCTCGCTTACGGCTCATATTCTGGTTTCCGGCTCTGGCACCGAGCTGCTCGGTAATGAGGCCTTCAAGAATTCTACTGCCCATTGCGGACGCACATTAAAATTCTCAATCGATGCGGGCACGACCACGGCATCGCCCTTCGCCAGCGTGACCGGTACTGCGCCGTCCGCCTCGACCGCGGCGCAGCCTTCCACGGCAACCAATATCTGAATCGAACTCTTACTTTCTTTCGTTCGAATATCTTTAGTTTTAAAATTCTGACTGTCTTTCAATTCGAACATTTCCACTACGAAAAAAGGCGAAGTCACCAGCGGCGACCATCGATTCCTCGTGCCATTTAACATAGTAGGCGCAGGACGGATCACCTTGCCCGAACCCACTTTCTCTTTCACTGCAGCCAGGCCTTCCTTCAGATGCAATTCTCGCGGCCGCCCGTAATCGTATAAACGATATGTCGTGTCCGACTGCTGTTGTGTCTCGACGATAACCGATCCGGGCCCCAGCGTGTGCACTGTTCCGGCAGCGACGTAAATCATTTCACCGGGAAATACGTTGATCCAATTCAACAATTCTTCGGCGCGCTGTTCGTTGATTGCTTTTTCGAATTGCGCGCTTGTAATTCCCGGTTGAAGGCCCAAGCCAATCTGCGCTCCCGGCCTGGCATGAGCCACGTACCAGCACTCAGTCTTGCCGCAAGGTTGACCGACCCGGCGCGCGGCCTCGTCATCAGGATGGACTTGCACCGAAAGTTTTTCATGGGGAAACAAAAACTTGGTGAGCAGTGGGAATCGCGTGGAATCCTTAGCTGCATCTCCGATTAGTTGTCGTCCGTATTGCGTGCTTAACTCTGCCAACGACCTCCCTCGCAGCGGCCCATTTGCAACCTTGCCAGTGTCTCCCGTAAGCCACGACTCTCCAATCTTTTCCTCGAAACGATGATTGGGATAAATGGGAGACAAGTCTGTCGTGCCCCAGGGACGTGGGTCAAAGACTGGCGACATTAGCAGTGGGTAGAGACCGTTCATGTCTGAAAACAAATTGAGGATGGTATCGCTGGATCAAACCCAGTAGCGCCGGCATCTTGCCCTCGGAAGTGCGGGCGGCAGGATGCCCCGACGACAGCCGCCGAGACGGCGGCGCTACTTAGAATCATAATGACGCGAGAAACTTCCGCACCCGTTGCAACCCGCGGTCCAACTCAGCGACCGACGTGGCGTAGGAAACGCGAATGTGGTCGCGGGTTCCGAACCCTTCGCCCGGAACCGTCGCCACGTGCGCCTCGCGCAATAATTTTCCCGCCAGGTCGGAGGCGGAGTTCACACCGCTGCGGCCAAAAAATGCAGACATGTTCGGATATGCATAAAACGCTCCTTCAGGCAGCGTGCATTTCACATCAGGAATCGAACGCAGCCCATTGACAACGTGATCGCGCAAATTGATGTACTCAGCGCGCATGTCAGTCACGCATTGTTGCGGACCCTTCAGCGCAGCCACCGCCGCCTTCTGCACAATCGACGTTGGGTTCGAAGTGGATTGGCTTTGCAGCTTCTGCATAGCGCTGATCACGGCAGTCGGCCCCAGCGCATAACCTAATCGCCAACCGGTCATTGCATAAGTTTTTGAAAGCGAGCCGATGATCACCATGCGTTCGCGAAATTCGCGCAAAGCTCCTACGGAAAAACGCTTTGCGGTGTAATTCAAATACACGTAGCATTCATCGGAAATCACCCAGATTCCGCGCTCGTGCGCCAGGCGGACTACTTCAGTGAGATCTTCCGGCGACATCACCGCTCCGGAAGGATTCGATGGCGAGTTCAAGATGATGAGTTTCGTCCGCGGAGTGATCAGACGCTCGATCATTTTCGCGGTGACGCGAAAACCTTGAGCCTCGTCGGTTTCGAGCAATACACAATTTCCGCCCGCATAGCGCACGATATCTTTAAACGAAACCCAGTAGGGAACCGGCAGAATCACTTCATCCCCGTGATCGACCACGACCTGCACGGCATTAAACAAAGCTTGCTTGCCTCCGGTTGAAGCAATCACTTCTTCTCGGCGATAATCCGAGTCGAAATCAACCGCGTGCCGATGGGCAATCGCATCGCGGAGTTCAGTAGTGCCGCTGACCGCGGTGTATTTTGTGAAGTTGCCCTGAATAGCCGCAATCCCCGCGTCCTTGATGTGCTGCGGCGTGGCGAAGTGCGGCTCGCCTGCGCCGAAATCGACGACGTCAATGCCCTGCTGGCGAAGTTTGTCGGCCTCGGCTACCACCGCCATCGTGGCGGACGGCTCGATGCGGTTGATTCGATCAGTGAGTTTTAACGCGAGAGTCGCTTCGGTAACTGGAGTCATACTCGTTTCCTTGACTTCGTTTTTCTGGCATTTGCCAGCTTAATAGCTGGGTCAAGCTTGTTTTTCAGACGTTGTTCAACCATTTCCGGAACTAAACCTTTGACCGATCCACCCAACTGAGCGATCTCCCGCACCAACCGGGAGCTCAGATACGAATACTGTTCCGCCGGCATCATGAAAACGGTTTCAAGCTCGGGGTGCAATTTGCGGTTCATCAAAGCCATCTGCAATTCGTACTCGTAATCGCTGATGGCGCGAATACCGCGTAGCACGGCGCTGGCATTGACTTTGGCGGCATAATCCACCATCAGGCCGTCAAACGTCTCTACACGGACGTTCTTGAAGTCCGTCGTCATTGCTTCGAGCATCAGCAGGCGCTCGGACAGGTTGAACAACGGATCCTTTTCCGCATTGCGCAGGATCGCCACAACTAGTTCGTCAAATATCTTGCTGCCGCGCGCGATCAAATCGAGGTGCCCGTTAGTCGGTGGATCGAACGACCCGGGATACATCGCAATGACTTTCTTCAATCAGCCTCTTTCGATCAGCCGGTGTGACGCTTTTTATTCACCAGCGTAACAGAGGATTCTATGCGTGTGGCAAAGGCAATGGCAATGCTTGTTTGCGATCCTGTCTAAATGGCGCTGGTTATGCCATTTTTAAACCACTGGAACACGCGCCTCTCTTTGCTCGCTGCGTCGGTCACCCTCGTGGGACTCACCTTTGAGTGGTTTCAGAGCCTGAATATCGGCCTGGTACTTGGCGGATTCAATTGCCTCCTGATTGGCTGCCTAATTTTCCTGTCGGCCTTGAATTCCTGGCGCCGATGGCGTTTCCGGTCCAGGCTGGCTGACCCTTTTGGCGACGCCGCTCGCCCGCCCCGCTCCTTGCAAGATGCGCAGACGAGGACGGGCCCGTGCTATCGTCCTCAGGCGACTTAGCGACCCTACAATATCCGCACCCCTCAATCGTCTACAGCTGTAGGTGAAGGACGTGGCGAGTCTGGAGCTGATGGCGAAGGAACAGGACCAGCGAATCTCCGATGTGGTTAAGCGGGAGCAGTCGCGGCTGCGTAACTTCACTCGACGGCGTGTGCCTGACCCGCGCGACGCTGAGGACATCCTGCAGGACGTGTTCTACGAGTTGGTGGAAGCGAATCGGCTGCTGATGCCGATCGAGCATGTTACCGGCTGGCTGTTTCGCGTGGCGCGCAACCGCATCACCGATCTCTTCCGCAAGAAGAAGCCAGAGAGTTTCCGCGATAGCACCGTTGAAGATGAAGACGGGGAGGTTTTGGAGATTGAAGATTTTTTGCCGTCCTCCGATGCTGGGCCGGAAGCGCTCTACCTCCATAATGTGCTTCTAGATGAGCTCGAACTGGCCCTCGACGAGCTGCCGGAGGAGCAACGTAGGGTATTTGTAGCGCACGAACTGGAAGGGCGCAGCTTCAAGGAGATGGCCGCCGAAAGCGGCGTGGGCTTGAATACGCTGCTCTCGCGTAAACGTTATGCGGTGCTGCATCTGCGTGAGCGATTGCAGAGCGTTTACGACGAATTTACGAAAGCATGAGGGATTGAATATGAATAAAAGATGGAAGATGGTTTTTATTGCTCCGCTGGCGATTCTGGCGATGTTGGCATTTGCCGTCATTGGCGGCGAAATCGTTATGCATTTGTGGAATTGGCTGCTGCCGTCGCTGTTCGGATGGCGCCAAATCACCTTCTGGCAGGCGCTGGGGCTTCTGGTGCTGTGCCGCGTGCTCTTCGGCGGATTGGGAATGCACGCTCCTCGCCGCTCCAATTTTCGACGGCGCATGAAAGACCGCTGCGAGCGCATGACTCCCGAGGAGCGCGAACGATTCCGCCAACGCATGCGCGAACGCTGGGGCTTCGGCCCATCCGCGGGCGAGAGCAAGGCGCAGTGAAGCTAAATGCGACGGCGCAGAAATCGATGGATTGATGGGCCCAGTCAAGCTCCGCTTGAAGAAACCGCGACGAAAACTTTCTCGCGGCTCTTAGGTCAGTCTGGCGTGAATGCCAAGAGCTTGGGCTGCCTTACGGAGTCGCTTATCTCTTGTCCATAAAAGTGTGGGCGGATTGATAAAGACAGAGGCAATTAGATGCGCGTCAGTCAGGCCAATACCGAGACTGTATAGACGACGAGACTCAATTGCTAACCGCACTTCGATTAGCTGCGCCACTCGCACCTGTGGTAAGAGATCCAGCAATCGAAGGGTGTGACTACGGTCTTTCAAGGAGCCCAGAGCCAGTTCCGCAATGATGAAGGGATGGATGACGATCAGACCATGATTAAGATGGCGACGAAGTTCGTTGTTTCCTGACCTAAGATGATCAATCCAAATAGACGTATCTGCGAGAATCAATTCAGCCGTTCCCTGCGGCGTGTAATATTCTTCAAGCTGGGCATTTTGCCTCCCAGGGATGCTAATCTGCGAGCGCTCTCCCGCTCGATGAGAGCTTTGAGAGCTTCCCGCAGCAATGCCGTTTTCTCCGCTACTCCCGTAAACTCCTGGGCGATACGCACCAGGTCATCGTCAAGCGCAACAGTTGTTCTCATAGCATCAATTCTATCATCAATTGATGTCGAGTTTAGTGCTTAAAAAAGGCGACTGATCTCACTGGTGGCTACTTCAGGCCTTCCACCAGGTAGAGGTCACCGAGTGTGCGGTGGAAGCCGTAGACGTATGTCTGGCCGTCGGGGGTCATCAGGATAGGGCCGACTGTGGAAACACCGGTCGGATCGAGCGGGGCAATTTGCTTCCAGACAGTTTTCTTTCCTGTGGCGAGTTCTAATCGATAAACTTTGGCGGGCACCTCGCCGGTGCGGTATAGATAAATGGAGTGGGCGTCCTGACTAAAGTTGATGGGAATGTCGCCCGGCTGCATTCCGTTTACCAGGCGAGGGTCGCCGCCGGCCGAAGAAAATAAGTAGCCCTTTTGGTCGGGACCAATCCCGACTACGGTCTGTCCATCTGGCGAAGTTGCGAACGCCTGCGCGTCTACTCCTTCGGGAGTAATCGCTTTCGCTTTTCCCCCGGAGATCTCCTGCGCATAGAGCCGTACGCCGCGCCCAGGTTCGTTTCCTGAGAAAACGAAATGCTTTCCGTCGGAAAACCATCTTGCCCACTGATGGTTGATAGAATCGTTCGTCAGCGACTGGGTCTCACCGGCGCCCGTTGGCAGCAGCCGGAGTTGTTCGGGCGAGCTGGGGGTCTGCACGATCGCCCATTTCTGGTCGGGCGAGAGAGCCGTTGCGCCACCTTCGCCGAGACGAATGGCGGGCGTGCCATCGGTATTGCGAATGTACACCGCGTAGGTCAACTCTTGCGCATTTCCGTACTGCACGCCGCCGCCGATTCCTTCCTCATCGAACAGAAGGGTTTTCCCATCCGCGGAAAGATCGGCGGGATACGAGTAGTCAAGCCAGGAAAGGTCCCGCTCTTTGGTGTCGCCTGAGTACAGAGCCATGACCTCGCGGCGGCGATCGGCGCGAGCCAGCAACACGCGTCCATCACGCCAGATATCGAAAACGACCAGAGAACCGGGGACTCGTGTAACCAGCCGCGTCTTTCCTGAAAGATCGGCGGCAGTGATGTAGTGAAATAGTCCCAATTCGCTGGCGGTGAACCACACTTCCTGACCGTCGGCCGACCACGCCAGGCCCTGCGTCCCGTACCACTCGCGAGTCAAATCACGCTTGTGACCAGAAATATCGACGACGGCGACCAGCCCGCCATCGTCACCCTGGTTGGGGTGATCCATGAAGGCAACGAAGTCACCCTTCGGAGAAACTCGCGGATAGCTGATCCAGCCGCCGCTGGTTTCGTAGAGGACTTTGCCAATGGGAAACTCCAGCCGATCGCGGCCTCCGACGTTGCGCACCACGGCTAAACTATTTCCGTCTGGCCCCCAATCTGCCCATTCGACATCTTCGAGAACGGGCCTGGGCGCACCGCCCGCCAATGGCGCTCGGGCAAGCGTCCCCACGTTTATCCAGGTTCCAACGGGATGGCTGCCTAAAGAAAGCGCCATCTCGCCGGTGGATGAAATGGCTAGAAGCTCGGCGCGGCCGAGCCCCAGAGAACGCGACTCGACCATGCCTTGCCGCGCTGAGAAAGTCTCTACTGGATTCCCCTGCCAGGCGGCGCTGTATAAGATGGTCTGGCCATCGGGCGCAAAACGGGCGGAGCGGATTTCGCCGCGACGGAAGGTAATCTCATGATAGAGGGGAGCACTGGCAGCGGCCGATCCCCACATGCGCTTGCCCAACATGAGTCCGATTGCGATGGCGGCCAGAAAGCCGAAAGCAATTAGTACCGGTAGAAGCCGACCACCCTTCCCTTTACGTTCGATGACAGGAATTTCTTTCGCGGTGGGTGTTCCCACTATTGCGGTGGCGCCGCTGGATGCAGCTCGGGAAGGATCGGTGTCACGTTTCAGCCGCCTTAAATCTGCGCGAATCTCGGCTGCGCTCTGACATCGCAACTCGCGATCTTTTTCGAGCGCCTTGTTCAAAATAATTTCAATTGACGCAGGTAATGCCGGGTTCAACCGAACCGGCGGCGGAGGCACTTTGTTCAAAATTGCTTCGAAGATAATCGCCGAGGTCGCTCCTGAAAACGGCTGCTTGCCGGTAGCCATTTCGTACAGCACCACGCCGAAGGAAAACAGATCGGTGCGAGGGTCCAACGTCTCGCCGCGCGCTTGCTCGGGCGACATGTACCCAATGGTTCCCATCGCCGTTCCAGGAGTGGTAAGTTGATCGGCGCTGACGGCTGTTGCGCCGCCTACGGTGGCGGCCGATCCATCCACTGCGTAGTGGCCTTGCGGCGTGAGTTTCGCCAGGCCGAAATCAAGAATCTTCGCCTGGCCTCGCTGGGTGATAAAAATATTTGCGGGTTTGATGTCGCGGTGAACAATTCCGCCTGAGTGCGCCGCATCGAGAGCGTCCGCGATCTGGATGCCCAGTTCGAGTAACTGCGAAGTCTTCAGCGGGCGGCCGTCGATCATATGTTTCAGCGTCGAGCCGTCCAGATACTCCATGACAATGAAAGCTCGGCCATTTTCCTGGCCGATGTCATAAATGGTGCAGATGTTCGGATGATTGAGAGCTGACGCAGCCTGGGCTTCACGCTGAAATCGACTGAGCGCCTGCGGATCGCGCGCCACTTCGTCTGGCAGGAATTTCAGTGCGACGAAACGGCGCAAGCGCGTGTCCTCGGCCTTGTACACGACGCCCATGCCGCCACCACCGAGCCTCTCAACGATGCGGTAGTGCGAAATGGTCTGGCCGATCATTAGCATCGAAATCTTACGTGGTTGAAACACGGCGCGTCAACGCATCTCATCAATTACCTCGTTTCGATCTCGGCTTGGTTCCCCGCCAGAACACTTATCAAGCGCAGTTGGGTTACGCCGCGTAAAGAGTCGGCATTTTCCAATGTGATAAGGATCACAACCGACTGTGACGGCTGACGCAGCATGTCACCATTCGTGCCGCGATAATGGCTCTCAATTAAGACCCTAATGTGAGCCATGAATTCGATATTCAAGAGGTGCATGGCTGCGAGTTAGGTGGCGTAAGTTTTCTATCTTTGTTTTCGGCTTAACTGGGGTGAGGTTGACGAGCTTTCGTCGACAGGCGTGAGTGGGGATAAATAATTTTTTATTACCAAGAAGATGGCTCGGGGAGCAGTCAGTGCTATTTTGCGGAGGCAACTCATGAGATTCGACGTAAAGAAGTCAGCGATATTCTTGCTTGAAACAGTTTCTATCGTGTTGTTGCTGTTTTTCGCCGCAGTAAATCCACAGAGCGCGTGGGCGGTTCCCAGCTACGCGCGGCAGACCGGCCTGGCATGCAGTGGCTGCCACTACACGCCTCCGGAACTCAACCCTGCGGGACGAAGGTTCAAGCTGCTTGGGTACGTTGATCGAGCGGATGAGACCAAAGTCATAAAAGCGGAGGGAGGGAAATCACGTGCGCCGCTCGATATTCTCGCCTCGCTACCTCTCTCCGTAATGATTGAGACATCCTTCACGTCAATCAAATCGCCCATACCGGCAACTCAG
>Ga0073928_10011932_pt1 | contig 10055 bp, 7 predicted proteins | sample PaiPotPPA55metaG_FD_76969 | JGI IMG/M metagenome (GOLD analysis project Ga0073928, IMG submission 76969) | Iron sulfur acid spring bacterial and archeal communities from Banff, Canada, to study Microbial Dark Matter (Phase II) - Paint Pots PPA... ... | reverse complement strand
ATCGTTGTTCGACCAGCGTCATCGTTTCGTGTTCAGCGGCGTCTATCAGACGGGCAAACTTGGCGGCAGCGGCTTTGCCAGCAAAGTCTTCAGCTACTGGACCGTCGCTCCACTGCTCGATATCTCTTCCGGCCGGCCATTCAACATCATCACCGGCAACGGGGACAATCTGCAGTTGTCGTCTCTGACCGGACGGCCTAATACGACGGTCGATCCGGCATGCGGGACGGTTTATAAATCCAAGTACTCTCCGACGGGAGTAGTGCAGGAGCCCTGCATCAACCGCTTCGTGGCCACTGGGACCACCCCGACTCTTTTGCAACTCGACGGCAATCTCAGCCGCAACGCGGGAATCCAACCCTGGACGGTCTTCGACGATATGCGGATTTCCAAGCGCATCTACTTCGGCGAACGCTTTAACGTGGACCTGATCGCCGACATGTTTAATATCGCCAACAAAATGAATGTAGCCGCGGTGAGCCCGCTCTACTCCAACGCCGGACTGCCGACCGCCGCTTATGATCCGCGTCAGTTCCAGTTCGCGATGAAGCTGAATTGGTGAACTTCGCAACAGTCGTGAGACGGCGTACGTCGGATCTCAGGCGGACTCAAGCGCTCGAGCATCTGAGGTGCGCCAATGCTTTCCAAACTATTGATCAGGACCTTCTAGTCGGGTTCGGGGACGATCTCCTCCCCTTTCTTGGTGTCGTAGACATCTCCGATGACATGCAGGTCCTTGTCAATTCTTACGGCTCGGCTTAGAGCGCGGCGAGCGGGGCGTCCCGCAATCGTAATCCCAGCGAAGCGCAGGTCTTGAAAAAGGACGACGTAGCCTTGCTGTGGAGGTTGCAGCGTTTCAGTCTCGGTAATGGGATATTTCGCCCAGTCCAGGAACACCCGTCCGGTGTAGGATTTTTTCGCTGCCAGCGTGACCGGAGTTTCTTCCGGCTTGTAGCGGATTTCAAGGCGGCCTTCGGGATCGACTTCCGGAGCGAGGGAATCCACCGGCGCGAGAGCGAAGAATGCCGGCGTTTCGACGACGCCGTACCAGTGGAAAGGATCGATCCACTTGGGATAGGCGGAAGCGCGGATGGGATCAACTCCGTTGTAGGTGCGGGCTTCGAGGGCGTTGACGGCGCGGCGATGCTCATAGTCGCGCAAGGCCCACAGAAGAACGATTCCGACAAGAGCGAGTGTGGCGGCGACACGTCCTCGCGGGGCGCGGCGGCGGGCGCCGATTTCCTTGTCGATGAGGCCGAACAGCGATGGAATGATCAATCCGAGAAGCAGCAAGGCGAAAATGACCGGCTCGAAAATGAAAATGATGTCCCAGGAATACCACTTCTCGGAAAAGGGCCAGAACGGGCGCACGCCGTAGTTGTTGGTGAAATCGAGCAGGACGTGGCTGAGTCCGGCAAGGCAGGCGTAGAAGTACAGCAGTCCCCACCGCGGAGGCAGATTCGAATCTTTGATCTTGCGACCTCGAAGCCGCCAGAAGAGATATACGAATCCGAGTACGACCATCGCGTCGAGCAGAATGCCGAGAAACGAATGAGTGAATCCGCGATGGTGGGCGAAGCCGAATGAGGGGCCGCGAACTGTCCCCGCGATCACATCGAGGTCGGGAGCTTCGGCGGCTAGGGTGAGCGTGAGCGTGGCTAGCGCAGTCTTGCGGTTAAGGCCGGCGCGTCCCATGCAGGCCCCGGTCAGGAAGTGAGTGATGGGTTCCAAGTGATTTGCAGGATTCTATTCTGAGGCGGAGAAATGCGCCACTGCGAAGGATTCAGCGCCGGGGCGCCAGCAGAGTAAGTGCATCCGGCACGACCGTGATTTCGGCAGGGAGCGTGCCGAGGAGTTCGCCGTCGGCCTCGACGTAAATCTTGCGCTGCTGCTGCGGGGTGCTGGGGGGTGACAGGTATTGGCAAGAGACTCGCGTGCTATGAGAGAGATCGATGCCGGGGATTGTCCAGGGAAGGCGGAGCAGGCCGCGAGTCACATAGGCGAGATAGGCCGCGCGGCTGGCGGTGCGGCAGAAGACGAGGCGCATGTCATCACGGTCGAGAGAGGCGCCTGGCGCGAGTTCTTGCAGAACGCCGCCGAAATTGCGGATGCGCACGGCCATCAGTTCGGTGACTTCAGCATGGTGTGAAGTATCCGAGCCGGTGGGAGTGTGTTCCGCGCTGAAGCGCGGCATGGGATAGCTGAACCAGAGATTCCATGCTTTCGCGTAATACGCGGCCATGCCCATGCGCTGCTTGGTTCCGGTGTGGAGTTTGTAGAAGAGATGAGCGTCGACGCCGACGCCGGCGGCCACCACGAAATAACGCGAGCCCGGATTTCCCTTGAGGTCGACGTAGTTGACGCGACCGAGGGCGACGCGGCGCGGCACGGCCTGCAGGGCGGCCTTGGCCGCAGCCACCACTCTGAGGGGAAGATCCAGATCGTGCGCCAGTGCATTGGCGGTACCCATAGGCAGAATGGCGAGCGCGGTGGGAGAGTTGGCGAGGACCTGAACGATGTTGTGGATGGTTCCGTCGCCACCGCAGGCGAACACGGTGTCGCAACCGGAGTCGATAGCGCTGCGGGTTTCTTCGACGGCGTGATAGGGAGACCGCGTGGGAATAAGTTCGGCTTCAACTCCGGCTGTTCTTAGAACAGCGAGTGCGGACTCCAATTCGCGCTGGCGTTGCTTGCTGCCGCCGGAATCCGGGTTGTAGAGCAATGCGGCCTTGCGCATAGCGGGATCGAAAGTGGAATGGTCGAACCTAGATTGTAGAACCTGGATCGTAAAACATGGATCGTAGAACATGGATTGTAACTGAGACGTTCGTTCCAGTTTCTTAGCGAATCACTTGGCAACGGATTTGTTTTCGCATAAGCTGGGCGCGTTTGTCAGGGGCGTTTTCCGCAGCAGGGATTCGCCGTTCGCCTTCCGTTCGGACGAACGTGGGCGCCGCTTCCGCGCCGCCTGCCCTGCGTGATTCCTTCCCGCATATAATCTTCTGCGATGGCTGCCGCGAAGGACTCCGAAAGAAAGATTGAAGCGCTGCGCGAGAAGATTCGCCATCACGAATATCTCTACTACGTTCTCGACAATCCCGAAATCAGCGATGCGGAATTCGACAAGCTGATGCAGCAGTTGAAGGATCTGGAGAGCGAGCATCCGTCGCTCATCACGCCGGATTCGCCGACGCAGCGTGTAGGCGGCAAGCCGCGCGAGGGATTCGTCAAGGTGCGGCACTCCACGCCGATGCTGTCGCTCGACAATACTTACAACGAGGAAGAGCTGCGCGGCTGGGAGCGCCGGGTGCACGAACTCACCGGGCGCAGCGAGGTGGACTACGTCTGCGAACTGAAGCTCGACGGCATGTCTCTGGCGCTGGTGTATGAAGACGGGCGGCTGGCGCGGGGCGTGACGCGCGGCGATGGATCGGTGGGGGAAGATGTCACGCTCAACGTGCGGACGGTGCGGTCGGTGCCGTTGTCGATCTCTAAAGATAAGTTGAAGAAGGCTGGGATGCCGACGGACTTCGAAGTTCGCGGCGAATTGCTGATGCCCACCGCGTCGTTCAGGAAAATCAATGAAGAACGCGAACGAAACGGATTGTCAACGTTTGCGAACCCTCGCAACTTCACCGCCGGCACCGTCCGGCAGCTTGATTCCAAGGTTACGGCCCAGCGGCGGCTCGACTACTTCTCGTACATGCTGCTGGTCAAGGGAAGAACTTATTTCGATCGGCACTTGAAGACGTTGGACGCGCTCGATGCCGCCGGGTTCAAAGTCAATCAGGCGCGGAAGCTGGTTCACTCGATGGACGAGGTCTGGGCCTTTATTCAGGAGTGGGAGGGAAAGCGCGAATCCCTGCCTTACGAGATTGACGGGATTGTGGTGAAGGTCGATCACATTGCGCTGCAGGATGAACTTGGCTTCACGGGCAAAGCTCCGCGATGGGCGATTGCTTACAAGTACGCGGCGCGGGCGGGAATCACGAAGCTGGAAGACATCCGCGTGCAGGTGGGGCGCACCGGAAAACTCACGCCGGTGGCCATTCTGGCGCCGGTTTTGATCGGTGGAACGACCGTGCGGAACGCCACGCTGCACAACATGGACGAGATCGAGCGCTTAGGCGTGAAGATTGGCGATTGGGTACAGGTGGAGCGCGGCGGCGATGTGATCCCGAAGATTGCGAAAGTAATTGAAGATAAGGATCATCCGCGCGGGACGCGAGAATTCGTGATGCCGGAGAAGTGTCCCGTGTGTGGCACGAAAGTCGTCCGGACCGAGGGCGAGGTCGACTACCGCTGTTTGAATGCGAACTGTCCGGCGAAGCTGCGGGAGACAATTTTGCATTTCGCTTCGCGCGGGGTGATGAACATCGACGGGATGGGCGACGCGCTGGTCACGCAACTCACCGAGCGCGGGCTGGTGAAGAACGTCGCCGACATCTACAGGCTGACGAAAGATGATCTGCTCAGCCTGGAGCGCATGGGCGACAAGTCGGCGCAGAACATTCTCGACGAGATTGAGGCGTCGAAGAAGCTGCCGCTGGAGCGGGTGATTTACGGGCTCGGCATTCGCTTTGTGGGAGCGCGGACCGCACAATTCTTGGCCGAACATTTTGGATCGATGGAGGCTTTGGCTGGCGTCGGGATTGAAGAGTTACAGAATGTCAATGAAGTCGGGCCGCGCATCGCGGAGAGCATCGTGGAGTTTTTTAGCATTGCCGCGAATCGCAAGCTAGTCGAGCGCCTCGGCGAGTCCGGCCTTGCGTTCAAGGGTGCGAAGAAAGAACGCGGGACGAAGCTTGCCGGGAAGACGTTCGTTCTTACTGGCACCCTAGCGAAACACACGCGAGATGAAGCTAAGAAAATAATTGAGGACGCGGGCGGACGCGTGTCAGGCTCGGTGAGTAAGAAAACGGACTATGTGGTGGCGGGAGCGGACGCGGGGTCGAAACTGGATAAGGCGCGGCAGTTGGGAGTGGCCGTGATCGATGAGAAAGAGATGGAGAGTATCGTTAGCAGCCGTTAACCTCTAGCAGCCGCTAAACTCTTACGCCGGTATCCCTTCGGGGTGAAGCGGATTGACGATGTAACCTCGACCCTGACGCCGTTTTTTATCGCGGGCGCGGCACCATGCACCCGATACCCTGAGGAATCGCCATTCGCTACTCATGGTTTGAAAGCACTCCTCATCCTCTTCCATGTCACATCCAGCATCTCCGGCAGAATCCGCGTCTCGCCGATGACGGACACGAAATTTGCGTCCGCTACCCAACGGGGCAGAATGTGCATGTGGATGTGTCCGGCGATGCCGGCGCCAGCGGCCTTGCCGATGTTCATGCCCAGATTGATGCCGTCGGGGTGGTAGAGTTCGCGGAGGACGGATTCCATTCGCTGGGAGAGTGTCATCATTTCAGTGGCGGCTTCGGCGGGGAGTTTCTGCAGTTCGTCCAGATGTGCGTAGGGGACGATCATCACGTGGCCGGGCGTGTACGGGAAGGCGTTGAGGATGACGTAGCAGTGCTGGCCGCGATGCACGATGAGGGTTTTCGAGTCGTCCCGTTCTTTGGGCGCATCGCAGAAGATGCATCCGGCAGTTTTGTGCGTGCCGGAGACGTAGGCGTATCGCCACGGGGTCCAGAGGTAATCCATAGCGGGGAGGTTAGCAGATGCGGGGCATGTCGGAAAACTGCGCTGCGGTCAGATCAATCGAAGCCGAGGGCGTCGCGCCCCTTCGGCAAGCTCAGGGCAAGCTCTCGAGACAGCCGGGAGGCTGCCGGCGCTACTTGGGACTTGAACTCTGAAACCTCGCTGTAACACTCGAACACATTTACGTTTGACACTGTTCGCGGGCCGTTGCTATAGTCGAAGAGTTCCCATTGGACGCGGGTTCTCTGTTAAAACGTCCGACAGCTGGGATTGTCCAAGCTCACTCGCCAGGGTGGGCCCACCACAACCAAACGACTCATCCAGCAGTCCGCAGAACAGGCCCCGCATCCGATTATCAGAGAGGCATAACCTTGTTCGACGAGACCACCGCTCACAACTCCGAATCCAATTCCTCTGTCGCAACCGAAACCGAACCGACGACAGAGCAGCAGCACCAGCCCGAACAGGATCAGGCTGCCGCCCCCACCGACCATTCCAGCCAGACGCATACGAAGTCCGCCGCGGACGCTTCTACCGACGTTAGCTCAGACGAAAAGTCCGCAGCCGGCGAAGACTTCGCTTCTGTGCTCGAGAATTTCACCACCGAGGCTGAAGAGGCGGTGAGTGAAGACCGGGTCATCAAAGGTACGGTGTTGAAGCTGACTGGGACGCACGTGATCGTCGATGTCGGTGCCAAGTCGGAGGGGATGCTGCCGCTGGCGGAAGTGCTCGATCACGAGGGCAAGCCGAAGTTCAAGCCCGGCGACGAGATCGACGTGATGCGCGAGAAGGGTCCCGCTGAGGAAGGCTACATTAATCTCTCGCACCAGAAGGCGCAGCGCATTCATGCCTGGGAAGAAATTGAGAAGGCTTACAACGAGAAGAAACCGATCAAGGCTGTGGTGGTGGACCGCATCAAGGGCGGGCTGACGGTCGACATTCTCGGAGCGCACGCTTTCCTGCCGGGTTCGCAGGTCGATCTGCGGCCAATCCGCAACCTGGATGGCATGAAGGGCCAGACGCTCGACGTCGCCGTCATCAAACTGAATAAGAAGCGCGGCAACATCGTGGTCTCGCGCAAAGATTTGCTCGAGGGCGAGCAGAACGAAAAGCGGTCGAAAACGCTGGAGCACCTGGAAGAAGGATCGATACTCACCGGCGTGGTCAAAAATCTGACGGAGTACGGCGCGTTCGTCGACCTGGGCGGGCTCGATGGCTTGCTGCACATCACCGATATGTCGTGGGGACGGCTGACCCACCCCAAAGATCTGGTGAATGTGGGCGACCAGATTCAGGTGAAGGTGCTTAAGTATGATAAAGAAAAGCAGCGCGTTTCGTTGGGCTTTAAGCAGCTTACGCCTGATCCGTGGCTGGACGCGGAACATCGATATCCCGAAGGTGCGCACGTGGCGGGACGAGTGATCAGTGTCACTGACTACGGCGCATTCGTGGAACTGGAGCAGGGGATCGAAGGGTTGGTTCACGTCAGCGAAATGACGTGGTCGAAGCGCATGAAGCATCCGTCGAAGCTGGTCAATGTTGGCGACCATGTGGAATGCGTGGTTCTGAATGTGAATCCGACCGAGCGGCGAATTTCGCTCGGCATGCGGCAACTGGCGGCCAATCCGTGGGATTCATTGCATGAAAAGTTCCCGGTTGGCATGACCGTGGAAGGACGCGTACGCAACCTGACCGATTTCGGTGCCTTCATTGAAATCGAAGACGGCATTGACGGCCTGGTTCACGTCAGCAACTTGAGCTGGACCAAGCGCGTGAAGCATCCTTCGGAAGTGTTGAAGAAAGGCGACCGCGTGAAAGCGGTTGTACTGGCGATCGAGCCCGACAAGCGGCGCTTGTCGCTGGGCGTGAAGCAGCTTCAGCCGGACGTTTGGGAGTCGTTCTTCGCCGCACACCACGTTGGCGACGTAGTCCACGGCAAGGTACTGCGCGTAGCCGCGTTTGGTGCGTTCGTGGAAATCGCGGAAGGCGTGGAAGGCCTTTGCCACAAGTCCGAAGCAGTGGATGGGAATGGCCAACCCATGCACCTGGAGCCCGGCTCGGAGCACGAATTCAAAATTATCAAGATGAGCCCGGAAGAAAAGAAAGTCGGACTCAGCATTCGCGCGGTGGGCGAAGAGGCCTCGCGCTCGGAAGTGGAAGCCTACAAGCAGCCGGTTTCCAGCACGAGTTCTACTATCGGCGAGCTGATTTCGTGGAAGCGCGCCAGCAACGAAAACAACTAGTTCCGTTGTTACCCTGAGCGACGTAGCAGCTTCGCGAATGCGAAGCTGCTACGCAGCCGAAGGTCCCCTACCGTCTACACGGCCCAACTGCCCCTCGAAATGGCCCGTCCCTCCGGTCCTGTTCTAGAATCATTCGTTTGCCTTTTATCATCTCTTCTATTGAGGATTATTCCATTGCCCGAAACTCTGTACGACGTAGCTATCATCGGCAGCGGCCCCGCCGGATACACTGCAGCGATTCGCGCCGGCCAATATGGCCTGAAGGCCGCGCTCATCGAAAAAGATGGATTCCTGGGCGGCACCTGCCTCCACGTCGGCTGCATCCCAACCAAGGCGCTGCTGTTTAACGCAGAACTTTGGGACCACCTGAAAGAGGCCAAGGAGTTCGGCATTGAAGGCGTGGACGCGCGCAAACTGAACTGGGCCGCGATTCAGGAGCGCAAGGGAAAGATTGTCGCCAAGCACGCCAAGGGCCTTGAGTTCCTGATGAAGAAGAACAAAGTGCAGACGATCAAGGGCTACGGCAAACTAACGGGCCCGGCGCAAAACGGCGTGCATTCGATTGAGATCACGAACGAGGGCAAGGCCAGCGATATCAAAGCGAAGAATGTAATTCTCGCGACTGGCTCCGAAGCCCGCATGCTGCCTGGCCTTGAAGCCAGCGATCGAATCCTGACCAACATCGAGATTCTAAGCCTGAAAGCGCTTCCGAAGTCGATTGTGATTGTGGGTGCGGGAGCTGTGGGCGTGGAGTTCGCTTCTATTTACCGGTCGTTCGACGCGGAAGTAACGATCATCGAAATGCTGCCGCGGCTCGTGCCCGTTGAGGACGAGGAAGTGTCCAAGGAACTCGCCCGCGTCTTTCGCAAGCGCGGCATCAATTTTCACACCGGCGCAAAGGTCGATAAGGTGGAGAAGACCAAAACTGGCATAGTAGTTACTATCACGGCGGAAGGTAAACAGCAGAAGATCGAAGCCGAGAAGATTTTGATTGCGGTAGGCCGCAAGCCGCGCACGCAAGACATAGGTTTAGAGCGCACCAAGATCAGGCCGGATCGCGAGTTTATCAAAACCGATTCCTGGATGCAGACCGCCGAGCCGGGAGTTTACGCAGTCGGCGACATCGTGCTGGGAACCCCACAATTGGCGCACGTTGGCGCGATGGAAGCACTCGTGGCCGTCGCGAAAATCGCCGGCAAGCCGGGCAAGCCGATCAATCCCGAACACATTCCCGGCGCGACGTATTGCCATCCCGAGATCGGCAGCGTCGGCCTCACCGAAACCAGAGCCCGCGAAGCCGGATACAATCTAAAAGTTGGCAAGTTCCCCTTCACGGCGAATTCGCGCGCCTCGATCGTCGGCCAGCACGAAGGTTTTATCAAGATTGTCTCCGACGCCGACTACGGCGAGATTCTTGGCGTGCACATCATTGGACCGCAGGCAACGGAATTGATCGCCGAAGCCGTCACCGCCATGGAACTCGAAGCCACCGTCGAAGATTTGATGTGGACGATCCACGCCCATCCGACTCTGGCCGAGGCCATGCTGGATGCGTCGAATAGCGTGTATGGGATTGCAATTAATGCATAATTCACCACAGAGGCACAGAGACATGGAGAAAAGCATTATTGTGGTTTTCTCGGTGACGCTGTGTCTCTGTGGTGAGAAGGTTCTCGATCCACGCAAGACCGTGGCGAAAAGAATTTGATTTCCATCATCCAACTCGGCACCGTCGACTATGCCACAGGCCTCCGCCTACAGCGGCAGCTGGTCGCACTGCGCAAAGAAGAAAAGATTGGCGACGTGCTACTGTTGCTCGAACACTATCCCGTCGTCACCCTGGGTCGTAATGCGAAAGGCGCTCACGTGATCGCCACGCCCGAACTCCTCGCCCAGCGTGGGGTTGAGCTTGTCGAATGCGACCGCGGCGGAGACGTAACTTTCCACGGCCCCGGCCAGATCGTCGGCTATCCTATTTTCGATCTGCGTGGATTCGCCGAGCCCGACGGCAAGCGCAAGACTCTGGGAGCGGTGGAATTCGTCCGGCGCCTGGAAGAAGTCTTGATCCGCACTTGCGCTGACTTCGCAATTCCGACCCAGCGAGTGTCAGGCCTGACCGGCGTCTGGACGGAATCGCCAAGAAACGATGCTCACGCAGCT
>Ga0073928_10011931_pt1 | contig 10055 bp, 7 predicted proteins | sample PaiPotPPA55metaG_FD_76969 | JGI IMG/M metagenome (GOLD analysis project Ga0073928, IMG submission 76969) | Iron sulfur acid spring bacterial and archeal communities from Banff, Canada, to study Microbial Dark Matter (Phase II) - Paint Pots PPA... ... | reverse complement strand
TTTGCCGCACGCCAACGTCCCGCAGACCAAGCAGCAATTGGAGGACATCCTGGCGATTCCCGGCGACACGGCGATTCTGGCGAGCGCCAAGGAAGGCATCGGCATCGACGATATCCTCGAATCGATAGTCGCACGCATTCCCGCGCCCAAGCCTACGGGTGCGCCCTCGCTCCAGGCCCTCGGGTTCGATTCGTATTTCGACACTTACAAGGGCGTCGTGACACACGTGCGCGTGTTCAACGGCGAACTCAAGCGCGGCATGCAGGTCAAGCTGCTGCACTCGGGCAAGAACGTCGAGGTGAAGGAAGTCGGCAGTTTCAATCCGAAACCGTACGTCCGCGAAAGGCTCGAGGTGGGAGAGACCGGTTACATGACGGCCAACATCAAAAGCCCGCAGGAAGTCAAAATGGGCGACACCATCACGGACATGCGCAACCCGTCGCCCGTACTGCCGGGCTTCCAGGAAATTCATCCCATGGTGTTCAGCGGGATTTATCCGATCAATACTTCGGATTATGAGCATCTCAAGGCGAACCTGGGCAAATTGCAGTTGAACGACTCGGCCTTTGTTTATCAGCCGGAAACATCGGTCGCCCTCGGCTTCGGTTTCCGCTGTGGATTCCTCGGCTTGCTGCACCTGGAAATCGTCCAGGAACGCCTGCGTCGCGAGTACGGCATGGACATCATCGCCACCTATCCGAGCGTTATTTACAGCGTCACGATGACCGATGGCGTCACCAAGCCGATCGATAATCCGGCCTATCTGCCCGAGCCCAATTACATCTTGAAAATGGAGGAGCCGATGGTCAAAGCCTTCGTCATTTGCCCGAACGAAAACATCGGTGATATGATGGCCTTGATTTCGGAGAAACGCGGCGCGGTGGATCACACCGAAACGCTGGATGCGCGCCGCGTCATGCTGACCAGCCTGCTGCCGCTCAACGAAATCCTCATTGACTTCCATGACCGCATCAAGAGCATCACGCGCGGCTATGGCTCGATGGATTACGAACACACCGGCTACCGGGAATCGGACATGGTGAAACTCGACATGCTCGTCAACAACGAGCCGGTGGACGCGTTTTCGTGCATCGTGCATCGCGACAAGGCGGAGGGCAGGGGACGCGCCCTGGCCGCCAAGCTCAAGGAAGTCATCCCGCGCCAGCAATACGCCGTCGCCATCCAGGCTGCCATCGGCGGAAAAGTCGTCGCGCGCGAAACCGTCGGCGCGTTGCGCAAGGACGTCACCGCCAAGTGCTACGGCGGCGACATCAGCCGCAAACGCAAACTCCTGGAGAAACAGAAAGAAGGCAAGAAACGCATGAAATCTTTCGGCTCGGTGAACATCCCGCAGGAAGCCTTCATCGAGGTGCTCAAAGCATGAAGTCGAAAACGACACCCCCTCCGCCGGCCAAGCCGGAGTCGCCGGCCACACGGCCAGCCACCTCGGACTCGCAAAGCCCGCCGGCGCGGTCATCGTCTGTTATTCTGCAATGGCTTTTCTCCAAGCGGGTCCGTGAGGCCACCGCCATGCGGCACCACGTCGAGAAACTCCTCAACCATCAGCGCGACATCCTTTCGCCCCAGGCCATCGAGGGTATCCGCGCGGCCATTTCCGGTCTGAAGCTCGCGGTGTGCGAAGGCGCGGGCAAGGAGGCCGTCGAGAAGCAGATGGGCCATCTCGAAACCGCGGCCAACAAGTGGCTCAAGCCTTATCCGCACTCCGCCTGGCGCGAGAACATCGAGGTGCTTCTCGTGGCCCTGGCCGTGGCCATGGGCATAAGGACCTTTTTCCTGCAGCCGTTCAAGATTCCCACCGGTTCCATGCAGCCAACGCTCTTCGGAGTCACTTCCGAGAACCTGCTCAGGGATTCGCATTACGTCGTTCCGACCGGTTGGGCGCGCGTCCGTGAATGGTTCGAGGGCGTCTCTTACGTTCACGTCGTCGCGGACAGCGACGGCGATTTGGAAGCTGTCGAACCGCCGGTGCGCTTTCTCATCTTCAACATCAAGCAGACATTGGTCGTCGGAGGACATCCTTACACGATTTGGTTTCCGCCGGACTATGGCGCGCCCCCGGGCGGGACGCTCGAAGCGCGGGCCGAATTGTCTAGGGGCCAGACGTTTCACAAGGGCGACGACATCGTGAAGCTCAGAGTCAGCGCCGGAGACCACCTGTTCGTCGATCGGGTGACTTACAATTTCCGGCCGCCCAAGCGCGGCGAAATCATCGTGTTCGAGACCCGGGGCATCGACGCACTGCCGCAGGACCAATTTTACATCAAACGCATGGTGGCCATGGGCGGCGAACGGGTGCAAATCGGCAACGACCGGCACCTGATCATCAATGGCCGTCGGTTGGACGCCTCGACCCCGCATTTCGAGAAAGTCTATTCTTTCAATCCCAACGAGTTGCCGCGCGAGAGCCATTATTCCGGCCACGTGAACAATCCCTATCTCGCGCCCGTTTTCCAGGGCAAACCCGAGGGCGTGGTCATCCCCAAAGACCACTACATGGTGATGGGCGACAACACGATGAACAGCCTGGACTCCCGCGCCTGGGGCGATTTCCCGGCCGGCAACGTCATCGGTAAATCATTCTTTGTGTACTGGCCGATAACGGATCGGTTTGGGTGGGGGTATCATCGTTAGCACGAACCACGGAAGATCCGGAGACTTTGAGCGGCAAGGAATGGGGTTTGACACCCCGACCTCTTTCTGATTTCATTGGGTCCTGATAACAAGCATGCCATGGCAATTGCCCGTCAATCGCGCAACGTTTACCGCCAGACTTTTCGGGCGGCACGATCTCACCCGCGCCCTCGCTGGAGCAATCCTGTTGATAGTCGCCGTTCCTCTGCGGGCTCAGACGTTGTCGGTGGGGCCGGGCGTGAATATCAATCGCCAGACCGGCTATCAGGCGGAGGAGGCGATTGCGATTGACCCGGCGAATCCGAATCGGCTCTTTGCCTGGTCCAACGATTTGAACAGCCGCAATTCGGCTGGGTTCAGCACCAACGGCGGGGCCAGTTGGACCTCGCGTTTCACAGGCTCGGATGGCTGGCCGGCGCTGGGCGGCGACCCGACATGCAGCTTCGACGGTTTTGGAAATCTTTTTGCGGCTTCGTTCGACTCAAGTTTCAGCAGCATCCTCGTGCGGGCCAGCACCAATGCCGGGCAAACTTTTTCGATTGCGCTGCTGACGATTAGCGGTTCACTGGACCAGCCGACGATTAAGGCAGGTCCGGGGCCTATCTCAGGACAACAGGCCGTCTGGATAACTCATCTGTCCGGTTCGAGCCTGGTGGCACGGGGCGCGCCCGTAACGGGATTCGGATCCATTGGTGCGTTCGGTTCCGCGCTGGCGATTCCGGGATCAACCGGAGGGAATTTCGGTGACATAACCCTGGGGCCCAACGGAAAGGTGGCGGTGGCTTATCAATCGCCCTCGGGCGGCGTCGGACCTTCTACAATCTATACAGCAGTGAATTTCTCGGGCAGCATTTCCGGCAGTTTTAGCGTGGCTGCCGGCACGGTCTCGACGATGGTGGGTGGGTTCCGCTTGATTCCCGCGCAGCCCAGCCGTTCCGTGGACGCCGAACTGGGTCTGGCTTACGATATTTCGAATGGTCCGCATCGCGGGCGGCTTTACCTGGTCTATACCGATGCGCCGTCCACCACGTCCAACGACTTGAATATTTTCACGCGGTTCTCGGACAATGACGGCGCCACGTGGAGCAGTCCGTTGCGCGTCAATACGGACACCGGCACGAACAGCCAGTTTTTTTCCAAAATCGCCCTGGACCCGACCACGGGCAACATCGCGGTGGCGTGGTATGATTGCCGCAACAGTCCCGCGAACAACCGTGTGGAACTCTGGGGAACGGTCAGCGTGGACGGCGGAGTGACGTTCCTGTCCGAGGTCAAGATTAGCGCCGGCTCCACGAGCGGTGTGGGAAAGGGCTCCGGCAACGAGTTGGGCGATTACATCGGGCTGGATTTTTATGCCAACATCTTTCATCCCGCGTGGGCCGATGACTCGGACTCCACCGGCGACAATCCTGACGGCACGGCCAACCTCGATTACTACACCGCGGCAGTGACCCTCGTGCCGGTGGCGCCCGCGCGACCCATTTTGACGGAGCAGGGCCTTGGCACGAATGGGGTTTTCACGATCGAACTTTCTTCGACGCCTAACACCAGCTTTGCGATTCAGGCTTCCACGGACCTGACCAATTGGACGAACATTGGCTCGGGAGTCACGGGCACAAACGGACTGTTTTTCTTCCAGGATACGAATGCCGTCGGTTTTTCAAGCCGGTTCTACCGCGCTCATTGGCCACCGCAATGAGCGGTTCTTTGCGCGCTTAGTGGCCCGAATACGAAACGATTTGGACGGGGCTATCATCACTAATCGAGGGCCTTGACATCGTTTACATCGTAAACCAATCTTGTCGTATCGGAAAAGACGCCGCTGCATTGTTGTCCAGGCAGGCCAAACAGCGTTTCGCGACTACGGACGGTTGAAGCTTTTCGTGATGAGTAAGAGGATTTCACTTGTGGAGACTATCGAAAGTGAGGGCGGTGGCATGAAAATTAGGTTCGTAGAACAGAAAAAATAAAGACGTATCGACCAGGTGGTGTCAATCAGGACGCGCATATGCATACTTTTCACACATTAAGAAACTTTGCGACTCACGGATGATGGTTTGGAATGATTGCGCACAATGTTTGTTATATTTACTTCACTTGCCTTACCGCAAGCCGGATTCGTCCAATCGAAGGCCGCAATGCGAACAACCGCAAATACGGAAATTTCTTCCCTGCTTCCCTCCGCCCTTGCGCAGGGTTTTGCCGCATGAAGCTCAGTTCGCCTCGACGCTTGTCGCGCCCGGCGACAATGCGTCCTGACACTCAGGACCATAGCGGCCGAAAAGATCGCCGAGGTTTCTTCCGCAGCACTGACAGTCTGGGAGTCGTGAATTCAATTTGCCCACGATGATCGCGCCGCCTGACAGCCAAAGCAGCAAGGTTAAGATTGCCGGCAGCGGCAAGAATTTCGACAGTAGCGCGCCCACGGCCAACCAGAGAAACATGGCGAATATCAATCGCAGTCGTGCAGTTCTGAAGGTGAACGCCGTTGCCAAGAATGGTTTCGCCTCCTCGTTCACCTTGCGCAATGAAACTACTTGGGACTGGAGTGTTACGAGCGCGAAGACTCCGACCAGCGGGAGCATACTTGCCAGGAACCAAAGGAATGGGTTCAACTTGAGACGACGAGCGAGCAGGGCACCACACACGCCTTGCAAGAGCAGGAACGAACCCACAAACAACCCCAAAACCAGCCGCTCTCGAGAAGACATGTTTTAAGAGGCCATTACAGGAAATTCGAAGAAAATGGGCGCACGGTCAAGCACCCCCCTGCCCTGCCGCCAGCGCGCTTGCGTAAGGTGCTGACGCGGAGTAAAATATGGAACCATGATTCGTTGCTGGATCGTGCTTCGCAGCGCTATGAACTGGAGCAAAATCGTTTCGGGATTGGTTGCGGGGATTTATCTCGCTGTTGCGTATGCCCATGGCGGCCTGGAGTCGTCGTTTAAGATCAGCCTGTTTCTGATTTTACCTTTGGCCTGTATTTGGTTCGCAAGGGCAATGGGTCAGTACAGCGGGCCGTCGGGTATCATCAATATTACCGCCTCGACGCCTGGTTTGATCATTTTCATCCTCGGCTGGTCGTTATTACTTTTGCCGCTCATTATCGTAATTTTGTTTACCTAATTTTATATGGCAAAGTGCCAACTCAGAATTGGAGACCTGGTTAAGCTTGTCAAATAGGCGATTCCCCTGCCCTGTGACGTTGCGACTCGGCTTGGCCAGCGGTCAAAAGTCCATACAGTCCGGCGCTTCGTCTATTCCCACGGAGGACAAGAACTGGCATTGTCAAGGCGTGAATCTAAAGGCCGATCGAAGGCCTGTGTTCGACTAGCGATGCCGGGTCGCACGACCGGGAATAAATCAGAAACGTATGAAAAAAACTTCCCTCTCCATTATCGTTGGTGTTGCCTTGGGCCTCGCAACTATTCCCGCCGCTCGGTCACAAACGACCAACGGCAGCATGCTTTATACCCCGAATGTTGACTTGACGACGCTGTCGCAAAACACCTTTACGGGAACGGTGGGGGGCATTTTTTTGACCACCTACAGCTACTATCCGCAAGTGAATTATCTGGGCTATGCCGACCCAACCGGGGCCCCGCTGGTGGACAGCCATGTCGTGACGCTTTGGGACAACAGTTCCCAGCAGATCATCGCCTCGGCGACGGTACCGGCTGGAACCGCGGCCCCGCTGATAGGCGGGTACCGTTGGGTGCAATTGCCCTCAACGGTGCAACTCAACTATGGCAGCTATTATGTGATAGGGGCGCAGACGGATGGGGCGGATTTATGGGGAGACCTCATTAATAATAGCTCGCCGGACAATGGGAACAACGGGCAGATTAACTGGAGTTCTCAATATGTGCAATTAGGCCTTGGTTGGGAGTTTACCCGGGGAGGAAGGTATGACTCGTCGGCGGATTATCCCAATGAGCCGCCGAACCAGACCAGTGTCCAGGATTCCATTTATCCCGCTGCCAACCTGGGTTTTAACGTTCCCGAGCCGGGGACTTTGGACCTTATGGGAATGGCTGTGCTGTTTGGATTTGTGCGCAGACGGAAGAATCAGTGACCTCCGGCAAAACCGGAGGCTGGAAAGGGGTGGAGGGCCTCGAAGCCCAAGGTGTTGATCGCCTTGCTTGGCGGTTTTTCAAAGATTCCCCAGTAGAGAGCCGCCTCGGCTAGCGAGGATATTTGTCCTGCGCCAATCAGGGCAAATCGAGGCTGGAACGAGTTGCGGTGCAAATGCAAATGTGTTAGCCTCCCAGTCCCTTGAGCGGCCTGCCCTCAGCAAACAAGGTTGTGCATGAAACGGCGTGAAAAGCACGAGGGCTTTGCGGGACAGCGTCTCGTGGTCGTGCCGCGCTCCATCGTGGCGTCAGCATTGCAAGATCCGTTGCTCAAGCAATTGCTGCCCACCGATGCGGGCTATTACCCGAAAGCAAAAGGCCACACCTGCGTCCGGGAAAAAGGCTGCCCGGAAGTGATCTTTATTTATTGCGCCGAAGGGACGGGCTGGTGCGAAATGCTGGGAAAAACACACCCCGTAACCGAGAATCAGCTTTTGGTCATTCCCGCTTCCACTCCCCATGCGTATGGCGCAAACAAAGAGAAGCCGTGGAGCATTCATTGGTTTCATGCGGTGGGAACCAACGTGCCCTTTTATCTGGAACGGCTCGGGGTGACAAGGGACAAGCCGGTCGTGCCCCTGGGGGGCGATGTGCAGCTCTTCTCGCTTTTGGAGGAGGTGCAGGAAGGGCTCGAACACGGCTTCACCTTGACGCGTTTGATTTATGCCGCGCACTCGTTGACCCACTTGATGGGCCTGATCCTGCGCTACAAGGACGAATTTTATTATGGTGAAACCAATGTGCGCGAGCGTATCGCCAAGAGCATAGTCTTCATGAAAGGGCATCTGCGGGAGAATTTGCGAATCGCCACGCTCGCCGCGCTGGTGAATCTCTCCCGGTCCCATTACGCGACGATCTTTCGGCGCCTGACAGGTTACGCGCCGCAGAGCTACGTCAATCACCTGCGCATGCAACGCGCCGTGCAATTGCTCAACACCACGGAGTTGTCCATCAAGCAAATCAGCGACCAGCTTGGCTTCTCCGATCAATTCTATTTTTCCCGCGCTTTCAGACGGATGCACAACCATTCGCCCTCGGAACACCGGTGCCGCTATAACATTTAGTCGAGCCGTCGCTACGCGGCGTGGGGATAAATCGCGATTTTGCCCCGTCAATATTGGCTGTGGCGGGTCGAAAACTCATAAAACGCCCATGTCTATTGGGTTGTGGCGGGTTTGCTGCCATGTGGCGGCTCCTGTGGCGGGTCCGACATCAAAAATCCCCAATGTTTATGCGGTCTGTGGCGCTGTGGCGGGTCCGGCAGGGGAGAAGGGGGCGGCAGGAAAAAACTGCCCGCCACTTTCCGGGAATCTGTAGCCGCAGGCAGGCTCACCGCTGCCCTGCCTTCTCATAAACGCTCACGTACTCTGCGGCCATACGGTCGAAGGAAAAATCGGCGGCCATGGCGTTTGCGCGGAAGCGCTGCAATAGCTCCGTTTCCTGATAGAGGACCAGGGCCTTGCGGATGGCTTTGGCCAGGGCGCGCGAGGAATATTCGCCGAACTTGATGCCGTTGGCCTTTACGGCGTCTTCGCGGATGTCGATGACGGTGTCGTCGAGTCCGCCGGTGGCGCGGACGACGGGGATGGTGGCGTAACGGAGGCTGTACATCTGGTTGAGGCCGCAAGGCTCGAAGCGCGATGGCATCAGGAAGAAGTCGCTGCCGGCCTCGATGCGGTGCGACAAGGCCTCGTCGAATCCGATGCGGGCCGACACTTGGGCGGGAAAGCGCCGGGCGAGGTCTTGCAGTGCCCTTTCAAACTCGGGCTGGCCCGAGCCGATGGATACGAACTGAAGGTTCGCGCTCAGCATCTCTTCGAGAGCGCCGAGCAGAATATCGACGCCTTTCTGTTGCACCAGGCGGCTGATGCTGCCGAACAACGGCACGTTGGGCGCCACGGGCAAACCGAATTCCTTCTGCAAGGCGATTTTGTTCACTTCCTTGCCGCTGAGGTCACCGGCGCTGTAAGGAGCAACGAGATGCGGATCTTGGTTGGTGTTCCATTGCTCGTAATCCACGCCGTTCAGGATTCCGAAGAGTGACTTCTGCCGGTAGCGCAGCAGGCCGTCGAGTCCGCATCCGTATTCCTCGGCGGTAATTTCCCGCGCATAACAGGGGCTGACGGTCGTGATGACGTCGGCAAAGGCGATGCCGGTTTTGAGGCAGCCCAATTGCCCATAGAATTCCGCGCCCGAGGGCGTGAAATAATCCCACGGCAGGTTCGTTAGCGCGAACTTTGCGTCGGGAAACAAGCCCTGGTAAGCAAGGTTGTGAATGGTCAGACAGGTTCGCGGCGTGATGGTCGAAGCCGCGCGCCGCCGCTCGTTCTGGATGAAGAGCGCGGCCAGGCCGGTTTGCCAATCGTGGAGGTGCAACAATTCCGGTTTCCAGGGCAGGTTTAGCGCGAGATGCGCCACGGCCTTGGAAAAGAAAATGAACCGCTCGGCATTGTCGGGATAATCGACGCCAAGTTCCTGATACAATACTGGCCGGTCATAAAACTTCGGTTGTTCGAGAAAATATGTCGTCAGGCGCCCACCGCCTTGGGATCGCTTTGGCACCGTCACGATGTTCTCCCTCTCCTCCTTCTGAGAAGGAGCCTGCCCAGCGGGCAGCACTTGTGTTGTTCCATCTGAGGGCCGAGGTGAGGAGGCCCATGGCTTTCGGTGTCCCGATTCCTTCTCGTCCTCGTCCTCGGCACTTCCCCCACCCTCTCCCCGCTCAGGCGGGGCGAGGGGGCCGGTCGGAGCACCAGGATACGCCTCGTCGGCTTCGAGCGCCCAAACCGCGCCCTTGAAGCTCGTGGCGCCCAGCGGAAGATCGAGCGGCAGCGCAAGCGGTTTGATTTGGGCAAAACGCTCACGGATGCCAGAATAGAGCGGCGTCACGATTCCCACCTCGTGTCCGGCGCGGGCCAGCGCTTTGGCCAGCGCAGCGGACATATCGGCTAGTCCGCCGGTCTTCGAATAAGGCTGAACTTCGCTGCTGGCGATGAGAATCTTCATCCTCATGCCGGCCGAATTCGCTCAGTCTTCGAATACGGATGGAGCGCCGGCGGCAGTGCGAGGCTGCCGTCGGCTTGTTGATAGGTCTCGACGAGAGCGACGAAGAGCCGCGCGAGGGCCGTGCCGCTGCCGTTCAGCAGATGCGGGAATTTGTTCTCGCCGGTCTCGGTCCGGTAGCGCAGGTTCATGCGGCGCGCCTGGAAATCCTCGCAATTCGATACGCTCGACACTTCGAGATAGCTCCCCTGCCCTGGCGCCCAGACC
>Ga0073928_10011930_pt1 | contig 10055 bp, 10 predicted proteins | sample PaiPotPPA55metaG_FD_76969 | JGI IMG/M metagenome (GOLD analysis project Ga0073928, IMG submission 76969) | Iron sulfur acid spring bacterial and archeal communities from Banff, Canada, to study Microbial Dark Matter (Phase II) - Paint Pots PPA... ... | reverse complement strand
GCGCTACTATCTACCCTTCCGGATTATGTCTGGTAGCCGTGTCATGAGCTGTTTTTTAAGGCAAACGAGCCTCCGCGGATAGAGATAATCTTGACTCCTTCCACCCGCTCCCCGCATTGGGGAAGGAGTTCATCGTGAAGTGCACCATTCATGATCAGGTCATTCTCTCGCGAGCACCGGAAGGTCCGCTCGCAGCTCATTTAATATCCTTTGCAAATGCGATCGGCGCTCAGGGATACCGTGCGCAGTCCATGCAGCAGCAGGTCCGAATCGCCGCATGCTTTAGTCGATGGCTTAAACAGTCAGGTGTTGGTCTAAAGGACATTTGCGACGACCACGCGATACGGTATTTACGCTATCGCGCTCGGCATGTTAAGCCTTTCCCTGCAGATCGAGCGGCGCTCAGGCATCTCATTGATCTTCTCCGTAGTGAGGGCGTGATCCCTGGCGAGAATATCGCAGCACGTTCGGTGCTACCGACTGAGATCTGTGCACAGGAATACGCAGAGTACTTGCGCGACGCTCAGGCTCTCGCTGAAGCAACGATCATTCATTACGTACCATTCGTCCGCGATTTTCTCCACCATTGTTTCGGTGATGGGAAGGTCACGTTATCGCGATTACGTGCCGCAGATGTCGTGAGCTTTGTGCAGCTTCGCGCACGACGTTTGCATTTGAGGCACGCTAAGCTCATGACCACCGCCTTGCGATCTTTTCTACGCTATGTGCGCTATCGCGGCGACATTGCGCCGGATCTGGCTGCCGCAGTTCCAGCCGTCGCCAACTGGTCGATGCAGTCAATTCCTCGAGCGATTTCAGCTGAGCAGACGCGACAGTTGCTGGCTAGCGTCAATCGGCAGACTGCAGTCGGGCGTCGCGACTACGCCATCTTGCTCCTGCTCGCGCGACTGGGGTTACGCGCTGGTGAAGTGGCTTTTCTCGAACTCGATGATATCGACTGGCGCTCGGGCCAACTGAGCGTGCGCGGCAAGGGTGGGCAACGCAACGAGCTACCCTTACCCGCTGACGTTGGCAAGGCAATTGCCGCATACTTACAGCATGGACGCCCTCGTAGCAACAGTCGCCGCGTATTTTTACGTGTAAAGGCCCCCATCACAGGCTTTCGTAGATCAAATGGCGTCATCACCCTCGTCAGGCATTCGCTTCAGCGCGCTGGCATAGACGCACCCACGATGGGTGCCCATCAGTTCCGCCACGGTCTCGCCACCCAGATGTTGAGCCATGGGGCTTCGCTCAGCGAGATCGGCGAGGTGTTGGGTCATCGTCATCCACAGACTACAACAATCTACGCGAAGGTAAATATCAAGGCATTACGCACACTCGCTGTGCCATGGCCGGGAGGTGTGTGATGAACACGCTTCGTCAAGCCGTTCAGGATTACCTCAATCTGAGGCGCAGCCTGGGATTCAAGCTGAAGGAGGCAGGCAGGATGCTGCCAGATTTCGTCGCGTTCATGGAACGGCATCGGGCTTCCTACGTTACCCAGGCGTTGGCTCTCGACTGGGCTCGACAACCATCAAATGTCCAACCCGCGCACTGGGCGCAACGATTGAGTTTCGTGCGCGCTTTTGCCCGCTATCGCAGTGCCATCGATCTTCGCACCGAGATACCAGCGCCGGGCTTGTTACCGTTCCAACCTAAGCGGGCTCGACCGTACTTATATTCGGCCGGCGAGATCCGCGTACTATTGCAGGCTGCGCTTGAGATGCCATACCGCAATGAACGGGAAGCACTTCTGCCGTCGACCTATCATTGCCTGTTCGGATTACTGAGCGTATCAGGCATGCGTCTAGGTGAAGCGCGCAATCTCGAACTACAGGACGTGGATCTGACAGCGGGGATATTGACGATCCGCGGAGCGAAACTAGGCAAGACGAGATTGGTTCCTTTGCACGCCTCGACCTGCAAGGTGCTCGCAGACTATATCGAACGACGCGAACATCATTGGGCGGGACAGCCGGTATCTTCCTACCTGTTTGTTTCAAGCTGGGGCAACCGGCTCGACAATGCCCGGATTTACCGCGCCTTCTATGCGTTATCACGGCAGATCGGCTTGCGCGGCGCATCCGACAGTCACGGTCCGCGTCTGCACGACATGAGGCACGTATTTGCGACGAACACACTTGTACACTGGTACCAGTCCGGACAGGATCCCGAGCGTTGTCTGCCAATCCTGTCGGCCTACCTCGGCCATGTCCACGTCGAAGATACGCAATGGTATTTAAGCGGCTCGCCCGAACTGATGCGTGAGGCGATGCGCCGACTCGAACATCGTTGGGGCGATCGACCATGACTACTTCCACCACTTTTGCTCCACTACTGGAGCGTTTCTTCACGCAACGCCTGATGCAGCAACGCCAGGCAAGCCCTCACACCATCAGTTCCTATCGCGATACCTTTCGTCAATTTCTGAAGTTCGTGCAGCAGCGCCTGCATAAGCCACCGTCCAGGTTGAATCTCGAGGAAATCGACGCGCCCCTGATCGTCGCGTTCCTTGACGAGCTTGAGCAGCACCAGGGCGTTAGCGTTCGCACCCGCAATCTGCGCCTCGCGGCAATCCATTCCTTCTTTCACTACGTCGCTTTCGAAGCACCCACCCATTCCGCCCAGATCCAGCGAGTGCTTGCCATTCCCAGCAAACGCTTCACCCGTAAGCTGATCCGCTTTCTGACGCGTCCTGAAGTCGACGCCTTACTTGCCGCCCCTGATCAACACACCTGGTCTGGCCGACGCGATCACGCCTTTCTATTGGTCGCAGTACAGACTGGCCTGCGCCTGTCCGAGATGACCGGGCTCAATCGCGAGGACCTGATCCTTGGCGCCGGCGCTCATGTGCGGGTGATCGGGAAAGGTCGAAAAGAGCGCTGTACACCCATCGCCAAATCCACACTCGCCGTATTGAAAGCGTGGCTGCGGGAACCTCAACGCGGTGATGAAACAGTACTGTTTCCCAGCCAGCGGGGCGAACGACTCAGCGTTCATGGCGTGCAATACCTGCTAAACAAACATCGCGAGACGGCATGCAAAGTTTGCCCCTCATTGAAGAAGCAAGAGGTCACTGTCCACCGTTTGAGACACACGATGGCCATGGATCTCGTGCAAGAAGGCGTCGAACGATCTGTGATCGCGTTGTGGCTCGGACATGAATCGGTAGAAACCACGCAGATCTATCTTGACGCGACGCTTGCGATGAAGGAGAAAGCCCTTGCGAAGACATCTCCGCCACACGGCAAGCCAGGACGCTACCGGCCGGCAGACCATCTATTGGGATTCCTGAATAGTCTGTAGGGTCGTAAAATTATGTCGGGTGATCGACTGGGTTTTCCTGCTCTACGGTCTGCAATATTTGGACGAATGCGGAAGTTCAGCCGAGACGCTCGACATAATCCGGAAGGGTAGATAGTAGCGCCTATATCGTTGGGTACATAGGCGCTATTACCACGTCGAGAAGTGGCGTGCCGGCACGATCGCTCGCCAATTGCACGTGCACCACGGATCAGTTCATCGGGTGCTGGCGCAGGCAGGACTTCCGAGGATTGGTGGTCTGCAACGACCTTCACAGATCGACGCCATTCTGCATGACGTGCGGATGATCGAAGGGTGAAATCAGGCGCACGCCCGAGGCGCCGGGAACGATACCTGCTGCGCGCAGCTTGTCACTCGCGGTGATCGCGAACGCAAGCATGAAAAATGCGGGTCGTCGTGTCCCACTCTGCCATCCATAAAACACCCAAAGGAGATTGCCATGAGTGATCGTCCCTCCAATCCGCCCGATCCCATCCGTCGTCAGATTCTCGCTGCGCTGGCCAGCTCCGTCGCGTTATCCGCATGCGGTGGCGGAGGCAGCGGCGGCACGGGGCCCGCGAACCCCGTCATCGGTCAGATTCCTCCCGATCGGGCCAACCTTCCGCGTCCCGCACTGCCCGAGCCGACTACGTCCGGTATCGATCACATCGTGCTCGTGACGATGGAAAATCGCTCGTTCGACCACATGCTTGGCTGGGTGCCCATTGCCGAAGGACTACCTCCGGGCCGCCAGTTCACCGATGCCTTCGGCCAGACCCAAACACCCTTCGCGCTTGCCGCCAACGCGGCCTTCGGTTTCCAGGCCTGCGGCTTCGCGGACCCGGATCACTTCTATGACGCTGGCCGCGTGCATCTCGCCAATGGCGCAATGAACGGTTTCCTGCTCACCCCGAATACGAGCTTGACGCGGGGCGATATCCTGCCTGTCGGCTATTTCCAGCAAGCGGACATGGACTTCTATCGCGGCGCGGTCGGTCAGTACACCGTGTGCGATTACTACATGAGCGGCATCCTTTCCGCCACCTTCCCCAACCGCGTGTATCTCCACAGCGGCGCGACCGACCGGCTGGCCGACACGGTCGATACGTCGACGCTGCCGACCATCTGGGACCGGCTCGATGCGAAAAACGTCTCGTCTGCGTACTACTTCCACGACGTGCCGTTCACCGCGCTTTACGGAACGCGTTATGTCGGCCGTTCGAAACTGATGGCCGAGTTTCTCGCCAATGCCGCAGCGGGCACGTTGCCCTCGTTCTGCATGGTCGACCCGAGTTTCGCCGGCGAGGTGAACGGCACGTCCAACGACGATCATCCGCACGCCGACATCCGCAACGGCCAGGTGCTGCTCGGTCAGATCTACGACGCGTTGCGCACGGGCCCGGCCTGGAGCCGCACGCTCATGATCATCGTCTACGACGAATGGGGCGGCTTCATGGAGCATGTGGCACCGCCGGTGAAAATAGTGTCGGCGGCGGAGCAGGCGCTCGGCAACGACGGGCGGCTGGGTTTTCGCGTGCCGTGCATGCTGCTCGGTCCGCGTGTGCGCGCGAATGCGGTATCGCGGTATCCGTTCGATCCCAGCTCTATTCATCAACTGCTCGCGTGGCGCTTCGGCCTCGATCCGCTCGGTGTGCGGGCAAGCGACGCGAGTACGTTCAACATGGCCTACGCGCTCGATCTCGCGGACGCCGCGCGCACCGACGCCCCTGCTATTGCGGTAACGCAAGGCACGTTCGGCACGGCGTGCTCGCTGGCGGGAGCATTGGGGGTGCCGGGCCTCGGGTCCATCGACAATGGGCAGGTGAACGGCGCGACGTCGGCTAAATCGATGGCAACCAGCGACGTGGGAGGACGGTTCGCTGACCTGCGTACGAAGGCGACTGCACTCGGCTTCCCGGCATCGCCGTAGGAGGGGAACGCGGAGCCATGTTCCCCCGCCGCATCAACGCCTCGGTCCTTCGATACCTTCAGAAGCGTCGCGCAACGCGTGACGTTAAAATTGCACGCGGCAAGGGCATGTTCAATAGCGTGCCGCTCGGCATCGCGTAATGAAACCACGCTCGAAGTATCAGGCGAAGCCGCAGCGCTTGTTCGCGCGCTGGGTTTAGCCGCTGACCCCGTGCGCAGAAAAGCGGCCACGTCCAGAATATCGCCTGCGTCACTGAGATTCACAATGCGTTCAACAAGGTTCTCCAGTTCACGAACGTTGCCCGGCCACGCATAGTCGTTCAATTGCCGAAGTGCGTTCGCGCTGAATCCATCGATATCCTTGTTCAACAGCGTCGAGTATTTGCTCAGGAAGAAGTTGGCCGTGACCGGAATGTCCTCTAGTCTCGATCGCAGCGGTGGGATCGAAATTTCGATCACGTTGCACCGGTAGTACAGATCCTCGCGAAACTCCTTGTCGCGAACTATTGCCTGAAGGTCGCGGTTGCTTGCGCAAATAATCCGCACATCGATAGGAATGCCCTTCGTGTCGCCTAGCCGGGTGACTTCGCGTTACTGCAAGACTCTAAGCAGCTTTGCCTGGACGTCGATAGGCAGTTCCGATATCTCGTCCAGAAAAACCGTCTCGCCATCGGCCGATTCGAACTTGCCCGGGCGTCCCTCGCGCGTCGCGCCGGTGACGCTTCCGGGCGCATGCCGAACAATTCACTTTCGATCAGATCGTGAGGCAGCGCAGCACAATTGATCGCGATAAACGGCTGGCTGTCACGCGCGCTGCCATTGCGAATGGCCTGGGCGAGCACTTCCTTGCCAACGCCGCTTTCGCCGCTCAGCAGCAAGTTGGCGGCGCCGCGCGCGGCCTTTCGCGCGGCATCCACGGCGCTTAGCAGCTGTTGTTGTCCGGTACTGCTAGCGGTGCCCATAGATAACGCTAGCGGCGAAGCCGCCGTGAATCCCGCCACATAAGGCACGAGGCGGAAAATTGTTGAGTTTTAAGGCGTTGCGTTTCAGCAACACCCAAGTGGTGGCATGATCGTTAATTTTGATAGTGCGTTAAATCTGCCCTTAAATTCGGCTAACGTGTTCGAACTCAGATATAAACCTTTCTACATAGAAATCCTAAATAAAGTCACGAAATTATGCGAAATCATCCTGTTTTAAGGCTTGTGTGAATATGAGGGCCGGCGATGCATTGAACGAGCCGATCCAAACCACGTTGGGCGAGAAGGTGGTCCGCCGCGCGAGCAGAATGAACGGGCACGATTAGCGTGCCCGTGGACATGGGGCTAGCATCAATAGCTGACTTCAACAGCAGGACACATCCGACAGCTTCCAATACGTACAGCGGGGAGTTCACTACCGCATGTTCAGAGTTTCAATCGGGCAAGTCGCGACAGGGTATGTGGGGTATTGCTGATGGACCATTGTATTGTTATTGAAACGCAGTCAACCTCGGCATCCCCACGCATGAGGCTTTCCGTTTTGCGCGTCGCGTCATTTCTTGGCACCGTCGGCCAAGTTGCGAAGGAGCGCACGCAAAGCATCGTGTTCTGGACCGTGGCCGTCGGTGCTTAAAAACTCCTCCACGCTCGTTTCCCGCACCTTCCCACCCGACGAAAGATTGGGCGTGTGGCGCACGAGCGTTGCTTCGGACGCTCCACTAAGCAAGAGATCCCACCTATCGCCGGTGGAGCTCGAATAGACCTTTTGCGTTGACCAGATACAGTCGATGGACTGATCGCACAATCGATGACCAGGAGTCGTCGAATCGAATTGATTTGCCAGGGCCAAGTATTCTTCGCAGCATTTGTCCATCGCTTCATCGGCCGCAACGTATACGTTGCGCTGAGCGTCCGAATACCTGTCGGCTTCTTGCTCCGGCGGTTTGTACGCGGTACCGCTTTCTGTCAAGGAGCAAATCAACTTCAGGCGGGATCGCAGGAGTGTGCTCCAGTTTTCATGTTCGAGCGCCGCCGTTTCTGTAGCGGCTTGCCAAGCTTGGCGCGCTCGCTCGACCTGCTCTTTTGTGACCATGTCATTCCTTTTTTGAATTGCAAGTAGCAGAAGGATTCGAACAACAAAAAGTGTAGGTGTTCTTAAACACCGAAACAAGACCAGAAAAACTTTCCACAGATAAGTGGAGCTGCCTCGACAAAAATAAGGCACGATCCCTTTGCCACGACCTCCGTTATATCCCTAGACCGGAGGCGTGCCCGAGCAACAAAGTCGTATTTTGCGACCTACTCGATGACTTATGTTGTCGTCCGTATCGTTCTCCTCTTTTCGTCGCTCGCCCGAGTCAATGCAAACTGTTATTACCGTTCTCATCTTGTTGTTCGTCGTCGCGTTGTCCGGTACCGCCGTCCGGTTGGTACCGTTTGCCGTTCCGCTTCCGCTCATTCAGATCGGCCTCGGTGCTGCGCTCGCGAGCCCGGTCCTTGGCCTGCATGTGACCTTCGTGCCCGAGGTCTTTCTTTTGCTGTTCATTCCGCCGTTGTTGTTCGCCGACGGCTGGCGCATGCCCAAGCGCGAGCTACTCCAGAATCGGCGGCCCATCCTCCTGCTCGCGCTCGGCCTGGTGTTCTTCACAGTGGCGGGTTTGGGCTACTTCATTCATTGGTTGGTCCCATCGATTCCGCTGTCGGTGTCGTTTGCTCTCGCCGCCGTCCTGTCGCCGACAGACGCAGTCGCCCTGTCTGGTATTGTTCAGCGTGGACGTATGCCGCTACAACTTAAACACATCCTTGAAGGCGAGGCACTTCTGAACGACGCGTCGGGCCTCGTCGCATTCAAGTTCGCCGTTACTGCGACGATGACGGGGGTCTTTTCTCTCTGGACAGCGTCATTCAGCTTTGCATTCATCTCGCTAGGCGGAGCCGCGCTCGGCGTCGCCATAACGTGGCCCTTTAACTGGTTGCGCCAAAGAATCGCACGACTGTCGGAAGATGACGACCCGGGCGTTCAAATCATTTTGATTACGCTGTTGCCATTCGCGGCTTACCTGTTGGCCGAACACTTTGGCGTTTCAGGCATTCTCTCCGCGGTCGCAGCGGGCATGGCGATGAACTTCACGACCGATCTCGGAGGCCAGAGCATTGCAACCCGCATGCGGGCCGCGAGCGTCTGGGCGATGATCGAAATGATCTTCAACGGATTCGTTTTTATCCTGCTCGGACTGCAGTTTCCGTCGATTATCGGTAGCGCGCTGGTTGATGCACACATTTTGCACAACGGCCAACTTGGCGTGTTGATTGAAAGCGTTCTTGCGATCTTTGCCGTGCTATTTGTGCTGCGTATGGTCTGGGTGTGGCTTTTGCGCTGGGTGTCGAGCCACCGTATTGCCGATCAGGAGTTGCGTAATGCGATTCCGGGCCTACGCATTGCCGCGATCACATCGCTTGCCGGTGTGCGTGGTGCCATCACGCTGGCCGCCGTATTGTCCGTTCCTTTTACCATGAACGATGGCACCGCTTTTCCCGCGCGCGACCTGATCATTTTCCTGGCGGCAGGCGTGATCATCTGTTCGCTTCTCGTGGCGACAGTCGGTCTTCCCGTGGCGCTACAACATACTTTGGACGACGGGCACGAACACGAAAAACGTGAAGAAAGAGAAGCGCGGACAGCCATCGCCAAAGCCGCGCTCGCGGCCATAAAAATCGAGTATAGAACCATGATCGGCGAGGGCCGTCGCGACGAGGCCGGGCTCATCACGAAAATCGCTCGGCAAGTTGCGCTTGTTTATCGGCGACCGTTGCACTCGCGTAGCGACGATCCCACGCACGAGGAAAGTGTTCGAAAAGAAGCTGAAACCTCTGCATTGATTGCACGTCGCCTGCACATCACGGCGCTTCGTGCCGAGCGCGCCGAACTTTTTCGAAGACAAGCATCTAACGCAATTAACGAAGAGACGCTGACGCGCCTCCTGCAGGAAACGGATTTGGCGGAGTCGGCGGTACTATCTAGAGGCGGAAAGCCGCATTCAGCAGGGTGACACTGTTTGACAATAACGGAGCGACTTCGGAGCTATACGTGGGGCGTGTCGTGTCGATCACGCCGTCCGATCGACTTCGTGTCGCAAGACAACAATTGATGACGTTTTTCCGGCGGCCAATAACAGCTCGTTCTGTCCGCTAACCATCCACCCTAGAGCCCGGCCCGAGCCATTGTTCGAAGGACTCGAAGGTCAGCGGCTTCAGCAGTACCGCGTCAAACAGTTCGACATAGCTTTCCGTCGCAATGATGTCGAACTCTTCGAGAAGTTTTCGTTCACGGACGTGACGCCGAAACATTTCGACGACTCGGTATTCGATCCAAAGAATCCGGAGTACAGGTTCTGATAATCTGATGACAGATGCGAAACCCGTATTCTGTATCCGGCACGGTTGACCATGCTGACGGTCGCGTGTTTCTAGCGCCTTCGTGCGTTTGCGTTGCGCGCGAATTCTGCTCATCTCTACATAGACAACGGCACCGTCGGCAGCTCCTTCAAGCTGCCGATTTGACACCTTTGCGGTCGCCCGCAAAGACGGCGGCAAAGACTGCGGCAAGGACCGGCACTACTGACCCGGAAGCAGGCGTCCATTGCACTTGTCGGCATGCTCAACCCGTTCGGCCGCGACGCCTGCGGCGCCTTGCCAGGGCGAGTCACCTTCTCAGGTTTCATACTTGAACGACAAAGACACTCGCGTCCGGTATTCAACGACCTTGCCGCCATCGACCTTCATGTCGAGCTTGCAGACTTCGGCGACACGCAGATCACGCAGCGCCTTGGCGGCAGTTTC
>Ga0073928_10011929_pt1 | contig 10056 bp, 11 predicted proteins | sample PaiPotPPA55metaG_FD_76969 | JGI IMG/M metagenome (GOLD analysis project Ga0073928, IMG submission 76969) | Iron sulfur acid spring bacterial and archeal communities from Banff, Canada, to study Microbial Dark Matter (Phase II) - Paint Pots PPA... ... | reverse complement strand
CGGCTTCTGCAGCAACGAGGCGGTGGACGTCGAGAACAACCTGCAAAAAGAACTTGAATTGATTCGCATGCGGGCGGACGACGTGGCGCGGCTAATTCTACATTGAGTGCAAGATCGGCTGCTTTCAATGTTAGTTAATGCGCGCCGGTTGGCACCGCTCGAGAAAGACAAGATTCCGTTGGTGCAATTCTTTTATGGCGGTACCGTCAAACGCGGCGCGCGACAGGTGCACCGGCTTTCAATCCATTCACGGATCGTCGACGAACTCGAGGGCGATGCGCGCGCGTACGATACGGGCTTCGTCTTCGACGATAACGGCACCGATATCGACATGGATATCCGCTAGCCCAATCCGCCCTTCGCTCAGAGGCGTATACTCTAGGGTATGAAGCACGACCTTACGCCCGAAGTGACCAAATCCGAAGCGCAGTGGCGCGAAGAGCTCGGACCCGAGCGTTACCACATACTGCGCGAGGCCGGTACCGAGCGCCCGTTCACCGGCAGTTTGCTCGACGAACGCGGACCAGGCACGTTCACGTGCGGGGCCTGCGGCTACGAGCTCTTCAAATCCGACGCAAAATTCGATTCCCACTGCGGATGGCCCAGCTTCACGCATCCGGAGGAGCAGCAGAACGTGCGGCTCTTGGACGACAATAGTCTGGGCATGCGCCGCGTCGAAGTACGCTGCAAGCGATGCGACTCGCACCTCGGCCACGTCTTCGATGACGGCCCCGAGCCGCAGGGCACGCGTTACTGCATCAACTCGCTCTCGCTGGAGTTCAAACCGTCGACCTAATCACTGCAGCAATTGCCGCCTTCGTTAAAAGCGTACAGTCATGATGGCGCGCACGGCGGCAGGCTCGATAGAATAGAGATCCGTCGGCAGTGCGCCGCCGATGCCGTTATACGGCACGCCCATGCCCGGCAGCGTGAATTTGCCCGCGGCCGCGTTCGTTAAGTTCGTGCCGGCAAGCGTGAGATCGATGCTGCCGTATTGGCGTCCGACCGCAGCATCGAGCAAAGCGAATGAGCCTTGATTGAGTTCGTTGTTCTTGCCGCGAAAGACGGTGTCGAGCGCGGCATGCCATCCGGCGTTGCGCCAATTCAGCCCAATCGAGCCTTGCTGCTGCGGAATATTCAAAAATTGCTGATAGCTCACCAGGTCGCCGCCCGAAGTCGGGTTGGCAACAGATTGCGGCATGTTCACCGGGTAGGCAACATTGAGGCCATAATTCGCGCTCAGCAGCAGCTGAGGCGTGAAGCGTTTGGTGTATCGAATTTCCGCACCCTGATACACGGCGTTGCCGACATTGATCGGGTAAGCAAAAAACGGTGGATTCGGCGCCGGACATCCAGTGTTGTTGAGGGGATAAAAAACTTCGATCGGATCGCGCAGATTCGTGCGGTAGAGAGAAACGTCCACGTTTGCACTGTCGCCGAATTTGTGACCGTAGCCCAGTTCGTACTCCGTCGCGTGCTCGGGACGTTCGTTCGGATTACCCTGCGCCACGACGCAGTTTGCATCTTCGAACGCCGCGTACTCGTTGGGCGGAATCACGTAAAGTTCGGCCAGCAACGGCGCGCGGAAGCCCGTACCAACCGACGCGCGGATGACGCTGTTCGCATCCAAGTCGTAGCCCGCGCCGATGCGCCCATCCAAGTTGGAGCCGAACGTCGAGTAGTTCGAGGCATAGATGCCGGCTTGCACGCGAAGACGCTTCGTCGGGTGGATTGCCCCACGCACGAAGTATGACGCAATCGTTTGTTTGATCGCGCCGCCTTGCACGAAATCGGCGGTGAATGATTCCCCGCGCACGTAACCGCCCACGGCCAGCTCGCTGTTGGCGGTATCGCGCTCCCATTGAAGCGAGAGCGTGTTGCGTTTGTCGCGATGGTTAACGTCGTATGGGCTCGAGCCGGCCGCCGTGCTTGCGAAGGTCACGTCATTGTTCGAGGCGCTCAGATTGTAGACCAACGAACCCGCGCCCAGCGGTGCGCGACCGTCGACCATGTACGCGCGCACGTGTTGCGCGAACGTCGCGGATCCCGGGCTGAAGAATTCATCGCCCGAATCTTGCGCGTTCGGATCGACGGGGGTGCTGAGCGCGCCGCTCGCATCGCGCGTGTTGCCGAGTGAGAAGACGCGTACGCCGATATCGGCCTGCTGTGAGAAAGACCAGATTGCGTTCGCAAGCACACCTCGACTCGCGATCGTCGAACCCAGGTGCAGCGGCTGCGTGCTCGAGCACGGATCCGCCGGCGGCGCAGCGTTGCACCAGGCGACGTTCTGATCGACGTATCCGTGCTCTTGCTGGTCGTCTAACGCAAACGCGTATCCCAGTTTGCCGCGCGTACCGGTCGTGTTGTACCAGGCTTCGTTGCGTCCAAATGAGCCGGTTGAGAGCGAGAATGCGGAGTGCGGTTCTCGCGTCGGCCGCAGCGAGATGATGTTCACCGCTCCGCCGATCGTGTTGCTGCCCTCACTGTCGCTAGGTCCGAGCCCTTCCGTAATCGCAACATTCGAAAACGCCGCGACGGGAAAACGCGAAAGATCCAGATCGCCGGTGTTCGCATCGTTGAGAATCTGCCCGTCGAGTCCGACCAGCGTTTCGGACGGGTCCGGCCCGCGCAGCGCCACCAAACTGGGTGCGGTATCGGCGCCGCCGTCCGGACGGGCGAACGTAACCGATGGCACGTCGAGCAAACCTTGGGTGATACGATCGAAGCCCAGTTGCTCCAAATCGTTGCGCGAAACGTTGATGCTCGGCACTGCGTCATGCTGCACGGCCAATTTGCCGTCCACGCGCACGCTGCCGATAAGGCGAAGCTGCGGGGTGTCGAGCGACTCCAGCGCAACGTCGACGCGTTCGTCGTGGTCGACATCGATCGGACCCGCGTACGTCGGCGCGAATCCCGCGGCGCTCGCATGAATCTGGTATGTCCCAGGGTCGACGCGGACGCTGAATGCGCCGTCTGCATCGGTGCGGACGGCGGCTGCGGTCGTGCCCGTGAGATCGACGTGTGCGTTTGCGACCGGCGTACCCGTTGAAGTGACAACGTGTCCGGAAATCAAGCAGCAGATCGCGAGCAAGAATGACATATCGGACTCAAACTACGGTTGTTTGCTGTGAGCTTTCTGAGAGAATCCTGAGTGCGCTAAAGGTCGGGATGTTGCTGGCAACGCTCAGTCTGCGGTCCCTCAGCCGGAAAAATCGAGAACATCGTCCCTTTCTTCACCAGGATGTTTTGTCCGTGGTGGAAGTAGTTGAAGATGCCGATGGCCGCGCCGATCACGGGGACCGGAATCGCGCCCAGATAACCGGGCGCGGTGCCGCTTTTGCCGTTCTTTTCGAGATCGCTTGCGTTATGGTCCAGGACGACTCCGAGCCGCGCATGACCGGGCATGTCGAGGTACCTTGGCTCCAGAACGAGCGTCCCGGGCCGCCCGCCGCGCCCTGCGGGTGCCGCGACCGCAACAATCCCGTAGCCTATCGTGCGCGCCGGAATGACGATCCGGTTACCTGTCGTCACGGCGTTGACGGTTTCGAAGCGGAAGAAGTCGCCGGGCTGCGCGTTCGAGGAGTCGACGTTGTCGATCATCTGCACCGCTACCACGGTACAAGGATTTAAACTCGAAAGCGCAACCACATCCCCACGAGTCGCTTCAACGCTCGTCATCAGCGCCAGTAAGAGACCAATTGTCATCCTGAGGTATCGAAGGACCCCGAGGTATCGAGGGGCGTCGTTAGCATCACATCGCACTTCGCCGCAAATATGAAATCGCTCTCCGCCAATCCTTTGATCTTGTGCGTCCAGATCTGCAGCCCCACGCGACCCCACGCAAGATAAACGTCCGGATGATGCCCTACTTGCTCGGCCAGCTCGCCGACGCGATCGACGAAATCGAGCGCCTCACGAAAATTCTTGAACGTATATGTTTTCTCGAGATAGTCGTGGTCGCTGCGTTTGAGCTCCCACTCCCCGCCAAGCTGCGCGAGCAGTTCTTGCGCGCGGTCATGCTCCAGCGGCGGAACGCCGCCTTTGCACGGAATGCATTCTCTTTGAGCCAGATCAGTCACCGGTATCGAAAATCAACCGGTAACGAGCGTTGGCCAATTCGCGTTTCTCCACGCGCGCAACGACCGCGTCCGCGAGTTCGTTCAGCATGTTGTGCAGCGTTTTTTCCGCCATGCCGCGCTCTGACCATTCGTCGAAGAGCCCGCCGAGCTGATGCTGCGGTAGCTCGAAGTCGCCGGCGAGCCAGAGCTGCGAACTCGACGGTCCGGTCGGATCGATGCCCAGAGCGCCCTCGAATGTCGGGAAAGCTTCCGGGCTGCGACGCGCTCGCATTTTGAAGCGAATCTCGTGACGGGGCTCGGTGCTCTCGTTAAGATCTGAAATCGTCACAGGAATTGCGACATATCCGACGTCGGGCAATCCGAGCGACCCAAAGTTCAAATACAGCGCGAAGTCGGCCCATTCTCCCCGGTGCTCGGCGATCTCGTTCATGATGGTGGAAATGGCCGAACGTGCCGGTACCGCCGGTACGGAAAGCGCGCGCTGTAATTCTACGCTCGGCATGCCGCCATCAGCTACCTACAGCGGCTTCATCGGATACAGGCGCATGCGCTCGTGCGCATAGTCGAGCACGATGCGATACTGCGAGAGAAACCCGGCGCCCAGATGTCCGTCGGCGGTGCCTTTGAGCGTTTTGGTCGTACCTATCTGCTGGTTTTGCGCGGTGAGGGTTCCGATGCGCACCGATGCGATCTCGCCGATGTACTCCACGCTGCTGCCGCCGACGCCGCTCACGTTTGCCATTTTCGTAGCTTTGAAGAGATCGGAATGGTGCTGGTAATAGTCGTACGCTAAGTTGATGTTCGACTGATCGCCCGTGTCGATCGCTAGCGAAGTCGGGCTTTTACCGAGCGTGACGTTTACGACCGGGACGAAGTTCTGAAATTCCAGAGGAATGGTCGTGCCTGCGAGATCCGCTTGCGTTACACCGCCGAAGAATATCGCGTGGCGATTATAATCGATCGTCACCGGCATGCTCGCCAGCACGTCGGCGCCTACGACGATGTCGTAGCCGTAACGATGAATGTCACTGAGCACGATGTAGTTCAGATCGCCGAAGCGAACGTTGCCCATCTGCAGCGGACCCGTGCGCACCACTTCGGTTGCGTAATTGCCCAAACCGGCGACGTGCAGCATGCCGACGGGCTGCAGCCCGAGTTGTTCGGCGAGTTCCAAGCTCATCGACATCGCGGAGTTTCCGGAATCGATCAGACAGCGCGCGCTCACGCCGCCGATCGTGCACGTTCCCAGCGGCGTCGTGCTCTGCGGTTCGAGCGCCATTCCCGCCGGCGCAGGGCCCACCATGGCACTGATGCCGCTCGGCGCTTCCAGCGATCCGTCAGCGATCGTTCGGGTGGTGTAGGTTTCCAGCGCGTTGCCATTGCGATCGATCTCGAACGGCAACTCGTAACGCCCGACTTTGCGATAATCGCGCATTGCGTAGATCGCATTGCCGTTGACGTCTTGCGCTCCGGCAACCAGCCACGTCTGCGGATCGACATACACGATCATCGGCGTCGCGATCTTGTCCGAGACGAAGATCTTGCGGCAGCGCCGGCTGTTGAACGTTGCGTAGCCGCCGTCGTAAATGCTACCGCCGTCGGCAACGAAATCCGGAGAGAGGAACTGCAGCGTCCCTAAAATGCGCAGCGCGCGAAGAAATGCTTCGGGCGCGGGCGAACGCGGCAGCGCCGTCCGGTTGATGTTGACCGAGAAGAGGCGTTCGCCGTCAAAATAGGTGCCAAGACAGATGGCCCCCGTGCACTGCTGCAGCAGGAAGCGCAAGCCTTGCACTTCGGTTTTGAGCGTCGTTGCTTCACCGTCGAGGACGCGCGGCGACGTGCTGACCACGCGCGCGTCGTACAGACCATCGTTCACCGAACGCATATGCCCGAGCAGCGCAGAGAGAGGCGTGGGCGGTGCGGCACCCACCGGCACCATGCCGAGCACGCAGAGCAAGGCAGCCCGCGCGGCGAACTTCATAGTATGGAGTTCGAGTTCTTGGACCGCTATCTTCTCGACGGCGCGCCGCCGAAGGCGCAGGTGGTCAAGGAACTTCTAGCCAGCCGCACCGAGGTGCCTGGGACAGCGGCATTCTATCAGGGGATTGAAATGCTTGGTCCCAAGACCCCGGACCTGAGCCTGATCGCGCTGCGCCTGGTACTGGCCGGAAAAACCGCCGACGACGAGCACGTGATTCGGATGCGTCAAATCGTCGATCGCGCCCGAGCAAACGGCATCGACCGGCAGACTGCCGTCGACCAATATTACAAGGAAATCGCATGATTGCGCAGCTGAGCATACCGGGCGCCTGGATGTGGTCGGCATGGCAACCCGATCGCGGAATGCTCTTCAACAGTTACCTATTCCAAAGTTGCGAAGGGTTTGTCGCAGTCGACCCCCTCCCCCTCGACGATAAAGCGCTCGAATGGATAACCTCGCACGGCGGCGTCCACACGATCGTCATCACGAATCGCGATCACGAGCGAAGCGCGGCGCAGTTACAGGAACGCTTCGGGGCGCGAAGGATCGCCGATCCGGCAGATGGTGAGGAGATCTTCAGCGGAGCCTACGCCGTCCGCATTCCGTATGGTAAGAGTCCCGAGTTCGCAATCCATCTTCGCGAAGCCAATGCCGCTGTAATCGGCGACGCGCTCATCGGCGCCCCCGCGGGCGCGCTCAGCCTGCTGCCGGACGAGAAACTCGAGGATCCGAAACTGCTGCTGCTCGCGCTGCGCCGTTTGTGGGCGCTGGAGCTCGATTCGCTCCTATTGTGCGATGGCCAGCCGATCTTTGGCGGTGCCGATGTTGTGCTCGCGACGCTGCTGGAAAGCCGCGGGGGCGCAGAGGTGAACCGCGTCAATATCGACGAGCTTGCGTTCGAGAAATACAAAGACTACATGCGGTTTGCGGCCGACGAGGCAGAGGTCGGACTGCTGATTGGCGCCCGAAAGTTGGGATATCGGGTCGCAAAACTGGCGCCCGGGACATCCTTCTGCCCAATGCACTCGCACGTGGTGAACGAGGAGTTCTTTTTCATTCTGGACGGCAACCCGAGCATCCGCACGCTGCGAGGAACAATCCGGTGCCGTCCAGGAGACTTCATCGCCTTTCCGACCGGTGAGCGCGGCACGCACGAGGTGCGAAACGACTCGGGCGCCCCCAGCGCCGTGCTCTTAGTGGGCATGAATGAAGCCCGCGAGGTCTGCTTTTATCCCGATTCGGACAAAGTGCTAATCGTCAGCGATGGCCGGCTTATGCTGCGCTCCTCGCCCGCGCTCGGTTATTTCGATGGAGAGTAAAAGCAGCCGTAACCCAGAGTTAACGGGATGCACACGAAACAGCGCCGTCGAATGGAACGGCGGAGTTGGACATTCGCGTTGATTCTAGCGAGATGGGTGTTCTGCGCGTACTCATGGCGGGGCTGCTCGCCGCGGTCCTTTGGATCGCCGGTGGTTGTTTCGCGTTTGCCGATCCGCCGCCGGGGGCGCACGGCCACGGCCGCGCGCACGCCCGTTCAGCCGAAGGAGCTCCTGGGGTGCCCTCTCACGGCGTGCTCACCGGCACCGTCGCCGGCGTCGATTACGCGCTGGGCAGCATCCTCGTCGCAACGCCGCGCGGCATCGTGCCGGTTGCGGTAACGCCGACGACGAGCATTTTCCGTGGCTCACGATTCGGTTCGTTCGCCGATCTCGGACGAGGCGCGCGCGTCACCGTCGACTTCATTGCAAGTGACGGACGGCTCATCGCGCAGATCATCCGCATCCGCTAATCGAATGCCGGCGCTCATTGCCGGCGATCTCCACAAAGGGTCGCGTCTTCGCGGCGTTTCGTTTTCCGTTTCCGATGGTGAAACGCTCGTCGTTTTAGGTCCGAGCGGCGCCGGTAAGACGAGCTTGCTGCGAGTCATTGCGGGACTCGAAGCAGCGGACGCGGGCTCGCTGCAGCTCGACGAGCGCGATCTCTTACGCCTTCCCACGCAGCAGCGCCGGGTCGCCGTCGTCTTTCAAGACGATGCGCTTTTTCCGCACATGACGGTGTACGACAATCTCGCCTTCGCGCTTCGAATGAAACACGCGCCTGCAACCGAGATCGACGATCGGGTGAATGGCGTGGCAACGGCTTTGGAGATCGCCGCGCATTTACACCATCGGCCCGCGCGTTTATCCGGCGGCGAACGTCAGCGAGCTGCGCTGGCGCGCGCGGTGCTGAGCGATCCGCGCGTCTTGCTTCTCGACGAGCCGCTCGCACACTTGGATCCGCAATTGCGCGCGCACGTGCGCCGCCAGTTCATCCGGTTTCGCAGCACGTTTTCCGGAGCTGCCATTCATGTGACACACGATCACGTCGAAGCGCTTTCGATGGGTCACCGCCTCGCAATCATGATCCAGGGACGCATCGTGCAGCTTGGAGAGCCGGACGCGGTCTACGATTCGCCCGCCAACGTAGAAGTTGCCAGGTTTTTTGGTTCGCCGCCGATGAATCTGCTTGACGGCGACATGGAGATTACCGGTATCCGTCCCGAACACGTGCGTATAGACGCTGCAGGAGAGCTGCGCGGACACGAGATCGCACGAGAATCGAGCGGCGCCGATATCTTCGTGCAGGTGCGCACGCCTCGCGGCGATGTACTGGCACGCCTGCCGGCCGCGCAGCCCGCTCCAAATATGGGCGAGGAGATAGGGCTTGTTTTCGATCAACGTTTCGTCCGCATCTTCAATCGAACTACGGGAGTTCTTTTGTCATGATCGATCTTCGCACACTCGCCGCGGGCATTCTCTGTGTAGGCTTCGACGGAACGCAGATCGACAATGCGCTGGAGGAACAGTTGCGCGCGCTGCCGCTTGCCGGTTTAATTCTTTTTGCGCGCAACATCCGAACGCTCGCTCAGACGCGCGTGCTGACGGATCGCATCCGCTCGCTCTATCCCAATCCGATCGTTGCGATCGATCAAGAAGGCGGGCGCGTCGCGCGCCTGCGAGACGGCGTTGAGGAACTTCCCGCGATGATGGCGCTCGCGGCGACCGGCGATCTTTCACTGGCGCGCGATGCGGGCGCCCAGCTCGGCTTCGACCTGCGGCGTGCGGGCCTCAACATCGACTTTGCGCCGGTACTCGATCTCGCACTGTTCCCAATGAATACCGTCATCGGCGGCCGTTCGTTTGGCGACGATCCGTGGCGCGTGGCGGAGTTTGCCGGCGCGTTCGCGCAGGGTTTGCGTTCACAGGGCATGGTCCCGACTTTCAAGCATTTTCCGGGGCACGGGGCGACGGCAGTCGATTCGCATCTCGATCTGCCGGTGATCGAACTGGACGAAGCGACGCTGCGCGCGCGCGACCTGGTTCCATTCGCGCAGCTGCTGCCGGACGCCGAGGCGCTGATGACCGCGCACATCATCGTGCGTTCGCTGGATCCGGATCGTCCCGCGACAATCTCGCCGCGCAACTTGACGGATCTGTTGCGCAACGAGCTCGGATTTCAAGGCGTGTGCTTTACGGACTGCATGCAAATGGATGCGATCGCGAACGGCATCGGCTCTGCGCCGGGCGCAGTTGAAGCGCTGGTGGCCGGCGCCGATTGCGTGCTGATTAGCCACAGCATCGATATCGCCGCGGAGAGTGTCGACCGGATCGTTGACGCGGTCCGAAGCGGATATCTTTCGGACGAGCGTCTACAGGAAGCGTACGAACGCGTCGCGGCATTGCGATCGAGTTTGAAAGCGCCGCTCGCGCTGGACGCGCCCGCGCCGCACCCGGGCATCGGCCGGGAGATCGGCAAGCGCGCGGTCACGCTGATTCGCGGTAATGCGCACGCCGATCCCCCGCGAAGTATCGTGCTGACGTTCGAAGGCACGACGCTCGAGGGCGTGCAGGGGTTACATTCGGAACATGCAACGCTCCCGAGCCCGCAGCCGCTGGAGCAACTGCGCCTGCCGCTCGATCCGCAGCAGTCAGACGTCGATGCCGCGCTCGGGGAGCT
>Ga0073928_10011928_pt1 | contig 10056 bp, 6 predicted proteins | sample PaiPotPPA55metaG_FD_76969 | JGI IMG/M metagenome (GOLD analysis project Ga0073928, IMG submission 76969) | Iron sulfur acid spring bacterial and archeal communities from Banff, Canada, to study Microbial Dark Matter (Phase II) - Paint Pots PPA... ... | reverse complement strand
TTTCTCGGCACGCGCGTAACCTTTCAGGCACCCGAGACTATCGCGGTCGGGAACCGCGGAAGGTAGCATGCCGCCGGCCAACGTCCCCAATGGCGCCGATGGGGTTTGCACGTGACTTTCCCCTCAACGTAATGGAGCTTCACGCGTTGTCGCACTGTCCACGGCACGCAACCGGGCAGCGCGTCTTTCCTCCTTCTTCGCTGCTTTGAGGCGGCATCGCTCCTCGATAGACAGAACTGCCTCTGGGGAAGTCTTGCCGAACCGCTTGAAGTAGAGCTCTTCGATAAACTGTGGCAGGGGCAGCTTCCACGGCTGCTGCTTGTGGTTATCGATCTTGCCCAACTTCGCCGGGTTCATCCCAAGTTCGCGGGCCATGTGGACCTGCGCGTGAGACAAATGGTGGCGCTTTCGCGCCTCGATCCACTTCTGCATCTTCTGATTCGGCTTCTTCGTCTTCTTGGCCATGCCATCATCTTTCCTCTCGCCCCTCGACTATCTTGCCGACATCTTCCGCGTCTGACATCGTCTAGCAGGGCAGGAGCCGCTGGTTGCCAGTTGGATCATCGCCTGGGCTATTCTTCAAATGAAAATTAGGGTATTTTCACAATTGCGGTAGAGGAAATGGTCTGTGTAGGTGTGTAGGGACAACGCTCGCTACCAGCGGTGAAAATGCTCAGACAAATGCCTCCACCCTAACGTCGGTTTCACGGCGCGTGGGCGAGCACATCCTGGGATAGCGCCGCCCTGTTACCCCTGAGGTCGATTCTTTGCTTGCTCCATCGCGATCTGGTTTACATGTGACAACGCCTTCGACCCAGAGGCCCCCTCGATCGCCTTTACGGCGATGTCCTGCACCTGCTGCTTTGCCTCTACCAGTTGTTTTTCGAACGTCACGATCTGCGCAGCCTGGCGGGCCAGAGTCTCCTCCAGGGTCCTCACGTGCAGTTCAGCAAGCCGCTTTTCGGTCTCTGCGTCCTTCTTCAGAACGAGCACCTCCTGCTCGAACTTGGCTTCGGTCTCGCGTCGCACCCGCAGGGCTGCGGTCTCCGCCTCATTCTGGAGACGTGCAGGAAAACCCTCCACTTCCCTTCGTAAATGCGTCAGTTCGTCCTGGCGCTCTTTCAGTTCCGCCTCGCGCTGTCTCCAGCCTTTCTCCAGAGCCTCCTGACGCTCCTGGTTCTTCTTCTCCACGAGACGCGTCTCTTCTTCATATTTGTCCTGAGCTTTCTTACGCTCGAGCGTCTTCTTATACTCATAATCTTCGATCTCGCGCTGACGCTGCTTCTTAAGATTGTCGTCCTGCTCCTTGCGCTCACGCTCCATTCGCGCCGACTCTTCCTCCCACGCCTGGCGCTCCGCGCCTATCTCGGCCTCCGCCCGCTGCTTTTCCCGCGCATAGTCCTGCACCATCTGATCGAGCGCCGTTGCCCCAACATCAATCTTATGGAGCTGCTCCAGTTCCTTCCGCTCGAGCACTACTGCCTCCCGAAGCGTAGCCAGAACCTTCACCTCCTGCGTGAGCTGCTCGGAAAGATCGGCAAGCGCCTTGCCGACCTCCAGTCCCAGCCCGGAAATCTTCTGCACTACGGCCTCGACCGTTATACCCTCGGCGCCTTGGCGGATCTCGGCTGCGTGCAGTCGCGCGGCCCCCTCGGCCTTGGCGTCCGCGGCCTCGCGCGCAGATTCCACCTGCTCTTGGATCTCCGCGAATTCCTGCTGCATTTCCGCCTTGCTGCGCTTTGCTCGCACTGGTATTTTCATTGGCTTCACGGGCATTTAGTGTTCCTTTCGCAGGAAGATTATCAGACTTCCAGGCCCTTGGGTACAGTCGGAGATGTGCTCAGAAATTCCGCATAGTCTTTCGTTCTTTCGTTCGTCGGCCGAATCGAGATCAGAGGTTGCATCAGTCGCTTGGAAGCTCCGCACCAACGTCGATCGTTCGATCGTTCTCCACAAACCAGCTGGGAAGCAGGAAACGCGTCTTCTCCATTTGATCCAGCATTCGCGGCCTCGAGCAATGCGAAGCCGACCAATGCGAAGCCGTCCAAGAAGAATAGCAAGACCTTTCTGGATGGTATCCTGCCCACTCGCATCCCACGTCAAGACGAACTAGTTCTCCGGTTCGCATCTCTTGATTGAGATGATCGTAAAGCGCGAACGAAGAAAATGGGCGCGGAAACACGGCATTCTTACCGGACATTGACCAAGGCCAGAAATCGGTCCCGTGGCCTCCTGCGTTCCAGCAGGCGCTTTCCACGACCGACTCCACGATTCGCTGCTGCACTCCAGGACGAATCGCATGCATGCCCGCTAGGGAGAGTGCGAGTGCCCCGCTGGCGGTGTTCCCGGCACCCTTGGTGTTGCTAACGAGTGCGCTGACGCCGCTCGCCGTGTTCAAAAAGCCGGTGGTTTTGAAATGAAACGCATTGGCGGCGCGCTTGCGGCGTGCGCTGATCTTAGCGTTCTCGGTCGCGCCAACGAGAGTTTCGCATGGACGCGCACATTATCACTGCACTAATCAATACGGAAGGATCTCATTGATCTAATCTTGCCCCGTTGCTTCACCTCAGAATCCAACGCCCAACGTCGAGAGCGCCTTGTAGGTCATTTGATCCGGAACCTGATATTGCTCGAAAGCGTGCCGCTGGGTGTGAGTACCTTGACTATTCCAGTCGTCGCACCGGACGGTACGGCAGTTGTAATTTCGGAACTGGAGAGCACCGTGAATGTGGCTGAGTGTCCGTTAAAAGTAACGCTGGTCGCGCCTGTCAGATTGGTGCCCAGGATCTCGATGGTGGCTCCGACCTTGCCGGAAGTTGGCTGCGTTTCTACAAACGCGCCCAGCCCCATCGACAAACTAAAGACCGTGCCGTAGCTGAATTGTTGACCGCTGGCCCCGCCGTCGTGCGTAGTGCCATATAAAATCCCATTCGTGTCTTGCAACATCGCAGCATTGGGCGTGCCGCCATCGGCGCAATTGCTTAGCCTGCAGAAGTTATAGAGTGTAGCGAAGGTGCCGCGGGTGGTGATGTTGAAAATGGTGCCGCAGCCGATACCTCCGCAGAAGGACTCAGTGTTGTTGGTTCCCCCGTGACTGGTCGTTCCGTAGAAATTTCCGTCGTTGGCTTGAACCAGCGCCCCCGTGGGATATTCTCCATCGGTGCAAGTGGCTTGTGAGCAGAATGTATAAAGGAGCGTCAAGCTTCCTTTGGGGGTGATTTTGAAAACGATTCCGCCCCCCACGAAATTACCGTTAATTGCGCCACCATCTTTCGTCGTGCCGTAAAAGTTCCCGTCTTTGCCCAGGATCAAAGCGTTGGTTGGAGAGTTACCGTCGGCGCAGGCAGGAGGAGAGCAAAAACTGTATAGCGTAGTGAACCCGCCAGATGGCGTAAGGCTATAGAACGTACCGCCGCCATGGTGGCCGCCACCTTCTGTTACTCCATACAGGTTACCGCTTGCACCCAGGACAAGCGCGGCAATTGGATAGATTCCGTCGGTGTATCCAATCTGGGTTCCAAAATCGTGGAGACTAGTGAAAACACCGGCCGGCGTGATTTTAAAAGCGGCCCCGTTATTGGCGGAACCACCTAGCTGCGTGGTCCCATAGAGAGCACCGTTATTGGCTACCACCAATCCCGCGAAAGGTGTGTCGCCGTCGGGACAACCGCCCTGCGAACAGAAGCTGTAAAGGGTGGTCAGAGTGCCGCTCGGCGTCACTTTAAAGATAGAGCCATGGCCATAGGCTCCGCCGCTGCTCGTGGTGCCGTAAAGGTTTCCGTCGGTGTACTGCACCACGCCACCTTGGGGGTTATAGCCGTCGGTGCAGCCGCTCTGCGAGCAAAAGCTGTAGATCGTAGTGACGGCACCACTCATCGTAACGTTGAAAACAGTGCCGTAGGAAATTTGATTGATCCCGCCATAGACGGTTGTGCTGTAGATATTTCCGTCGATGCCTTGAATCAGCGGAGCAGCAGGGTCGGCGCCATCCACTCCGCTGAATGTGTGGAGCGTGGTCAGGGTTTGCGCCGATAAGGTGATTGCGCTCGTCGAGCACAATAGAAAAACCGCAAAGGCTCGCGTCGCCCAATTTTGTTCTGCTGCAATCATCCATAAGGACCTGTGTACGCTTTTGCTATTCATTGTTGTCTCCTTTTGCGATTTCGCAGTGGGGCTATCCTGCAAATGATGCGCCCGCCTCTTAACTCCCTAATTCCCGGGGGCGAGCAACTCTGCCTTCTATCTCTAAAGGCTCAGAACAAGATCAAACTGGCTCACGATGAACGCTTTTGCAGACCGCAAAACGGGTCAGCAAGAACAACTCCGCTCACTGATGGACCATGGACATCTGCGCTTTCGCTATACGAACCTGCAAGCCGCCTTGCCTGTTCCCTTTCAGGGAGACCTGGATTGCTCTTACCTGCGTCGTGAGCCGCGCGATCTGGGCCCGCTGAGCTTTCATTTGCATTTGCTGCGCGCTGATCTGCTCTTGTTGTGTCTGGATCAGCTTCTGTTGTTCTTTCGTGGCTTCGATCAACAGCGCGGTAAGACGGCTGTAATCCACCCCTTGCGCGTCTTTGCCATTCTTCTCCCAGCTCACGACCTCGGGCACGACTGCTCCCACTTCTTCCGCAATCACGCCCACCTCGTGTTTGCCGCTTGCCTTCAGGTCGTAGGAGACGCCGCGGAGTTGCTGGACTTTCTCCAATGCGCCGTGCAGGGTCTGAATGTTGGTCTTCCAGCGGCGGGAACTGCGAGTCGTCCAGGCGTCGGCGAGAGTACTCAAGCCAGCGCCGACTTCCAGCATATTTGACGGGCTCGCCGTGCCGATGCCGACGTAGCCTGTGGTGTCTTTTACGACAAAGCGGCCGTTGACGGTCCCCGGCGCGTCGATGCCGAAGTCTCCATAACCTCCAATGGAGGCGGCCACCATGCTGCTGCCGCCGGTAGGAGGACCTTCGACACGGAAACCGTTATTGATCGTTCCAACGTGAAGCTTGTGCGTGGGCGCCGTGATCCCAATTCCTACCAAGGCATCGGCGGTAGCGCCGTTGACCCCGTTAATACTTCCCAGCACAAGCGCGTTGTTTGCCGACACTAGTGCGTTAGCACCGATAGCTGTGGCATTCGTAAGAACCGCAGGACCCGCATCAGCATGGTAGCCCAAGGCCGTGTTGTAGCTGCCTGTGATGTTCAGGGAGAGTGCGAGTGCCCCGCTGGCCGTGTTCCCGGCACCGGTGGTGTTGCTAACGAGTGCGCTGACGCCGCTCGCCGTGTTCAACAAGCCGGTGGTATTGGAATAAAGTGCACTGACGCCGCTCGCCGTGTTGAAGCTGCCGCTGGTGTTCAAGTAGAGCGCCGAGGCGCCACTAGCTGCGTTGTCATTGCCCGTCGAGTTCAAAAAGAGCGACTGGTAGCCGTTCGCAGTGTTACCCGCGCCTGTCGTGTCGGAAGCGAAAGATTGGTTGCCGGTGGCAACGTTGTTCTTTCCCGTGGCCGTCGTATTCCCCGAGAAGCCGAGGTAGGCATCCGCCAAACTGGAATTGCCATAGTCGCCCGGGAAGGTCTGCCCCGCGGCAAATGTGACTAGCCCCGTGAAGTTCGCTGTCCCATGAACATCCAGCGTGTAGGCGGGAGCGGTCGTGCCGATACCGACGTTGACGCTGGCGGTTGCGCCGTTGACGCCAGCGATGCTGCCGAGCACGAGCGCGTTATTGGCGGTCACTTCCGCGTTAGCGCCCAGAGCGGTGGAATTCAGGAGGTTGGCCTGCGCCCCCGGGCCAGCGTAATAGCCGATAAATGTGTTGTTCGAGCCAGTTGAGGCTTGAATAGTGGAGTTGTTGCCCGTCTGGTAGCCTAGCGCGGTGTTATTGGAACCTGTGTTGTCAAGCAGCGCGAACCAACCGTTGGCCGTGTTGTTCGATCCTGTGGTGTTGAAGAACAAGGCCCCGTCTCCGCTGCCGGTATTGTTCGATCCCGCGGTGTTGAAATAGAGAGCCTGCGTGCCGCTGGCGGTGTTATTCGTTCCGGTGGTGTTGGAGTAGAGTGCCTGGTATCCGTGTGCGACGTTGTAGCTGTTTGTATTGGAGAACAGCGCCTGAAAGCCGCTGGCTGAATTGAAGTTGCCTGAGGTGTTGGAATAAAGCGCCTGGTAGCCGTTGGCTACATTCTGGGCCCCAGTAGTGTCGGAGTGGAACGCCTGGTAACCGCTTGCCGTGTTGTAATTGCCGGTGGTCGCAGGATTCCCAGAGAAACCTAGGTAGGCGTCAAACAGACTGGCATTTCCGAAATCGAAAGCCACACCATTCACGTAGTAGGTCGACGATGTGCTAACGGTGCTTCCGCTCACCTCCCCGGAAGCTGTGACAGCACCTGTCACGCTCTGATTTCCAGCGAGCAAGTTCGCCCCCGTCGTGGCGAAAGTCGAGCAGGTGAACGGAAGCCCCGTCAGCGCGCTGCCCGATCCACACGAATTAGAGGCGAGACCCAGCGTCACGCTGCCGGCATTGCCTCCGCCGCTCAGGCCGCTGCCCGCCGTGACGTTCGTGATTGTCCCGCCACCCGCGCCGGGGAAAGTCTGTCCCGGAGCGAACGTCACGATTCCAGTCGGCGCAACCGAGAGGCCAGTTTCTGCTGGCTTATTGCCGCTCGCGCCGAACAGTAGGTTGAGCTGGCCGGACGCTGATACGCTGTTGTTTGCTGTCGGCTCGGCCTGCCAGCGGAAAACCTGCTGCTGCGGATTCGAGCCGTCAAATGCCGATGCTTGCAAGTCCAGTGGATTGGAAACATAGCCCTGTGAGCCGGTGGCCGTGCCCGTCGGCGCCAATGCCAGGTTTCCCTCCATGATCTGGTTGGAAGTGAATGTGTTGTTCTGGTCCGTATAAACGAGGTCCGGCAGCACAGGGCCTGCAGGGCCCTGAGCACCGGCGGGACCGGTAGCTCCCGTCATCCCGGTGAGTCCCATCAGTCCCTGGATTCCCTGTTGGCCGGCGGGACCCTGCGGGCCGGTAGTTCCTGCTGCGCCTTTTGATCCGGTGGGCCCTTGTGGCCCCGGCTGTCCCGGCGCGCCCTGAGTGCCCGCCGGCCCGGTCGCCCCCTGCTGTGCCATCAGCGTCCAATCCATGGGATTTGTGTCGGGTGTGCCTCCGCCCTGATTCGTGACTGTGGCGACGTAGCTTGATCCGTTGTAGGTTGCGACGTCATCAACGTTGTAAGCGGTGGAGATACTGAACGGCCCAGTGAAGTCGAATCCCTTGCCATTCGTGCCCGCGGGTCCTTGAGGACCAATGGGTCCGGTCGCACCCGTTAATCCCATGACACCCTGCGGGCCAGTCGCTCCGACTGCGCCTGCTGGTCCGCCGGGTCCGGTGGCGCCAGTTTGACCTTGCGGACCCACCGTTCCTTGCGGCCCCTGCGCCCCCTGTGGACCTTGTGGTCCCTGCGGTCCGGCCGACACCAGCACCAGCGGTAACTGCGCCACATGGCTGGTCAGGATGTTTTCTTTGCTGTCGAACGAAACGGAGATCGCGCTACCCGTACTCGGCAACAGCGCGATCCCGTTATTCGTCAGCGTCCCGTTCAACCAGGCTTGCACGCTCGAAGTCAGATCCAGTGAGAGGAATCCGGTCTTGGTCACCGACACCGCGCTGAACAGCTTTGTCCCCAGCGCCGGAGCCGTGTTGTAGGTGATCGATCCTTCCGACCAGGAGCCGTTGACCTGGTACACGTCCATGGTGCCGGGGGTAAGCACAAAGTCGGCATAGAGCACCAGCGTGGCCTTCGACACATTGGAACTGGTGATCCCCGATCCCAGGTTTGCGAAGCTGAACTTCAAGTAGGTGTTCGAGCCGGAGCAAACGATCAGAGCAATGCTGCTGCCGTAATTGGTCTTTGCGGAGAACGACGACGTGTTAGCGTCGTCGGTTATCACAACCTGTGCTCTAGCCAGCACGGAAAGAAACAGGAACAGCAACATCAGTCGGGTGATAGATCGGGCGCGCATAAGGACCTCCGGAATTGAGTTGGAATTCTTGAATCTCGGAAGGCATAGCGTGCTTTCTCCAGGCGTCCACAGGCTGCTCGGGATCCAGCAACTTTGCCTTCTCTCTATAAAAGGCGGTGAACGAAGCCAAACTGGCTCACGGCAGCACGAATTTCTTTTTTTGACCCACCTTCCGGAGCCGGATGGGGTTGAGCGGCCCATCCCCCTTGCTCCTGGCGAACTCTGTCGCAAGGGCCAGTCGCCGGTATACAATCCCTCCGGCTAGCGAGTGCAGGTAGCATGGATGACTGCCGAGCGGTGGGGACAGATCAAAGACGTGCTGCACCGGGCGATGCAGGTTTCCCCTGAGCGTCGGTCGGCCTTCCTCGATCAGGCTTGCCACGACGATTCATCACTGCGCCGGGAAGTCGAGTCGCTTCTGGCTGCCGACGATCAGGCGCGCTCCAGCTTCCTGCAAGCTCCTCCGCTGCTGCATCTGGGAAAAGGCACGCGCCTGGGCGACTACGAGATCCAAAACCTGCTCGGAGCCGGAGGCATGGGCGAAGTATATCGGGCGCGGGACGTGCGCTTGCGCCGCGAAGTGGCCATCAAGGTTTTGCCTGCCGCGTTTGCTTCCGATGCCGACCGCTTGCGGCGTTTCGAACAGGAAGCCACCGCCGCCGCTGCGCTGAACCATCCCAACATTCTGGCGGTGTACCAGATGGGGACTTACGAAGGAGCGCCCTATTTGGTCACGGAGTTGCTGGAAGGTGAGACCCTGCGCGAACCGATCAGACGCGGGCGGATGGTAGTGCGCAAGGCCATGGATTATGGGATCCAAATTGCGCGGGGGTTGGCGGCGGCACATGAGAAGGGGATCGTGCACCGCGACCTGAAGCCGGAAAACCTGTTCGTCACCAAAGATGGTCGAGTGAAGATTCTGGACTTCGGCTTGGCCAAGCTGACGCGGCCGGAACCCGGCTTTGAGCACGGCGCGCCAACGTTGGGCGATGCAACCGAGCCGGGCGTGGTAATGGGCACGGTGGGTTACATGGCGCCGGAGCAGGTGCGGGGGCAGGCGGCGGATCATCGCGCCGACGTCTTTGCCTTCGGCGCAATCCTGTACGAAATGCTGGCGGGAAAGCGAGCGTTTCAGAAGCCGACTTCACCGGAGACGATGACCGCGATCCTGAACGAAGATCCGCCAGGAATCTCGCAGATTGTCCCGAACCTTCCTCCGGCATTGCAGCGAGTCGTGCACCGCTGTTTGGAGAAGAATCCGGAGCAACGCTTTCAATCGGCCTCGGACATGGCGTTCGCATTGGATGCAATGACAGATTCAGGAGCGTCTGTCGCGAGCAGGAGCGGAACACGCGAGCAAGCATGGCCCAAGTGGACATGGATCGCGGCGGGAGCCTTCCTAATTGCGGGTGTTGCTACGTTGGGATGGCTTTCATTGCGCTCACGCTCTTCCGAAGCTGCGTCCATCCGTTCGGTAGCGGTGTTCCCCTTTGCGAATGGCAGCAACAACATCGAAATGGATTACCTTGGGGAAGGCTTGTCGGAAGAGATCACGAACTCCATTTCGCGACTTCCCGGGCTGCAAGTGATGGCTCGTAGCACCGTCTCTCACTACAAGTCGCGTCAGGATGATCCACGGGGAGTCGGGCGTGACCTGCATGTGGATGCCGTCTTGACAGGGCGAGTAGTTCAACATGGTAACGAACTGGAGGTTGAAACCGAATTGGTGGATGTAGCCAGTGGGGCGCAACTGTGGGGTGAACGATACACTCGCAGTGCCAGTGATGCTCCGCTTCTGCAAACTGCGATCACCCGGGACGTTGCCAAGCATTTGCGGCCCCAACTAACTGGAAACGAGCGCGACAGTCTTGCGACGGTTGGTACGAACGACGCCGAAGCATATCAGCTCTACCTGAAGGGGCTTTATCATTTGGGCAGCGAAGCGCCGCAAGACCTTAAAATGGCGAGCGACTTTTTCGAAAAAGCGACCCTCAAAGACCCGGGTTACGCAGCCGCGTATGCGGGACTGGCGGAGACTTCCGCGATACGAGCTT
>Ga0073928_10011927_pt1 | contig 10058 bp, 9 predicted proteins | sample PaiPotPPA55metaG_FD_76969 | JGI IMG/M metagenome (GOLD analysis project Ga0073928, IMG submission 76969) | Iron sulfur acid spring bacterial and archeal communities from Banff, Canada, to study Microbial Dark Matter (Phase II) - Paint Pots PPA... ... | reverse complement strand
GTTTCTGGCCCTTGAGGGGCATTTGTCCGAGTATGCGACTACACGTCCAAGTGACCGCCGCCAAGTGGGGCGAGGATAACTTCCGCATTGCGTTAGTGCTTAATCGGACGCGCGTTTTGGCAGAGCAGTGAAGGTGGGCACGTAGCTCCGCGCGTTCGATTAGGCGGCTAGAAGGAAGCCGCTTGTGTTTGCGGCGGACGCGGGCCCTATGGAGATTGAGCACTTCCCAGCGCAAGAGGTAGTGACATTATCTGAGGTTGAGGTCCAATCGGGGGGAATCACCTTGATAACGCGGCCAAGCGCGTCGTATTGTGTCGTCGTTGTACCATCAGTCGATAGTAGAGAAGAGTGGCGAGGATTACTGACAGTATTACATTAATCATACAATATAGAGGAAATAGCGGCGGGTCAACCACCCGGAGATTCGCGATGGCTTTTGCTAAACTCGAAGATGAGCAAGTTGAACGGTTCATTCAGCAGGTCGCGGCTTACATTGGCGGGCAGCGGGAGACGTATAGAGGCAAGGCTGTGGCTCTCAACCAGAACCAAAGGGCGGCCATGCATCCCTTCTTTCCGGCATCAACCTTGGAGTCGGCGCGCGTTGCCGTCCTTGCCGGAGACCGAGTCAGCAACCCGCACTTCTATGGGGAACTCTTGAAGATGGGTTTCGAAGCTGGCTCGCTGCCGAACTTTGCGGACATGGCCGCAATTACCTATCTGGATACAGTGGTCTTCAACGAGCCTTTCACGGATAGGGTGCTCTTTCATGAACTTGTTCACGTTGTTCAGTATGAAAAGCTAGGATTGGGGAAATTCGCTGCCAAATACGTGAAGGGCTTTCTGAGCGGCGGCTCCTACGAAGCCAACCCGATGGAAATGAATGCCAATGAACTCGACGGGCGATTTGCAACGGAGCAAACAGTGGCGTTTTCTGTCGCGGCTGAGGTTCAATCTTGGATTGATAGCGGGCGTTTCTAGGTTATGGGAAATCTAACAGCGTCAGCTTTAACGAATTCCCCACGCACCTGCAAGCGCAATGGAAGATTCTTCCAAGCGACGGCTCCCAACTCATCCGCGGAGCTTCCGGAACGGGCGAACATCTCCGAGCGTCTCGGGCGTTCGGCTTGCGCGTATGCGACGTAAACCCACCTGCGGTGCAGGTTGCCGCAAGTGGATTCCATCATTTCGATCTGAGCGGCGCGGAGTAGTCGGCTCAGCCGGAATTCGGTATCCTTCGATTATGGACGCGATCATTAAAACTGCTATTCCCGTTCTTCCTGCTGCCGACACGACGGAATCCCTAAATTGGTGGGACGAGATCCCGCCCCCGCCGAGCTTTTCGAGGATGCGATAGTGCGAGATGGTTTTGCCAATAAGGAATGAAGGGTCCGCCATGAGCGGCAATCTTAGGTCTTGCGCAGAACGCCAGTCAACGAAGGGTGCTATCCGGCATTGAAACTTAATGTCCTAGCAATTCCAGTAGTTCCGTAGTTTCGACCGTGATCGCGATCTTAAGTGTTGGCTCATAGTCCGGGGCCCACGCGGCCGTATGCAGCTGCGGCAGGGCCGTCCCCGATTTTTGGGCGGCCGCAAATTTCTGAGGATTAACCGCGCCGATCCAGAAATCGGCGGATGGTATTCCAGCAAGATTGAACTCCGCGAAGTCTTCAAACACCATTGTGGGTTCAATTTCGATTACATTGGCTGGGCCTAAGACTCCGCGCAGCGTTGTGACGAGACGCTTGGTCAGGTCCGGATCGTTGTAGGTGGCATTTGCGGCATGAGTGATCCTCACGAGAGGGTCTTTAGGCGCGCCAGCAGCCATCGCTTCTCCTTTGGCCATACGTTCGATCGATGCGAGAACACGCTTCTCCACTTCGGGCTTGTAGGTGCGAACAGTCAATTGCAGTTTTACTTCGTCCGGAATAATGCTGTTCTTGGTACCGCCGTGTATGGTGCCGACCGTTATGACGACAGGATCGAACGGATTGTTCTCGCGGGAAACAACGGTCTGCAGAGCAAGAATCGTTTTGGCGGCAATCACGACCGGGTCAATCGTGCTCTGAGGCCGCCCTCCGTGGCCACCTCGTCCGTAGATGGTAATGTCCACCGAGTCGGCCGCCGCCAGAGCGTAGCCCGGAGTGAAGCCCACCTGTCCAACAGGCAGAATGGCGCTGTCGTGAATGGCCAGGGCGAAATCAGGCTTGGGAAACCGCGTAAACAGGCCATCTTTAATCATCGCGGGGGCGCCTTCGCCTGTTTCTTCTGCGGGCTGGCCGATGAGAATCAAGGTGCCGTGCCACCGATTCCGGTTCGTGGACATCAATTTGGCTGTCCCTATCCAACTGGACATGTGGATGTCATGGCCGCAGGCATGCATCACGGGTATAGACGTTCCGGAATCGCTTCTTATAACAACGTTACTTGCGTAGGGAAGACCTGTCGCTTCTTCGATCGGAAGTGCATCCATTTCGGTACGAAGCAGAATGGTGCGGCCCACGCCATTGCGCATCATGGCGACGATACCAGTGCCGCCTACCCCAGTGGTCACCTCGTATCCCAGCGCCTCCATTCGCTCGGCAAGCTTCGCCGCCGTTTGTTGCTCGTGCATGGCGAGCTCCGGGGCACGGTGAAGGTCAAAATAGAGTGACTCGATCTCTGGATAGATGGCATTCACTTGATCGGCGGATGGAGTCGTCCAAGTTTCGGAGCTCTGCGCGGTGGAGTTATGGGCCAGAATCGCGTAAACAGACAGGAGAGTGAAGATCGTGCGGCTCATGACGTCTCCTCCATGGGTGGCTGATGATACTCTCCGATTCTGGCGCGGTAAGTAGTTTTTTATGTTGCCAACAACCAGCTCCGACGCCAAAAATCAGGGTAAGCCCCGACTAAGTCGTTACCGGATAAAATGGAGGCGAGGCGGCTCATTCGGTGGCGCCCATTTTCCTGCGAGCGCTCAAATGCGGGCTTGACGGGCCCCCTTTCCCTGCGACAGTCCACTCCACATGTCTATCTTGCAGCCGAATTTTGCGCAGGGAAATATCCTGTATCCTCGCGGACCCGCTCCGCTGGCGAATTTTTTACGGGACCAGGAGCTCAATCGAGTGTGGTCCGCCGGAATTGACGCCAAGCTGGCTAAACGCGCTGGCATCCGCCTGTCCGGAAATTTTGACCGTTCTAGCGGAGTGGGCGCCATCAGCGGCGAGCCTCCCGCCTACGGCCCGGTCACCTGGCCGCTAGTTACCGGGACTGTTTACTACGATGTGCCCAAGGCTGGACGCATTGCCGTCGACCTGCAGCGCACTTACTACATTGAAGACATCGTTACCGTGAACAATTTCAGCGCGAACTTGCTGACCATTCGCTGGACAAAAAGTTTTTAATCAGCGGTTTATTGAAACGACTAGCTTGATGAATCTACCTAAGGAGAAAATCATGAATCGATCGATGAAAGTGGTCACCGGCGTGGCCCTGCTTGCCGGCGCAGGACTGCTATTTGCCCGGCACTCTTCTGCCGCTTCCGCTCCACCTCCTGCCGCTCAGGACGTATATCTCGATAAATGCTCCGTGTGTCACGGGCCAGACGGTCCGGCAACACCGCAAAAGGAAGAAAGCTTAAAGTAAAAAACGTTCGATCCCCGGAGGTTCAGAAGTTAAGCGAAGCGGAGATGATTGACATTGTCTCCAAGGGCAAAGGCAAAGACATGGATGGCTTCGGCAAGGAACTGGGAGACGACATGGTCAAGCAATTGGTCACGTATTACCGGTCGCTCGCCAAGTCGTGAAGCCAGGCACCTGGCGTCATCCGCCGTTTCAAAATTTTGTGCTGCGGCTTGCGGGGGCGTGCACAGGTGCTTGCCTCTAATGAAGAACACGCCTCTCATTCTTTTTTCGTTCACCGCTAGCGCAGCGGTTGTTGGACTGCTCACCGCTTTGCGGGCGGAATTGACTAGAGTGCGCGGCGGAAAAATCTTTGCGTTTATGGCGCTGACTGTCCTGCCCGCTCTAGCCATGTGGGCTGGTGTGAATCAACACCTGGAACGTTCCACCTCCACCCAATTCTGTCTTTCCTGTCACGTCATGGCGGATTTTGGCAAGAGCCTCTACGTGGATGACAAAAGTTACATCCCGGCAGTCCACTTCCAAAATCATTTCGTGCCGCCCGATCACGCCTGCTTCACTTGCCACACCGACTACACCATGTTTGGCGACTACAAAGCGAAATGGCGCGGGGTGCACCACGTGTTGGTGCAATATCTAGGAAAAATTCCCAAGCCTGAGGAGATCAAGCTATACACCGCTTACAACAATCGCGAGTGCCTGCATTGCCACGCCGGCATGCGCAAATATGAAGAAGCTTCCTCGCACCGCAAAAATCCCGAAATGTTGTCGCAAGTTGCAATCAATCAACTGTCCTGCATCTCCAGTGGTTGCCACGACACTGTGCACGATGTAACCACTCTAAAAGACGCGACCTTCTGGACGCCCAAGGCGAGCGGAAAATGACCGCAACATTAATGGAGCGCCGAATCCGTTGGTCCGGGTTACTGATCGTTGTGGGGTTACTCTTCCAGATGCTTACGCTGCCACTGACCCATCCGCTGGCCTTCGTCGGTTTTCTTTTCCTGGGTTGCCCGCTGGTTGCCGCCGGGATGCTGTTCTTTCTCTACTCGCTCATCTCAAACGACAAGGAGTACTGATGCCCGAACTTCTCCCGTGGGGTGCTAACTCGTTGTAGCGGGCCGCGATTAGTCAGGCACGGTTTTGCGCGCGCGTTCATAGAGTGGTTTGAACGTGGCCGCCCGTGGTTGCGGCGGACGCTTTATCGGATGCACGTTGCGACTAGACTGTGAGGTCTCCACGCAACGGCAGAATCGATTGAGAGCGTGTCGGCATCAAATCGAAACGATGTCAGATTCCGAAACGGAAAAGCTCTTAGCCGCTTTGGAGGCTAACTGGCAAGCGGAAATAGAAGGTTTCAACACCTACACCGCACTCGCGAAGGAAGAGACGGATCCGCACAGGCGGAACGCATTACGAGGCTTAGCAGCGGCAGAAAAACAGCACGCCGATTTATGGGCCCGACGCATTCGTGAGCTTGGAGGCCGAGAACCCTCTTACACCGGAGACTTGTCAGGTCAAGCGGATTCGTTGGGGAATCGAATCGGTGGGACTGACCTCGCACTTCGGCGTCTGGAAATTGACGAGGCTCGGGACATCGCCAAGTACGGCAAACAGATCAAAGTGCTGGAAGACCAATCCAGTGTTGCCATTTTGCAGGAAGTCATTGCCGATGAACGAGACCATTACCAGACATTGGGAAATCTAATTCGTTCACGTGGGTCTCTTCCGGCTCTTTCCTCCGAACAGGTTCAGGCCGCAATCGATGATTTGGTTGCAGCCCGCGACAAGGGGCATTCCCATGCAGCGGGGTGGGTGGGAGATGCGATCTATGGCGTGAACGATGGTCTCGGTTCTATCTTCGGCATCGTGTCCGGCGTTTCCGGGGCCACGTTGGGGAACAGCCATTTCGTGCTCATCGCCGGCCTTGCGGGCATGGTTGCGAGTGCTCTATCGATGGGGTCCGGCGCTTATCTCGCTGCAAAGAGTCAGCGAGAGATTTACGAAGCGGAGTTCGCCAGAGAAAGAGAGGCGGTAGAAGAAAACGAAGCCGAGGCTCGAGAGTTGCTAACTCTTAGTTACCGAGTGCGCGGCCTACCGGAAACTGATGCAGTACAGTTCGTCGAGCACCTTGCGAAGGACAAGAACCAACTCATCAAGGCACTCGCGCGCGAGCGACTAAATACTACCGAAGAGGGTCTGAGTAATCCGATGGTCTCCGCTGTCTCCGGGGCGCTTTCGACGGCAGTAGGGGCATTCATCCCAATTATCCCGTTTTTCTTTATGACGGGCATTCCGGCGGTCGTTGTGGCGGCGATTGTTTCGTTGTTAGCGCACTTCGTTGTCGGCGCTGCGAAATCTCTGATCACCATTCGGTCATGGTGGTGGAGTGGATTCGAGATGACTTGGATCGGCGCTTTAGAAGGAGTCGTAACCTATATCATCGGCATCGGTCTAGGGCGAAACGTTGGAGGACACTAGCGCACCGGATCATCCTTTCGCGTAAGCTCAGGACGATGTCTTGATCCACTTGAATATTGGGCATTGATCGGCCACGTTGATTGTTGCCCCTGGATAGATGAACCTGAGGAATGCCGGGTGCAGTCTGGATTAGCTCGCGCGCCGTGCCATCGTCGCCGTCGCAAACTTTTCCTCCTTGAGACCGAGGACGATGCGGCCATTGACCTGTCCTTTCTTGAGCCGGCTGAACACATCATTGATGGATTCCAGCGGCAATGTCTCAATTGTGGCCTTCACTTTGCCGTCTGCGGCAAAGGCAAGCGATTCTTCCAGGTCCAAACGAGTGCCAACGATAGAGCCGCGTATCGTGTAGCCGTTTAGAACTACATCGAAAATTGAAACAGGGAATTCCCCGGGCGGAAGACCATTCAGCACACAGGTCCCACCGCGACGAAGCATGCCGACCGCTTGCTTGAAGGCGACCGGTGAGACCGCCGTTACCAGTGCTCCATGCGCCCCGCCGATCTGTTTTTGGATTTCCTTCACAGGGTCCTGTGTCTTCGCATCAATCGTGATTTCAGCTCCGAGCTTCCGCGCCAGCGCCATCTTTTCAGATCCGAGATCCACCGCTGCGACGTGCAGCCCCATGGCCTTCGCGTACTGGATGGCAACGTGGCCGAGGCCTCCCACTCCCGAGATGACAACCCATTCGCCCGGTCCCGCTTCCGTCATTTTTAATCCTTTGTAGGTGGTGACTCCCGCACACAGGATCGGGGCCGCGTCCACAAACGAGAGGTTTTTGGGAATTCGCCCCAAGTAATCTGCTTGCCCCAACGCGTACTGCGCGAAACTCCCGTTCACCGAGTAACCGGAGTTTTGCTGCTCCGGGCAGAGTGTTTCCCATCCGGCAAGACAGTAGTCGCAATGCCCGCACGCACTGTGGAGCCACGCAATTCCCACACGGTCACCTTCTTTCAAGTGCGTAACCCCGGCCCCGATGGCTGCGACGATTCCTGCTCCTTCGTGGCCTGGAATGAGTGGCATCATAGGCTTGACGGGCCAATCCCCATCTACTGCGTGCAGATCGGTGTGACATACTCCAGTGGCAAATATTTCTACAAGGGCCTGCCCTGGCCCAGGCGTTGGGATTGGAACTTCTCGCACAACCAACGGCGCACCGAATTTTTCGACAACGGCTGCTTTCATCGTTCTTGTGTTTAGCATTTCAGCTCCCTTTCACCCGAAGTTCGTACAACTCTAGCCCCGGTTCAGGCAGCGGTATGTATCATTGAGCACAGTTCGCTGTGACGCGGATCACAGTGTCATGGAGTGGCGAAACTCAGAGTGACGACGGCGCAATACGCGACCGCAGGTGGCGGGTCGCTTTTCAGTTGCATGAGCGGGGCCGGTTAAGTCGTGAAGTTGGTGTGAAACAGGTGGGTGTTCAGGTGTTTTCCTTCATGGCAGCAGTGGGTTCGGGGTCTTGCAAATCGTCCGTGGACCTCCTGCCCCAAACTTTGCCTATAGGATGATGTTTCGACGCTTCAGGGAAAACCATCCGGGCGCGGTTGATTGCCTCTGCGATACTGGCACAAATATTTTCGGGTCCGATGTGTTGTTGAAACTCAGTCTGGCGCATGAGTCTTGAAGGCTGTTCCCTGACTCCGCAGAGGATAAGTTTTCGTCCCGATTCGTGGACCAGATCCGCCAAGCTCTCCAAGGCCTGGAGGCCGGTAGAATCAATCGCGGTCATGTTGCGCAGTCTCAGGATGACGATCGGAGGCAGATTTGGTAATCGAGTTACAATTTCCTCGATCTTGTCGGTCGCGCCGAATAGGAACGGCCCATGAATTCTGAAGATAGAGACATAGGCGGGGATTACTTTGTGCTGCAGGATGTGAACATGCCCTTCGCGAACGTATTCTTCGGTGACCTCCGCCACCGTGGTGGTTTGCGTCACTTTCTTAATGAAAACCAGCGCCGCGAGAATCATGCCCACTTCTACGGCTACCGTCAGGTCAGCAAATACAGTCAGTAGAAACGTAACCAGCCACGTTGCAATCTCCATTCGAGAGAGCTTCAGAATCTCCGGAATCTCTCTCCACTCACCCATGTTATAAGAGACGACCATAAGAATTGCGGCTAGGACCGAAAGCGGGATAAATCTTGCCAGCGGAGCAGCAAAAACCACGATGCCCAAGAGCGTTAGAGCGTGAATCATCCCCGAGACCGGAGTGTTTGCCCCGGAGCGAATGTTCGTCGCCGTTCTGGCGATGGCTCCAGTCGCGGGCAGCCCTCCGAACAGCGGAGACAGAATATTTGCAATGCCCTGTCCCACAAGTTCCACATTTGGATTGTGCTTGTCATGACTCATTCGATCGGCGACGACCGCAGACATCAGCGATTCAATTGCACCTAACATAGCGACAGTAATGGCTGGCGAAATGAGGGGCCGGATCAAATTTATTTGAAAATGAGGAATTCGCAATCTTGGCAGCCCTGAGGGAATTCCACCAAAGCGAGTGCCGACTGTCTCGACGGGTAGCTTGAACAGCATCACCGCCGCCGTGCCAATAAACAATGCCACTATGTAGCCTGGCACCCGTTTCACATAGAGCATGAAAACAACGATCACGCCTAAGGCTCCGACTGCTAGGCCCGCCTCCAAAGGCGAGATCGAGGAGAGGTTGCGTGCTAAGGCCTGGATGCGGGCGAGAAACTCGCCGGGAACCCTATCGATTTTTAGCCCAAAGAAATCCTTGATCTGCGTGCTCGCGATAATAACCGCGATACCGTTTGTAAAGCCTACAACAACAGGACGCGGTATGAATTTGACAGCTGTGCCCAAACCCGTAACGCCAAGAATCAGCAGGATGACCCCGGCCATCATCGTGCACATGAACAGTCCATCTACGCCGTGCTGTGCAACGATGCCAAAAACTACAACAACGAATGCGCCGGTTGGACCACCAATTTGGGTCTTCGATCCGCCCAACGCGGAAATTACAAAACCCGCCACGATCGCACAGTACAGACCGTCCTGCGGGGGAACTCCAGACGCGATCGCGAATGCCATTGCTAAAGGTAGTGCGACGAAACCAACCGTTATACCTGCCATCAGATCGCCCACAAAAAGACGCTTCGTGTAGGACTGGAGACAAAGGATTGATTTGGGTAGCCACTTACTCATTAAGTTCTTCTACAGTTGGTGCATTTGCATTCTCGCCCGGTCGCGCAACGCGCGCACCGGGAATTGTGGATCATACGCGCCGTATTCGCAGCGTATATCCGTTCTTGTTCGATTTCTGGCGGGTTCATGCCTTCAGACATTTTGCCTTGTGGGTACCGATACTCGCGGCGAAATCGCGCCGATAGCTGTCGTGAATCACACTAGTGCCTGCTCGCAGCGCCTATCGGGCATGCGATTCAATCGGGCGGCGAGCGATAGGCCTAAATTCTTTGGTACGCGTGGTGCAAACCGGGCATTCGGCACCAGTTTAGCTTTTCGAGAATCCCACTTGCAGGAGTTTCGCTACCGCTTCCATGACGCGCTTGAGGTCGAAACCGTATTGAAGAAGGGGACCGAGCTAGCTTGGAAGTGGAGAGTTCAAAACGGTTGACGGTGGGTGGAGGTGCGCAGTTTCCGGTTGGCCAACTATCCCGTAAATTCGCACCAATTCAATCATCACAAGAGCATTTACCAGGCACGTGCATTGGTTCTTGGTCTCACGAGAAGTAACACTGCTTCGAAAACCGATATAGAATACCGCGGCCCCAGCCGAAAACGACTTAGACGGGAGGGAACACGGGAGAGGCGATGTCTGCAAACGCTCAAAGGTTAATCAAATCCGACCCCGCGCCCGCCAGGCGGCGGTACGAACGATATTTTGTCTCTGCCATGGCCACGTTGATTCTGGCCACAGTGTTCTTGGGTTTTGCAAAGTCTTATTTCCTGGCGGGCATGTTCTGGGCGCCGC